>OAZW01000012.1_pt1 | contig 323958 bp, 244 predicted proteins | sample 1495231 | NCBI WGS metagenome assembly OAZW01 (sample SAMEA2580062, study PRJEB22360) | human gut metagenome | reverse complement strand
TCAAAGATAAGCTTTAATTGGAAAAATGTTACCAACTATTTTTGGCCACATTACTTACTTAAAAGGTCGGCATTTAGCCGACCTTTTATATCATCTTTATCTCGTATTTTAGTTTTGCTTGGAAATCAACAACCATGCATCAGCAAATTCCGGATATTGTTCACGAACTTTTAATAATTCTTCACGAGCGGATGCCTCTTCGTCAAATCCAGCAATACTTACCCGACTCATCCCTGCACTATTCTTCATGATAATGCTGTGATAACCCATCCCGTTCAATTTCGCCTGTAATTTCAAAGCATTATCCACGTTTGAAAAACTGCCGACAATCACGTTATAACGTTTCAACACGTCCCCGTGAGTCATAGTTACATTCTCTTCCCGAGAAACAACAGGTTTTGTATTTTCAGTTTTCTTTGTGGGATTTTGTGCCGTGGTTTGCACGTTTTCTTTCACTACAACAGTTTCTGTCTCCTCTTCCTCAAAAGGTGGTGCGTAAACACGTTTGTTAGTACCGCAACTGACAGTGATAAATGCCAATAAAATTACAGATACAATAATTCTCATTTTTCCCAATTTTTAATGTTATCAATCTTATATTAAAAAGACAAATTTAGTGATAATACATGAGAATTGGATTGGAATAAAAAAGATTTTTTCTTACATGAACGTAAAAAGAGGAAAACACAGATAAATCTAACACACCTTACCCTTCTAGGCTATTATTAATTGTTATAACAATATACCAAAACAAACATAATCCTCCTATCAAAAAACGAACGATTAATAATCATACAAATATAGGTTATTAATGGTTATTTTCACATGAAATTATGTTTTTATTAATTTTTTTATTCTCAGTGTGAAAGAGGCTCTAGTTAGTATTTGGTCTTATCATAACGAAATCAGTACTTTTTACTATTATTAATCGTTGGTTTAAAGATACGGCATTTACATGGAAAGTCAAATAACAACAAATTTCTGGGGACAAGACAGCGATAAAGCTTTCCGCTATTTATATGACAAATACGCATCAACATTGCGCTATTTCTCAGCTAAATATGTAGATGATGATGCGACCATTGAAGATGTAGTACAAGATGCCTTTCTCAATTTGTGGGAAAAAAGGAACGAATTTAAAACAGAAAGCACGATAAAAGCTTATTTATACAAAATCGTACGTAGTTTCTCTGTCGATACCATCCGTCGCAGAAACATTGCGAATCGATATGCCGAGAAAATTGTTCTCGAAGAAGAAGATCAAGAATTCTTTCTGGAAAACATCGTCGAATCAGAAGTTTTCCAGATGATCCAAACCGTCTTTAACGAACTCTCCCCTTCTTGCCGAGAAGTGTACCAACTCAGTCTTCATGGGAAATCTCATGAAGAAATTTCCCAGTTACTGGACATATCGATAAATACAGTGAAAAAGCACAAGAACAATGCTAATCACTATATGCGGGAAAGATTGAAACACGTGCTTTCCATATTTTTATGCATCTAACTTAAAATTTCATATTATCAAGGAAACTATATTTCTTTCACTCTATCTTCATTTTTTACTCCCCGACCACTTTTCTTTACACGATCACATAGGCGTCCAAAATTATAGACCAGGGTAAACGACACCCACCGACCTCGCCATTGTTCATCTTTGTCGTAGTAAAACGAGTCTGTTTCTTTCACGTTTTCCACATTGATATGTTTCCATAAAAACTTGTCCATATCAACTAGGAAAGATAACTTTGAAGTAAAAGCATATTCTCCTCTCAAAGTAGCTGTTGTGAGATATTCAAATTTTGTATGTTGTACAGACGTTGACATAGGACGAATATTTCCAATAATTCCAAGAGTTGCCTTTTTGAATAATGTAACATAAACTCCCGCAGCTGCTTTAAAATTCCAAAGAGGAAAATTACTTCTAGTGATAGAATAATACGTATATTTTGCCTCTCCCGTACACCATATTTGAAGTTTATCGGGGACTTTGTATTCAAAGTTCATATTAAAAGAAAGCATTTCCGAACGATTCATATTCCTGTAAGTAGTGACAAGCGCTCCTGTTTCATTCGTGTAGTCATAAGGATATATGGCATTACCCGAATGTTTATACTTTGCTGAAAAAGCTAAACTCGTCTTTTCTGTATAAAAGCGATAACTCATCGAGAGCAACTGGGATATTTCCGGTTCTAAATCAGGATTACCAACTTTCCAATGTGAAGGATCAGAACGATCTACAAAAGGATTCAAATAATAAATATCTGGTCGGAAAGAAGGCACTGAATATAATATTGAAAACGTAGATTTCCGACTTAATAAAAATATAGCAGAAGCACTGGGAGTTACATTAAAGAAATTCTTTCGTACCTTTTTGCTCTTCTTACTGAATTGCATATCATTTATTGTTTTCTCAAAACTCACTTCTGCCCTTAAACTCATTTTGACTGTAGAAAAAGAATAACTTGCCCGAAATGCCGGAACATATTGATCATAATTCAATTCCTCATCACTGCGATACTGTCTGGCAACAAGTTTAGCCGTCAGGAAATATGAATGTTTCTCATTTATTGGATTCGTAAAATCCACTCCTGTTGTGTGTTCCGTTAAACGCAAGCTATTCTTAAATATTCCCCTAGAATCCTCTATCCCCAACATCCCTGTTAACTCCTGTCCATACTGTTTTTTCCCTTGATTATTTTCCACGCCATACGTGGCAGTAAAAAGCCTCCCTTCTTTATTCCGGAACGACTTCTGATAATTAATTTTTCCATTCCACCGCTCCTCTCTGTTGATATTTCTATTTTCAAAGGAATAAATTTGTACCTTGTTATCTTTTTTATTCCATATCGTAGTTTTTCCTTCCTGAAACTCCCTTTCCCGATAGTAGGTGTATTGCCCGGTAAAGGTGAGTAAATCATTGTCTGAAAAATCGTAACTTGCGTTTAATTGTAACTCATGCGAATCATCTTTCGACCAAGTTATCAATTCTGATTCCGTTCTGTGTATCGTGTCATCCCTATAATTTATTACCTTTGTCTTATCTGTTAACTCCGAATAATAGGTGTATCCCGGTTGATAATTCACGTTATACACCAATTTCCCAATTTTTGAAGTTACCCCTAAATTCGGTTTAATGAAGTCTTTACCGAAATCAATCATAATATTCCCGACAATACCATCCGGCAAACTCCCCTTTGTCACGATATTAATCACGGCAGTCTTATCACTGTATTGTCCTTGTGGCGAGGTGATTAATTCGACTTGTTTCATCTTATCTCCTTGTAACAGTCGAGCCACGTATTGATTTGCCTCCGAAAGAAAAAGATTCTTTTTCCCGTTAATCGTAATCACGAAATTCGTCTCTCCCATCACTTGTAATTGTTTCGTTTTCAAGTCAATATTAACAAACGGAAGTTTCTCTAGTATCTGCATCGCCACAGAATTTTTGGCCATTGAATCTTGCTCCACATCATATATGATCCGATCTACTTTCGTTGTTAAAGATTTCTTGTGCTTTATCACTGTTACTTCATCCAAGGTAATCCCTTCTTTTATTCTAAACACACCTAAATCTCCTCGATTTCCCTCTATCAAAATATTTTGTTGTAAAATCTCGAATCCTACACAGGATATGTTCAATTTATACATCCCCTTTTCCACGGCTTGGATTAAAAAGAAACCATCATCACCACTTACAGCATGGGCAACAACCTTTAAATCTGAATTTAGTAAAATAACATGAGCTTGAGAAACAGGTTTCTCCTCCAAGGTTTTGACATAACCTTGTAAGATTTGTCCAGTTCCTTTACAAACGACCAAGAAAAATAATATCAAAAATAATATTCCTTTTTTCATTAGATTTCCTATAACTTTTTATTCAAATTAGATTTCTTCACGCAAGAACTTAAATTCTGAATTTATTATCGTCTCTATATTAGTGTTTTCGCCTTCTCGATTATTACTACATTCATGACTTCTTCACCCACTTCACCGCATCCGCAAAAACCAATTGTTCCGGGAAAGCCCCTTTATCATGTAAAATTAGTTTTACTTTACCCTTGACTAGCGGGAGAACACCTACTTGGATCCAACCACATTGAGGCATTTGTTGCTGGTAAGAATATTCTTCCTTTCGTCCGAGATTGTCTGACAGATAAATGTTTTGCAGTCCATTTCGGAGAAACGACATCACAATATCCGCACGATAATCTCCTTGCTCCAACGTGTAATAATAGGCCACTGAATCAGCTTGCCTTTGGTACCTGAAATCCAGGTCTAACTTGTATATAGACACCCCATACTCTCCTTGTTCCGGAATTTCCGTTTTCCATTCCGCACGGGCCTGGCTGTTTTTCGTCTTTTTACCTAAAAAACTCCGTACTGGAAAACCGTAAGCATCTATATAAACGGAACTAACCCATCCCGGGGCATTGTCGGTCAGAAAATCGACCCCACTATCTTCCACGATCATCTTATTCTGCAATAATTTCCCTAACAAGGATTCTTTCGTCTCCGAAGCGAAAACATGAAATCCTTGATCCTCATTGTCCACGACAATCTCTCCTGAAGGCGGTAAAAAGCAAAAGGGTTCCAACTTTTTCCGTCCCGCATGAACAAGCACTTCCTGGGGAAATTCCATGAAATTGTAAATATAATTACCCGGGATATTCTGCGCCAAATTAGTTTGCAAGATCACACCTCCTACACTATGAGGTAACGGGAAACAAATCCGGGAACATTCACCGGCCCGGATCATAAAATCCCCTACATTCAACAAATCTCTTGAACCATCGCCTTTATCCGTGTACGCGGAAATAATTCCGTTCACGTCTGAAGAATTCCATACACTGAAAGCAAGCATCGGCCCTTCGTTTCCCTTCCCCGTGTATTGTTCAATATCTTGTACACGAAGCGCGGCAAGTCCATGTTGGTCATACAATTCGCGTGTTGCCTCAACAAGATCGAAATTAAATTCACGTTCAAATTCTTCCGCCAGGCATTCGAAAGTAATGCGAGAAAAAGAATTCCTAGATCGGAATTTGTTCATGAAAACAGCAAAACTATCCTGATTCACTTTTATGTTAATCTGTTTTCTCAAATAAGCGGCTTTTAGCTTGTAAATGGCATCTAAATCACAAGACTTTCCCGTTCCTTTCAATACATCTCGTAAACTTTGCGAAGAAAGAGTCCGTATCGCTTTATGTTCACCGGTTTCTCCGACCTTGTATAATTCCCATTGTATATCAACTTGATTATTTGCTCGCATTCCTGTCATAATTCGATTAATGCCCGGAAAATTTTCAGAATAAATGTAATCGCTAAAATCAGTAAACATGGGAAGAATTGAAGCCGGATTCTTTATTATTTCCGGTGTAATTTGCTGCCCGGCAATAAAATCCGGCAACGCCATTTTTCTCAACACGCTAATTTCTTCCCCTACATTCGCCGTACAAAAATTACGAATCGCCTCACTTTCGATCTCTGTTCTAGAACTTCCGGTAACGGCTTTTTCTCTTTTATCCGCATACTCCTTTAAGGGAAGATAATCTGATTGATCGCAACAATTTTCCGGTTTAAAGATTAATTCCGGTTGAATCCGTTCACTCCTTTTCCTATTTTCGCCACGATAAGCACAAAAACTAACCGGGGTTTCAATGAAAGTCAATTTATGAAAAGGATAAACTTCTCCGGTTAGTTTTTCAAAATATGCTTTAGCCTCACCAATTCCTTGCACAAGCCCTTCTCTAGTCGCCTCAAGCGAAGAGAACAAGGCTCCTTTTTCATCAAAATAATACAATTCAAAACAAGTATCGTCAATCGTAATCTCTCGTTTATTATACCTGCCCATGCACAATGTTAATCCCGGCAATGCGTGAGCATGATCAAAACGAGTTCCATCCCCCGTTTGTGAAGCCTCTCCTTGAGATATAACGGTATAACTTGAATCATGGATAACGGTTAACACGTAATCCGTAAAATACCTGTCGGCAAATTGTAATGCCACGGGAGATGTCTGAAACTCCACAGTCGGATACCATAAACATTCGGGAGTTAACAACGTGTATTCATCATCAACCAAAGCTGTATGTTTCCCGTATCTCAAAATATTAATACTCCATTGTGTCGCGTAATAATCCTGATCCGGAATATCTAAATAACAAACACTCTCGTCAATTTCTCCGGCATAACGAATCACGAACTCTTTCGCCTCTCCCGGCTCCAAAGAATGGTGTAATGATATGGCAAAATCTTTTCGATCGAAATTCACGCTAGTCTCTCCAGTCGTTATGCCATCAACATATAATCCGGGATTCAGGAAAAGGAAAAATCCATCTATTTTTTCCCGGTAGGGATTACGAATAGTCAGCGTGTCATTCACGATCATCCGAGTTCGATGTTGGCTATACTCGATATGTTGACGGATAATTTCCACACGTTTCCGTGTTGCATACTCCATGTACAATTTCACAAACTCCTGTCTTTTCTGTCGGTCTTTTTCAAAATGGAAATAATAAGTTCCTCCTACCCAGATTCCTGTAATCAGCACAATAACCCCCATCCATTGTATCCATCGTCTATTTCCGGGATTATTCGGTAAACGTTTCAATCTAACTACAGATAGCAACATGAAGGCAATACCTAACATGGCAAATGCGATTCGTTGAGTCACATACGGGAAAAGTCCCACGTGTTTTCCCGTGGCATCCGAGAACACATTAGGTATCGAAATCGCCAGATAGTCCAAACTGCCATATAAATAATCCGTCAAAACAAAAACATTAAAAAAGATATATCCTATCAAGCACAATAACGCCACAGGCCATATTTTTATCGTGACGGTTATCCACAAAGTTATCCCGACCAAAAACAATAAAGAAGGGAGAGTTAATGTCATGAAATAAAATACATACGGGAAAAAAACAGGAGATGATTGCATTGAAAATTGATGGAACCCCCATGTAATCACAATGACCAGCACGTTCAACACCACGAAACTCCCCACAACAGCCAGTAATTTCCCCATTGCGTAATCGCCATTCCCATGAGAACGTGTGCTTAGCGATTCAAAAGAGTCTAAAGAACGATCTCTCCGGATAAAATCACCCGCTATAAAGAGGATAAAAATTCCCTGAATAAAATTGAAAAGAAAAGCACTCACGAAAGGAATCGAACAAGATAGTGCATTCAGAAAATGAATAGGAAAGTCCACTTGTATAAACCATTGAGCCGCCAGACTCCCACCTATCAATAAAAACACGAGAAAAATGAATAACCAATTTCTCCTTAGTAGCTTTGCCTCATAGTGACTGATTAATAGTATTTGATTGATATTCATAATTCTCGCGTTTTAAGTTATTAAAATATTTAAGCCTATTACCTGTTACTAAATGTTGTTGGGCCCTTACTTACACGCAAGCTTCTCCTAAAAAGCTTAACAAGCACATTAATTTCATAATTATATTCATGTGTTTTTACAACATTTCTTTCTAAAAATTTTATACCCTTGTAATGCCATAAGTAGCATAACTGCACCTATCCCCCACCACATCCACGAAAGACTTTTACTAGCATTTAAAAGTTTCATCTTTACAATTGGAGATCTATTCACCATATCATTTTTCCAAGTGACACGAACTTCCTCGATTGGTTCATACCCTTCTTTACTAAATTGGAGATAATACGTTCCAAAGTTTTGTATTTCTATTTTCTTAATCTGCCCTTTAAAATCAGTTTTATTAACAACTTCTTCTTTTACAAACTGATGAAGGCTATCATATACAATTACCTTAGGTTTATCAATAGGATTTCCTTCTAAATCAAACACACCGATCTTTATTATTGGTTCAGCATTCTGTGGCAGAGCTCTCGTCAGCGGACAGAATCCTAATAGGAATCCTAACAAACACACGAATTTCATTGCTAGATTTATCATTTTTTACAACATTCTCAATTTTTTCCATTCTCGGATTCGTAAGTCAAACCATCCCATCCGGAGAGAACTAATTTTTTCTCAGAATCTTTGCCTCCTAGTGACTGATTAATATATTCCTAAAAAACAATCTTTATTTAGAACGCTTTTTCCGAATCAACCATGCCCCACCCAATAAGACAAGAATTCCCACGCAGACATACCACCAAACACGGGGAGAAAGAGCTGTATTTAAATCTCTTTTCATTACAACATCGGGAGATGAGTTCATAATTCGATTTCTAAATTCAACTTCCGTCGATATGGTCTCGTACCCGTCTTTAGAAAAAATTAAAAAATATCTCCCATAATCCTCTACCCAAATTTTTTGAATCGAACCGTGTCCTGTCGTTTCAGCCTCTCCTTCAAATAAAAAGTTATGCAAACTATCATATACAGCTACATGTGGCTGTTCTATTGGATTATTTTCTTCATCCATAACCCGGATCATAATGTCACGTTTTACCGATTTCTGAGCCATTATCAAGGAACAGCAAAACATACAGAGAAGTAAAAATATTAATTTCATTGGATCATTTTTTATAGAATTTATATTCATTCAACATTCACCCTCATATCATCCTTGTCCTGGCCATTTACCAGGTAATGTGATCGTCAAATAAAGCATTTTAGTATTGCGGTCTAAAATAAAACTTGTTTTAGGTTTGGGATCCAAAAAATGAGTTGGATTTTGAACAAATACATCACAATGATTTATTGGAGATACAGTAAAATAAGCATCTCCATTTTCATCAGTTGAACTAATCTGCCATCCTTTTCCTGCTTCGTATATCTTCACTTCAACACCTTTAAGACGAATCCCATCTACGTCTAATATCTTGATACAAACATTATTATCTTTTGCAACAAATACTCCAGATGTCATAAATAAAAACATCATTACAACAAAATATTTCATATTAACTATTTTATGTTTGTTATTCAATTTCTATAAATATCTATTCAATATTCATAATAGCATCAAGCTTCACTATTATTTTTTACAACACGCTCAATTTCCTCCATTCCCGGATTGGTATCCAAAACCATCCCATCCGGAGAAATCAAGTATAGAGTAGGCAAAAATTCTACCTTATAATCATCGGCTGTATCACTTCCGTTTATCTCCTGATCAACACGTAATTGTTTCCATATAGGTTGATCCTCTTCCACGGCTTTTAACCAATCCTCCTTTTTCTTGTCACAGGAAATAGCAATCACTTCAATCCCTAATTCTTGCAGACGACCATATTCTTTTTTCAACTCTTTAATCTTCATGCGACATGGTTTACACCAAGAAGCCCAAAAGTCAATCAATAAATATTTCCCCTTGTAATCCGACAATTTTACGTTTTCCCCCTTTAGATCCGGCAAAGTAAAATCCGGGGCTTTACCCGTTAATTGTTTTTGTTTTGCCGCCTCATATTTTTCCATGATCTCCTTTCTTATTTCCGAATCAGGTCCATCCCCCATTGCTTTTACAGCTCGTGTGAATAATTTAAAATCATAACTGATTATCCACATATTATCCTGTACCAACATGGCCGCCACAAAAGTACCACTGAAATCAGTCACCATATCCAATAGCAGATCGTTCCCTTGTTTCCATAATCGTTCATTTTCTCGTCCCAATGACTCTAAATCCCCTTCATCCCTTGTTTCTGCCATTCGTTTTTGCAAATCGAACCTTTCCGTCGAGTTCTTCTCGATCTTTTCGAGATGAGCGTTTAACCGGGATTGCATTCCTTCCTGCCCGGTCTCGACTAAATAATTATTACCTATCTTTTTCAACTGGTACTCTCCGGGTTCTGAATAAAAATAAACTCTTCCACCATAGTTTCCCATATTTAAATAAAGCAAACGATTCCCCGCCTTACCTTTTAATGTAAAAGTACGATCCCCACGTACCGTACTTTTTGCAAGAGTATCAGCACCTTTCCCTTCCCCCGTGAGTAAATAAACTTCAGTGGCTTTACTATTTTCGGGCAGGGTACCCTGAAGGGTATAATAATCCGAAGGTGTACATGCTAGGCACGCCACACCCAATACAATACAATCTATAATTTTCATGTTGTAAGAGGTATATATTTCAAAGGAGACGCTTCAAGCATCTCCTTTGAAAAACGATTCATTAAAAAGAACTAGGAAAATAACTATAACTAACCATAGACATAGACGGATCGACATAATGCATCTTCACCACTTTCCCCTCTCCTTCCAGCACGCGCACCGGCTTTCCATAAGGCTTACCTCCTAGAATCTCGTATAAATACACTTTATACTTTCCATCCTTATGAGTAGCAAATACCAAATAATCAAAGTTTTTATCAGCATTATCAGAACCCGACCAGTAACGATTACTAATATAAGTAATCTCTTCTCCCGTAGCCATATCCGTCGGTCGAAGTAACTCTTCCGTATTCTGTACCAGATCATACATATACAATTGATTATCGTTTACAAAATACATCACTTTAGCTGTCAACTCATTCACGGCAAACAGATTCGCCCCGTTCAATTTAGACGAAGTTGCAACTTCTGTTACCTTTTCAATCGGATTAGAAGGATCCATTCCCAACACTAACTGGTAAATATAATGTTTTCCTGCAGTATTCTCATCTTCAAACAAAGCATACCCTGTACTCTTTTTATCCATGTAATTCTTTCCAAAGAATTTCAGATGGTGAGTTATACCGTTAGGCTTATTTGGCTTTTCTTCATTATTCTCGTCTAAATCACTATAAGTATGCAAACTACCATTATAGTCCAAAAACAAAAAGCGTCCTTTCAATTCGTCTAAATAATAAAAACAAGTACTTGCGAACACACCGTTTCGATTAGGCTTTGTTTCTTCGTCATCATTTACCATAGCGGGGAATCCGAACTTTCCCGTTCCTAACAAATCCCAAAGGGATGCCTGTGTGGAAAAGTATGCTCCTTTATCTGAAATATATCCGACCCCGTATGCATTTCGCCACACATAATACGGCTTTTCTTCGGGAGCCTCACCACCAAGGAACATATTACTATGAGTGTAAATCGTACTCATATCCTCGATATTAGAAATCCGGACATCCTTCTCCGTGCAAACAGTTAAAGCCTTCGTAATCACGTATTCTGCCGTGGTTTCATCAACAAAACAATATCCGGGATCTAAGCCTAAGCTAACCGGCGCATCAGGCATATGTTCCCCATCCATTTTCAAGAAAATATTATCCACTAAACTGTTATCAGAAGCGTGCAAATCCACGTCTGTTGAATTTCCCATATCTTTCAACAGGTAGAAACCTTCTGAAAATTTAGTCACCACGCTCAAAGACATCACCTGATACGTTTCCAGCTTATTGCTCTTATTCGTTACCCGAAATGTCAAATCATAAAACCCTTGTTTAATATTTACCGGAAAATCCAACACTCGATCAGTTCCAATCGTGTCCAGTATTATTTCTATTTTATTGGAAGTCGTACCCGACCCTTTCGTCAGGTTCAACGTCCATAAATATTCAAAATCACTCTCCCCACCCGTTGCCGTAACGGTTGGTTCCAGATGAAGAACATCCTGGTAGGACGTTTTCGTGTAACTCTTTTCCAATCCTTCAGTATTAATCGTACTGATTTCATGATAGTCATAGTTTCCCTCGTCGTCATAACATGCCGAAACAAGTAACGCAAATAAACAGACTGATAATATATTGTATATTTTCTTTTTCATAACTTGTCATTATTATCTTTCATACCGGGTAAATCTAACTAACGCTCCTTCCGTTTCACCGGGCTCCGGTGCCTCTCGAAGAGGTTCTTCACCTCTGGCAGCTCTCGCCTCATTTTCAGCAGCCAATTTCCGAGTGAAGAAATAGAACCAATAATCCGTCATTCCCATGTCAACACTATTCGGATTGCCAACTAACGAATAGAAAAAGTCATCGTTCATCTTGATTCCTAAATCTGCCGTGGCATCAATCATAAACTGATGTTTCACTTTACCATATTTTCCAGCGAAATAATACGATGCATAAAAATCCCAGTATTTCGGTTGCATCAATATATCTGCCACCCGAATGATCTTCTTCTGATATTTTTCGTAGCCGGGAATAAAGTTTTCATTGTGACCGATCTGAACACATAATGTCACCTCCTGTTGTTTTAATGAAGGATCACGTTTTAATATTATCGGAAAACGTACGGTATTTTTTCCCGCTGGAATCTTATAATAATCGGCAACAAGCGGATCATCAAAAGCAATATAATGCTTTCCTACCACGGCTTGTTCTCCCTCTCCTTTCTTCACTTGTTCCAGTGCAAACGAACGTTCATGATCTTCGACATACCCCATCGTTTCAACTTCCAACCAAACGGTATCGAATACCCGGGTTTCAACATCGTAAACAAATGTACGAGGAATCACGGTATCGGCCATCGTGAATGGCTCATATATAAAATTCAAACGATTCTCCGGTGAATTATACACCCCCATCTCATCTTCACATGCGAATAATCCGAAAACCGGTAATAACCATAGTATATATTTATTTATCTTTTTCATAGCTTTCTACTTTTAATTTGCGTTCAGTTCTGTACTTGGTAATGGCACAATATAATCCTGTTCGCCAACCTCCCGATCCGTCTTCCATAACATATTTTTTATTCCCAAACGTTTGTAAGTATAGAACATTTGTCCTTCTCCAAAGAATTCTCTACGATATTCCCGGATTATCTCGGTCATCAACTGTTCTTGTTGTAAAGGAGACGCATCCACGTTTCTCGCTTTCATATAAGGAATATAAAGAGCATTAGCCTCATTCAGCGTGGGAGCAGATTCGATAGCAATCAAGTACATCTCGGACAAACGAATCAATGGAACCACCTGTTTCTGCGTGGCCAACACTTCCATATCCGTGTTCGTGGTTGAGGACGGTTGATTGTACTTTTTTAGCAAAGGTTTTATAGCTCCTTGATTATCAGGTGTACGATCCCACACTTGCACTCGGTTATTCACGGCCGTAGATTGTCCGGCAAACAAATCATTATTAAACTGTTTTTCTGTAAGGTATATTTTTTCAGCTTGATCTGATTTAAATAATTTCTCTGTATTACTTTCAATCTCGTAATTACTTAAAGCCAAAATACACTCTGAAGGCAAAGCAAAATTACTACTACTAATATCTCCCGCTCCCGCCAATTCCAAAACTTTCTTACCATTCTTATCGACGGCATCAATAATTTCTTTTGCTGCAGTATATGCTTCTGTTTTCTTCCCCATATACATATACAACCTTGCCCGAATCGCTTTCACAGCATAATAATTGAAACGGAAACGTCTAAATCCCATAAACTCGTCCGCCAGCTCTACATTATAATTTTTTGTATCGAAGAAATTATCTAATTCTTGGAAAGAATAAGTAAATAACGGATCATGATCTTTAAACAAAGCTTCAGCCGCATCTAAATCAGCAAGAATCAAATTCGTGAAATCATTATATGAATAATGCGGAATCATCACCGTGGACACGGTTTTAGCATACGCCAAAGATACCTGTTTATCAGTGTTTTGCGGCATTTGCCCAAACAAACGTAATATTTCCATGTGACAAAATGCCCGAATCGTTAATGCCTCTGCCTCTACAATTGCCCGCATATCCTCGTTCGTGATCACCTCCTTATGCTCGGGCATATTCTGTAGTATAATATTGGCTTGGGCAATTGTATTATACATCTCCCCGTAAATTGCGGATATTAATGTCTTCGGATAATCGTTTTCATATTTGAAAGCCTTGAGATCCTCTGCCCCCCGATAATTACTCTCCTGATAACTCCAATGTTGGGCCATAAATTCAATATCCGTAATCGTCAAACTTAGCCCATATAAATTTTTGGAATTCAATTTAATATAGCAGGCAGTCAAGGCATTTTTAAACCCAGAAACCGACTCGAACATATCTTTTTCATCGGTTTGAGTCTCCGGCTTTACATCCAGCCAATCATTACAAGAGGCTAGCGATAAAGTTGCGAATAACGTGATATATAGTAAAATTCTTTTCATAATACCATTGTTTAAAACATTAATGAAAGGGTTAAAGCCAGTCTGCGGGCAAACGGATAAGAAGTTCCTCTTTCACGCTTGATAGAAGAAATATAGAATATATCCGACATATTAGCCCCGATACTGATTGTCTCAACTTTCCACTTGTCACGCAGGAAATCTGAATGTAACCGATACTCCACACTGGCACTTTGGAATTGGAACACGTTATCATCCATCACGAAACGGGAAGTCGCTTTTGTCTCCACGGAACCGTATCCCTTGTAAGGTTTCACGTCTCCAATATACTGCCATCTCTTTTTCAACACCCGACTATCAACATTATTCTTATCAATTTCACCATTAGTCACTTCCACCTTGTTAAGTAATGTCTCGTTATATTGTTGTCCTCCCCATTGATAAGCAAATGACAGATTAACAGAAAGATCCTTCCAAGCAAAGTAAGTACTGATATTACCCCTGTATTTGGGCTCATCAACTCCAAAATAACGCTTGTCGGATGGATTCCATTTATCCGTGATATTCCCATTCTTATCCAAGAAAATTTCATATCCGGTACTCGGATCAATTCCCATGGAAGGAACAGCCCAAATTGAATTCTGTGCATACCCTTCATACAATAACTGATTGATCTCTACATTTTTTGACTTATAAAGCTCATTCTGCCGTTTGATCGCTTCTGAGAGCTTGGTAATTTCATTCTTCGTGTAAGCTAATTTTGCTGTCATAGACCAGATGATATTCCGGTGCGTATCACGCATTAAATATCCACTAATCATGGCCTCGTAGCCCGTATTTTTCACCTCTCCCACGTTATCCACGTAAGAACTGAATCCGTTCGCCAAAGGCAAATCCATTTGAGACAACAAATTAGAAGTCTTTTTACTATAAATATCGAAAGATGCCGACAAGCGTCCGTCGAAAAGTCCAACTTCAACACCACCATTTAATTGCTTGGTAACCTGCCATTTCAACTTTTCATTTCCTAATCCCATCAACTCAGACCCGTTCCAAATAATGTAACGTTTTCCCGTGTAACTCTGGAAGGTTGACAACGCCTGGTAGGAAGAAAACTGTTGAGATCCGGTTTCTCCATACGATCCTCTAATCCGAAGATTATTCACGATATTCTGATTCTGCATGAACTTCTCGTTATGCACGTTCCACCCGATACCGGCACTCCAGAACGGGGCAAATTTATTTTTTGTCCCGAACAACGATGAACCATCCACACGGAATGATAAATCCATGAAATAACGATTGTTATAAATGTAATTGACATTCCCGGTAAAACCAACCCGACGAGACAATTCTTCCGTACCTTTCGGTACCCCATTTTTCTCATACTGCAAAGCATTACCAATGAAATCCAATTTACCATCAGGAAATCCTTCCACGATAAACGTGTAGAAGTGATTTTTCTTCTGGGCTATAGAGTAATCGAATCCGGCATATAGCTGGTGTTTTTCATGAAATATCTTTGAATAACTCAACGTCACGTTTGCATCGATATTAATATCCTCACCCGTTCCGTAAGTATACTTTCCTTTGCGAAAATAACTATCACTATCTGTAGCAGTCGCAAAAGTCGTGTGATCGGCAGGTAAATAATTATCAGAAGTACTATTTTTCTTTTGTAAGCCTAATTGAGCTCGTAAACGCAAATCATGATTAATGCTCCATTCAATAGAAAAATTATTCGTGATCAAGGTATATTTATCCTCGTCGATTACCCCCAACTGGGCATTATAAAGCGGGTTATACTGTTTTGTCCCTTTTATCGTGTACACCTTGATATATTCTCCATTCTCATCTTTTATCCGGTAATACGGATTCATTTTGGCATAATCAGAGAATGTTCCATATTTACTTTCTTTTCCTTTATTTATATCAATACTAGTCTGATTCTTAAAGAGCACATTCTTCACGGAATATGACAAAGTTACCGTACCACTGAAAGTATTTCTCTCGGATCCCTTCATCGCTCCTATAACAGAATTATAAGAAATATTTGTTCCCCAACGAAAAGACTCATTTCCACCCTCTAGACGCAAATTATATTTCTGACCAATACCGGTCTGTACCGGTTGGCTCAACCAATGCGTGTTCACACCTTTCAACACCTCCGAATATAATTGACCATATTTCTCCTTTAACGCCCGATCGTTAACGACATCATCTTCATCATCATAGAGTCCGACAATCCGCTCCAATTCCAACTTATCACGGGCATTCAATAAATCGTATGAAGAAAGGTCTGGCATTTCAATATTCATTCCTCCTTGCACGTAAATTTTCAATTTACCGGCTTGAGGAGCCTTCGTGGTAACAACAATAACACCATTTGCACCCCGAGAACCATAAATTGCCGTGGCAGAAGCATCTTTCAGTATGTTGATACTTTCAATCTCCTCGTCATTAAAATCCATTAATTTCTGCAAAGTAATCTCGAATCCATCCATGATTACTAACGGAGCATTCAGTTGTTTGGATGCTTGTTGATTTAATTCATCCACGCTCATAGGTAAAGAGGAATTACCCCGGATATTAATCTCTGGTATCACGTTCGGGTTACTTCCCAAAGCATTGTCCATCACTACATTGATTGAAGGGTCGATGTTACGCAACGTGGCTAACAGATTTTGGCCTTTGTACATCTTCAACTCTTTGGCAGAAACGGCCGTAACAGCCCCCGTGTAACTTTCCTTGGATTTCGTGAAAATACCGGTTACAACCACGTCGTCCAATGTTTCCGAATCCTCGACTAACTTCACGTCTAGTTGCGTCTTCGAACCGACGGCAATTTCTTGAGTCTTCATCCCGACGAAAGAGAAGATCAAGACTTGCTCACTATCACCGGGTATTTCCAATTTATACTCCCCGTCAGCACCAGTTGCCGTTCCCAAGGTCGTACCTTTAATGATAATCGTAACTCCCGGCAACACATTTCCTTGCTCATCCGAAACCTTACCTGTAATTGTTTTCGATTTTTTTTCTTCTTGGCTTACAGCCTTTTTACGAATAATGATCGTCTTACCATTTATCTCGTAACCGAGATCAGTCCCTTTAAGACAATCCGTTAAAATTTGTTCAATCGTTGCATCTTTAAAAGCAACATCTTGCCGGGCAAATGATTCCAGATTCACGTCACGATAAACGAAATCATAATCAGAATTCTTACGGATCTCACTGATAATCTCTTTTAAAGACGCATTTTTCAATGAAAACGTAATCTTTCTTTCCTGCGAATACGCATTCAGACTAATTTGGGTTGTGAAAATTAAGAAAAGGAGGAATAAAAACCGCCTCTTCCCGACGACATTAGAAATTTTCTTCATAACTTTGTTTTTTGAATTCAACAATTCCTCACGCCCTGTGCCAACAGGGAGTGAAATACGAAAAGTAGTGTTAGCAGCGCTACTTTTTATTTTACAATAACCGTGTTATCTTTTATTTCAAATTGTACTTCTCCGGTTTTACCAATTAATTCTAATACTTGAGTAAATTCTTCGTGTTTTTTCATGTTCAAAGAGAATTGGTATGAACGCAATTCATCCCGACTATAGAATACATCAATGTTATACCATCGTCCCAAGTCGGTCAGGATTTTTTCCAACGGACAATTATCATACACCAAACGTCCGTCCGCCCATGCCAAGTACAAATCGACATCCACGTCCCGAACTTCCAACCCCATCGTTGATTTATTAAACAACACTTGTTTATTCGGAACAAGCTTCACACTTTTACCTTCCACCCTTACCGTTACTTGACCACTTTCCAACGTGGTTTGTATATCCTTTTCGTCTTTATATGCCCGAACACCGAAAGTAGTTCCGGTAACCAGCACTTCCAATTCTCCGGCTGTCACTACAAAAGGATGTTCCGTATTTTTCGCCACTTTAAAATAGGCTTCACCGGTTAAATACACCTTACGCTCCTTACCCTGAAATTTCACGGGGAAGCTTAACGTTGATTCCGAATTTAAATAGATCATCGTACCATCCGACAGGGTAAGTAAATATTCTCCACCCCGAGGAATCTCCAACGTGTGAAAAATTTCCGTCGTGTCGGGAGAATCAATATCCCTGTATTTTAAAGATCTGGCGCTAACCAATAATAAACTGTCACTCTGAGCCAGATCAGAACGTAACACCTCGTTTTCCAGATCAACTTTACGCCCATCGGGTAAAATCAAAACGGCCCGGGAACCGGGAACTTGCACCTCATTCTTAGCTATCGGAAGAATTTCGGTTTGTTCTTTATCCCCGGAAAAATAAAAAACACCTCCCACGCTTAATATTAACACAATAGCAGCCGCATACGGGAACCATTTTATCTTCCGAACAGAACGACCGGATCGTGCTTTCTGTTGGAGTTGCCGCCATCCTCTCTCCTCCTCTTCTTCCGTTTTCACGAAACGGGAAATACTTTTTTCCACGTGTTCGCTTGACAACATTCGTTGAAAAAGTTCTTCATGCCTCGGGGAAACCGATCTCCATTCGTTCAGTTCTTTCTCCTGCGCATTGTCCGTCATTCCCTGTACATGCAGGAAAATCAACCGGGCTATATGTTCTTCTTTGCTTAACATCTTTTTTGGCTTTTATACTAAAGCGATTTGGGGTGCGTTTGGTGTAATAAAAAAATCACTTTTTTTCTCACTTTTTTATTATCATCTCTGTATTTGCAAGTTAGCATCTTCGTTTTCTGGCAATAGATGTAGAACTGATACAAGAGCATCTATTTATAAATCATTGATTTACAAGAAAGATATTTATAACGCTCCAAAAGATGCAATCAACGGGGTTACAAGTTAAAATATAATCCATATTTTTGCGAAAGAGAATTCAAATGATCAAAACACAATAAAATGAGAAAACTATTATTTTTATTCATGCTGATCTGTACCATGCAGTTACACGGGCAGACAGTCAGGGAATGGATGGGATTACCTCCCGTCCCGGTAGAGTTTCCGGCTTTCGGGGACATGAAAAACGTGGAAAACAAAACATTTTCCCAAGCGGATTTACTAACTCTTTCCACGTTTAATATCGAAAACCTAACCCCTGCCGTGGGCGAACAAGAACTACAATATCACTCTCTGACTTGGGAAACTGCAACCGTGAATGATAACATTGTTATCTCCCAAAATAAAAGTACCGTTCCGGCAATTGGATTGTATGCCGTTTACGCGGAAAACACGCAATGGATGAGCGGGAAACTGCAATTTTCATTTTACGGGAATGCCGAAGTTTACGTGGATGGAGTGAAAAAAATCACGTACACCAGCCACAAGGGAACCGAAGCCGTAAACCAAGAATGTACCCTGCAATGGGTTCCGGGAAAACATTCCATCATCGTGAAAAGCTTGCAAACGAAAGAAAGCGACAAACTATTTTCAGCTCAATTTATTGCAGATCCCGATTTCAAGGATGCCCCGGTGGAATTTACCTTATCCCCCAAACGCGGGAAAAATATACTGGATGTGCTTAACGGTCCCAGGATCGGAGGAATTCAAGTTTCTCCCAGCGGAAAATACCTGATCATGACAGAAGGTGAGATTATAAAAGGTAAAAGCAGTTCCATGACGAACGTGTACAGAATTGCCGACAAAGAAATCGTGTACACGTTCTACGGCAACAATGTCAGTAACTTGACTTGGATACCCGGAGAAGACAAGTTGTCTTACCTGATAAAAGAAGGAACGGGAAACTCCCTATACACCTACGACATTGAGCAACAAAAACTGGAACGCCTGTTCCGGGACGATCAGACGATCAGTTCTTTCTCGTGGTCACCGGACCGAAGTTATCTTATTTACTATAAAAATGAAAATTACACCCCGAAAGAATGGGAACTCCGCAAACTCGACGGGATCGAAGATCGACAGGCTTATTATCGCAATCGGTATTTCCTATGCAAATATGATTTGGCAACGGGCATACATACTCGCTTAACTTGGGGAAACCAAACGACTTCTATCATGGACATCAGTCACGATGGTAACCAAATTTTAATCAGCACCGGACGACCGGATTATAACGAATACCCGTACCGGAAACAATCTGTCTACCTGTTAAATGCCCGCACGAATCAACTTGACACGCTCTGGAAAGACCGTCTGGTTGACATTCAATGTGTCTTTTCTCCCGATGATTCAAAATTATTAATTGCCGGAGCGGCTGACGCTTTCGGACAAATCGGGGTAAAGATTGCTAAAGGACAGATCGTGAACGGATACGACACGCAGCTATACATTTATGACTTAAATTCCAAAGAAGTAACTCCGATTACAAAAGATTTCAATCCCGCTGTCTCCAACTACATCTGGCACACCGACGGGAATATCTATATCGTGGCCGGGGATACCGATTACGTTTACTTATTCCGGTATGGGAAAGACGGGAAAATCGCGAGAATAGAATGTCCGGGTGATCTCGTACAAAAGATCAGTTTGGCTCAAAACGGGAATACCGGGATCTACACTGCCTCAGACGAGAGTTACCCGACGCGGGTCTATACCTTGGACTTGGCAACCCTCAATGCACAAGAATGGGCCGATCCGCAAGGTGAACAATACAAAAATATAGAATTCGGACAAGTAAAAGACTGGGACTACAATTACAAGAAAGGAACCACGATAGACGGACGCTATTATCTTCCGGCAAATTTCGATCCCAAGAAAAAATACCCGATGATCGTGTATTACTACGGGGGAACAACCCCGGTAGAAAGGACTTTCGGAGGAAGATGGCCATTCAATCTATACGCTGCGAATGGATATGTTGTATATGTAATGCAACCCTCTGGTGCAACCGGGTTCGGACAAGAATTTTCAGCCCGTCATCAAAACAACTGGGGTAAAATCACGGCAGACGAAATCATTGCCTGCACGAAATCATTCTTGAAAGCACATCCTTTCGTGGATGCACAACGTGTCGGATGCATGGGAGCCTCTTACGGTGGATTCACAACCATGTACCTGCAAACCCGCACGGACATCTTCGCTTGTGCCATTTCACATGCCGGAATTTCCTCCATTTCCAGTTACTGGGGTGAAGGCTACTGGGGATATAGTTACAGCACGAACGCATCGGCTCATGCATTCCCGTGGAATCGAAAGGACATCTACGTGGATCAAAGCCCGCTATTCAATGCGGACAAGGTAAAAACCCCCATGCTTTTATTGCACGGTACGGCCGATGTAAACGTACCCACGGGTGAAAGTATCCAGTTCTACACCGCGCTGAAACTCTTGGGCAAAGACGTGGAACTCGTATTAATCAAGAATGCCGATCATGCCGTCGTGGATTACAACCAACGAATCATCTGGGGTAACACCATCATGGCTTATTTTGCCAAATACTTGAAAGGTGAACCCGTTTGGTGGGAAAATATGTACAAGGACAAGAACCTGTAAATAATTTAAAATTTAGGATGTAGAATTTAAAATTGAATGCATCTAAATTCTACATCCTAAATTCTAAATTCTAAATTAAAAAAATGGCACAGGAAATTGAACGTAAATTCTTAGTGAAAGGGAAATTCAAACCGGAAGTATTCAAATCGACCCGTATCACGCAGGGGTATCTCTCTTCCGTGCCGGAACGTACCGTTCGGATACGAATTAAAGGAGAACAGGGATTCCTCACGATCAAGGGAAAAGGGAATCATTCCGGCATCAGTCGTTACGAATGGGAAAAAGAAATACCTTTAAACGAGGCGGAAGAGTTATTACAACTCTGCGAACCCGGTGTTATCGACAAAACCCGTTATCTTGTAAAAGCCGGGGAACACACCTTCGAAGTGGATGAATTTCACGGGGAAAATGAAGGTCTGATCATGGCAGAAATCGAATTAAAGACAGAAAACGAGAATTTCATAAAACCCGCATGGCTTGATAAAGAGGTGACCGGGGATGACCGGTATTATAACGCCATGTTGACAAAACATCCGTACACGAAGTGGTAAAGTTTTTAGATACTTTGATTTCCCGACAGAAAAGCATACCTTTGCCGAAAATTTAAAATTTTCATCAAAAAAATATAGGCATGGATAAGATCCTTAATCGAGCAGCGGACAACATCCGCATCCTTTCAGCTTCTATGGTTGAAAAAGCCAAATCAGGGCATCCGGGAGGTGCAATGGGTGGCGCTGATTACATTAACGTGTTGTATTCTCAATTCTTGAATTTCGATCCGGATGATATGACATGGGCAAACCGGGACCGTTTCTTCCTTGACCCCGGACATATGTCCCCGATGTTGTATTCTATGTTGAGCCTGATCGGCACGTATAGCATGGAAGACTTGAAAAACTTCCGTCAATGGGGAAGTGTAACCCCCGGACACCCGGAAGTGGACTTCAAACGAGGCGTGGAAAACACCTCCGGTCCTCTCGGTCAAGGTCATGCCATGGCTGTCGGAGCTGCTATTGCAGAGCGTTTTCTGGTAGCTCGTTTCGGAGAATGGATGGCTCACAAAACATACGCTTTTATCTCTGACGGTGGCATACAGGAAGAGATTTCACAAGGAGCCGGACGTATTGCCGGAACACTGGGATTATCCAACCTGATCATGTTCTATGATGCAAACGAAGTGCAGCTATCTACCCGTGTAAATGAAGTAACTCACGAAGATACCGCGGCCAAATATCAGGCTTGGGGCTGGAACGTGATCACGATCAACGGGAACAACGCTGACGAGATCATCAAAGCATTACAAGCCGCCAATGCCGAAAAAGAACGTCCGACATTGATTATCGGTAAAACCTTGATGGGTAAAGGGGCCATGGGTGCTAACGGGGAAGATTTCTCCGACAAGGTTTCCACTCACGGACAACCCTTAACCGGGGCCGGGGCTTCTATCGAAAAGACGATTGAAAACTTGGGTGGCGATCCGCAAAACCCGTTCACGATCTTCCCGGAAGTAGCCGAGTTCTACGCTAAAGTACTTGATGAAAAACGGGCTTACGCCAAAGCTAAGAAAGCAGAGCAGGCAGCTTGGGAAAAAGTAAACCCGGAATTAGCAGCCAAACTGCACAAATTCTTATCCGGTAAAGCTCCCGAAATTGACTATAAAGCAATTCAACATAAAGCAAACATTGCCACACGTGCCGCCTCGGCTGACGTGCTGGTAGCCTTGGCTCAACAGGTAGAGAACATGATCGTTTCTTCTGCCGACTTGAGTAATTCTGACAAGACCGACGGATTTATCAAAGGTGGAGCCCGCAACCTCGTGAAAGGAGATTTCAGCGGGGCATTCTTCCAAGCCGGAGTTGCAGAGTTGACCATGGCTGTAATCTGTAATGGTATTGCTCTCCACGGGGGTATCTTCGTGGCTTGCGGAACCTTCTTCGTGTTCTCCGACTACATGAAACCTGCCGTACGTTTGGCAGCGTTAATGGAAGTTCCGGTGAAATACGTTTGGTCTCACGATGCCTTCCGCGTGGGAGAAGACGGACCGACTCACCAACCGATTGAGCATGAAGCCCAATTGCGTTTGATGGAGAAATTAGAGAATCATTCCGGAAAGATGAGTTTGTTGGCTTTGCGTCCTGCCGATGCAGCCGAGACTTCCGTTGCCTGGAAAATGGCTATGGAAAATACCTCCACCCCTACCGCTTTGATCCTGTCCAGACAAAACATCACGGATCTTCCGGGAACAGATCGTTATGACGAGGCTTTACAAGCAGAAAAAGGTGCTTACGTGGTATGCGAAACCGGAGAGAACCCGGATGTCGTGCTAGTTGCTTCCGGTTCTGAAGTTTCTACTTTGGTGGAAGGAGCCAAACTTCTTCAGGAACGGAAAGGAATCACCGCACAGATCGTATCTGTGATCTCTGAAGGTTTGTTCCGTCACCAGCCACAAGCATACCAAGAACAAGTTATCCCGGCTAACAAACCGAAATACGGACTGACAGCAGGTTTATCCGTTACTTTGGAAGGTTTGGTTGGTTGCAATGGTCGTATTCATGGTGTAAACCATTTCGGATACTCAGCCCCTGCCAAAGTATTGGATGAGAAATTTGGATTCACCGGAGAATGTGTATTCAACGAAGTATGTGAAATGTTAGGAAAGTAATTTTCTAACATGCTAAATATCAAACGGGAGTAACGATGGTTGCTCCCGTTTTTCTTTCCTTTCGTGACAACTAATTTTATTTATTCTAAAAAAAGAAGGAAATACTTGCATACACGATAAATATGTACTATCTTTGCCGACGCAAAACAGAAGATGTTTTGACTGATATTGCGGGATGGAGCAGTTGGTAGCTCGTTGGGCTCATAACCCAAAGGTCGTCTGTTCGAGTCAGGCTCCCGCTACAAAATAAGGATCGAGAAATCGATCCTTATCTTTTTTCCTCTTCCCCCTTATAGCAAACTTAATTTTCAGCCACCCCTTCTCTATCCTTACACTAAAACACCAAGGGAATACAGACACGACACTAATATAGCATATACATATACCAATGTTCATGCTATGTACTTGATGTGTTCATGCCATGTTCATGATCAAAGGAAAGGATAGTTCAACTTTAGCAAAAGTGTAGGTTATCATTAAATAAGTAGCACGCCTAAAGAAAGTTTCCTTATTATCGATTTTCTCTATAAGCCACCTGTTTTATCCGCTCTATGAACTCCTGTAAACGATCGGATTTCCGGTTACCCATAATCCAAAGATTACCGACTTCAATGTCTTCATCGTAAGAAGGCTGCATATACGTCTTGTCGAGAATCTCATACCCGTTACGACGATAGTAATTCACCCGGCGAGTGGTCATCTCATCCGTGGTCGGTTCCACTTCCAACAATCGCATACCGTCTAAATGTTCCGCAATATAATCCAACACCTGTTGCCCGACTTTCAGATTACGCATTGGGGTAAAAACGGCTAAATGTTCAAGGTAATAAAAATCCCGCATATCCCAGTAGATAAACAAACCGGCCAAAATACCATCCGTCTCTATGGCATTAAAATGCATCTCCGTTTTTTCCCGTATCAACCATTCCAATTGCTTGATATTTCGCCTCTCCTCCTCCGGGAAAGCCTCCTTATAGAGTGGGATAAGTTTTTGTAAACGAATATCTGTCGGCTCCGTTATTCTAATCAAATTTACCATAACACGAATCTTTAATTTTATTTTCTTATTCTTATAAATGACGGGATCAAACGTTTCATAGAAAAATGTCCCGGATGACTGGACAGGATCACGATGAACACGGCTACCAGCACGATAGCAACTCCCAGTATCTGCCCCAACCCGAAACGTTCTCCCAAAAACAAAACTCCCATACTTACTGCCGTCAAGGGTTCCATACATCCCATAATAGCGGCCGTGGTTGACCCCACGTGCTGTATTGCCAATATTAACGTTAAATCGGACACAAGGGTTGGGATTAAAGACAGCAAAAAGATATGCACCACGGCATTCGCATTCGGCATCATATCCAATCCCTGCCCTTTTAACAGGATGTTGGCTCCAAAGATGATTGTACAACAGAACAACATATAAAAGGTCATTTTTAATCCATCCATGTGCTGTATACAGGATTTATTTACCCCAACGATATATATGGCATAAGTCACCACGGTCGACAATACCATGAAAAGTCCTTTCCAACTCGTCACTCCTTCCCCTTCACCACTACTTAATAAATAGACTCCCAGAATAGCCAGAACCGTGGCAATGATTACCGAGAGTGATATTTTATCTTTGAAAAAAGCAATCATGATAGCGGTAACCAACACCGGATAAAGAAAATGAATCGTTGTGGCCACCCCGCTAGGAATGTACAGGTAAGATGCTGTCAGAAAAAGTGAAGTAGAGGCATACGCTCCTCCTAACAGGAACATCGTTCCAAACTCCTTTAAAGTTATCCGAAGGTCCACACGCCGTAAAAGCAAATAGGCGCCCACGACCACTGCGGAAATGGCAAAACGATAAAATAATACGGAGTCCAATCCCACCCCCTCTTGCATTGCCGGAAGGGCAAACAATGGAATCAACCCGAACGTGGATGATGAAATCATCGCTAATAGTACACCTTTCAACTGCCGCATTTTATTTTCTGCTTTTAAATTAACGGCCCCAAAGGTCTGTAAAATTCCCGACTTTTCAATTTACATATGTAAAAAATAGTATCAAGTCAAAACATGATAAAATTAAGAAACATTGGATTTGTGCAGTTAGAATTTAAAATCTAAAATTACTGAATTCCTGCCCTGATCCTACTTAATGACACTTGAGAAATTCCCAGAAATGATGCGATATGACGAAGCGGAACCTTCTTTAGAATCTCCGGTTCCCGTTCAACCAATAAATGATAGCGTTCCGAGGCAGACATGAAATAACGTTCCATGAATAATTTCTCGAATTTCAATATAATTCCGTCAGACATCCGTCGTCCCCAATTCGCCAGTTCAATATTGGAATCAAATAAACGATTTAATGTTTCGTTTGATATTTTCAACAGGTCACATTCTTCCAGTAACTCCACGTTCTCATACCCGGCAGTTGAAAACATATACCCGTTCATTGACAAAAGGGACATACCCTCGGAGGCAAACCAGATCGTAATATCCTTATCCTCCTTATGGAAAAATCCCCGGGCAAATCCTTTTATTACAAAATAAGTATATTTTGCAACCGTTCCTTCCCGCATCAATAATTCACCTTTAGGAAGAACAACTCTTTCCGTGTGACCGAGCAATAAACGAACGGTTTCATCCGATAACGGGTAAGCTTCCCTTATTTTCCTGATAAAAACCTCCATGATCCAAACCTTTTCGGCAAAGATAATGTAAAATTGAGCAGAAACTTAAAATTAACTGCTCACATATATAATTTTTCTATAAAAGAAATAAAATCTACATTTCTATTTACAATTTTGGTATACCTTTTGTCTATTCGACACTGTGTCGCCTGTTATAGGGTGTTTTTAAAGTTATACACGAATACAATTAATTAAAATCTAGCATATGAAAATTAGAAAGTCAATGATTATTTTGTCTCAAAGATTGATTGTAATTATGTTAGGGACTACACTTTTTGCCTGTGGAAACAAACAGGCTGGACATCAAGCGGGAGTTCCTGAATATGCGGTCATCACAATTGAGCCTAGCGTATCAAAGTTGAATAATTCTTACCCGGCAACAATCAAGGGATGTCAGGACGTTGAGATACGTCCAAACGTGAGTGGATTCATCACGAAGTTATGCGTGGATGAGGGTTCGGTCGTAAAGAAAGGTCAAACGCTATTTGTTATTGACCCCGTACAATACGAGGAAGCCGTGAACGTGGCCCGTGCTGCTGTTAAGGTTGCGGAAGCAGGAGTTGCAACAGCGGCGCTCACCGCCGAGAATAAAAAAATGCTGGCGCAGAAAAACATAATCAGCCAGTACGAATTACAAACGGCAGAGAACACATTAGCACAACAGAAGGCTAATTTAGCCCAAGCCGAGGCACAATTAATCAATGCGGAGAAGAATCTGTCCTACACGCAAGTCTCCAGCCCCGCGGATGGAGTTATCGGGAAAATTCCTTATCGTGTCGGTAGTCTCGTTAGCCCCAGCATGACAACGCCTTTAACCACGGTATCAGACAATTCCAAGATGTTCGTTTATTTCTCCATGAACGAGAAAGATCTTCTCAAACTAACCCGTCAAAGCAATGGAGCTACCCAAGGAGTATTAAACCAAATGCCGGCAGTGGAATTACAATTGGTTGACGGATCAATCTATTCCGAGAAAGGAAAAATTGAAACGTTAAGCGGGGTAATTGATCAAACGACGGGTTCTGCCAGCGTGCGTGCCACCTTCCCCAATCCGAACGGGATCTTGCGTAGCGGTGGATCGGGAGTAATCCTGTTGCCGGAGGAATCAGACAACGCAATCATCATCCCTCAAAAGGCAACCTCGGAAATTCAGGATAAAAAGTTCGCTTTCATTGTGACGGACAGTGCTGTTGTGAAAACCAGAGAAATTACCATATTACCCATTAACGACGGCAAAAACTATGTTGTTACTTCCGGGTTAAACATCGGGGACCGTATCGTGGTTGAAGGCGTAGGTACATCCGTGAGAGACGGGATGTCCATTAAACCGATCACCCCGGCTGAATCGGCAGCAAAACGCCAACAGGCAATTGCCCGGTAAGCGGGAATGGAAGAACATAAACAAACTACTTTGAATGAATTGAGATTATGAAATTAGATAATTTTATTAAACGTCCCGTTCTCTCCACGGTGATTTCCATCATCGTCGTGATCTTGGGTATCTTGGGGTTGATTTCCATCCCCGTCACACAATACCCAGATATCGCACCTCCTACTGTTCGGGTTAGCACGTCTTACACCGGGGCAAACGCAGAAACGGTGCTAAACAGTGTGATTGCCCCGTTGGAAGAGCAAATCAATGGTGTGGAAAACATGATGTACATGACTTCTACCGCTACCAACACGGGAGAGGCCTCTATCGAGGTATATTTTAAACAAGGAACAGACCCGGACATGGCTGCGGTTAACGTGCAAAACCGCGTGGCCAAAGCTCAAGGATTCCTACCTGCCGAGGTGACTCAAGTAGGTGTGATCACTAGTAAACGCCAAACCAGTATGTTGTTAGGTTTCACCGTTTACAGCACGGATGACCGGTTTGACCAAACGTTCCTTCAAAACTATATGAAGATTAACTTGATTCCGCAAATCCAGCGTGTTCCCGGAGTGGGCGACGTGATGGCGTTCGGTGCCGATTATTCCATGCGTATCTGGTTAAAACCTGACGTGATGGCACAATACAAGTTAATGCCTTCTGATATTACGGCAGCCCTGGCAGAACAAAACATCGAGGCTGCTCCCGGACAGTTTGGGGAAAGTGGCGATCAATCGTTCCAGTATATCATGAAATACAAAGGACGTCTCCAGACGACAGAAGAGTTCGAGGATATAATCATCCGGGCCACTTCCGACGGGGAAATCCTACGATTGAAAGATGTTGCCCGCATCGAACTGGGAGGATTAAGCTACGGCTACTCGAATAACGCGAACGGTCATCCCGGAGTTACCAGTATGATCTTCCAGACCGCAGGCTCCAACGCCACGCAAATCATTAAAGACATCGAGGCATTACTGGAAGATGTTTCCAAGGACTTCCCTCCCGGTGTTGAGTATAGCATACTGCTAAGTGCCAATGACTTCTTGTATGCATCTATTCATGAAGTACTGAAGACATTGATCGAGGCATTTATCCTCGTGTTCTTGGTTGTATTTATCTTCCTGCAAGACTTCCGGTCCACGTTAATTCCTGCCATCGCGATTCCGGTTGCATTGATTGGTACCTTCTTCGTGCTTTACCTGATCGGGTTCAGCATGAACTTGTTGACACTTTGCGCCCTCGTTCTGGCTATCGCGATCGTGGTCGATGATGCCATTATCGTGGTCGAGGCCGTCCATGCGAAACTAGATCAGGGATATAAATCCCCGCTTAAAGCCTCCATTGACGCCATGAATGAAATTTCCGGTGCTATCGTGTCCATCACCCTCGTGATGATGGCCGTGTTCATCCCCGTAAGTTTCATCACCGGTACTTCCGGTACTTTCTACCGCCAATTCGGTTTAACAATGGCTGTTTCCATCGGTCTATCTGCCATCAATGCCTTGACACTAAGTCCCGCATTATGTGCTATTTTCCTAAAACCGCATGACAAAGGTGAGGATCACAAGAAAAAAGGACTTATCAACCGGTTCCATGCCGCCTTCAATGCCGCTTATGACGTAACGTTAAACAAATACAAAAAAGGAGTTAGTTTCTTCATCAATCACAAGGTGACCACATTTATCACGGTCATTGCCAGCATGGTAGTCCTTGTATTCCTGATGCAGAAAACCCCGACCGGGTTAGTACCCAACGAGGATACGGGAACTTTCTTCGTGATCGTGGACCTTCCACCTGCCACATCGTTGGAAACCACGGAAGCCGCCTTGGCACAAGTGGACAGCTTGATTGCCAGCAATCCGGCCGTTTCCGACCGTACAGAAATTGCCGGGTATAGTTTCATTGCCGGGCAAGGTAGCTCTTACGGTACATTCATCTGTCGTCTGAAACCGTGGGATGAACGAAGTAAGGGACAGGATGTAAACAGCGTGATCGGACAATTATACATGCAAACCCAAGGATTGATCAAGGATGCCCGTGTTCTTTTGTTCGCACCTCCGATGATTCCGGGATATAGCTTGACGAACGGATTCGAATTCAATCTTCAGGATAAAACAGGTGGTGATTTGAACGAATTTTTCAATATAACCCAGAACTTCCTGGAAAAGTTAAATGCTCGTCCGGAAATTGCCGCAGCACGAACCTCATTCAACCCGAATTATCCACAATACATGGTAGACATTGACGTGGCCAAGTGTAAAGAAGCCGGGTTATCCCCCAGCGTGTTACTTTCTGCATTGCAGGGATATTACGGTGGTCTGTACGCCTCTAACTTTAACCGTTTCGGAAAATTGTACCGTGTCATGATTCAGGCGGATGCCAATTTCCGTGCAAATCCGGAAACCTTAAATCAAATTATGGTCAGAAACGGGAATGAAATGGCACCAATCACCCAATTCGTCACCTTACGTAAAGTATACGGTCCGGATAATATCAAGCGTTTCAATATGTTTACAGCCATTAGCGTGAACGGTTCTCCTGCCGACGGGTACAGCTCCGGGCAAGCCATCAAAGCCATCGAGGAAGTGGCCGCCGAAACGTTACCTACCGGATACGGATACGAATTCTCGGGTATGACCCGTGAGGAACAAAGTTCCAGTGGAAACACCACCGCATTAATATTCGTACTTTGTCTCGTGTTCGTGTACCTGCTGCTGAGTGCCCAGTACGAGAGTTACATCCTACCTTTGGGTGTTATTCTTTCCGTACCTTTCGGATTAATGGGTAGTTTCATATTTGCACAATTTATGGGTGTCGAAAACAACATCTACATGCAGATTGCATTGATCATGTTGATCGGTCTGTTGGCGAAAAACGCCATCCTGATCACCGAGTTTGCTCTCGAAAGACGTCAATCCGGAATGAGCATCGTTTCCGCTGCCGTGCTAGGAGCTTCTGCCCGTCTCCGTCCGATTTTGATGACCTCACTGGCCATGGTTATCGGTTTGTTACCGATGATGTTCGCTAGCGGTGTTGGTGCAAACGGTAACAGCACGTTAGGCTCCGGTGCAATTGGCGGTATGTTAATCGGTATGATTTGCCAGATTTTCACGGTACCTGCCATGTTCGTTGCATTCCAGTATCTGCAAGAGAAGATTAAACCGATCGAATGGCATGACACGGATAACACGGAACTTGAATCTGAAATAGAACAATACACAAAATAAAGAAAGATGAAACAAGTTGTTATATACACGATATGCATGGGCGCCCTGTTAAGCAGCTGTAACATTTACAAGAAATACAACCGTCCGGACGTGGATGTGGAAGGCCTGTACCGGGACCCGGTTTCTGTAAATGACACGCTGGTATCGGATACCACGAATATGGGTAATTTACCCTGGGAAGAGGTATTCACGGACCCCCAATTACAGAAATTAATTCGTCAGGGACTGGAACAAAACAGTGACCTGCAAACTGCCATCTTGAAAGTGAAAGAGGCAGAGGCAGGGTTAATGTCCTCCCGCTTGGCATACCTACCTTCCCTGGGATTATCTCCCCAGGGAACAGTAAGTAGTTTTGACAAGGGCGCCGCCACGCAGATTTACTCGCTCCCGGTAGTCTCTAGTTGGGAACTTGACCTGTTCGGCAAATTAACAAATGCCAAACGCGGAGCAAAAGCGACCTTATTACAAAGCGAGGCATACAAGCAAGCCGTTCAGACACAAGTCATCTCGACTATTGCCAACACCTACTACACGCTGCTCATGCTGGACAAGCAACTGGCCATCACGGAAGAGACAGCCGTATTATGGCAAAAAAGCGTGGAAACCATGAAAGCGATGAAAGAGGCCGGGATGGTAAACGAGGCCGCTATCGCGCAAAGTGAGGCTAACAGCTACATGATTGCCGCCTCCATTCCCGACTTGAAAAAAAGCATCCGGGAAGCAGAAAACTCACTTTCCCTGTTATTGAAACAAGCCCCGCAACGTATCGAACGGGGAAAACTGGAAGACCAATCCCTCCCTACCCTGCTGAATGTAGGTATACCTGTTCAATTGCTATCGAATCGTCCGGACGTGAAATCCGCCGAAATGGCATTGGCCAGCACGTTTTACAACACGAATCAAGCCCGTTCGGCATTCTACCCGCAAATCTCGATCAGCGGAACACTCGGATGGACGAACAGTTCCGGCTCATACATCACGAACCCGGGTAAGATGATTGCCTCTGCCGTGGGATCACTGACACAACCGATCTTCAACCGGGGAGCCCTCACCGCCCGTTTAAGAGTTGCCAAGGCACAACAAGAAGAGGCCTTGATTAGTTTCGAACAGGCTATATTAAATGCGGGAAGTGAAGTTAGCAACGCGTTGGTGCAGTACCAAACGGCACAAGATAAAATCGAACAACGTGAAAAGCAGATATTTTCTTTAGAAAAATCCGTGGAATACACGCAAGAATTACTAACTTTAGGAACATCCACTTACCTGGAAGTGCTCACGGCACAACAGTCCTTGCTTAGCGCACAACTCTCCGGAATATCCGACGAGTTCCAACGCATACAAGCCGTTGTTAACCTGTATCATGCCCTGGGTGGTGGACGAACCGAATAACCTTTAAATACAAATTATCATGATAAGTCCACTAGCTTACGTTAATCCCGATGCAAAAATAGGAAAGGATGTTACTATCCATCCTTTCGCCTATATCGACAAGAACGTCGAGATCGGTGATAACTGCACGATCATGCCGTACGCCAGTATCCTGAGCGGTACCCGCATGGGAACGAACAACACGGTCTACCAGGGAGCCATTATCGGGGCGACCCCGCAAGATTTCAAGTTCAAGGGGGAAGATACCCTTTTAAAAATCGGGAATAACAACACGATCCGGGAGAAGGTTATTATTAACCGGGGAACTAACACGACGGATTGCACGATTGTCGGTGACGGGAATTTCCTGCTGGAAAGCGTGCATCTGGCACACGACACCCATCTCGGTAACAACTGCGTGCTGGGAAATGCAGCCAAGACAGCCGGGAATTGTATTATCGACGACTACGCAATCTTAGGTGGTGGCGTAATCGTGAAACATGGATGCCGCATTGGGACTTGGGCCCTGGTGAAGGATGGATGCCGGACCAACAAGGACGTTCCCCCTTACATCGTTGCCGCCCATAACCCGATCGCTTACTACGGGATCAACGCTTACATTCTGCGTAAAGAGCAGAAACTCACGGAAGAAATCATTGATGACATAGCCAAAGCCTACCGCCAAGTATATCAATGTGGGACAAGCGTTGAAAACGCCCTACTGAGAATCAAGGAGACCATTACTGTCGGACCGGAAATTCAACGCATTATTGATTTCATAGAACAATCCACGAAAGGACTGATCGGTACAACCATGTGACACTAACACTTTTCTAGCAAATAACGATTCGGGGCTGCCAATTCACATTGAACAGCCCCGAATTCATTTACCCCTTATGCCATCAGTGTCCCTGTACTCTCTCGTCGGTATCATGAATGAATATCAAGGATAAATCAGGAATAAATTGACGACACGTGTCGAATACTTATCGAACACTTATCGAATAGTTATCGAATACTTACTAGCGAATCACAAGTACAACAAGCTTTATAGTGTATCTCGTCCAATACTTTCACGCTCCCAGCATTCTCCACATTCCCCATGCCACGAGCATAACTAATAGCAAAATTCCCAGAAAAGCAAACATGAAACGGGTGTAATACACCTTTTCGTCATGTTCTCTCGATTTTATGTCTCTTTCGATTTGTTCCATTTCCCCTTCCGCCAACTTGTTCGGATACCCCGATAAAGGTTTCTCGTTCATTTTCTCAACGAGATCTTTCATCCGGTCACGACGCTCCTGAAGCATTTTTCGATTCTGTTTCGTGCGTCGAATCATATCAAATACGTGTCCTTCGCCTCCCATGACGTTCATAATTTAGTTAGTAATATCGTACTATAAATATATGAAAAATAATTATAAAAACCAATTATTTTATAAATATCGCTTCATAATTAAAACCCGATATACATTATGACTATTGGCCGTAGATAAGGCGCTCGCTAGGGACAGGAGCTGTCCAAAAAGTCATTTTATTTCAAAAAACTCCTCCGTCACTTCGTGCCACCTCCTCTATAAACAGAGGAGGAGCTGGTGACTCTTCCCGAAGACAGGGAGTATTTCAACTCTCCCTCTGTTTATAGAGGGAGTACGGCGAAGCCGGGAGGGAGTTTGAAAAATGACTTTTTGGACAGTTCTAATTTTGGGAACTCCCGTCTATTTCGTGTAAGTCAATGGAGTCGTGATCCAGTCCAGATGTTGCCACGGACGTACTTTCTGCATGATATCAAAACTGGATTGCAGGAATTGATGTACGGCATCAAACGGGTCATCATAAGCCAAAGCATCTTCCAGTGTCAGAAAAAACTCTTTTTTCTCGGGCTTGAATATTGCCATCGCGGGACGAATCAAATGATCATTACCTTTTATATCACTTATGAAAGGATAAGGCAACCCGTAGAAAGCAGGACGAGGATAATTTACGTCTCCCGGCCAGAAACCGCACTCGAAATAACGTTCATCAAAAGCATGATCTGAAATCGGTTTATTCATGCCAAACGGAGCCGATTCACCACTATACACAATTCCAGTGAGGTCCATCGTACCGAAATAATAAGCCGGTCCATCCACTTTTCCCCGGAAACCGGAAAGGAATCCCCGTAATGCCTCATGTGCAAAAAGATGGTTCTGATGCCAAAGTTGTACGGCCTCCTTATCGTAATGATGATGTTTAGTGTCCTTGTCAAAATCAATCGGATCGTAGAACTCCTGCGCACGGACATTGATCGCTGTCGGGGAACCGATCTCTTCCAGTCCCCTCATGAACTGTTTGTAGAATTCCATCACGGAAAGCCCGTCCTGTAAAGTAAACGTAACCACTTTCCCGTTTCCGTTACGGAAAATGACCAAATGTTTCATAAAATTTGCCTGAATCTCGAAAGGAGAATCATCACCGGGTATAATTCCCGTGGATACCCCTTCCACCGTCAAGTAAAGACGCACGTGAGCCCACTCGGGACGTTGATGACAACGCATCAATTTCACTTTACCCAACATCTGAAGGTACATATGCAGCGTGTCGGCAGTTCCTTGCCAATCCGTATAATTTAAAAATTTCTTGTTCATCTTATTATTTTTTATTTCGTTATCTTTTTTCTTTAACGGCCAAGGAGTTAAAAAGGTTCTACTTTTCCACCGTCTAGTTACTTTAAAGTTGATTTTACTAACAAAAGATAAATTTAAGGAAACTATTTTTTAACATTCCCGTTATACCTTGAAAGATAAAAATGGATATGAAATATAAAAGACTGTTTCTAGGAATATGCCTAACGCTACTGGTGGTGATAAGTCAGGCACAAGAACGGGTGTTACCGAAGTTCAAACTCGGGGGAGCGCTCCGTTTTAATTACAATTTCTGCGATTGGAAACCCGGACATCGTGACCGGGGTGGAGATTTTGGTTTTGACGTGTTATACTTCAAATTGTCAGGTTCCTACCGAAATATCATTCTAAGTGCGGACTACCGCTTTTACAGTAAAGATTTCGGTGGTCCAATGCTGAAATACGGGTGGATCGGCTACCAGTTCAACGACAAAAGCCAAATGCAACTGGGGCTAACGGGAGTGCCTTTCGGTATTCAACCTATCGCCTCGCACAACTTCTTCCTGCAAATCGCTTATTACATCGGACTGGAAGACGATTCTGATATGGGAATCAAGTATTTATATCAAGGTGACACGTGGGATTTTACTCTCGCTTTTTTCAAGAATGCAGATGAACTACTTTTCGGGTCAGATAACGAAACTTCCGATGATCGATACGGTTACGACGTGGCCGGACGGAACAAAGAGATCAATCAATTCAACGGACAAGCCTTTTATAAATTCGGGGAATCTACCCGGCAACGATTAGGCGGATCGGCAGAGTTCGGACAACTTTACAACCTCGACACCCGCAAGAACGGTACACATTACGCTTTCGCCCTACATTATGAACTAACCACGCAAAAAGTCAGTCTGAAAGCACAATTGACAACTTATGCCATGAATCCTAAAAATGGCGAGGGAGACGACGATGAGCTGATCTCGATGACGGCTTACGGGGCTCCCTATCTGGTAGCCGCCAAAGCAAACGTGTACATGTTGGGAGTCGGGTACACGATCCCGGTAAACAGGAAATTTCTAAAGAAAATACAAGTGTACAACGACTTCGGTTGGCTCGACAAACAGAACAACGATTACAAAGATAGTTTCCAGAACGTCACGGGATGTATGCTGGACGGTGGTCCCGTGTGTATTTACGTGGATTACGCTCTAGGTAAAAATCACGGGTGGCTGGGACCTGATTTCAACGGTTTCGGTGCCGGTGGCGAAAGTGATTCCTGGCATGCCCGTTTTAACGTGAACGTGGGTTATTATTTTTAACTTTTAAACGCAATGCAAATGATAAAAGAGATTTACACGCTATACGTGGAACGTTGGCACTTTTTCTTGGACCTCACGTGGGAACACCTGCAAATATCGCTGACATCCATCGTGATCGCCACGATTGTCGGATTGGGGCTAGGAATCATGATCAGTATGTACCGCAAGGGTTCATCCACCGTGTTGGGCCTCACGAACTTCATTTACACCATCCCATCAATTGCCTTGTTCGGTTTCTTGATTCCTTTTTCCGGAATCGGTAACACCACAGCCATCATCGCTTTGAGTATTTACGCCCTGCTCCCTATGGTCCACAATACCTACACGGGAATTATCGGTATCGACAAGGAGATTATCGAGGCGGCACGGGGAATGGGCAGCACAACCTTCCAGATACTCTATAAAATACAGATTCCTCTGGCATTTCCTGTTATCCTGTCGGGAATACGTAACATGGTCGTGATGACCATTGCCCTCACGGGTATCGCCGCATTTATCGGTGCCGGAGGATTAGGAGTAGCCATCTACCGGGGAATCACAACCAACAATTCGGCCATGACGATTGCCGGGAGTTTATTAATAGCCCTGCTGGCCTTATTGGCAGATTGGGGCGTGGGACGCTACGAAAAGTATATTAAAAGAAAACGTAAATTACTATGAAAAAATACATGAAAAACGGACTACTTGCACTATTCATTGGCCTCGTATTCCTGTCGGGATGCGAGTCGAAAAAAGACACGATCCATATTGCCACCAAACCGATGAGCGAACAATTCATTCTCGGAGAGATGCTTGCCCTACTCATTGAAGAAAACTCCGATTTGCACGTGAAAATCACGAAAGGCGTGGGTGGTGGCACGAGCAACATTCATCCGGCCATGATCAAGGGAGATTTCGACCTTTACCCGGAATACACGGGTACAGGCTGGTTGGTGATCTTGAAAAAAGACACGCTACTCCCACCTGACCAATTATTCTCCGAGTTACAAAAAGAATATTCCCGGGAATACGGGCTGAAATGGGTTGCCCCGTACGGCTTTAACAATGCTTATAGCTTGGCTGTAAGTAATGAAATGGCAAAAAAATATAACTTAAAAACATTTTCCGATCTGGCCCTTTATCCCGATTTATTCACTTTCGGGGCGGAATATGACTTTTACGAAATTAATGACGGGTACGCAGATCTCTGCGCCTACTATAACCTCAAATTCAAGAAAAACTTGGATATGGACATTGGATTGAAGTACGAAGCCATGAGATCCGGCAAGATTGATGTGATCAACATTTTCACGACGGATGGACAGTTAAGTCACGCAAATCTTACGATTCTAAAAGATGACAAACACTTCTTTCCTTCCTACTATTGCGCAACAATAGTACGAGAGGAAACATTGAAGGAACACCCGGAACTGGAAAGGATACTGGAAAAGATGAACGGTATACTGACTGATCAGGAAATGGCCGACATGAATTACAAAGTCGACGTGGAACATCGCACGGAACGGGAAGTTGCCGTGGAGTTTTTAAAGAAAAAAGGTTTACTTAATCCACAATTGAGTTATGGAAAATAATGTTGCTATTCGTTTTGAACACGTCAATAAATCATACGGAAACCGGGAAATATTAAAGGACTTCAACTTGGAGATCCGGAAGGGCGAGTTCCTAACCATTATCGGAAGTTCCGGTTCTGGGAAGACAACCGTACTAAAGTTAATTAACGGGCTGATCTCTCCCACTTTCGGGATCATTTATGTCGATGGGAAAGATATTTCGAAGGAGAACCAAACACTTTTACGTCGTAACATCGGGTATGTCATTCAAGGTATCGGACTGTTTCCTCACATGACCATTCGTAAAAACATTGCTTACGTCCCCAGCCTACTGAATCACAGGAATAAAGAACGTACCCGCAAAGCGGTGGAACGATTGATTGACGTGGTCGGTCTTGACAGGGATATGCTCGACCGCTACCCGGCAGAACTGTCCGGTGGTCAACGCCAACGAGTTGGTATCGCCCGAGCCCTTGCCGCAAACCCGGATATCCTACTCATGGACGAACCGTTCGGGGCGGTTGATGAGATTACACGCAAAATGTTACAGAGTGAAATTATTCGTATTCACGAGCAGTTAGGAATGACTATCGTGTTTATCACCCACGATATAAAAGAGGCCATAAAACTGGGTACCCGAGTTATGGTCATGAACAAAGGGCTTGTTGAGCAACTGGACACCCCGGATCATATCAGGAATACCCCGGCAACACCTTTCGTGAAAGAATTAATAGAAGGCTGACATTTACAAGTCAGTCTTTTTCTTTCCATTTCACATCACTATTCTTTTTGATGTATATCCGCAACGCGACATAAACATTCCAAAGTAAAATAACCAAACCGACAAACAGTATTAGTTTTAACACCACATACAAAATTCCAACCACTCCTCCTAACATCATACTTATTATTATTGATTAAACACTTATTTCTATCGAGTTAGGAAAGTTAATGAATATTTTTAATATCTCCTAATAAATCAGCTTTTATGAAAAAATACTTTCTCCGTTTTATTTATAAAATTTGCTTATATTTGCACGAAACGTGCGTACTATGAGAAATTACAACCAGTGTGAATCCGGTCTTATCTACAATGAATTTTCCGTCATTCTGATACAGACCTTTACTTCTGCCGGAATTGAAATTCCCTTGAACCCCGAAACGAATTTCTTCATCAAAAAGGATGATGACGGGCATTTTGACGACCAGTTGTTTACCCATTCGGATAAAGTCATCAACCGTTATCGTTTGAAAGGGTTCGATATATGTATTGACATTGACGGGAACGCTCCCGCTAGGCTATGGGGACACGTACATGTACGGGCTGCCGTATTCTTCAACAAGACAGTTGAAATCTCCTACCGGATTATCGTGAGCCCGACAGGAAGAATTAACGGGACCAAATTTTGCCAAACAGATGTTCCATTCAACACGGATCAACTGATTGCCGTGGCGGGGATCGTGCAACATGTGGAACATTGGGTTTACAACAACAAGAAGAAAGGCCAAGAAATCGACGGTTCCTTGAAAGTTGTTTCAATTAGTGACCTGCACATCGACGAAGAATCACACGTCCACACGACAACCGTGAAAACAAAAGGTGTTACTTTCGATGAAGTACAAAAGCGTTACCGCTATTTCTTTGACGGGCAAAGACAAAAAGATTCAAGAAAAAGTAAAGAATCCAAAGAGTTCGAATACGGATGGCATAATTATATCTTTCTGGATATTTGGGAAAGTATCGGTCACGAGGGACGAATCCGTTTTGACCAGATGCGGGAAGACCAAGTTATCGAACATATCGAACAATGTCACAAGGCGGAACTCGTGGGCCTCATGAGTCTTTACCCCGAAGAGTGGCCCTACCGCATGGATTCCAGTTTTGAAGATATTTGTGGGAAAAACATCGCCATTGACACCGATGATCTTGTGCTGGCAAATGAAAACATGAGTCTCGTTATCGGTACGTACGGAAACCGTGGGAAAGAAGCTCCCACCGACTGGAAAAAACACTTGGCCCGACGAGACCGTTATCACGTCAGTTGGCCGGAATATCTTGTGTTAGTCGAAATCCTGTTGGCTAAAAAACACACGATCAACTACGTGCTGAATAAATATATCTTCAATTCCCGACAAGCGATCAAGGATAACAGTCACCCGGAATCAAAGGACGGACAACAGGGATTCACAATCATCAATGACAAGATTCTGGACATGATCGAGCAGAATGCCCGCCTAAGCATCAGCTTATCCGATGTAATACTGCAACTCGATTCGGTACGCTACCTGCGCTATATGTCTCACAAACACATGTACCACGAGACAAGCCGAAGACTACGAATTGACGCAGACGAGCAGCAATTAAAGGACATCACGGAAAGAGTGGATAAATCCTTGACAAATGCCAACAATATAGCTGATCTGAAAGAGGCTAACAGCACGAAGAATATTCTTCTTTTCATTTCCATAGCCTCCCTTTTCGGAGTATTATTGGAAGGTAACGGCGAGGCTCCCGTGTTTTCGATGATTTCCAAAGAATTTGGGATATTCACAGCTGTCGTTCTGGTCGTTATCACTTCTATTGGTATATATTTCAGTATGAAAATCATGATCCGGGTAATTATTCACTACCTTCGTAAAAAACATAGTAAAAGAAAATCACATCAAATTTAATTTATGTATATGATACAGACATATTCTATCGATTACAGGACGCAACTCTGCGAGTTTTTCTCTCGCATTATCGAATCACACAAAGCCTACATTTCCCACGGGGAACTACAAATGGGAATCGCTCTCGATAGTAACGAGCTTGCTCCTAATTACAAGGAAATGTGGCTAAATTATCTCGATCGACAAGTAGAAAACCCGGACAACACGCTCCTGCTATATCTGGAAAACGGAACAATTATCGGGTTCGTATTGTTCGGCATCACGAATGACGGAGCCAGACCTTACGGAGTTATCTTTGACCTCAGTGTCGATCCCGTGTACCGGGGAAGGCGTATCGGACAGGAACTCCTGCAAAAAGCGACGGAAAGTTTCCGGGACAAAGGAATACAGGATTGTTACCTCGAATCGGGCGTCAACAACCATTCTGCCCATCAATTTTTCGAGCATCACGGCTTTAAACAAGTATCCGATATTTTCCGGTTAAAATTGTAGAAAACGAAATTAACAGATTAATTTCTTCAAAGGGATTCCGGTTGTGTTGATTGTTTCAAGATTATTGATTGCCAATTGACACCACGTTTCCCATTTTTCCCCGATATTGAATTGACATTTCCAATACTCCTGCAATTCAGCATCATCAACCTGCTGAATAAATTCTTTTATTGCAGATAATTCCCGGTAGAGTTTCCCAATCACTTTTGACACACCAGGATAACTCTCTCCGTTTTTCGTAATACACTCCTTCCCTCCTGCCGAGAAAATATCTCTTAGATTCGGACAAACAACTCCTTCTTGAGTTGCAAGCCAAACAGCCATACGATTGAATTTATCCGAACGATTACTTAATAACTCTGGGAAAAAGATAAATCCTTTAATTTGGTATTTCTGTTTCTCTTGCGGAGATAGCGAACTCCACATACGAATCACAAGGTTAGATACCTTAGAATGATCATTATCCAACCACCATAATTCTTCCCCTTCTTTAAGCCGGGAACGATAGTAATCAAGAATGGTTCGAATCGGATTCGGTTGACAACGCAATTCATCATAAGGAATTCCCAACTTGTCAAAAATTGTTTCTCCTTTTGATAAATTCATATCTACCAAATAACGAGGAGAGTGGGTTACCACGACTTCCGATAAACACTCTTCATAAGGCTTGCAAACAAAACAAACCGGTTCACACATTTTTCCAAACAAAAGGTATACTCGCTCCACATCTTCCACTCGAGTCCCCTCGGCAACACTACTTCCCGTAGACTTCCAATGATTAGCTTTCGTTGTTTTCACCTCAACCCCGTAATAACCACCGATAACAATATCAGGAAAACGTTGCCCGGAATATTTCACGATCTGATCTTCAAAACATGTCCCGACAGCACATTGTTGCAATACCTCCACGACTTTGTCTTCTAATTTACTACCTAATAAACCAGTATACATTTCCGGAAACGTCAATGCTTCCCGATTCATGAAGTCTATTACTTTTGCTAATAGCTCTTCGAAAGCACGATCATCTTGCATATGAAAACTAAATAACGACTTCATCAGGTTCGAAATAAAGATCCCACAAATTCTCAATTCGTTTTCCTATATGGTAAGCCAATAAAGGCGGAACGGCATTTCCTATAATCTTATAGGCTGCCGAAGGACTTAGAATATATCTCTGTTTGTTTTCCTCATGAGGAATCACAAATTCATAATCAAGAGGGAAAGTCTGTATCAACGCACATTCTCGCGGGGTTAAACGACGCTCTTTCAATCCCTTTTTCAATTCCTTGTCAATGATACCGCCATGTTCTTTTGACAGTCGTCTATATTCAATGTTACCATGATGTTCAGCCCGAATCGTCGGCCCGATCCCGTTAACATCCACCTCTGTCTGACCTTGACAATGAGTACCCATAAACTTGGCTTTGGAATAGACCTTTTGTGCAGGATCATCACTATCTTCCGGTTCCTTCAACCCGGCAAACATCCCTCCCACCGTCTGGGGGGGCATTAATCCCTTATTCTTAATATGATATGCATGACTGGGCGACGGATAAGGCACGTATTCATCGGGGATAACATCACGCATCAAAGCCTCACGGGCTGCAGGTGTTAACGCAGATTTACGTATACCGATAAAAATTACCCTCTCACGGGATTGGGGGACACCGTAATCCGCAGCGTGCAGAACACGAGGTTCCAGCACGATATACCCATCTCCATCTGCCCGGGAAAAATCCTGCTGAATAATCTCCTTCACATTGGAAAGATTTACCAATCCTTTCACGTTCTCTGCGATAAACAGCTTGGGCTTCGTGATTTCAATCACCTCTTTCATCCACATATATAACTTACCGCGGGTTTCTTCCGAGGCAATCTCCCCATCAATAATTTTTCCCTTATGATCTTTATGAGAATTGAAACCGTTACGTTTCCCCGCCACACTGAAATCCTGACATGGGAAACCTCCTGTAACCACGTCTACTTTTTCCGGGAAAACCAATTCCCCTGCCCTGTGCCGTTTCACGAGATCCACGATACTTTCCTCCCGGTAAACATCCGGCGTGTAACCGTACTTGGCGAAATAATGGGTCCAAGCCGTCCGGGCCTCTTTCAAAATATCATTGGCGAAAACAAGTTGAAAACGAGTAGAATGTAATTTTACCAAATCACCTCGCTCTTGCTTTTCAATAAAATCAGGATTACTTTTTTCATTAATACATCCCTTATGGATAGAGAATCCTCCTTCCAATCCTAAATCCATTCCACCACAACCTGAAAATAAAGATAATACCCGAATCGTTTTAGATGCCATTTACTTGTACGTTTTTACACCTACAAAAATAACAATATTTATCGGGTTATTGACACTGCTCGGAAAATTTATCCGCCATTTATTCCTTCCTTGGTTAATCTACCATTTAACCAATTCCCCCAAGTGTTACATCCCCGGGTTCACAACGTTAATTCCGTTACAATCCCACCACTTTCATTCCCGTGAATGCCTCGCTCGCAGCATGATCAAAGAAATTGATTAACTCTGCGAAACTTATCCACGTGTAAACAACAATACTCGTGATGACGACCAGTAGTAGAACTACGATTACCATTTGATTCCATTTAGTTTTCATCTCTTTTCATTTTAAAAGTTACTAACTCAAATCAAACTCTCGCTCCTATCATTGCTCACTGTAAATATATAACATTATTTTGTATTTACCAAATATTTTCTTAATAAAATCATAAATTTAACACCATGTAAAATATATTCCGAAACACCACTCACAAGTCCAGTTCCCGACGACAATGAATCAGCCGGTCACGCAAATATTTGATACTTTTGTTCTTTTGAACCTTCACCGTGTTCACACTAATGCCCAATTTATCGGCAATTTCCTTCCCGGAGAAACCACTAATACTTAATTTCATGATCTGCCGTCTCACTCGCGGTAAATCACCAATATGAAGATGTAGCAAGCGCACGATCTCTTCCTGCACGGTGTCCAGCATGAAATCCTTCGAGAAATCCTCGTTTTCTTTCTCTTGGTCTATTTTATCAAGAATCATCGCCCTCTTTTTCTTGTTACGGATATATAATAAAGAATTATTATACAAAGATTTATACAAGTACCCCATCAATTCCCGGCCGGAAGCGAACCGAATATCCGAGTGCCAGAGATTCACCAGCAAGTCCTGCACGATGTCCTTGGAGCAATCCATATCCTTCACGATCGACTCCACGTACACGCACATCGCCGCATAGCAAGACGTGTAGAGTTGCTCCCAGCATCTTTCATTCTTCGCATTAATGCCCGACAAAATAGATTCAAGGTTTACCATATCTATTTCTATTAGACGTCAAATATCATTTACATAGAGATAAAACATCAATTGAAGACACAAGAACGACCAAGGGGCGAAGATTCAATAATCAAGCGATTATCTACCCCTCGTCAGAAGAATTCGTTTACATTTTCCTTTGTCAGCTCTGCGTTTGTTACAATTTGTTTATCTAATAAATCCTATCACTTAGTACCACGTATTCAGAATAAAAATACTTAAAAATGAGATAAGTACTACCTTAAAAGACAAAAAATAAACGACTTTAATAAAATTGTTTAACAATCCAGCCGTGTAGCCGGATTGTTAAACAGCCTTCTATCAACACTCCTTAAATCCTATATTGCATGTTTAGCCGGACCATCATACCGTATATCGATAATCTTGCCATAACTCTTGGTTGACATCCACTTCGGGGTTATACCCGTGCCAAAATGAGAGTTATTCACGTTGAACATATATATTTCCCCGGTTTCAAGCGCCACGGTTAAATCCATCCCCATCGCACCTCCCCCACTTCCTGATTCTGTCGATGAGATCCGGGTAATCTTCCGTCCACCAAAATCAAACAACTTCACCGGATCTGTTCCTCCCGTTCCCCGGAATATATATCCCCACAACTCGCTGTCATTCACCCCGGAACTAAAGAACAGAAATTCATATTGCCCGTTGGGAGAAACAAAGAATTGGCCATCTTCATGAATCGCATATTGGAAAGCCGCCGGGAAAGCCCTTTCAATCTTGGGTGTCGCCTTGTTTATCCACAAATCATAATCTCGAGCAAACAGGAAGGTATAGATACAATATTGCCCTACGTTCGCACTCCCTGCCCGGTTATCCTTGTAAAGCATAAACACGTCGGCAGTATTCCTTGGACGACCCGATTCCGACTCGACTTTTCCCACGTAAGAACCACAATAAAGAATGTCTATATCTTTTAAGTCATTCAAAGCGAGAGTTATTCCATTGACAGGTTCAGTAAACACTTCAGTAATCGCATTCGCATCCCCCCAAACTCCCTCGTATTCCAAATCATTCTCATTCTGAATATAAAGCAAACGATCATGCAGAACATCAAGAGCAAAAGTTCCCGTAATATCCCCGGAGTAAGACATCCGTATCAAACGATCAATTTTCATTCCTCCTTCTATCGTGGCAGGAACATCAATGTATTTACCCGTGAACCATACATCCAGATTTTCCACCGCTTTCAAATATACCCCCCCATCTTCAGAGAGTAGAACATGACACTTTGAATTCGCCACTGCATCCTTGAAGTTCACGTTAGGTAACACACCATTCATGAAATCATCTTTCAAGTAAAGCGCCCGACGATAATCCTGATTTCCCATGTAAACCGGGCCAATACCCCCATTTTGAAGAAGAAGTAACATTCCGGGGGCTGACGTACTTCCACCTGCCAACCAATGGTTCATGATCTTCACCGGACGACCACCCAGTTCCTGCCCCTCATTCTGCGTCGGGTAATAATTCAACATTTCGCGGAAACGATACACGTAATTATCCCCCTCCCAACTACTCACGTCTTCAAGTATGGAGAAACAGGCCTTGCCATCCACCTCGGAAAGCACCATCCACGCCTCTGATGTCGATTCACTATTCGTTGGCCACATGGCTAATTCTTCATGAATGATTTGATAACCTGTCACCGTGTCTGTAATAAACAGGGAAATCCTTATGAAACCACCCATATCCGTCTCCCAAACCAACTTCTTGCCGAACCCGATCGTTTTCAACTCATCGGTAGTCCCATTCTCGGCAATCCACTCGAATTTCAAAGCGAGAGCCGTGGAATCACCCGTGTATTCAAGAATAGGTTCGACCTCCACCACGTCACCTACCGTTAAAGCCCAGAAACTCCCAAGCTCTTCCTCGTTCGTGATATAACCGAGAACTTTCACCTCAGGAATCCCCGTGTAGTCATAATTTCCCTTATCGTCAAAACAGCCGTAAAGGAAAAACATCACAACCGCACACCATATATATTTATGTATCTTCATGACATTCATTTTAATTATCCAACAATAGGAACACTCATTTCCACGTCTCCATCCATGACCGGAGTTCCGGCATTTTTCAATTCCAGCAAGTGGTATTTCAACTTCAAAGCGTAATACCTTAATTTGGTAGGACCAAAATTAGTCATATCACTAATGCCAGTAGCCTCGATAAATTCCGCGTATTTAGCATCACTATAATCACCCAGGTAATAACGTGCGATATGGGCATCCCACCAAGCCGGAGCTATCGCCTTCGAGGTAAAAGCAATCCGCTGACTACGTGCATTTTTTGTCGGTCCAATTTCGAAATCAGTTGTCGGGGAGACTTTCAAAACTACCCGGAACATCTGGTTATCCAATTTTGCCGTTTTGATCAATTTCAACACGAGCGTGTCACGTTCCTCGCCTGCCTGCCATATCCTCTCGGATTCGAAATCGAAATCCGTTCCCTTTACGGCAGTAGTCAAGCTCTCATCCACTTCAATCCGGTAGGTCATGTTCTCTGTCACCGGGTCTCCGGCAAATAACAACTCCAACCGAATATCATGCGTGGTCTCGTCCGGGTAAAAGAAAAAAGACTCGGTAATACTATCGGCCGTTATTCCCTTCGCGAAGTACAAGTACCTCGTCGAATCGTAAGTCGTGAACTTATCCTCGGAACAAGCCGCAAAAACGCATATGGCCACGAGAATTATAATTATGTATCTCATCTCAATTTACTTTTTTAGGTTTACAAATTCTAAAAGACCACTTCTTCGCTTTTAGGAACAGGCAACGTGTACAGGTTCCGGAAATCAACATTTTGTAGCCCGTCAAAAACAGGCAGGTTCAAGCGCTTGAACAAATAGAAAGATTGTCCTTCACCGATAAATTCCTTCCGGGCATCTGTCAACATCGCCTCGATATACCCCATTTCCGTGGTGATCGTGTTCAAGTCATCCATAGAAATATCACCCCGGGAACTTCTGATTTCTCGTAGCAAATCCACGGCCTCACTTACTTGCCCGATAGATGCCAAGTACTCACCCTTGATGTAATACAATTCACTCTTGCGTAAAATAGGAAGATATGCAACATCATTATTCCCTTTTTTACTCTTGATAGACAAGTAATTTCCGCTCAACATACTGAGCAAGCGTTCAAATCGCCCGTCAATCTGGTGCTGTGCCGGGAACAAATCATAAACATTACGTATATAAAGCGGTCGCTCGGCCGTCATAAATGGGGCATTTATATCTCCCGCACGGGTATTGTAAACATTAAAAACCACGTCACTCAACAGGCGACCATGCCCCGGCTCAATCCAGTCCATGTCTTCAAAGCCCCACGGTTCCCACTTACCGCCCATCGCGAAAGCCTCCTCGATAGCATCGTACGCTTTCTTTTTCTCTCCCATATAGGAATACACGCGTGCCAACATTCCCCGTATGGACGCCATGTTCAGACGAGAACGTTGGTGACCGAAGAATTCCGCGATTTCACTCTCGGTATTCCAATCCGTCCAAAAACGTTCCATGATATGCCACATCCGGATAACTTCCTCGTTATAATAATCACTATAAACAATGGCTGAATCCCACGGGACCATACACGTGTGAGCCTCCAGCAAATCACGCTCCACGTTCTCCAACACTTGTTTTACAGTCAATTTATTATTAATCACGGACTCCGAGCTAGTCACGTAAGGAATCCACGAGCCATTTTCATTCACCGTGGGAGCCGGGGCAAAAAGTCGGAGCAAATCGAAATGTACAAATGCCCGCACGGCAAGAGCCTCTCCCCGTATTTTCAACCGTTCGGGTTCACCAAGCTCGAAAATACTGTTGGAGGCTTTATCCACGTGTTCGATAATATTATTACAATCGGCAATGACCTTGTACATCCCCGACCAAATTCCGTCGATTATCGACAGGACATTGGCATTTTCGTACTGGCGATCATTCACCTCTTGGTAGGCATTATCCAAATTCTGCCGGACATAATACTGTCCTAGAACATCCAGAAAACCCCACGTCAATTCCTGGGCATACAGACTACTGCTCCCCAGACTTTTATACAAACCGTTCACCTGCATCCGGAAACCGTTTCCCTTCTCGTACAGGTCATCACTACTCACTTGGGTTTCCGGGCTTACCTCGAACCAATCATTACAGGAAGTCAAGGCAAAAAATAGGAAGAATCCCATGATATATCTTATTGTTTTCATAATCACAAATTTAATTCGATTAGAATCTAACATTCACGGAAAAGTTTACCGAATTTGCATACGGGTAACTTAAACCTCTTTCAGCCTTCACCGTGGAAAGCCGCCACAGATCGTTCGTTCCGACTTCAATCCGGATATTCTCGATCCCGATCCGTTTCAACATCTCCCGGTCCAACTCGTAACCAATCGTCATGGAATTCCAACTCAACACGTTATTCCGCTGCATAAAACGGGAAGTCGGATCGGTGGTCTGCCTGTTATCCTTAATATCCTTATACATGACGACATCCCCGAATTTCTTCCAACGTTGGCTCATGGCACGACGATCCACGTTATATTCCTCAATCTTGGCATTTTCCACCTTGTCAATCAGCGTCTCGTTATAGAAATCGCCACCAAATTCATACAGGAAACTGGTACTGAACGTGATGTTTTTCCACCGTAAATTCACGCCGAAAGAACCGGTACCCCAAGGCATTTCATCCCCGATATTTCGCATCTCGGTGGCTATCCAATCGTAGCTCACCGTCCCATCCCGGTACACGTAAAGTTCCTGCCCGTTTGCAGGGTCTATCCCTAAGGATTTCAACCCGTACTTCGCGGAAAGGGATTGCCCTTCCTCGTATTTCGTCATCACCCGGTTCAAATTTGGATTGTCCTTGTCCCAGAGACTTTCGATTTCTTGGTTGTAATACTCGTTCACCGCATCATTATAAGCCTTCAAGGCATCGGATATTTTCTTTATCTTGTTCGTATTGTGTGCTAAATTGGCAAAAACAGCCACGTACCAATCCGCAGTACTAAGCAAGTCACTCCGAAACTGGATCTCGAACCCCTTGTTCTCGACCTTTCCCATGTTACTCTTGTACGTTCTGAACCCCGTGGAACTCGGCAACGTGACATCGGTGATCAGGCCGTTCGTGATTTCATTATACCATGAAAATTCAAGGTAAAGTAGATTCTTCAATAAACCCAACTCGAAACCGACGTCGAATTTATTGGTCTTTTCCCATTTCAGATCCCGGTTTCCGCGGGTCGTCATCAAACTTGACGCCGGACCGGAAACATACCATTCGTCAATATCAATCTCGTGAGTAGGAACTGCCGCGTATGGTGCAAAATTCACCTTACCCGTTTGCCCGAAGGAACCCCGTATTTTAAGATGATTGACAAAACCGTATTTCTCCATGAATGCGTACTTGTGAATATTCAATCCCAAACCTCCTGAAAAGAAAGGAGCATAACGTTTGTCGGAACCGAACTCGGAAGAACCGTCAATTCGAAGAGATGCATCCAGAAGGTATATATCCTGATAAGAGTAGTTCAAACGGGCGAACATACCGAATAGACGAGTTTGCACTTCTTGGAAATTAGGTTTATAAGGCATCGACCGGGCAAATTCGGGTGAAGAAAACTCGGCAGACTGAAACCCTTTATAAGTTCCGGTATTCGTGCGCCTGCGTGTCGTTTTTACTTCCAATCCACCCCCGACATTGATGTTATGACTATTGATCGATTCATTATAGGAAATAGCCAGTTTCCCCTCCCACGAGGTGTATTCCGTGTTCGTTAAAGTTAAACTCCCCACGTTAGTCCGGTCATCACCATATTCCAGATTATTTTTAACGGACAAAGGATCAATAAAAGCCTCCCGTTTACCCGTGGAATGGCTGATGCCCAACTCTCCTTTTACCCAGAAAGTAGGCTTGATAAACCAATTCACGCTCAAGTTCTCAACCAGCACGTTAGTTTGTCCCTTGTCATAATTACCCAAATCGGCCTCGTATAACGGGTTGTACGGTTCGAAATCCAGTACCCGCGACCATTGTAAAATACGCAACATTTTACCGTCATCATCCTTGTAGCGCTCGTAAGGTAACATCTTGGTATATTGCGAGAATTCCCCGTAAGGAGATTCCTTCTCTTTTGTCACACCATAACTGATATAATTACTCACCTGTACTTTTGAGGTCGTGTAATAAATCGAGAATCCAGCATCGATACGATCCCGGTAAGATCCTTTCATGACCCCATTCTCGTTATTATACCCTAAATCAATTCCGTAACGGAATTCCTCGTTTCCCCCTTCCAGGTACAAACTATGCTTATGATTAAATTCTGTACGCAAGGGTTTCGCCAACCAATAGGTGTTCACTCCCTCCCGCACGTTTTTCAGTTTCCCCTGGTACTCCTCTATTCTTATTTTTTTAAACCAAAAATCCTCTCCTTCGGCCTCGTACATTCCGGATGCCACTTCCGCATCCAGTTTCTGGCGGGCATTCATCAGGTTGTAGTCGTTTAGGTTAGGCATGGAGATTGTCCCGACCATGTTGTAAGTCACCCGCACTTCCCCTGATTTGGGGGCTACCGTCGTGATGACCACCACGCCATTGGCAGCCCGGGAACCATACAATGCTGTCGCTGCCGCATCCTTGAGAATGGTTACACTCTCGATACGGTTCGGGTCCATGTCATACACTTTTTGTATCGTGGTCTCGAAATTATCCATGATGAAGATCGGCAGGTTGGGATTATTTTCCAAGGCTGATTTGGAGAGCGTGTTGCGGTCCAAATCCTTCACCCCGATACTCGATTGTCCCCGGATCTGCATCTCCGGTAAGGCGTTCGGGTCGGACCCCCATTGGTTATTGGTCTTCACCCGAAACGAGGGATCGTATACCTCCAAGGCTTTCATCACGTTGGTTTTAGAAACCTTCAGTAGTTCATCCCTCGAAACAGTCACGGAATTACCCGTAAAACTCGTTTTCCGGACATTACCGTAACCGGTCACGACCACTTCTTCCACCTCTTTCGTGTCAGATTTCATGCGCACTACTACTTCCCGCGTAAAGTTCGTGATCGCAACCTCTTGGGTTTCCATACCGACGAAGCTTACCAGCAAGTAGATCGTATCCATCTTGGGTAGACTGAACACGAACATTCCTTGGTCATTCGTACTTCCCCCGATGCTGGTTCCCTTCACGATCACCGTGGCTCCGGGCAGACTCATTCCCCTCTCATCCAACACTTTTCCACGGACGGTAACGGGCTCTAAGGTCTTCTGCCGCTTTTGGATCACGATCATGTTCTGAAACAAGCGGAAAGTATATTCCGTTCCCTCCAAACAGGCTTGAAGTACCTGTGAGGCCGGAACAGATTTGAAAGCATGTGTCACGGCCGGAATCTTCTGGATTTCCTCGTTATTGAAAAGGAAATCAAGTTTCGTGTGACGTTTGATGTAATTGATCACGTCTATAAAAGGAGCTTCACTGAACTCCACGGTCAATCTCGGTTCATCGTTCGACTGTGCCCGACTGACTCCGATTCCAAAGGACTGCAACAGGATCACCAGCATCAACAACGTGCCGACTCTCCCGCGTTTTGCAGATAGATTAGACTTCTTCTTTTTCATATAGATCAGTTTTAATTTTCATAAGGGTGAAACCTTGCTTAATATCATATCCCATTACGATTTCCCGCACGGGTCTCACCACGGTTTGTAGATTAGTTAGTAGGTATACTTCTCCCATTTAGAATACCTATGGTTCTATCAATTCATGTTTACATGTTAATTTCTTACGTGCTCTAATTTTGTTTAATGGTTATCATTCCATCCCTCAAGGAGAATTGTAGATTTGTCGTGGTACTTAATGCCTCCAACAGCTCTTTCAACGGCATAGTACTGGCAGGCGCCCCGGTAAAACGACGCTCTCTAATTCCCGGAACCGCATACAGTACTTCTACATCGTACCAACGACAAATCTTCCTCATGATCACATCCAGTCTTTCGTTACTAAAACCGAATTTTCCATCCATCCATGACACTACGACATTTATATCTGTTTTTTGAACCGTCATCCGGTTATCACTTGTTATCGACACTTGCTCGCCCGGTAGTAACCGAACCGTATCATGCCCGGAAGTGGTTTCCACTTTCCCGGTTAACAAGGTGACACTCGATGCAAATTCATCATCATAACTCATCACGTTAAAGCTGGTTCCCAGCACCCGCACGTCAAAATTCTTGACCGACACGATAAACGGGTGTTCCTCGTCTCTTGTCACCTCGAAGTAGGCCTCTCCTTCCACGTATACTTTTCGCTCTTCTCCACGGAAAGCCACCGGATATTTCATTGTTGACTGTGCATTCAGCACGACCCAGCTGCTATCAGAGAAAATGACCTTCTGCCTCTCCCCTTTGGGTACGATCAGTGTATGGTATTCCACCACACTTTCCAAGGTATCGTTCTTCACGTACTTGTAGTTCAAGGTTCTCAGACCCTCAGAATGCAATATCCCTTTCATGTCTAACACGGTAGCCTCGTTTTTATGAGTCAACGGGATCATTTGATTATCCCCCAATATTAGACGAACGCTATTCCGGTCGATGGTTGTCTCGATCACAACTTCCAGATTCGCTTTGGGAAAATCCACTGTCGTCCGCTCCGACCACCACACGCCACCAGCCATGATAAAGACAAGCAAGGAGGCTGCCACGTAAATCGTACGACGCACGCTCGTGGTCAAGATTCTCCGTTTCTTATGTTTCCGAATTCGTTTCAAGAAACAAGAAAAATCAGCAATCTTATCGTATTTCTCGTATTCTTTAAAACGTCCCATGATAAAACGATTATCTTCTAAATCCCGTTTCAGTTGTGCCCACTCCGGATCTTCCAGCAACTCGTCCAAGCGCTCCTCTTCGGATTGCGTGAGCGTTCCTGCCCAGGATTTTAGAATCAAATCCAATATGATATGTATGCTATCTATACTCATAACTATCTAAAGAATACTTGAAATACAAATTGGTACTACTTTTCCAAGGAAATTATCTTCCCCTTCTTCTGATAGACACGAAAATCGCACCGATCAGTAAAGCAATCGGGATAAACCATTTAAATAGCATATCCGTGACTTTTACTCCGGTTTTTCCCAAGAACAAACGATTGTCTATCGACTTCGGACGACGCACATCTACAGGAGCTTCCCCGTCTGAAAGCCACGAGAAGGAACCCAAGATTATGTAGAAATTACCGGACTCGACTTCTTCACGGGATTTAAAGAGTTCCACGTTGCTGATACAATCCGCATCCCCCAGTATTACGATCTTCTGTTCCCGATCTCCCATCGGACGGGATAGAGCCACTGCCGTCGTGTATAGTTGTTTTATCTCCCCGACTGTCGGGTTAAAGCGAACCGTGTCGTCGATAAAGTTCGTCGTTTCCAATTCATTCCACACGCCAAGAGTATCGGTCTGTAAGACCGGGGTCACCTTGAATCCCTTGTCCTCTGTATATTTCAATCCGGCAGCACCCGGCATAACGGCACTCATTTTCCAGTTATTCATCGTCTCGTAGAAATACGATAGCTCTAACGCTCCGGGCGTCGGTTGGGACATCACCAAATCAGGTTGGAAGTTCTCCGTCGGTTTGACCAGTACTCCTTCCATGAGTTCCACACCGAAGAGCTGAGTCAACGGGTTCATGTAGTCCCGGCTATTCGGATCACCCACGATAAACAGGTTACCTCCCCGGTCTATATATCGCTGTAGACGTTCCATCTCTTCTCCGGTGAGGGGTTTCGCCATGTCGGCAATGACCAGAATATTAACTACGGTCGGAATGTCCTCGTTCAGGTTCACCTCCTGCACATCAAATCCTTGATTCAATAGAGCATAGCGGAAGCGTTTATCACGGGCGAAACAGGCATAATCCCGGTCTCGATAAAGATTCATGTCCCGTTCCCCGTGTCCGGTCAGGAATCCAACCGTGGGTAATTCCATGACCATCCGTTTAAAGGCGGCAGAAATCTCTGCCTCGGAAGGGTCACGCCGCATGTCATCAAATTGTCGCAGGAACATCTTCTCGCCACTTTCCCGGGTCACTTGACGGACAAAGCGATTATCTTCCGGAGTTAAGTCAATGATCTGTTTGATCTGATCGGGACTTAAATACCTCGAAAACTTGATTTTATAGGAGTGAGCAATCTGTCTGGCTCTTTTTTCTAAAGGAAGATCAGATAGGAATCCCCTTCTTTTTGTGTTTTGAACCGAGTCGTAATAGTACACGTATTCCATCTTGATCTCCGGTTTAAAACGAACGTATTCCCGGAAATTGCTCTTATCGTAATTCTGATAACGGGGGATGGCTTTCATGAAATCATCATCCAACAGGTTACTATAGGTTGTGATTGTCAGACCTCCCTCTAGTTTTTTCACGATTTCCTGGCTATTCGGGGTGAGCGTACGGCTCTTTTCCCGGGTCGTGTCAACATATCCCATCAGATGAGGGCGGGAGCTCAGATAACCGACAACTGCTACCACAAGGAAAACACCCACGTATTTCATGGCATTCCGTCCTTTGGAAGCATGGCTCACCCGGGACGATAGTTTTATGATCGAGAACCAGAGGAACATTCCCGGAACCATGATGAAATAAATCATGTCCTCGCTGGAGATCAATCCTCCAGTGAAACTCTCTGCCCGTCCCCGAAGCGATAACCAGAAGGTTATATCCCGCACGAAATCAATATCCTGCCAAATTCCACTCACGAAGTTTAAGAACGTCAGAAGCACGAAGGTTCCCACCGCCGCGATGATCTGGTAAGAGGAAATCGTTGACATGAACAGACCGATCGAGGCATACGTGCATATCAGTAAATAAATACCCAGTATCCCGGTAAGTACATAGCACAGGTCAAAGTTTTCCACCACGCACAGGCTATAAATCACGTAAACCACAAATATTCCCACCAACAACAAGGCAAAAATCATCATGGAAAGGAATTTTCCCAGAATGATCTGCGAGTTCGTCATGGGCGAAGAATGCAGTAACTTAATCGTTCCTCCTGCCAGATCACGGCTAACCAATCCCATCGTCAACAAAGGGATATAAAGGAAAAGATAATCCTGTATATTATAGAACAGGCGATTGAAAAGCGAAGCACTGATAAATATCGTATCATAGCCCATAGCTTGCTCCCGTTCAATCATTTCAATCATCCCGGAGAAAATCATCCCCGATTGAAACGTAAATATAATCAAAACCAACCAGGCTACAGGCGAGTAGAACAACATCTGCAACTCGGTTTTTGCTATTTTATATATCATATTCATAAAACAAACTTTTAAAGATTAACGGCCGCGGCGACGCACCCATATAATGATCCCGGCAAGAGCAAGGAGAACAGGTATCACGATCATGAACACGATAGACCAGACTTCCATGGCAGCCTCGCTGATATACAATTTCCGATCGATAGGTTCAGCTCCTGACGTATTCACGGGTAGCTCTTCATGTGACAACCAATAAAAAGCGGCATGCTTCAACATTCCATTAAAATTCCTAACCTCTCGTCGTCCCGTGGCAAACTCCCCGTTACTAAGGAAATCCGTGTTTCCGGCAATAAGAACCCGTTGTTCTTGACCATTCACCTCACGGGTTAATGCTAAGGTTGTCGTGAAAGTTCCCGCTTGATCACCCGTTTCAGGAGTATACCGAACGGAATCCCGCACGAAATCCGTTGACACGATTCTATTCCAACAACCCATCGTATCCGTTGAAAGTAATGGTGTAAATGTTATTCCGTCTGTTTGGGTATATTCCAATCCCACGCACCCCGGCATGGCCACGCAGCCTTCATTCTTACGGATAAAATCCAATGCTGACCAAAATGCAACACCCTCGTCCGTCGGGATAGCCTGAATCAAATCCGCTTGAAGTAACGGGGTGGGTTGCACCAATTGACCCGGCATGAAGCGAACTCCAAACTGTTCAATAATCGGGTTCATCAATTCCTGTCGTCCGGGACCTCCCAGAACAAAAAGATTACCTCCCCGGTTAATAAACTCTTGTAAATGGTCCATTTCTTTTGCCAATAAAGGGGATCTTAACTCGGATATGACTAGAATACTAATACTATCCGGAAGCGGTGCATTTAAATAAACCTCCTCGATATCAAATCCTTGGTTAATCATCGACGAGCGGGAGTTTTTATCACTGGAAATCCGCTTGTATTCCCGATCCCCCTCCCGGTAAATATTTCGTTCGCCATGTCCGGCAAGGAAACCGATCGTAGGGACATCTGATACCAACCGCTTGAACGCAGCCGAAATCTCTGCTTCTCCCGGTGAATCTTTCCAACCTCCTTGGAAGTAGAAACGCAAATATGCCTTCTGTCCATTCTCCCGTTCAATGACCCGAATAGTCTTATTTCCCTCGGCACTCAAATCTTCAATCTTCCGCATCTCTTCCGGGGATAAGAATATCGAGAAGGGCACACCGTAGCTTTCACTAATTTGCTTGGCCCGTTCCTCGTCACTCATATCAGGATACTGTTCCTCCAATTCCGGATTATTTGCATTATCGTAAAAATAAACATACCGGATTTTCATGTCAGGCTTAAACCGTGTATAAGGTCGGAAAGTTTCTTTATCGAAATTAATATGATTGGGCAAAGTACTCCAAAAATCCTTATCCAATAAGTTCGTGTAAGTCGTGATCTTCACCTTTCCATCTAGTAATGCCACGATCTCCTGACTACTTTTACTCAATGAATTACTCTTGGTACGGGTAGAATCATGATATGCCATCAATGCCGGGCGGGAACTCATGTACCCCAACATAATCGACACCCAAAACACGCCCAGATAAATTCCCCAGCGAGTAGTCCAGCTCCGTTTCTGTACCCGATTGATGAGCCGATAAACCGTCCATGTCAAAAACAGGAAAATCACGATCAGGAAATACAACACATCCTCGCTACAAATCAACCCGTAAATAAATTCTTCCGTCCGTCCCCGTATAGACAACCAGTAAGTAATATCTCGCACAAACTCGTAATCCTGCCACACGCCACCCACGTAATTAAACATGGCCAAAATAAACAACGTCCCGAAAGCTGCCATCACTTGATAAGAAGTCAAACTGGAAACGAACAAACCAATCGCCGCGTATGCACACAGCAACAGGTAAAGCCCCAACATTCCCGTCAACACGTAAGGGAAATCTATATTTTGAATCGTACATACCCCGAAAAGTACGTAAAACAACAAAATACCCATCATGGCCAACCCGAATATCATCAATGCCAAGTATTTACCCAACACGATTTCGGCATTACGCAAAGGAGCCGATTGCAGCAACTTGATCGTCCCACCACTCAAATCCCGGCTAATCATGTTCATCGTGAGCAAGGGAATATAAAAATACAGGGTTCCCTGTACATTCCCGAAAAGTTGCCCGAAAATACTAGTCACTCTCCACGATTCGTATCCCATGGCCTGCCGAACTACAATATCTTCCAGCATCCCGGACATAATCATCCCAACCTGGTAAGCAAACACCACCAAAAGCAACCAAGCAATTGGTGAATAAAACAAAGACTGTAACTCCGTCTTCGCTATCTTGAATATCATTTTCATAAGCTCTCCTTTTTAGCGGTTCTTACTCTTGGCCGACAATTCGGCAAACACGCTATCCATGGAACTCTTCTCCATACGTATCTCCAACAATTGCCAATTCCGGGTCACACTCGCCTCCACGATCTGGGTAATCGCCTCCCGGGAATCCGAAAAGTTTACCCGGTAATCCATGCCTCCCATACTCACCGCATCCTCCACACCGGAGAGCATCTTCAACTCGTCCACTGGCGGGGCCGATGCCAGACTCACGAATATCGTGTTCGGTACAATATAATTATCAAACTCTTCCACCGTTCCGGCAAAAACGACTTGTCCTTCCTCTATCATCCGGATATAATCACACGTAGCCTGCACTTCCGACAAGATATGCGTGGAGAGAATCACCGTACGTTCCTCGGCAATCTCTTTAATCAAATGCCGAATCTCCACGATCTGATTCGGGTCCAGCCCGTTGGTCGGCTCATCCAGCACGACAAATGCCGGGTTGTGAATAATCGCTTGGGCTATCCCCAAACGCTGTTGATACCCACCCGACAGATTACGTACCAAGCGCTTACGAAAATGACTCAACCCACATCGTCCCATCACGACCTTAATCGCCTCGGCCACCTCTCCCGTGGGAATACGACGAATATTAGCCGTGAAAGCCAAAAATTCCTCCACGGTCAAATCATTATACAAGGGTGGTTTCTGGGGTAAAAAACCAATATAGCGCTTGGCCTCCACCGGGTTCTCTCTCATACTTACTCCCTTGATGAAAACCTCCCCTTCCGTCTGTTTCAACACCCCGCACATAATGTTCATCGTCGTCGATTTACCCGCCCCGTTAGAACCCAATAAACCGTAAATACCGTTTTCCGTTATCTCAAAATTAATATCCCGAATCGCCCATTGTACACTGTAACGATGAGATAAATGCTCTACCTTAACAATTGATTCTTCCATAAAGTATAGTTTTGAATAAATATTACCACACGTCTTACTTACACTTTATAGAATACCTGAAATAGAAAACGGTACTATTTTCTACCCTTATTTATCCCTGTTTAGGGCTTAGGCGATGCACATCCAAGACATCCAAAAAAGATAAAGACGACACAACTCGGCTGTATCTCAGCTTCGTGTCGTCTTTATCTCGGCTTTGTTCAACGTTCTGCCAATTATATCGGTAGAAACACGGTTAAATTACGCCATATTCTCCAAAGCTTGGGCCAACTGATCAGGACATGAAGTTGACTTTCGTCCACAGCATATTCCCCGCAACCGACGGATGGCCTCATCTTTTTTCATTCCTTTCAACAAGGCTGCCACCCCTTGCGTATTTCCGGCACATCCCTTCTTGAAACCGACTTCCACGATCACATCGTCTTCCAACACGATATGAATCTCTTTCGAACAAACCTCTGCCGAGGGAGTATATGTAATTTCTTTTCTTGCCATAATGACCACCTGAATTTGACGCTGCAAAGATAGAATTATTTCAAGAACCTCTCTTTTCCACTATATTAAAAAAGGAGAAATCCGCTTTACCGGAAATCTCCTTTCACACTTACACGATTCGTATTACAATTTATTCAGCCAGTAAATATTTCGTGAAATAATCCCTTTTCTTCTTTTCGAAATAAGATTTATAAGGCCCTTCAAAAGCATGACCTTGATTCGGTAAGATCAACAAATCGAAATCCTTTCCTTGCAAAATCAACTCGTTCACCACCCGGTACGTGTTAGCCGGATGCACGTTATTATCCACCTCTCCTGTCACCAGAAGTAAACGACCTTTCAAGTATTTTGCCAGTTTCTGATTCGTTTTCACGGTAAACTTATAATCGTCCCCGATTCCTTGATAAGTCTCTCCCCACGTACGATTATAAATGCGATTATCGTGATTACCCGATGAGGCCACAGCCACTTTGTAAAAATCAGGATAAGTACAGATTGCTGCAAAAGCCATCATACCACCCCCCGAGTGTCCGAAAATACCTACCCGATTCGTATCAATAAAAGAATATTTACGTCCCAATTGTTCCAATCCCGCCTTGTCATCCGCTAACGCATAATCCCGTAAATTCCCGTACCCGTAGGTAGCGTACGCTTTGTCCCGGAAGGGAGAACCGCCCCGATGTCCGAAACATACTACGATAATCCCCCTTTGTGCCAAAGCCGTGTTATTATAACGATCCAACACGGTAAAATCCGTCCACACGGTTTCCGTTTGTGGCCCCGGATATACTTGCGACACGATCGGGTATTTCTTGCTAGGATCAAAATCATAAGGTTTCCACATAATTCCGTAAAGATCCGTTTTCCCGTCAGCCGCCTTCACGGTAAACTGTTCCGGGTACTTCCAACCATACGCCAACAAACGAGAAACGTCCGCTTTTTCCAAAACGGTCAGCAAGCGCCCGTTTATATCACGTACGGAAATTTGTGGTACCGTGTCTATACGGGAAAAATTATCCACGATCAGACCTCCTCCCAGATGAACAAACGTGCTATGTGTTGCATTTTCAGGGGTTAACAAGGTCAAGCGTTTTCCATTAAAACCCACACGATACAAATAAGTATAATTCGGGTTTCTTCCCTTTTCCTTACCGAACCCATACAGATAAATCTGTTTTTTCACCGTGTCAATCTTCATTATACGTCCCGCTGTCCATTCCCCGGAAGTCACCGCATTCAGCAACTTGCCATTACCATCATAGTGATAATAATGCCCCCACCCGGAACGATCGGACCACAAAAGAATATCCTTTCCTCCATTCAACACCCGGCAACTAAATAACTCTTCATTCAGATATGGTTTACTCACTTCATGCAAAATCACCTTTACTTCCCCTGTTTTCGCATCGACCGAGCATAATTCAAATTCATTTCGGGTCCCCTTTTTACGGATGAAAAAGACCCGATCCTGTACATCTGCCACTTTCAGCACTTCCAATAGTTGCCCCCGCCATTTCACCACATCCACCTTTTTAAACATCCCCGTCTTCACGTTCCCGATAAACAACTCCTGTTTTAAAATAGCGGTATCTCCCGGTAATTCGTATTTGTACTCGCTGACTGTCGGTGCCGGATCCCGAAGTGAATACACCAGAGGAAACGTCCGGATATTTCGTTTATCTTCTCTTGTAAGATAAAAAGTCCCGTCATCCGACAACCATTCGGTATTTGCCGTTTCAAACTCGTAATCTTTATCCCCGTCAAAAGTCAGTTGTACCTGTTTTTTTTGCTCTTTATCTTCCAACCAAAGATTATACTCTTTCACGATTAACTCGTATCTCAGATCGGGAGACACCCCATACGGACGAATAGAAGGATATTTCTTACGTTCAGAAGGAATCAAAACCCTATTCTTGGCATCAAACACGAATATCTTTCCCCCAACCTCTAATTTAGCTACCAACCCGTTATCATCAAATTCCGGGTTATAATATATTCTCTCTTCTTCCCCCGACAATATCTCCCGGACCAAACTATCTATAATTCGGTAGTTATATACTTCTCGTTTCCCCTCCTTCGGGTCATAGGCATAATACGCTCTCTCGCCCGGTTGTTTCTCGTAAGAGTACCAAAACAATGGTTTCGTCGGGTGAAAGAAAGGTACAATCATCGTGGAACCAATCTTATCCTTCAGATTCTGCACGTCATATTTCTCGCCCACGTATGCCTCATCCGGATTAAGTAAGGTCTTTAAATAGTTGGCCAAATTAGAGGTTGAACCACCTTGAACCACCTTTCGGGCAATTTCCAATAACTGTTCATGATATACCCCGTTATAGGAAGGGAACCATCCCATCCCACCGAACATGATTTGTTGATTTTCATTGCTAAAATCGGCAACATGATCTTCCAGAAGTCCCCGAACCGTCAAGGAATCATTTAATGCAACTGCTTTCGCCACGTCCATCATAACTAAGTAATCATTCTGACAAGGCAGAGGAATTGCTGAAATCCGTTGCCGATAGTACACGAAATCATCCGGATTACGTTCAAAATCCCGAAAATACCAACCTTGTAATACCCATTCCGTCATATCCCGGTAGAGAGCTGTAATTCGTTCATACACTTTTTCTTCTCCTTGTATCCTCACGAAATCCTGCCAATGCTCAAGCAAGTACCGCATATTCACCCTATTGACCCCTCCCAATGTTCTATCCGCAAACAAGAACCAGTTTTCCGGTTGTAAACGTTCTTCTGGCGAAATTTTATCGAAATACTCCTTCCCTAATCTAAGGCTTTCCCCTTTCTCAAGTAACTGCAATTTCAACTGCACGTACTCCCGTAAAAAATCATTGGAATACTTGCCCATAGCGTAAGTATCATCCATTGATTTCACCCGGTTATCAGGTTTCATCCCCTTTCTAATTTCGGCCATAAACACATCAGCCGATTTTCCCCCGACAAACTTATAAAGCAACTCACCCTTACCATTCAAAAGTAGGAAAGAAGGATAGGCCCCGATTTTGTACTTATCCGCATATTGCTTCCCATCTTCCGACAGCATATCCAATTTAACATTTACAAAATTGGAATTAAAAAAGTCGGCAACACTATCCAACGTGAAAACCAACGCCGCCATTGTCTTACAAGGGCCGCAATATTCCGTGTAACAATCCACGAAAGCCATTTTTCCCGCAGCAGTAGCCTTATTTAAAGCATCCTGCAAAGTGGACTTTTCAAACTCGATTTCCCTGTTTTGTGACTCTGCCTGACAGTATGCCAACAGTCCTACAAGCAAAAATAAAATCTTTCTCATATCCTTATTGTTTATCAAAATACTCTCGGTTCATTCGCATCAGCATCACCCGGTAATTTTCCCGAGTAAGGGAATCTTGGTGAGTTTCACTCAATTCCTTCACTTTTCTCGCCAGTTCCACGAAATAGGCATGAAGAACTCCCGCAGACTCGTTTCCCAAGCCAAAAGAGATGTTATTCTGTGCCATTGTTCGGGCAAAATCCGAAATGAAACAAGCCTGTATTCCTTGTTTATAGGTAGTAACAGCCTTCCGGGTATCGAAATTTTCAAAAATAACCCGATCAACATAAGCGAATAATTCTTTCGCCGTGAACGCTTTCTCCCCGTATGCACTTTCTGCCGCCACGAGGGAAGTGATGACTTTCGGATCTATAAAATGTTGCGTGATCTTCTCAGCCAATCCTACCATCATGTGGTTTATATCGTATGTCCCCGCTTGTTGCATCTCTTTGGAATGAACCCACTCCGGACGTTGTGTCAAAATTTCTGTCTCTAAATATTGTAAAGCCTTTTCCTGAAGTTCTCTCGGGACATAAATAACCGGAGATTCATTCACTCCTTTTATGACCGGACGAATAGAACGACCTCCCACCAATTTCACAATCTGAGTCAGATAAGTCTGGTATAGTGCAAGCGCTTTCAGCGAGAAATCGGATACACTTTTCCATGTATTCTGATCTTTCGGTAACTGGTTCATCCATTCTCCCAGTTGAGGATAAATCTCCCGTACCGATTCGATGCCTTTCACACTTGCCGACAAAATATCATTTGACAAGAAACCGTCTTGAGCATAGGGATCCCATTTATCCTCCGGGGCATAGAAAGCCGCCCGCATGGAAGGTAAGGCATCACTATTGCCATAAGCATAGTTAATCGCATCATAATCATACACGGAAACACGAGGGAAAAGATTCTTGACACTTACCCGGTCACCCGGTTGAGCGAGATAATTAAATACCATACCGGAAGTAATTGATGCCGATATTCCATATTTATTCAACCATTTCTCGGAACGAATATTGTCCGGGGTAAAAACGGTATTTCCGGCTTTATTAGGTTTCATTCCCAATACCTTGGCCAAAATCGATGCCAGTTGAACGGTCAACACATCTTGACGTACCCCCAAACTATGAAGATCCTTCCGGATTCTCCCGTCCAGCCACCCACATTGCAAGAAATAAGTGCCTAACAATTCATCTGCCATGGCATCCATCACGTTAATTCGGGCACATAATATTTCACCATTCACAGGATTGGTAATCATGGAAGAATTAACATCGCTAAAAGCATTTCCCCAACGGAAAAGAATCGTCCGGTAAGTCAAGGCTGCATCTTTCGCCTCCGAACTATAACGGAAGACATTCTTCCATCCGGCACTCTCGAATGCTTTTTCCCATTGTTGCATGGCCTTCTTAATACTCTCAACAAAAGGAGCCGGGGTGATCGGATCGATGTACACGCAAATCTGATTTTCCGGTTCAATAGTCAAACCTTTCTTCTGTTTTCTCAACTCCTTCACGGGAGCCGAAAGATGCCACCTCTGTATATACTCTTTTTTACGGGCCACGTATCTCTTGGTATCATATTCGGTAATCCCAATTGTTTCAAAACCATAAGCCGGATGGTTGGCTTTCAAGGTCACGGAATGTTCTGGCAGTTGCTGAATAACCATTTCCAATGTAAAAGTAGAGGCGACATCCGATCCCTGTTGCATTTGAGGATTCGCATAATAATCCGACTGGGTACGTGTCACAGAGAAGACTACCCCTTGATCCAAGATCCGGAAACCGTCAATTCCAGAAAGATTAGGATCCGGATGGCTTAATAAACTATAAGAACTCACTTTAAATAACCCACTTCCGGGATTATTCAATTCGTTCGTCAACTCGATAATCACCGACTGCTTATTTTCTCCCCAAGCCACTATCGGCAAGGTAAAATCTACGGGTACAAGTCCTGATTTTCGAATCGTATTCGCCATGCAATAATCTGTTGAATCCGTAGCAACATCTGTAACCCGGTTACGAATCACTTGAACCCGATTGTTTTTCCCGATCGAAAACCGGACAACTCCTGAGGCTTCGGAAAGAAAAGCCGAATATCCCCGCACCACTTGTGTCGTGATCAAAACCTCTTTTTCCATTCCTTCCATCGGAATCTCCAGGTAATATTTATCTCCTAAACGATAAACCGTGTAAAAACCGTTATCTATTTGTAAATCTTTCTGTTCCTTAAATTGACTGAATGTCATCGGTTCTGCATTATTTTGCGCAACAACCGGACGAAACATCAATAAAGTTACTATCAGTAACAAACATACATTCAATACTTTCATTCCTAATATATTTAGTTCAATTCAATCAATGATTTATTCTTTCCGCTCTCCCACAGAGTAATAAAATTATAAAGTGTTTTGTAGTGACTGACCGTCAACACATCCTGTCCCTCCTCCGAAGCGGTCAACGCATATTGTTTTATTTTCGAAACCAGTTGCTTGATACGAACCCCAACCCCATTTAATAAAGTCGTTGGATTCTCCCCGTTCACGACAAGATCCTGCACGAACCCCTTTTGCAATGCCTTGTCATACCGGGATAATTCTCCGTTCCGGCCCTTTTCTTCAAAGAGAGTCACGTACATACGATCCAGCAACTCGTCAATGGTCAAACCATCCGGGTTTAATTGCCGATTTTTATGTAATATCGTATACTTTAATAACATTTTAGTTATTACCTTATTGGCCGGTTCTTGTTCATAATATTCGAAATTAATTCCGGTCTTTTCCATCAAATTAGGCCGAAAAAGCCATTCCGGTTCCCGACACACGTATTCTTCCAAGAAAGCAAGTGCCTCCTCTTCCTTTTCCTTAGGTACAGGTTGATACACCGTTAAACTTTCTTCCTCCCTCGTCGGGTTATCCGTGTAACTACCACCCACGTAACGAATCACGTGGTTCACATAATTCTGGTACTGACTCAACACTGAAAGATAGCGTCTTCGTAAAGCGTAATAATCCGGATCACTCGTTTTTGTCCATTCTTCCAGATGCTCCATGATATATTTCAAATTTTTCATTCCCAAGCGATTCGCCTTGATGATGTCATCTCCACTATCTTCAGATTGTACCCGGGGATCACTATAATCCGTTTCCACGATATAAAACATCTTCGGGTCCTTCCGCTTTTCATCCACCCAAGCACGTAACTTCAAATTGTTTTCCACCAGATTATTTGTTTCCTGAAGACAACGATACCCCCATTCTATCGCAAACTCGTCGTATATCCCGATACGAGGCAATAAATCTTGCGGTTCCAAACCATCTTCCGGTTGTGCCAGATAATTAAAACGTTGATAATCCATAATGGAAGTTCCCAAACCATGTTCACGGATAAAAGTCTTGCTACGCAAACTATCCACCGGATAGGCCGTACTACCGATAAAATTATGCCGAAGTCCTAACGTATGTCCCACTTCATGAGTCAACACGGTTGCCGCCAGTTCTCCCATTACCTCATGGCTTAGAGGGTATTCTCTTGCACGGGAATCAACCGCCCCACACATCACGAAATACCAACGTTGTAACAAATCCAGAACCGAATGAAATATCGCAATATGCGAGGTAATAATTTCCCCGGATCGAGGGTCAAACACCATCGGACCGTAAGCATTCGGGATCGGGGAGGCTTTGTACGATACTAACGGATAACGAATATCACCTTCACAATATTCAGGGTCTTCTTCCGGCGAGGGAGCTAACTTTCCGTAAATCGCATTCTTGAATCCGGCTTTCTCGAAAGCACCCTGCCACGCATTTACCGCTTTTATAAAATAAGGCACCAAATAGCCCGGGGTTGCCCGATCAATATAGAAAACTATCGGTTTCACGGGCTCCACAAGTTCTCCCCGCAAATATTTCTCCATATCCTCCGGTTTCGGCTCCAAACGCCAGCGGGTTGCAAATGCCACTTTTTCCATCTGGTCATTCCGTTTCGTCATCCCATCCAATACGAAGGTAAAATACCCCACCCGATCATCAAACATTCTTTGTCTCATCGGTTTCTCTGGTAAAAGATACCATGACGCCCCCACCTCCCAAAGAGAAGAAGTGTACCCGCCATCCTTCACTTCCCCGTCAACAGCATAACCACGCATGGAACGGAAGTTTATATTTTCCGGGAAAGCTTTTACATCCAAAGCATAGGACTGCTCCTGCTGATAACCGCCTAATTTTAAGGCGACCTTCGCTCCCTTCAAGGAAAACAAATCACAATCACTCAGAAACAAATCGGTAATATCTACCAAATAACTATCAGCAGATTTGGCTTTAATCTCCAAAGAATACATCACGGGAGAGATCACATTTTTAATATAATCATCATACAAGGCGGGAGTATCTCCCAAGTAAAATACCTGGGGAGATACAATTTCAATTCTATCCTGATTCTTGATAAAACGAATCAACCGATCATACACGGAGTCCCCGCCATACCCAAAACGAGCATCCGTACTCCGCTCTTTCTGTGCCGTTCCCTTTATGATCGTTACGGCCACCAGAATATCCCGTTCAAGTTTATCATCTGGTACTTCCAGATAATATCTTCCATCCTGCACATAAACATGAAAGAACCCAGCATCTTTCGGGGTATCTTTATGAATAAATTCATCTATAGACACCTCTTTCTCATCCTCTTTCTGAATCACACGATTCCCAGCCCCGCTACTTAATACGTACAGGGAAAACAATATAATCAACAAATATTTCATACTAACGATTTAATATATTGCCCACTTTTTGCAAATCCATATTATAATTCTCGATAAAATAATCCCGTACCATATCATACCGCTTTTTCAAAAGACCGTTTACATCTTTGACCGGATTCAAGATACCATCCCAATTCTTTGATGTTGAATCCCAATCACTATTATATTCAGGAACCCGAGTTAAAAACTCTTCCGGGCAAAGTACCATCATCATCATAAAGGTCTTCCAATCATTATCTTCTGAAATAGCGGAATTTACTAACTGAGGGATTCCCGCCGCCCAAAGTTTCGAAGCAGTATACATATCAGAAGAACTAATATCGTAATTGGCACTTTCTCCAAATTCCGTTGTCGGAGCCGTTTTACCCCGCCCAATCATACTCTCTATAAAGGTTCGGCTAATGCTACTCCGGAATGCTAGTGAATCCTCCTTTGTCATCTGCGTTACTACAATATTCCCGTATGACACACATATATTGTCATAATTATACCAAGATTGAACTTCTTGGCTTAAATATTTCATCTGCACGGGTGTCACCGAAAAATCCCAAGTCACATACACAGAATCAATTTCTGAACAAAGCATAATTTTCACTGGAAGAAATTCCTTCAAAAAATCATCTGAATAAGAGGAGAACCATAACTTTTCGATCACGTCTAATTGCTCTCCCACGTACTTTTCATCGGCAGGGGTAACTAGGTATCCTTTTGTACCATCCACCCCCAAAACACCATTCATCCACCCGGAAGGAGTCCAATAAGTATCCTTATCTGTAAATTTATATAATAAACAAGAACCGTACTGATTGTAATATTCCACAATTACATCATCATAATCATGTTCCCCTTGAGGAACTGAATAACTGGAAATAATCTCCGATGGAGATAACTCTTTCTCATCATAACAAGCTACCGCACACAAGAGCCACGATAACAATATCATATAAAAATAAATTTTCCGTTTCATATTTATCTGGGATTTTGTTCTAATCTGTAATTTCTCTCTATCGCATCATAAGGAATAGGCAAAGCATAAAGCGGGGAATTACTTTCCAATATATATTCTCTCTCTACCCCCTCGGTGTCAATATATACATGAGTAACCGATAATCCCAAGCGTTTGATGTCAAACCAACGGAACCCCTCTTCTAGACTCAATTCCAATCTACGTTCCATCAAACAGAATTCCAATAACTCATTAGCATCCGTAATCTGTTCGTCAACATAAGAACCCGTCATATACCTTGTCTCTCTTAACACGTTCAAGTCATTTAACGCCAACACCCGGTCTCCATCGTTCCCCGTGGCTAAAGAACGACGAATAAAAGCCTCCGCCCGGTTTAAATAAGCTTCTGCTATACGGATACCATGGTCTGAACCATTGGAGGTATTGTAAGCTACTTTAGTTCCGTACGTACACCCGAATGGAGTACCATAATACATTTTATATCTCAAATCATTCGTTGCATCATAAAGACGTAACAAATCAGAAGAGACTTCCCAAGGTACATCATATCCCCAAGTTACATTTGTTGTGAAGAAAGCACCTCCTCCACTAAATGAATTTACTCCATAAATCCAAATAACTTCCGAACTTACATCACTATTATAAACACTCTTACCACTTCCATCCAACAAAGCCAAGCGGGTCAAATCCGGACCTTGAGCTATAGCCAAATCCGCATATTTAATCACGTTATCCATATCTTCATCACGTCCCATATAAAGATATAAACGAGAAAGTAAAGTATAGGCAGCAACGTTTCCTACACGCCAAACATTATCCGGTGTATAATTTTCTTCTAATAAAGTAGCTGCTGTTAACAAATCTTTTTCAATTTGCTCGTACAATGCTTTCAAAGAAACCCTACGAGGAAAATCATCTGTTAATTCCATTGTTAATATTAAAGGAACTCCCAATGTCGTATTTACGTCTATTCCCGGAGCATTATATGGCTGACAATATATCGTCGCTAATTTCAAGTAATAAAAACTCCTCAAAAATAACGCTTGCCCTACTAACGCATTCTTCTCCTCCTCTGTACCAGATATTTCAGAAACATAATCAATGACAACATTACACCCTTTGATTTTTTCATAATACGTTTTCCAAGAATTCACATCTGTCGGAAAAACTTCAATTCCATCAAACATCATCGGGTTAAACGTAAACACCGGAGTTCCATTTTGATGAACGGTGGCATACGTATCATTCGACAACCCGTTACACTGGACCTCATCGGTCAATAGCATTAAAAATGTCCCAGTTGCCAGCTGGTAAGGGTAAGCTTCTTTATACATTACCCCCCTCAAATCTTCTACGGAAGAAGGTTTTATCTCGTCCTGACTCGACTCTTTGAAGAAATCATGACAGGAAGTACATAACAAATACAGAAGTATTCCCAAACAATATATAGATCGATAATTCTTCATAGCAATATCAACTAAAAGGTTACATTAAGATTAAATGAATAAGAGCTGGTCAATGGTTGAGCCCCTGTCGCTACTTCCGGGTCCCGCCCTTTAAAATCTTTACTCGCTATTGTAAACGGGTTAGAAACGCTTGCTCCTAAACTGATAGACTTACATCCCATCAACTTCGCTGCTTTTTCCGAAAGGAAATAACTCACTGAAATATTATTACACTTCAAAGAAGATGCATTCACAACCCGAACATTACTATAATTATACATTTCATAGACATTACTATAGGTTGAATTATTCGGAAGATAAAAATTAGTAACATTTTTATCCGGTAACCCCGGGAATTTAGCATCCATATCCCCCGGTCTCCAACGCTCGTTCAACTCGGATGACAAATTTTCGTATTCAGAAGGTAAAGTCTGGGATTCATAAGCGGTCTTCAAAAACTTCTTTCCGCCTATCTGTAAATAAAAACCTGTTGACAGAGACAGTTGCTTATATCGGAAGGACATGGATAAACCTCCCGTAAAGTCCGGATCCAATTTACCCGCATATTTCATATACGTGGTAGGATCATTCAATGGATCTCCATCCCCGGATGTTTCCAGATTAATAATCGGATAACCTGTTTCTTGGTCTATCCCCTCACAATCAAACGCCCAGAAGGATGACACGGCATATCCCTTTTTGTAATACTCCCCAGAAGTCGCTGTTTTCCATGTCAAATTTTGTACACCAACTTTTGTTATCTCATTATTATTTTTAGAGGTATTGACATTCATATCCCAAGTAAAATATTTCGTTCGGACCGGGGTAAAACTCACACTTAACTCATACCCAGAATTATTCATACTTCCCCCATTTACCGGCATATTCTCAATACCATATTCACGGGGAACCAACAATGAAGTAATTATGTCCCTCCCTTTCTTCATGTAATACTCAAACCCAACTCGGATCTTATTATCGAATAGAGCTAAATCCACTCCGTAATTATAAGATGTCGTCTTTTCCCAACGCAAATCCTCGTAAGGCAAGGACGTGATTTCCAACAATTCATCTCCTGTATTAACATCTGTCACAGCACTAGATGCCCCGGATGTAGGAATCTTAACGATTAAACTCGGACTATAATTTGTAGCCATATTACGTTGGTAACCAAAACTAAAACGTAAACTCAGATCAGATACGATATTTTGTCTACTGAACCAAGATTCACGGGCCACATTCCAACGAAGTCCTCCTGCCCAAACTGGATTAAAATTCTCGTTAGCATAACGTCCAAAACGATTTGATGCATCCACCCGGACACTAAAATTCACAACGTAACGTCCATCGTAAGCATAATTTAACGTCAGATAGCCGCCCATTTGATTCGTTTTTCGATCCGTAATTTTACGAGTAAATTTTTTTATCAATTCATTTTCATAAGTAGTTCCTCCATAAGGATTTATTCTCACAGCAGGTACAGTGGCAAAAGATTTTCCCCGATCTCTTAAATAACCATAAGAAGTAGTCGAAAAGCCCGTATTTTTTGTACTGGACAATTCAATTCCTAACATTGCAGTTAACGTATGCACCCCATTAAACACGACATCGTATGAAAGCGAATTTCTCCAATTCCACGATATGGTCTTATTTTCATCTTGATTATATTCTCCCCCCACAGGAAGTTGTGAATTTTTGTAATCTGCATCAATAGGCTTACGAGTACCATAATCATAACCACGTATTTGGGCAATATACTCCGTCCTTTCCGTTGCCCATGATTCTCCAATAACAGATGCAATATTGACACTCCCCAACATTTGAAATCTCAATGACTCTGTAAAATCATAATTCAAATTCAGATTCGTGTTAATAGACATATTTTTATTCGAAGTACCTGTTTGATCCCGTTCGTTTATAAAATTAAATAATTTAGGTCCCGGAGTACCATCTTTCAGATAATAAGCCAATTCTCCGTTATCTTCATAAGCAGCTATTGATCTATTAATTGTTGTCGCATAAGAATATGGATTTACAATATAAAAACCATCCGTTGTCGCTTGGGAACCGGATAACGTAAAAGACGCACGCAACTTCTTACCCAAATTCATATCTAAACCAACATTAGCGCCATAAGATTCCGTATCATTCCCAATAGCCGTACCTTTCGTTGAATTATACGACAATGAGGCATAATAGCGCACATCTTCACTACCTCCCGAAATAGAAAGTGAATGAGAATGACTAAAAGGTGTTCGGAAAAGAATATCAAACCAATCAGTATTTATAGTTTCCAACTTCGCCACACGCTGTTCAAATTCATCTTTTGTAATCTCTTTCTTTAAATACTGGTTCAAAGCTCCAGCATAACCAATATTATTATTCGTCCAACTTGCTGTTAGACCTCGTTGAAAAATTTCTCGGGAAACCTCCACACGTTCTTTGGAATTCATCAGTTCCAATTTATCATAGGTCACTTGCTCTGAAACATTTAAACGAGTCGAATAGGAAATGGAAGCTGCTCCTGATTTTCCTCGCTTTGTTTTAATCACGATTACACCATTTGCCGCACGTACACCATAGATTGCCGTGGCGGAAGCATCCTTCAATACCGTGATACTCTCAATGTCATTCGGATTTAACCAGGCAATAGAACTCCCTACAAAATTACGGATATAGTCAAAGTTATCGGAATTAATTTCTCCTGCACTATCAAAAGTTTTCGTGTCAAACGGAAGTGGATCTTCTTGAATAATCCCATCCACGACCCAAATCGGCTCCTGACTACCTAACAACGTCGAAGTTCCCCGAACTCTTGTTTTTTGTCGTACCCCGACCAGTCCACTTGTATTTGTGATAACAACACCCGGTAATCGCCCCTGTAATGCCTGTTCCAACGTATTAGTTCCACTGAAATGCAAATCTTCTGCTTTAATGGAAGAAACAGAACCGGCCATCCTACTCCGATCAAATTCCTGGTAACCTGTCACAACAACCTCTCCCAACTGAGTCACGTCCTCCTTCATAACAACCGTGTATTCCAACTTATCTTTTTCAAGTTTCAGATACTCGGTCTGCATTCCAATAAAACTGACAATCAAAGAATCTACACCTTGAGGAACCCGAATTGAAAAATTTCCTTTGGAATCCGTCACGGTTCCGATGGTCATTCCCTTTAATAACACGGTTACTCCCGGAAGTGGTTCTTTCTTTGAATCAATAACTTTTCCCTTAACAATGACAAACTTGTTATGATCATTTTCAACCTTCCGTTTGATCACCACGATCTCATCCTTCACGTCATACGTGAAACCTTCCTTCTCTAGCACTCTCCTCAACACGGATTCCCAATTCTCCCCGTTTGCTGTCACGGAAATCGGTTTCGCATCTTTAAACAGCAATGAATTATATAGGAAATTCAATCCTGTCTTTTGTTTCATCACTTCCACGAACCTCTCTAATTTCACTTCTTGCAAATTCAAAGAAATCGTGTCTCGCACGGCTTTCGCTCCATATCCCGACAAACTACTCAATGTCAAGATAAGCGTTAAACTCATCACGTGAAAAAAGCTTCTACATTTTACAAGCCTTTTCCACCTCAAGAATGGATTTTTTTTCATAGATTTGTAAATTACTTGTTAAATGAGATAATGGACATCGAACCTGAGAAATTTGTAGTCCGTTATCTCGTTTTTATTTATATAGGATCACTTGATTTCCTTTCACCCGATACTTCATATCCCCGGTACGAGTCAAAGCATCGAAAAATACATTTATATCATCATAACGTTTCAAATTGCCCGTAAATGGCAAATCAACCAAACTCTTATCTTGGAAATCCACGGATATGTTATACCATCTTTCCAAAGTTTTCATAATCTCACCCAAACTCTTCTCCTTGAACACGTAAATTCCGTCTTTCCATCCCACGAACTCTTCAACATCCACCTCCTGTTTGATCATTTTCCCATCTTTAAAAGTTACTACCTGTTCTCCCGGTAAAATAACAACAGGTTTTATCCCCTCTCTCTCAACGCTCACTTTACCCCTTACCAAAGTAGTATAACTTTCCGGTTCACTCGCATAAGCACTTATTCCAAAGGCTGTTCCCAACACCCGTACATCTCCAAAAGAAGTTTTCACGATAAAAGGTTTTTCGTTTTTTGCCACATCAAAAAATGCCTCACCCTCCAAAACCACTTCCCGACGGTCACCGACAAAGACTACCGGATATTTCAACTTCGTCTCCGCATTTACCCATACCTTCGTCCCGTCATCTAGTTTAATCATACATTCACCACCCCGGGGAACCTCAAGTTTATTATAAACAACCTCTGTCGTTTCTTCTTCACTTTTGTGATAAACAATCTCTCCATTCCTATATTCAATATTCATCCCCTTCTCTTGTAATACTCGTGCGGTTATTTCCTCAACGTGAACTTCCGTTCCATCTGCTAAAGTCAATGTAGCTTTTTTCTCCCCAGCCGGAATAATCTTCGAGGCTACCGGAAGCGGAGCGACATTTTCTTTCTTCCCAAAAGTCATCCATAATGTAACACCCAATGCTAACACCCACATGGCGGCAACCACAGCAACCCAACGTACGATTCTGATTCGTCCGGAATGTCCCCTTCTTTCCTTAAACTCACGATAAGCTTTTTGGGAAGAATACTTCTCGTATTCCATAAATTGCTTTTTCAAATAACCACGATCACTTAACTCCTTGTATACATCTTGTAAGGATTGGTCATCCAGTAATTGATCCAATTCCTTTTGCTCCTTATCACTTAAATCTTTTATCAACGATTTTTTGATCAAAGACGCATCATCATATATGTTTTTCTTTTTCATCATCTGTTATCTTCCACATTGTATACTCATAATACACAACTCCCGATTTCAGATGACACGAAGAGGCTCTTTTTTTCAATTAAATTAAAAATAAACACACGGAATCTTGCAGTTTTGAACGTAAAGATTTGAATCCACGACTTTTATGAGTCTTGACCGTATTTACACTTATCCCCAATTTTTCTGCAATTTCATCCCATGAATACCCTTCAATACTCATTAGAATAACCTTCTTCTGTTCCGAAGGTAACGCTTCAATATACACGTACAACTGCCGGGTTACTTCCTCCCGAACCGTTTGAGCATACACATCGTCAGCCGTAAAATCACTTTCTGCTCCTATTGAGTTCAATATCGTATCATGAATTTGGTTATTCCGCACAAACACCAACGCATTGTTATAGCAAGCCCGATATAGGTAACGAGTCAAATCTTGTATGGAATCAAATCTTTTTTCAGACCTCCAGATGGCAATAAAAACCTCCTGCACCAAATCCTCAGTACTCTCGGAGCCTTTCAATATCCGATTCACGTATGCACACAATGCCGCATAATAATGATCGTAAAGACTTGCCCAAGCCTTTTCGTTCTTGCGATTTACCCCGGATAAAATCAACTCCTCATCTATCATTTCATCTAAATTTTCATCACCCAAAAAGCAAATATACGAAATAAGATTAAAAATCAAACATAAATAATAACCTCACGGCTTTACTTCCCCCCATATTAAACTAACCCTACGCCCTAGTCTCCCATCACTCAAGCATATCTCACCCTATAACAAATATACTTCACCCCTTACCCCGAATCCAAACAAAATCGTCTCAAATATCTATTTTATCGAGGATCAATACAGGATGAATGCTCCGTGGTCTAAATGAAGTATAAATTAAATCAGACAAAAGGCCAGACAAGCCTTAGCCCAAAAACGAGGTAAGCCATGACAACATTACCCCCGTTTCACCGCAGGTAATTCGAATACCGCCCCATCATAACACATATCCGTGTTTGGAAAAATCTCCCGTGCCTGTTCCAATAAAGGAGTCGGATCGGGATAACGGGACGAAAAATGTCCCAGCAGAAGGTGTTTTGCTTCGGCAAGCATTGCCATTCGCGCTGCTTGTCCTGCAGTACTGTGAAAAGTTTCTTTGGCTAATCCTTCAAACTCGTTCCCGTAAGTAGATTCGTGATAGAGTAAATCAACACCTTGTACGTATTCGGCAAAAGATTCTCGGAAAAGCGTGTCCGTCATGTAAGCATAAGAACGAGGAGCTGGCGGAGCCGTTGTTAAACGACTATTCGCGATCACTTCCCCCTCGGGCGTGATAAAATCCTCCCCCTTCTTCAAACGGTGCATAAAAGCCACGGGAACACGGAAAGCATCAGTCATCTCCCGCTTAATATTTCTCTCCTTCTCTTTCTCGGCAAATAGGAATCCCGTCACGGGAGCCTCGTAACGGTGTTTCAGTGGGAAAGCATTAACCGTCATCATACGGTCCTCGTATATTAAACCGGCTTCACGGTCTAGGTAATGAAATATCAATGGGTAATTCAGCCGAGAGTTCATCACTTTCAGCTGGAACTCGATGATCTCTTCCAAACGCTTGTCTGAATAGATATGTAATTCAGCCCGACGGTTCTGTAATGAAAAACTGGATAATAGACCAATTAGTCCGAAAAAATGATCCCCGTGTAAATGGGAAATAAAAATATGATTGATCTTATTGTATGGCACTTTAAAGCGTCTCAACTGTTGTTGAGTACCCTCGCCACAGTCAATAAGAAAGTACCGCTCAAGTACATTGAGTACCTGAGCGGCAGCATTTCTTTGAAGCGTGGGTACGGCAGAACCGCACCCTAATATAGTCAATTCGAATTTCACAAATTAATTGTTCTTTTCTTCCTCTTCTTTAGCTTCCATTTGGTCTTTCAAAGCAGCCAACTCGGTGATGTCACCTAACGTTGTTTTTTCCAATTTTTCTTTCACTTTCTTCACTGCTTTTTTAGTAGCGCTAGCCTCATCTTTCTTCTTGGCATTATCGGCAGCCTTTTGCTCGTCTTCGAAAATACGAGAGTGAGAAAGAATAATTCTCTTGGCACCCTTGTTGAACTCGATCACCTTGAACGGTAATTTCTCGTCAACCTTAGCCTGAGTTCCGTCTTCTTTTACCAAGTGGCGAGGAGTAGCAAATCCTTCTACACCGTAAGGTAACGCGATAACAGCACCCTTGTCGAAGATTTCAGTAATCGTTCCTTCGTGGATAGAATCAACGGTAAAGATCGTTTCGAATACATCCCACGGATTCTCTTCCAATTGTTTGTGACCTAAGCTCAATCTTCTGTTGTCCTTGTCGATTTCAAGAACTACAACATCGATCTCAGCACCAATTTGAGTGAATTCTGCCGGGTGTTTTACTTTCTTCGTCCAAGACAAGTCAGAGATGTGGATCAATCCGTCAACTCCTTCTTCAATCTCTACGAATACACCGAAGTTCGTGAAGTTACGCACGATAGCTTTGTGTTTCGTGCCAACAGCATATTTCTCTTCGATATTTTGCCACGGGTCGTTTTTCAATTGTTTGATACCCAAAGACATCTTTCTTTCGTCACGATCCAAGGTAAGAACAACAGCCTCTACTTCGTCTCCCACTTTCATGAAGTCCTGAGCTGAACGCAAGTGTTGAGACCATGACATTTCAGATACGTGGATCAAGCCTTCTACACCCGGAGCGATCTCAACGAAAGCACCGTAATCAGCCATAACCACTACTTTACCTTTCACGCGGTCACCCACTTTCAAGTCTGCACTCAAAGCATCCCATGGGTGCGGAGTCAATTGTTTCAAACCAAGAGCGATACGTTTTTTCTCGTCATCGAAGTCAAGAATAACAACGTTCAACTTCTGATCCAACTCAACGATTTCGTTCGGATGATTTACGCGACCCCAAGAAAGGTCAGTGATGTGAATCAATCCGTCTACGCCACCCAAGTCAATGAATACTCCGTAAGAGGTGATATTTTTAACAGTACCTTCAAGTACCTGTCCTTTTTCCAATTTAGAGATGATATCTTTCTTCTGTTGTTCCAATTCAGCCTCGATAAGAGCTTTATGAGATACAACAACGTTTTTGAATTCTTGGTTGATCTTAACCACTTTGAATTCCATGGTTTTACCAACATAGATATCATAATCACGAATCGGCTTAACATCAATTTGAGAACCCGGTAAGAATGCCTCGATACCGAATACATCAACGATCATACCACCCTTCGTGCGACATTTAACGTAACCCTTGATAATTTCGTCGTTCTCCAACGCCGCATTAACACGATCCCAGCTACGTAAAGCTCTTGCTTTTTTGTGAGAAAGAGTCAATTGACCTTTCTTGTCTTCTTGAGTCTCAACGTAAACTTCTACTTTATCTCCCACTTTTAATTCCGGATCGTAACGGAATTCGTTCAATGAAATGATACCGTCTGACTTGTAACCGATGTTTACAACGACTTCTCTCTTGTTCATTGAGATAACAGTACCTTCAACAACTTCTTTCTCTACTACAGATGAAAGAGTCTCGGCGTACCTGTTTGCCAATTCTTCTTTTTCAGATGCGGGGATTACATCATCATTTGCATAAGCTTCCCAGTCAAAATTCTCGTCAGCCTCAGCGCTTGTTGTTGCCACGGGAGCAACTTTCTTGGTTTCTTCTTGTGCAAGTTCTACTTGCATTTCTTTTTGTTCTTCTGCCATAATAAATAATAAATGCTTATCTCCTAATAAATTAGACATTATGTTTTTATAACACGGGCGCAAAAGTACAAATAAATATCAACCCTCCAAACAAAATGCACTGAAAAATAACGAGAAAAGGAATAAAAAAACGGGGAAAACTCCCCGTTTTAACCTACTATTATAGTTTCACGTTATACAACGAATTCGGACAATATATCAGTCCCTCTTTTCCCATCGGTTCCCCTTCCCCTATGGCGTCATAAAAACCTTCTTTGGGAGTCCGGAAAATAGAAATATCTCCTGTTTTCATATAGCCGTCGAAATCATAAATATCAGATATATTCACAAGTTCTTGGGGATATAGAAACCAGTCAACTCCACAACGCTCCCCTTTCTCGTTACAATAAGTATACTCATCATAGATTCTAGTGAATATCAATCCGTAAGGTCTTCCATCCTGATTAAGACATATCGGGTTATTCGTAATAGCATATAATCTTGTCCCGCCATCTACTTCAATGAACCAATTCACTGCACATCTAAGATCATTACTCTGTTTCGCCAACTCTTTCTGGTATTTATATTTACCATTATTAATAATCACCTTTTCTTTGCCGGAAAAAGTATTGATAAATCCCTCTCTCCCCTCAAACAATTCTTTCCGACAATCTTCGGCCACGATTACCTCGTTCACACTCGAAATATTACCATCCATTTTCTCGAATCCCAGCTTAATTTTCTTGGAAGATCCTAAAGCAACTGGCTGAACGGATATCGTGTAATTATTTTCCCGAATACTCCAGTTCACGTGTATGATCAAATCATTATAGTCATAATCTCCTTCCCGACTATCCTCAAAAGCCACGACCTGCCAAGTATTTAACACACCTTGATAATAATTATTCTCATTCTTTACATTTTCAATCGTGATCGGACTATTTTCAGATGCCCGACCCAATTTAGACGCCCAGAAAGTAGGGATCGAAATTGTTGTTGAATAAGTACAAATTGCCAAGGTATCATCATATAACTTGACAATCGAGGCATACCCCTCCGGAACGATGACCTCCATATCCTCGTATGGTTTCAACAGATTCAGATCTGCCTCCGGAGCTTTATACACGTCTTTATCACTACATGATAAAAACAATGAAATACAACTCAAAATATACACCACCTTTTTCATACACAAAGAATTATTTATTTTTACAAAGGTATGACTATTCATCCACACAACAAAGAAAATAGCGTATTTTATACATTCCAAAATGCAACTATATAGCAAATACAACAATTATCTATTCTCTATATGTTGTCTCTCGTGAAAAATTAGGAGGATAGGTCTCAAACGTGTTAGCTTCATATGTTGAATAAAAAAAGAAAGGATCGACTTTCATCGATCCTCATTTTGTAGCGGGAGCCTGACTCGAACAGACGACCTTTGGGTTATGAGCCCAACGAGCTACCAACTGCTCCATCCCGCAATATAAGCAGAACTTCTTTCGTTTTGCGAGTGCAAAGATAGAGTATCTATTTTACATTTCCAAATATCAGATGATAAATTATGTCTTCACTACATTAAAATGAAACAAATAATTAATAATAATCCTTGTCTATTCTAAAATAAAATGACAATTTTGTGTCGTAATAAATATCAAATCAGATTTATAAACGACACTATTTATGAAAAAAAGTTTTACCTTTTTGAAAGTTAGCTGTGTGGCTGCACTCTTGTCTATTATGGGGATTTCTGAGGGTCTTGCACAAGGACTTAGGACTTCCTATTTCATGGACAACGTTCCGGCCAGACTTAAAATGAACCCTGCCTTGCAACCCGCCAGAGGATATTTTAATATCCCGGCTATCGGTGCCATCGGATTATCTGCTTCTTCCAACAAATTGAGTATCGATGATTTTATCGACATTATCGAAAACGAGAATGACTTTTTGAATAGCGACAAATTCATCAGTCGTCTGGACAACAAGAACACGATGAATATCGACTTGACGGTGGACATTATTTCTTTCGGTTTTTACAGCGGGAAAGGATTTTGGACTGTAAACTTGGGAGCCCGCTCCATCATTAGTGCCTCCATCCCAAAGAGTATGTTCGAATTTGCCCGTTACGCTAATATTGATCCGGATTTAGACGACAGGCTCAACCTCGATTACGACATCCGGGATATGGAACTCCATGCGGATATTTTCACTGAAATAGGATTAGGATATTCCCGTCCCGTAACAAAAGACCTGACTGTCGGGGGACGCGTGAAAGTTTTAGTTGGATTAGGTAACCTAGATGCTAAAATTGATCAGATCACCGCAAAAATAAACACGGAAGATATTTTAAGTTATCAATCTTGGAAAGTAAAAACCAAAGGACGATTGGAAACTTCCATGAAAGGATTAGAATTTGGGTATAATTCAGATGGTGGATATATTGATGATATTGACTTTGATTCTCCCGGAGTATCCGGTTATGGATTCGGTATCGACTTAGGGGCAAGTTACAATTTTCTTGGTTGCATTAATGTATCGGCAGCCATCCTCGACCTAGGATTCATTAGTTGGACAAAATCATCAACCACGATTGCCACGACAGACAGCGAGCATGATTACGGTGATTTCACTAATTTCGATCCAGATAATTATGAAACTTACGAGGCTGGAGATGTGTTCGACTTCGACTTGATCCAATTCCAAACGGAAGAGAAAACCAAAAGCCGGAGTACCAGTCTTCGTTCAACCTTGAACCTCGGAGCAGAATATACCCTTTTGAATAACAAGCTCGGATTCGGTCTGTTGTCCTCTACTCAATTCACCCAGCCTAAAGCTTACTCCGAATTGACACTTTCAGCAAACTACCGTCCGAGAAACTGGTTCGGGGCAACATTAAGTTACTCTTTCTTACATAGTGACTTTGAAACGCTGGGAATAGGCTTGAAATTAGGCCCTGTTTTCATCGGTTCAGACTATTTGATGACCAAATCAGCAGGTGACGCCAACCGGGTAAATGCCTACTTAGGTGTTAGTGTTCCTCTTGGTAAAAAGAGATTAGACTATCGTAGATAATAAATCTCCGGATATAAAAATGGGAAGTTTCAAATGCAAACTTCCCATTTTTTATGTCCTCACACGGACACTACTTTTTCCAAGGGAACATACCAAATATAACCTGCCACATCGGTATAGCCCATCTGTCGTAATGTTTTACAATAAAAACCAACCTGCCGGATATACGATTTCTCTTCTTTCTGACCGAATTTATAATCCACAACAATGGCTTTTTTTCCATCAACCATAACCCGGTCCGGACGAGCTTTTCCCGAGTTACAGAAAAGTATATCCCGTTCATTAATAACCTTATATCGACCATCAAACCATGCCGAATGGACTGGGTTATTCAAATAAGACACCACCTGCTCCCGGTAATTCTCCCTTTCCACCAAGGTAAGTAAACCCGAATGATACATATCATTTACCGCCCGATCTATATCATCCACCGTCTCGATACGGCGGAATATCTCATGTAACATCTTCCCCTCGTCAACGGCAGAAATCTCTACTGTCTCCGGGTCCGTGTAATCTTCATATTTATACCGGACACTCACCCGCTCGTTCAATTCATAAATCGGATATTCCGCCAGACTTAATGTATGATCGTCTTCTATTTTTTCCTTACCGGCTATCAACTGTTTCTCCCCGATGATCAAGCTCGAATTCTCGGAATTCCATTCCGGCATCCCGCTTACCTCCAAAACTTGAAAGAGAAAAGCACCAATATCTGACGGTTTCCCTTCTTTCGTTATCTTGGGTGCGTAAGGCAGAACATACAACTCCCGTTCCGCCCGCGTGAACGCCACGTAAAGCAGATTCAAGTTGTCAACATAAGCCTTCACGTGCTCACTGAGGTAATCCTCCCGGAAATGACTATCTGCCAGTTTAGAGGAATAGTTCAATGGTGCATACTCCAAATCCCTAAACCCCTCCTCTCGATTCTGACACCATATCCGGCGCCCGTGACGGGTATCATCAAGATCCCAGGCACAGAAAGGAATAATAACCGTTTTAAATTCCAACCCTTTGGATTTATGTATCGTGAGAATTCGCACGGCATCCACTTCTTCCGAAGTAGATAACACTTTTTTATCCTTTTCCTTCTCCCACCATTCAAGGAAAATAGGAATACTGTTCGTGTTGTTTTTCTCGTAATCAAAGAGAATATCTTGGAAAGCGATCAAGTAAGGCAATTCTTCCATCCTAGCCCGTAAACCGAAAGCCTCGATAATCGTCTCCGTAATCTCGAACAATGAACTAAATGTCAGTTTCTCCGGCTCCCGTAAAAACGGCAAGTCGATCGTGTCAAGAAAACTCTCGTCCGTACTACCGGCCTTGAAAAGAACATCTTCCCGTGAAGTATCTTCACCCTTGACAAAAGTTCGGTAATTATAAAGCAACACCGTTCGATTCACCGCATCATACGGTTCCACCATGTAACGTAGCACGTTAATAATTAATTCCACGTAAGGCGACGAGGAAACGTATAGCGAATCATTAGATATAAAAGGTATCGGAAAAGGAATATTCTCCCGCTTGTTATATTCTATCAAGTAATCGGCAACGAAAGCACCTTCCTTACCGTTACGCACAAGAATCACACAGTCTTTCAGCTCTCCACCCCGGTACATCGTATCATTGACAACATCCACGACAGAGTTCATGATCTCCGCATCACTCCCCTCTTCTTGTTTTTCCCCACAGAAACGGATCTCCACGTACCCACTTCCTGAACGGCTCACAAGTTGCTCCGGCCGGGAATAAGCTTCTGTGATCGAACGGGAATAAACATTCTCTTCTCCACATTCATTGTCATACAACTCCTTTAATTGTCGTGCAGCCAAGATAAAGAACCGGTTATTGAATTCTACCACCTCCTTGTAACTCCGCCAATTATGCTCTAGAATCACGTTATCTGTACCGAAAGTAGCCAAATCACGCTCTACCCCTTCCGCCAACAAACGCCAGTCCCCGTTACGCCATCGATAGATGCTTTGTTTCACGTCCCCCACGATCATAGCCCTTCCTCCCTCGGAAAGCGTGTTCACGACAAGTGGCAGGAAGTTTCCCCATTGCATGGTCGAGGTGTCTTGAAACTCGTCAATCATGATATGCTTGTAGAAATTCCCTGTTTTCTCGAACAAGAAAGAAGTATCATTCCCGGCAATCAGCATGTTAAGTAAACGGGTGGTGTCACTCAGTAACATGAGTCCTTTTTCGTCACAATAATCTCTCACCTCCCCGTACAAGTCATTCAGAATCCCCAATTGGTAAAGATTCTTCGAGAGCAAAACCGCAGACACGTAATCCCGAAAATTCTCGTCATAATACTCGACACTTTCCCGCAGGTTCGTATTCAGTTCCGGGTAGATATGCTCAATCAATGTCCGGATCGACGGATCATGCTTTTTGGTCACCCATTCATCTGGATTATCTATTGCTTTTCGGGCAGAATCGGGAATCTTATCCAGACTCTTATCCCGCAATTTGTAAAAATAATTTATAAAACTTCGTTTCCCTCCTTTAAAATCTTCCGCGTGCAATCCATTCTCCTCGATATTCCGGCAAGCAGACAGACCGAACATCTCCATGCGATCCTCGAAACGGGAGATCACACCTTGCAAGAACATCTTATAACCTTTCAGGAATCCTCGATCGTTAAACTTGTCCCTCACATCCTTGTCGAAGAGCATATAACTCTCTCCAAACAACTCCTTCCCCAGCTCCGCAATCTTACTCTTCACGCTCCACGATTTGGCATCCTCCACGCTATCACTCATCAACTCGGTAATCCACGCCCTTAGCTCCTTATCCTTATTCATGCGTTGCATCACTTGATCCACGGCTCGCTGTAACACGTAGTCACTATCCAACTCGACATTATAACCGGGAAATATCCCCAGTTCACGGGTAAACGCTTTGATTACCCGTTGAAAAAAACGATCAATTGTCGTCACGGATAACCGCCCGTAATCGTGCAGAATCAAAGTACGTAACACTCCGGCCCGTTCCCTTACCTGATCGTCTGTCAATTTCAGCGTCCGTTTAAGTTCCTCCCGGTAATCACTCTTCTGACCTTCCGCCAGCTTGTTCAATTCCCGCACGATACGGGATTTCATTTCTTCCGTGGCCTTATTGGTAAAGGTCACGGCAAGCACATTTTTATACTCAGAAGAAACATTGAAAACGATCTTGAAATATTCCATCGTTAAAGCAAACGTCTTCCCCGCACCGGCTGAGGCCCGATATACACGCAACATAGGCAATTGAAAATTGAAAATTGAAAATTGAAAATTAGAGGGATTAATCCTGAACTAAAAGTCGATTTTCAATTTCTGTAAACAAAATAAAATGGAGAATTGAATTTGAAAAAAGACACTTTTGCCATTTTCCATTTTCAATTCTCCATTTTCAATTATTAAAGTCTTGAAGTTAATATCGCTCTCACATTATCCACGTTCACATCATCGATACCACCTAGAGCAAAATCCCCCCGTTCACGGAAACGCTTTTCAATACGGTCGATCGTGTCGATACCCACGCCATAATCAGACAGGCGGGTCTTCACGCCCAATTCATTGAAAAATTGTTCCGTACGGGCAATCGCTTGATCGGCAGCATCGGGCTGATCTGTGTCAATATTCCACACACGTGCGGCATATTGCAACAATTTCTCACGACGTTTAATTTTCGTGGCATTCATCACTCCCGGTAAAACGATCGCCAGCGTGATCCCATGATCCAACCCGTTGAAAGCGGTCAATTCATGACCGATATGGTGAGTTGACCAGTCTTGCGATACCCCGCAGGCAATCAAACCGTTCAACCCCATCGTGGCTGCCCACATGAAGTTGGCCCGATCTTCATAATTCGGTTTCTCGGCATGAATCAACTTCGGTCCCAACTCAATCAAAGTCTTCAAGATTGATTCAGAGAAACGATCTTGAATCTCAGCTTGTTCCGGGAAAGTATAATATTGTTCCATGACATGCACGAAAGTGTCAACCACCCCGTTAGCCACTTGTTTCATGGGCAATGAATAAGTTACCATCGGGTCCAGTACAGAGAATTTCGGGAACACATGGCGAGAATTGAACGCCAATTTTTCCAAAGTGGACTGGCGAGTGATCACACCGCCACTATTCATTTCCGATCCTGTAGCCGGAAGGGTCAGTACAGCTCCCAACGGAAGTGCCGCATTCACCCGTGCGCCTTTTGCCACGATGTCCCAAGGTTCATTCCCCTCGAAACAAGTTGCAGCAGCAATAAATTTCGTCCCGTCAATCACGGAACCTCCTCCTACAGCTAGAAGAAATCCCACGTTTTCCTGTTTTGCCAATTCCACGGCCCGCATCAAAGTCTCGTATTTCGGGTTCGGCTCAATACCCCCGAACTCTACAATATCAAACCCTTGCAACGCATCCATCACTTGTTCGTAGACACCGTTTTTCTTGATGCTTCCACCACCGTAGGTCATCATAACTTTCATCCCTTTCGGAATCCATTTTGCGATCTCGGCAATTTTTCCTTTCCCGAAAAGAATTTTCACGGGATTGTAATAATCGAAATTTCTCATGCTTTAAAATCGTTTATAACTGTTCCATAATTTTGGTTTCATCCTTGATACGTTTCTCTAAACGCTTTATGTAATCCGTAATATATACGGACAAGTTGTCATTGATGTTATTTGCTTGTAATGTTTTCAAAGCCGCCTCCAATAAAGCTTTTGCTGACGAGAAGTTACCATCTTTTTCATAGAACCATGCCAAGTTCACCGCGGCACGAGCCGCTACCCTGGGCTTCAGGTTCAAGGCCGCATTCCATATCCGCTGAGCCTCTTCATCATTCTCGTTCTCAAAATGATAGTAACCGAGATTCAACAGACGGTTATTCGTGTAAATCCTACGTTGTTCGGGTTTCCATGTCGGCGTCAAACGTTCCGCGTACTTCACCCCGTTATTGTAGAAGAAATTACATATTATATCATAATTATTTCCCTCGAACAGCGTCTCGTCCACATCATCCAATTTATGAGTAGTTGCGGAATCCACCACAACACCATCCGGGTCATATAAACGCACGAAAAGATTGGTATCAAGCATCAACCGACTCGCACCATCCAACCCGAACTTACAATATTCCACCGAGAGAACGTATGTTTGTCCGGAAATCTTTTCCAATGCGGCAATACCTGCCGGGGAAATCGGTGCAGGGGTATACCCGTCCGGAATATATCCCGTGTTCAATCCCAACCCTTTAACCAGTAAGATAGGTTGTACCCCGTTACGTAACCCGTCACGCACCCCATTATAGAAATGATTGACAACCTCGTCTCTCCGTAACCGCAAACTAGCAAACAACTGGTACGCAGAGAGAGAATCCGACTCATGCACCAATTTCCGGTCGATAAACAAAATTTGTGCATTCTTGTTTCCGATATTCAGCTCTCCCGGATGCAACACGTCTATATTCAGCACTTTGTAACTACTACATGAGGCTAAAAAGCCTACAAATAAGAACGCCCCGACTATTTTTAGCCCGGCTTTCATCTTATATTTTACACGCCTTTCCATGAAATTACTTGTTTGTTTTATTTTGAGTTTACAAAAAGTGAGCCACAATCACGGCCTGACTTTTCGGCAACCATTCAAATATGATGTTTTAAAAGTAGAAATATTCCGGGAAATAACCAAACGGTCATCGAGAAAAAAGAACTTCCCGGATAAAGCGTATGAATCGTCAATAAATTATTAGTTTCCTTTAGGACGGTATAAATAAACTAAACGTCGGAATACCGTTGGATATATAGTAGATTATTCATTCCTTTGCCTAACTATTTAGATGGAAAAATGAAAGAATCCACGACTATCAACATCAAGGAACTCGCCCGGCGGGTATCCCCGGATTATACCTCGGAAAGTCTAATCATTTATAACCACGTGACCAATGAAAAAGCATTCATTGGAGAAGAAATCAAGAAACAGGGGATCATCGTGACAGAAACCTGTTCTTTCTCGCTTTGCACCCGGGGAGAAACAGAAATCATGATCAACACCCAAAACTATCGTATTAAAAAGAATCACTTGATTGTCGTGCTACCCAAACAAGTCATCAAACCGATTCATACAACACCGGATTACGAAGCGAGGATTATTTTCATTTCGCCAGACTATTTTAAAGAGAAATGTCAAGAAATGATTCCCTTGCGGTTCAAAATGCAATATCATCCGGTAGTCGGACTCAATGAGGATGAAATTAAACTATTGGAATCATATTATTCATTGCTATCTAGGAAAACAGATAAACTGAATCCTCATTTTTCTGAACTAGCCGTACATAAACTAGCACATGCTTTATTTTACGATCTCTACAATTTCGTTTACCGTCATATGCAAGATAAAAATTTCGAGTTATCACACCCCGATAGCATATTCAACCGTTTCATCACCCTCGTTGAAGAATATCACCTCAAAGAACGTGACATTATTTTCTACGCGAACAAATTATGCCTGACTCCTAAATACCTATCATCAGTCATTCATGTTGCAAGTGGAAAATTTGCCGGGGAATGGATCGACTATTACGTGATCACGCTGGCAAAATCCCTACTTGTTTCAAGTACCAAAACCATACAAGAAATCGGTTATAGTCTGAATTTTTCCTCTCCACCCGCCTTCACGAAATTCTTTAAACGTATCATGAAGATGTCTCCGCGGGAATACAGGAACAATCAATTAAACAACACAACACGCAAAATATCATGATTGACCAGATAAATTTATTCACTAGCGACGCGTCTATTCGATACAGTATAATATTAAACATTATTCTATTGGCCGCTATCGTCATTCTCTCCCTCGTTTTCTACTTGATAGCACGAAAACGGAAACACGAAAGACTGGTAAAGGAAAAGCAATTAGACACGCAACAAAAGTTCGCTCGTGAACTTCTTGATTCCGTACCGGCTGGATTTATACTATTAGCCCCGAATGGAAGTATCAAACAAGTAAATCATCAGGCCGCAGCCGAACTAGGAATACAGAAACAAGACATAAAGAATAAAAACATTCGGGAAGTATTTTCAATTTCCCATGAGAATATCAATATTCTGGACGAACTCTTAGGGCGCCTGCAAAAAGACGAGCAGGAAGTTACGCTCCCACCTGACACGTTCATTTACGGGACCATCAACACGACCTCTTTTCTAGCGAAAGGTTATTTCAAAAATGTTATCGTAGAAAAAGGCTCAAATTGTATCATATTCACGTTTCGCAACGTCGTGACGGAACTTACCCAAGAATACGTGTTAAATATGGCTTTACGTCGCACGAAGATATTTCCCTGGTCATATGACACGAAATGTAATCTGATGACTATCGATCCCCGTTATTTCGAACATCTTGACATTCCGGCCGGGGATTGTACGCTGACAAACGAACAATTTGCCCAACTGGTACATCCCGATGACATAGCCGGAGTACTCGAAGCCCTCACACTCCAAGTCCAAGGGAATTTTATCGAAGATCCTGTGAGCTACCGTCTTCATCGGGGAGACGGAAAATGGGAATGGTTCGAGGCTCAATCTTCTTATCTCGGACAAGGAACACAAATTCCTTTCCGGCTCGTTGGCGTCTGCATGAGTACACAGGAACACAAAAAAATTGAAGAAGAATTAACCAAAGCCCGTGACAAAGCACAACAAAGCGATAAACTTAAAAGTGCATTCCTCGCCAACATGAGTCATGAAATTCGGACACCATTAAATGCCATTGTCGGCTTTTCCAATTTACTGGTTGATGGAGATATGGCCTTCAAGAAAGAGGAAATCAAAGAATTTTTATCACTGATCCACTTGAATTGCGAACAGCTACTGGCACTTATATCCGACATACTCGATCTCTCAAAAATAGAATCCAACACGATGGTTTTCAACATAACAGAACAACCGCTTACGCCTCTATTACAAAATATCCTACGAGCCCAACAAATAAACGTCCCGCAAGAGGTAGAATTACTTCTGGACCTTCCTGCAACCGACACGATCATCACGACCGATCCCCTACGCTTAAAACAAGTCATTAACAACTTGATCAACAATGCTATCAAGTTCACCTCCAAAGGAACAGTCACACTCGGTTACAAGCAGAATAACGATCAGGTTTCCATTTTCGTGAAAGACACAGGTACCGGAATTGACGAAGATAAGATGAACCGTATTTTCGAACGATTCTACAAAGGTGACAATTTTGTTCAAGGAACAGGACTAGGCTTAGCAATCAGCCATACAATCATAGAGCATCTAAAAGGGACAATCACGGTAACCTCCAAAGTTGGAGAAGGCTCCTGTTTCACAATTCAACATCCGGTAAAAAAAATGGGGTATTGAATTTCAATACCCCTACCGTCTCCATCTACGACAATTATAACCAAACTTTTAGGCGGATATTACATATTCATTCCCCCACAAACGTGGATTGTCTGACCTGTCACGTAAGCAGACAAATCAGAAGCCAAGAATACGCATACCTTTGCAATATCTTCCGGAGTACCGCCTCTCTTCAATGGAATTTTAGCAGCCCACTCCTTACGCACGTCCTCGGACAATTGTGCGGTCATATCGGTAATGATAAATCCTGGAGCAACAGCGTTAGCACGAATATTACGAGAGCCAAGTTCTTTGGCCACGCTCTTCGTGAATCCGATAATCCCGGCTTTAGATGCAGCATAGTTTGCTTGTCCGGCATTACCACTCACTCCTACCACGGAACTCATGCTGATAATGGAACCCGATTTCTGACGTAACATAACGGCAGACACGGCTTTCGTGAAATTAAACACAGATTTCAAATTCACGTTGATCACGGCATCCCATTGTTCCTCACTCATACGCATTAACAAGGTGTCTTTCGTGATACCAGCATTATTTACAAGTATATCTACACGTCCGAATTCTTTAACAATCTCATCCACGGTAGCATTCGTAGCCGCGAAATCAGCAGCATTGGAAGCAAACATTTTAGCTTTCACACCCAAAGCGGCAATTTCTTTTTCGGTTTCCTGAGCTATTTCATCATATCTTAAATCGGTGAAAGCGATGTTCGCTCCTTGACGGGCAAATTCCAATGCCACAGCCTTTCCGATTCCTCTTGATGCCCCCGTGATAATGGCGGTCTTTCCTTCTAATAACTTCATAATTACAGTTTTATTTAAACCTAAATTTAAACCGGAACCACTTGTCAAGTGATCCCGCGGTGGGAAAATCCCACCCGATCAAGCGACAAAGTTAGTGATTTAATTCAAACCAAGAAATTATTTTCACTTCGATTGTTTATTCTCCTAAAAAGCATTACACTTGTAGTTACAAGATACACCTCAGGCATTTTATATTACACGCAACCAATAACAATACAACATGAAAAACAAGAACCGACTAAAAACATTACTTTTCTCCCTACTAGCAATTCTATTTACAGGATGCGATTACTGGTGTCTGGACGAGTACCACGTGATTAACAACACGGACGACACGCTCCGGATCATCGTGAATTACGACACGCTCCGGCTATATGGGAATTGGAGAACCGAGGAAAATATGGACACTCGATTGGACGACACCACTCATGTCGTCTACCCCCACACCAAAATAGTATTGGAAGAAGGATCTGAACTATGCGGCAAATATTATAAACCAGATGATTACAGGTTTGAAGACAATGACCTTCAATTCTGGGGAAAATGGATTCAACATATCTATGCCAATACAACTCCTGTGGAATACTCCTACTGGAATCCGGAAAAATGGACATTTAAATCCAAACGAAGATTAAGAAAATATGAACTCATCTTTGACAAACACGAATAAAAATATGGAACAAAAGATTCAACCCAACAAACAAGAGTATTCCTCAACGTACACTGAGGAGACATATTATCTTGTTTATAAGACAGAAGAACATAAGAACAAAAAAGAAATATGGAAATAGAAAGTCTGGTAAAAACTGTTATTCAGTGTGCTTATGATGTAAGAACACATCTTGCTGCGGGTTTTCTTGAGAATGTTTATCAGAAAGCATTGATAATAGAATTAAAAGAAAAAGGTATTCATGCAGATACAGAAACTCCTATAAATGTATATTACAAAAATGAAATTGTAGGAGAATTCAGAGCAGACATAATCGTAGAAGGAGAAATAATCATTGAACTTAAAGCGGTACAGCATCTTCTTCCTATACACGAAACCCAATTAGTAAATTACTTAACCGCTACCAATACAGACCACGGCTTATTAATAAACTTTGGTGGTGAACGTATCGAAATAAAAAGAAAATTCAGAGAATATAAACATATATAACCACCCATCAGAAAAATATGTACTTTTGTCTTTATGTCTAAAAATAAAAACTTGTCTATGATGGAAATAAGCCAAGCAGCCCCAAAATTTCAGGATGTGTCAATCGCACCGATGCACACAGCGGAACACCTACTAAATTCTCAGATGGTCAAATACTTCCATTGTGAACGTTCTTTCTCCGCCCATATAGAGAAAAAGAAATCCAAATGTGATTACCACTTCAAAACGACACCTTCTGCCGAAGACATTGCCACCGTGGAGCAAGCGGTAAACGACATTATACAACAAAACATCAACGTGGAAGAAATTTTCTACCCGATCGATCAGGTTCCGGCAGGCATCAACCTTACCCGCCTTCCTGAACCGGGTATAAAGACCGTGCGGGTAATTCGTATCGGGAATTACGATCAATGCGCCTGCATCGGACTTCATGTCACCAACACGGCCGAGATCGGCACGTTCCGCATCATCTCGTTCGATTTCAATGATGGAGTATTGCGTATTCGTTTCAAGCTCGGAAAATGAAATAAGAGTAAATAATAAACTTTTCCCCGAAAATGAACTTTTTTGTAATGTCTGCATTACAAATTGATTATTTATTTCTACTTTCGCGCTAACGATTGCGAGTAACTATATATTTAAAATAAAAATATCATGAATCTCCTTGAACAAATCAAAGAAAATGCGAAGAAGTGCAACAAACGGATTGTACTTCCGGAAGGAACAGAAGAACGTACGTTGAAAGCAGCCGACATCTTGATAGCTGAAGGTATTGCTCAAATCATCTTGATCGGTAATCCGGCTGAAATTAAAGCGTTGGCCGAGAAATTCGAATTGAAAAATATCGGTAAAGCCACAATCATCGATCCCGAAAATCACGAGAAGAAAGAAGCGTATGCAGACCTTTTGGTTGAACTTCGCAAGAGTAAAGGTATGACAAAAGAACAAGCTTTGAAACTCGTTCTTGACCCGCTATACCTTGCCACTTTGATGATCAAGAGCGGGGATGCCGATGGTGAAGTTGCCGGGGCAAAAAATGCTACCGGAGACGTGTTACGTCCCGCGTTACAGATCGTGAAAACCTTACCGGGTATGTCTGTTGTATCAGGAGCATTCTTGTTATTAACCAACAAACCGGAATATGGAGAAAACGGCCTAATCGTGTGTGCCGACTGTGCCGTACTGCCTAACCCGACCGCAGAAGAATTGGCCCAGATCGCCGTGGCTACTGCCGGAACAGCCAGAGCTATCGCTAAAATCGAACCGAGAGTTGCCATGTTAAGTTTCTCCACCAAAGGATCAGCTAAAAACGAACTGGTTGACAAAGTAGTGAAAGCAACGGAACTCGCCAAACAAATGGCTCCCGACGTGATGATCGACGGAGAAATGCAAGCTGATGCGGCCCTCGTGGCATCGGTAGGTGCCAGCAAAGCCCCGGGCAGTCCCGTGGCCGGTAAAGCTAACGTGTTGATATTCCCGAGTCTTGAAGTTGGAAACATCAGCTATAAACTCGTGCAACGTATTGCAGGAATTGAAGCGGTGGGTCCCGTCCTCCAAGGTATGGCAGCCCCAATTAACGACCTGTCAAGAGGTTGTTCCGTGAGCGACATCGTGAACCTTGTTGCCATCACGGTAAATCAGGCAGCGGCAAAATAGACTTTTATAGACTCAACAAGTATTACCATTTTCAAATTAAATTATAATGAACGTATTAGTTTTAAACTGCGGTAGCTCCTCTATTAAATATCAATTGCTTGACATGGCAGGAGAACCGACGTTACTCGCTAAAGGATTGGTGGAAAAGATCGGTTTACCCGTGGGAAGTTTCACTCACAAACCGGAAGGAAAAGATAAATACGTGGTAGAAGAACCTATCGCGGACCATACAGCCGGGATCGATTTGATCTTGAAAGCTCTGGTTGACCCGAAACATGGGGTAATCAAGGCCTTGACGGACATTAATGCCGTGGGACACCGCGTAGCTCATGGAGGTGAATTCTTTGCTAAGAGCGCCCGTGTTGACGAGGATGCCAAGAAAAAGATCGCCGCTTGCTGCGAGTTAGCCCCACTTCACAATCCCGCAAACTTGAAAGGAATCGAGACCATGGAAAAACTGTTACCGGGTATACCACAAGTAGCAGTATTTGACACGTCATTCCACCAAACTCTTCCGAAAGAAGCATATATCTACGGGCTCCCGTACAAATACTACGAGGATTATCGTATCCGTCGTTACGGATTCCACGGAACCTCTCACAAGTTCGTGGCTGAAAAAGCATGTAAAATACTGGGATGGAATATTGAGGAGAAAAAAATCATCACTTGCCACTTGGGTAATGGTTCATCCATAACCGCCATCAACAAAGGTAAATCCGTTGACACCTCCATGGGTTTCACTCCCAATGCCGGTGTGATCATGGGAACCCGTACGGGAGACCTTGACTTGGGAGCATTATTGTATATCTGCGAGAAAGAAGGTTTAAATGCGGCACAGGCAAACGACCTAGTAAATAAACAATCAGGATTGCAAGGAGTATCTGAAGTTTCTTCCGATTGTCGTGACTTACAGGCTGCAGCTGAATCCGGAAACGACAAGGCTCGCCTCGCCCTTGATATTCTTGCTTATGACGTGAAGAAATACGTGGGTAGCTATGCTGCCGCCCTAAACGGAGCGGATTTGATCGTCTTCACCGGGGGTATCGGGGAAAATGACAGTGAAGTACGTGAACAAGTATGTACCAACATGGAATACATGGGTATTCACTTTGATGTAGCCGCCAATAAAGGCGTTCGTGGACAAGACAAAGTACTGTCTTCCGCCGATTCCAAAGTAATCGTGATGAGCATCACCACGGACGAAGAATTGGTTATCGCGACGGACACCATGAATCTAGTGAAATAAGCTATTATTTCTATATAAAAAAAGAACGATCTGTGATACAGATCGTTCTTTTTTTATATACGTTCAGTCATCATGCTTGAAAAGACAACCGATTGATTTTCTTGCCAGTTAGAACTTGGATTTCCCGAATTTTAGACTGTTCCTCTTCCGAACAGAACGTCACCGCTGTACCGAAATGTCCCGCACGCCCGGTGCGCCCGATACGATGTACGTATGTTTCAGCCACATCAGGCAGATCATAATTTATGACAATCTCCAACTCCTGAATATCAATTCCTCGCGCCGCGATGTCAGTGGCCACCATCACCCGGATAGCTCCAGCCTTAAAGTTCGACAAAGCTCGCTGGCGTTGTCCTTGTGATTTATCCCCGTGAATCGCCTCACTTTTGATGCCGGACTTCTTCAACAAGCGGGATATATTATCCGCCCCATGCTTGGTACGTGAAAAAACAAGCACCGACTTTTTCTCTTGTTTCAACAAGGAAACAAGAAGTTTCTTCTTTTCCGGTTTCTCCACGAAATAGACACATTGTTCCACCGTGTCAACGGCAGAAGAAACCGGGGTTACCTCCACCCTCGTCGGGTTTGAAAGAATACTTCTCGACAAATTCACTATATCCTTAGGCATCGTTGCCGAGAAGAACAGCGTCTGCCGCTTTGTCGGCAGCATGGGTAACAAACGTCGTATATCCGCGATAAATCCCATATCCAGCATCCTGTCAGCCTCATCCAGAACAAAATGCGTAATCGATGAAAGATTCACGTATCCCTGCCGAATCAAATCGAGCAAACGTCCCGGTGTGGCAACAAGAATATCTACTCCTGCCTGTAACAGATCCGTCTGCGGTCCTTGTTTCACTCCGCCGAATATAATCGCATGCCTAATCCCCGTGTACTTCCCGTAATCCGTGATATTCTCTCCGATCTGGATAGCCAATTCCCGGGTCGGTGTCAGGATTAAAGCCTTAATAACCCGTCTTTTCACGAGACGTCCTTTATTCCCTCGTGTTTCCGAACGATTTTCCTCCGAACGATCGGCCAGTAAATGTTGCAGGATCGGTATAGCGAACGTCGCTGTCTTACCGGTTCCGGTCTGGGCAATTCCCAGCATATCGCCACCACCAAGAGCCACAGGTATACCCTTCTCTTGTATCGGGGTGGGCTTTTCATATCCTTTTTCACAGATAGCCTTTAAAATAGGCTCTGCAATTTCTAATTCTCTAAATGTCATAATAAATAATTGTTACGTTTAAAATTGCCTCCAGCCATTTTCGATTCGTACATATAAACCTACTCGGGCAAAGAAACTGTCTGAACAAAGAAAGCTTACAAAGGTCAATTCAACGATGGAAAGAGCCGAACGGAATATGTCCGGAAAATACAAAGAAGATAAAGATCAAAATGAACTCACAATGTTTCACGGTACAAAGATAGTTAATATAATTCAGTTTACACCATATTTCTTGGAATAATTGCAAAAACCCTTGTCTAAACAGCTTATTTCTCAGAAAAAAGAACGTTTACTTCCTTTCATCTGTCGAATTCGTTATATTTGCCAATCAATCACTAAAAACGTAAAAGATGGGCGTGTTTCGTAAATTTCCCCGCACCTTTTGGGTGGCTAATACTATTGAATTATTTGAACGCTGGGCATGGTATGGTTTCTTCATGCTTTTTGCCAATTACCTCACGGGATCATCCGACATGGGTGGTCTGGAATTCACGCAAAGTCAAAAAGGAATCCTGATGGGTGTGGGAACGGGAATACTCTACTTCCTACCCGTCTTGACCGGGGCCATAGCTGACCGCTACGGTTACAAAAAAGTACTGGCTCTCGCTTTCGTGATCTACACGTCCGCCTTCATCCTCCTACCCATGTTCTCCACGTTCACGGGAGTATTCCTCATGTACCTTTATTTGGCTCTGGGTGCCGCCCTGTTCAAACCGATCATCTCGGCCACAATTGCCAAGACCACAACGGATGAAACAGCCTCCATCGGGTTCGGCATCTACTACATGATGGTTAACATAGGCGCTTTCTTCGGACCGATGGTCACCCTTTTGTTCAAAGGATCGTCCAACCTCGTGTTCTATGTATCGGCTGGTATTATCGCGCTGAACTTCGTGCTACTTCTTTTTTACAAGGAACCCCACCGGGGAGTCGTGCAGCAGACTTCTCTCACTCGCACCTTCGGGGATATATTCCGGAATATGTTCAGTATCGTGAAAGACTTGAAATTCGTGGTATTCCTGCTCATCGTGGCCGGATTCTGGACCATGTACAACCAACTCTTCTTCACCCTACCCGTCTTTATCTCGCAATGGATAGACACGAGCGTGTTGTACCATTTTTTTGAAAAGTATATCCCTTTCATCAGCACCAACTACAGTCCGGCCCCGGGAGTTATGGATGCAGAATTCGTGACGAACTTCGATGCCCTCTACATTATCATTTTCCAGATTATCGTGTCGAGCATCGTCATGCGCATGAAACCCCTAAAATCCATGATTTCAGGATTCCTCGTCTGTTCCATCGGAATGGCCCTCACCCTATTCTCACAAAACGTGCTGTTCACGCTTGTGGCGATATTGATCTTCTCGCTGGGAGAAATGGCCGGATCTCCGAAAATCACGGAATATATCGGCCGGATTGCCCCACACGACAAAAAGGCTCTCTACATGGGCTACTCCTTTATCCCCGTCTTCATTGGTAACGTTTTTGCCGGAATTATCTCCGGTGTAGTCTACCAAAACATGGCGGATAAAGTGATGATCACTCGTCAGTTTGTTGCCGCAAAAGGCCTCCATTTACCGGACGGTTTGTCAAATAACGCCTATTTCGATCATGTAGCCCAACAAGTCAACCTCACCCCTCACGAGTTAACCAACCTACTATGGAACGAGTATTCCCCCTCCGACATATGGATGGTAATACTGGCTATCGGGCTAGGCACTACCTTGTTGCTCTACATTTACGACCGAGTGATAAATAAAACTAAAAGATAAAAACTAAAGGATAAAAGTTTAAAATCTAAAATCTTAACATCCTCATTCTGCAGCGGACAATCAATAAAGCATTATATTTGTACTCGTAACACTAAAATAAAAGCAAAACATGAAAAAGAGTTATATTGTAATAGGAGTAATTATCGTCATCGTGATTGGAATCTTCATGTGGTTTAAAGGAAGTTACAATCAGATGGTAACCCGGAGTGAGAATGTATCCTCCCAATGGTCGAACGTGGAAAATCAATACCAACGTCGTCTGGACCTAATCCCGAACCTCGTGAACACGGTGAAAGGCTACGCGGAGCATGAACAGAACACGTTGACCCAAGTTGTGGAGGCCCGTGCAAAAGCCACGCAAATGCGGGTAAACTTTGATCAACTGGACGAGCAAACTATCCAGAAATTCAATAATATGCAAGGCGAACTTTCCTCTGCCCTCTCCCGTTTGATGGCGATCTCCGAGCAATACCCGGACTTGAAAGCCAATGAGAACTTCCGTGACTTGCAAGCCCAACTAGAAGGAACAGAAAACCGAATTGCCGTTGAAAGACGCAAATTCAACGAGGAAGTGAAAGGTTATAACGCCTACATTCGTTCATTCCCCAAAAACATCATCGCCGGGATGTTCGGTTTCCTCCCGAAACCTTACTTTGAGGCTGCCGCCGGTGCAGAAAAAGCTCCGGAAGTTAAATTTTAAACAACTACCCCCACCGGCTCCCCCTTACACAGGGGGAGTTAGAGGGGGTAGTTGAAAAGATAAAAACTAAAAGTTAAAAGATAAAAATAGAAAATCAAAAAGCGTTGGCCTCGTGCGACTGGAATCTAAAATCTAAAATCTAAAATCTAAAATTCATCAGCTTATGTCTCCCGAAAAAGCCTTTACCCAACAACAAAAAGACGCCATGGTAGCCGCTATCAAGCAAGCGGAAAAAGACACGTCCGGGGAAATCCGGGTACATATCGAAAACCGTAGTAAAATAGACGTACTTGACCGGGCTGCCGACGTTTTTGCCCACTTAAACATGCACAAAACGGCGCAAAGAAACGGGGTACTGATCTACGTGGCCTTACTGGACCATAAATCCGCAATCTTGGGAGATGCCGGGATTAACGCCAAAGTACCTGCGGACTTCTGGGATTCAATCATGAAAAACATGGTTGCAAAATTCAAGGAAGGCAAGATCACGGAAGGCATCTGCGAGGCTGTCATCTCTGCCGGGGAACAACTGAAAGCGTACTTCCCCTACCAGGCTGACGACGTGAACGAACTTCCCGACGAAATTTCCTTTCAGTAAAGGAATACCACAGGTTTGTACGAACAACCTGTTTTCTAATTTGTAACTTATAGCAAAATGATAAAAAGACTCTTCATATTATTCGCCGTCATTGCGGGAACCCTGCTCTCCGTTCATGCTCAGGATATTCCGGAACCCATGACCCCGAAACGCATCGTGAACGACTTCACGGGATTATTCAGCACCCAAGAACGGGCAGCGCTGGAAAAGAAACTGGTAAACTTCAACAATAACTCCTCCACCCAAATCGCCGTGGTCACCGTACCTTCGCTCAACGGGTACGACATCAACGACTACGCTGCCCGTCTCGGGGAAAAATGGGGTATTGGACAAAAGGGAAAAGACAACGGTATCGTCATTCTGATTAAACCCAAATCCGGAAGAGAAAAAGGAGAAGTGGCCATTTCCGTCGGTTACGGGTTGGAAGGTGTCGTTCCGGACGTGACGGCCTCCCGCATCATCCGTAATGAAATCATTCCCGCTTTTCAGGCAGACAACTACTACAAAGGTATTGACAAAGCCACAGACGTGCTGATCGACTTGTCAAAAGGCGAATACACCGCAGACGAGTACAAGAAAAAGAATGAAGGCAATCCCTTCGACATCGTGATCGGGTTCATTGTTTTCGTGATCATCCTGTCACTCATATTCCGGAAACGGGGCGGCGGTGGTTACTCACCCGGTCACACCTCCGGTCGCGGCGGATTCTTCATCTTTCCCATGGGTGGCGGCAGTAGCGGTGGATTCGGAGGATTCAGCAGTGGTGGCGGGTCATTTGGTGGATTCGGCGGTGGTTCATTCGGTGGCGGTGGTTCCAGTGGTAGCTGGTAACGATCACCGGATCAACTGATCCACTCGATAAAACGATCAGCGTACTTGATATACAGCAACACCCACACCAGAAAGCGGGCAAAACGCCCCACGAGCATATAGAAAGCGGACATCTTCGGACGGACACGATAAAATCCGAGGGCAATGGCAAACAGATCTCCCACGATCGGCAACCACGTGAAAAGAGCAAGCCAAACACCGTAACGATCCACGTGTCCTTTCTGTTGCTCCAGCTTTTCCCGTTTCACCTTGAACCAGCGTTCAATCCAGTCCCAGCGTCCCAGCCACCCGATCCAGTACGAGGTCAATCCTCCCAGCCAGTTACCTACCGTGGCTATCGCCAAGCATCCCCACACGTTTCCTCCTAACGCCAACACGCCTACCAACAACACGTCGGCACTCATCGGGATCACCGTCGACGCCAGAAAAGAACCGATAAACAACCCCCAATATCCTAAACTTACCAGTGTATCCATAACTTAATTTATATCATCATTCGGTTTCTTCGGGTCACGCAGAAATTCCAAGTTCCATACCCTCTCTGCTTTACGCCCCAGCAACCAGAAAGATACAGCCAGTATAAAAAAGAACAACCCGGCATGCATGACATCCCACAGCAGGGAGAAATACAACGTGTAAATACCCAACAGAAAAAAAGTGATCCCGAACCCACGGGCAACGGCATCATCCCGTTTCAAACCTACAAATATAGCCACTACCGAACCGAAAAGGATCAGCAAATTCCAAGCCCACAACTCCACCTGTTTCGTGGAATACCAGCGAATCCAGCTTTCCGAATTCCCGAATATGGAAAGAAACCACAACGAGATAAACAGGTAAAGCATTCCCACCACGTATGTAGAGTAATCAAAAGTCGTGAACCACTTCTTTCCGGCCAGCAAGAAACGACACGCTACCAGCAATCCCCCGAAAGCCACGTAACGCTGCGGGTAATTCAGGCCTAGAAAATGATTGCCCCAGTCACTCAGATACCCTGTCTCGGCCCCGTACCACGCTCCCAGCGACAACAAGGCAAACACCCACACCTGCACCGACGAAAAGTAAAAGCCCAGCACGGCATAAATCACCGCCGCCAGCAGGAAAAGCAATGAAAAATGCCCGCTCCCGTTATCCATGGCCGCCCCCAAGTAACCGACCGAGACGGCCGTCAGCAACACACCCAAAAAAAGAATTGTCTCGTTACTGAAAACCTTGTAAGGCATCCGTTTCCGTCGTCGCCAACCCCAGTAATACACCAAGGCCGCTCCCACGGCAAACACGCCGCTGGCCAAAGAATAAGAGGAAAGAAACAATCTTTCAAGCAAATCCATGATCAAATGATCCGCTAACACCGACACCACGGCGATCACCCCGCACACGATGGCAATCCAAAACGAGTACTTCGCCAACTCCTTCCACTCGAAAGAACGCACCGTATAACTTCCCTTCAACCGATCCGCCGTACTCACGTCAATCGTGCCGTCCGCCTCCCATCGCTCGATCACCCGTTTCAACAAATCCCCTTGCGACTTATTTAACTTCATGCCTGCTTTCTTTTATAATTCGACGTAAAGATAGAAAATAAATGTAACCACACGAATAATTAATTATTTTACCTTCGCGGTGTAAATTGAAAAGCTATGCAAGAAGATACTTTTTATCAAATACGCCGCAAACTGCATCAACACCCCGAACTCTCGGGCCACGAAGCACGGACGGCCCGTTTCGTCGAGGATAAATTACAGGTATTCCACCCGACCAAAGTCATTCGTCACGTGGGCGGCCACGGGCTGCTCGTTGAATACTTCTTCTCGGAAGACGGCCCCACTGTCCTGTTCCGGGCAGATATGGACGCCGTCGCTGTACAGGAACCGGACGATATACCCCACCATTCACAAACCCCGGGAGTGGCGCACAAATGCGGCCACGACGGCCACACCACCATACTACTCCGGTTTGCTCGAATGCTGTCAGAACACCCGTTAACAAAAGGACGCGTACTGCTACTTTTCCAACCGGCAGAAGAGAACGGTACAGGCTCAAAAGCCGTGCTAGACACGAAAGTGTTGGACTATTACCAGATCGACAAGGCATTTGCCCTACACAACATACCGGGCTACCCGTTGCACGCCGTTCTCTGCAAGGAAGGTAGTTTCACGTGTGCCGTGGTGAGCGTTTCCATCACGCTCACGGGAAAAACCTCACACGCCGCTGAACCACAGAAAGGTATCAGCCCTATTCCCGCCATGCTCACGATTGTTGATGAGTTATCACGCTGGAATAACACCGATATGCAATCCGACAACTACTTTCTCTCTACCATAGTAGAAATACACGTCGGGGAAGAAGCATACGGCGTGTCGGCAGGAAACGGTGTGATCCGGGCCACGCTTCGAGCCAAAACCGACAAACTGCTACACCAACACGCCGAGCAACTAAAAAATCTGGTAGCCACCGAGTGCGAACGTACTCCCGGCTTGCAACACGAGATGGAATGGTTGGAACCGTTTTCTGCCAATGAAAACGACCCGCAGTCCGTAAACCTGGTAAAAAGTGCGGCTATTCGCAATAATTTACCATACTTAGAATTACAGCCACCATTCAGCTGGGGCGAAGACTTCGGCTTATTCACACAGCAATATAAAGGAGCCATGTTCGGTCTGGGTTCCGGGGAAAACTGCGCCCCGCTCCACTCCCCGCAGTATGACTTTCCAGACGAAGTGATTGAAACAGGAGCAACCCTGTTTTACACGATCGCCAAAGAAAATCAGGGACTATGATGTAGGCGTGTCTCTCTATACTTGTGCCGTAGTCTCGTTAGTAGGTTAACGATAGGTTAACGATAGGTTAACGATAGGTCAACGATAGGTTAACTACACGAACCGTATTTTTTTAATTGATCTCTTCTTGAAATATACATGAGATATTAAGGAGAGTACGGCACAACATTTCTACAAGTCACTGGCAATAACGAGGGGGGTAACATCCCCTTCCACGGGGATATCCATCCCCGTTACCTGATGATTGAGTGATTATTAGGTGACAATTAGGCGCTATCGCCGCCTACTCGCCCGCTTATCGCCCGATCATAGCCGCCATTTTAACAGATGACAATTAAAAATAACATGATTGAAAACCCCGTCCTATAGCCCCGTAACAAGGCCATATACAAGCAAGAACAAGATTTCAGGCCATTAGATCCCGAAGAAAACTACTGGATTAGGGATAATCTCACTTATTCCGTTACCGCATCATAGACACCTGACCAGGAAAATCCCCAATAAGCGTTTGTCTCGGTAGGCCATATACTGAGTGGTATGTAAGTTGCAATCCCGCTAAATTTTTCCTCCGGTATTGATATATAATAAAATGGATTCGTTACATTTTTATAGATAACAACCTGATTATCCAAAAAATCACGATACTCCTTGTAAAGTCCTTCTCTTCCCTCAGTCATATACTTCATATATTCTCCCAAGTCAAAAAATCTATCATACTTGGAGTATTCCACCATAGGATAACAATAAACAGCTTTCTGATATATATCAGCCACGTAATCCTTCTTCCCTTGCAAGATCTCACGAGTAAGATCAAATAAATGCTCCATCCCATCCATCTTTATTAAAGCAATCGTACCAAATCGATTAGTGGCATTATACGTGTTATAATAATCCCAAAATTCATCACACACTTTCACCAAATCCTTTTCCAAATTCTTTCCCTTCCCCCAGAAATAAGGCATCACCCGGTTATAAGGGAAACCCGGTGCCGGAAGTTCAGCCGGAGAGGCAATCACGTATTTAGCCTTGTCCCGCAAATCATAAAGCACTTCAATGGAAGACATTAGACAAGCATCGAACAGGATAAATTCCAGATTCTCCTTATTGAAAGGAATTGCCTTTGCCATATCTCGTGTATCCATTTGGCTTGGCCCGGTATAGTCCGTGCCGAAACTCCGGGTCAGCACCGGCTCTGCATATAACATCCGATTACTCCGACCAAATCCCCCTGAAGGAATCCACCCTGAAGCATGTGAACCAAGAATTAAACCATACGAATCTGATGGGTATAAATCCTGCATCTCATTCAATATCTTTTTCAGAACTTCCGGATCCGCAGAATCCATCTCCTCATACGTTTTTAGTACTTGTTTCTCCACCTCTTTTCCTTTAAATCGGAACGTGTAAAGCTCCGGTGCAGCATTGGGAGCATCAAAATAGATCACGATATTCGCATTATAACTCTTCTTCCAAGCGGACATCATGGAACTGATATTCTTTTGCATATGCCCCGAAAGATTATTATCTCCCGCCAAGTAAACCATCAACGTCCTTGTCTTCTGTGGTTCCACGTTATCTTTCTCGCAGGACACGAGGAAAAAGAAAAGAATCACACCGATATATTGAATAATTCGCATAACTTCCTTACAATAATTACATAAACTTGTGCAAGATAGTAAAAATCACTGATATATTCCCATTTTATCAAGCCTTTCTTTCATGGTTGACAAAATCATACATGGAAAAAACGGGACAGTTTCAGTTCGTGAAACTTTTCGTTACTTCGTTCTGTTTTTAGTGATCGCCCGAATCCGGCTCAGATGTTCCGAGGAAATCCCCAAGAAAGACGCAATATGCTGCAACTGCACCCGACGCAGTATCTCCGGTTTTTCCCGCAATAACTGCGTATACCTATCGGCCGCAGGTTCCGAGAGGTTGGCAATCAGATGGTGTTCTGTCCTCACAAATTCCCGCTCAATCAATCGCCTTGCCCAGTTACAAATAACAATATCGTTACAATACAAATCCTGTAAATCCTTCCCACTCACCCGGTAGAGTTCCGAATCTTCCAAAAGCACCATAGTCTCGTAACCTTTCTCCCCGTACACGTATCCCCTGGCAGATATAATCACATCTCCCTCCTGTCCGAACCAGATCGTGACCTCCCGGCCATCAGCCTCAACAAATGCCCTCGCGATCCCCCGCTTGATAAAGTAGATATTTCTCTCCAACTTCTCGTTGTTGAACAAAACATACCCTTTCGGGTAACTCACTTCCGTCAGGTAGGGTTTCAAGCGTTCCAACACGTTTTCATCAATCATACAAGATACTATTATTGTAAAAACAAATATACAGACTTCTTGATAATTATCAAGTATTTTCCCTCCCGGTCGCCCTAACTTTGTCCCGTAACACTTAATAAATACAACTATGCAATGGATTTTACTGGTATGTGCCGGATTATTGGAAATCGGCTGGCCCCTCGGCTTTAAACTTGCCGGATTACACGAGAAATACTTCTACCACTTCATCGCCCTTTCCGTGGTCTCCATGGGGCTGAGCGGGTTCCTGCTCTATCTGGCACAAAAGAGCATCCCCATCGGCACGGCATACGTCATCTGGACCGGAATCGGTGCAGTCGGTACCGTGCTATTGGGAATTTTCTTTTTCCATGACTCGACGAATATATACCGTCTCCTTTTCGTGTTCCTGATCCTGACGGGAGTTGTCGGTCTGAAACTAGTGCATTAATTAAATAGATAACACCTTCATGAAACAATTCTTACAATCGAATTCAAGCCGGAACCGTCCCAAATTGTTGGAAAGATACAACGGAAATTTCAACGCCTTATCCTTCCCCGTCTTACGACACATCCCCAGCTCGAACAACAGGCAATAGCGGGTAGTCATTACTTCCCGGCCACTCCGCCTGTTTTCCTTCTCGAATCCCGGTTCAACCGTCTCCACACCATGCTCCCGATAGAACTCCGTCGCAAGACGGTTCACCACGTTCAGCCGCCAGTCGGCACTCCCGGTATATCTCACGTCCCGGTTCAAAGGCTCCTGCACCCATCTCTCCCGTTGCTCCTCCCGTTCCCGGCTCAAGGCATCCAGCAATTGCCGACGATAGCCATTCACCACGGAAGAAGGAATGAAAAGCACCGTTTCATCGTGATATTCCACCTCGCAACAATCGTACTCCGTATCCCCGCTTTTCCGCAATTGCCCCACCACACGTTCCATCTGCACAGGATTCGTGGCCACCTCGAACGTCTCGTCACTCCGTACCATCACAGAAACCCCATTCTCGTCCGTGGCTACCAATACCAGCCGGGCATCCTCCGCATACACGTCAACCTTCACTTTAATCTTCCGCACGGAAGTCCCTTTAGCAAGACGTGTTACAAACTCGTGGTCATAATTCCGGTACAACAACGTTCCCGGTTTCACGTTCAATCTCTCGTTACAAGTCAGACGATTTCCCTCGGCCGTGTTCACCTTCACACCCCGCAATTCCCGGCCATCAAAGTAACACAACCCATCAGCGTTATGCACGGGTTCCAGCAACTCCACCCACATCTGATTTCCCTTCACTTGCTTCACCATAGCCACCTTCTTCCCCATCGACTTCGGGGAATCCATGTTCACCATACCCGTTTTCCTCTGCACGAAGAAGTAGTCCGTGTATCCCCGGTTAAAACTCCGCTCGGGATCAGCCTCGAAACCGGCCTTCACGTATCCGGCACCCACTCGTGCCAAATCCTCATTGCGAGCCACAATTTCATCCAGACGGCCGGAGTAATAACTCGTGACATTTGCCACGTAATCCGCCTCCTTCAACCGTCCCTCGATCTTGAAAGAATCAATGCCTACTTCAACCAACTCCGACAAATGAGCCGATAAGTTCAAATCCTTCAGCGAAAGTACATACTTATCCTTCAGCACCACCTTTCCCGCATCATCCTCCACCGTCCACTGCATCCGGCAGGCTTGGGCACACTCGCCCCGGTTAGCCGATCGTTTCGTCAAGTAATGTGACATATAGCATTGTCCGCTTAAACTGACACACAAGGCCCCGTGAACGAAATACTCCAGCTCGGCTTTCACTTCCCGGCGAATCTCCCGTAATTGTTCCAGTGACAATTCCCGCGCCAACACGATACGTTGGAACCCTAACCGATCGAGAAACTTGATACGCTCCAGATCATAATTATGCATCTGTGTGCTGGCGTGCAACGCTATCGGCGGCAAATCCAACTTCAGTATGGCCGGATCCTGCACGATAATAGCATCCACGCCGATCCGGTACAGGCTGTGAATCAATCGTTCTACTTCCGGTAACTCCTCGTCGTAGAGAATCGTGTTCAGCGTGACAAACACCCGGCAATAAAACCGATGTGCATAGCACACTGCCTTCTCAATGTCCTCCAGACTGTTCCCTACCGCTTTCCGGGCCCCGAAAGTCGGACCGCCGATATACACGGCATCCGCACCGTTATTGATAGCGGCAATCGCCACATCAACATTCTTTGCCGGGGAAAGTAGTTCCACTCTTCTCATCTTCTACCCTCCAACGCACTGACATCCACGTCCGGATAATCGGTTCCGTATACCACGGGAACCTCAATCAACGCTGTCGACGGGAAATATTGTTCCAAGTAATGTTTGAATATCGTAATCGAATCATTCGTGATCCACTCACTATCATTCGGGAAACGATTGTACACGAGACACGCCACCTTAATTCCCCGCATACGGCAAAGCTCTAGGCTCATCAGCGTGTGGTTAATACTTCCCAGTTTGGAAGACGCCACGAGAATCAAAGGATAATCATGCTCCTGAATATAATCTATCGTGAAATAATCCCTAGTAACAGGCACATACAGTCCCCCGGCTCCCTCCAGCAACACCATATCGTACAAAGCATCCAGTTTACGGGTTAAAACCGTAATCCGCTCCATGTCCAGCGTCACCTTATCAATCTCCGCCGCCAAATGAGGTGAGGCCGGATACGTCATCACGTAAGGACACGTCGTCCCGTCCTTATCCACGGGTTGCGGTTCGATTCCCATAATCTCCCGGTGTTTCAGAATATCCTCTGATATACCGACCCATCCCGTCTGTATAAACTTCTGGGTAATCACGTTTACCCCTCTCTTTCTCAAAGAGCGAGCCAGCAACCCAGTCACCACCGACTTCCCGGCATCCGTATCTATTCCACTTACAAAATATACCACCTTATTGATTTTAGATTTAATAATTTTAGATCCTACTAATTTCTTGATTTAGTGATTTCCGATTTAGTGATTCCCACCCTCTACGCAACGCTCTTTTTAATCACCTAATCATTGAATCGGCAATCACTGAATCTTTCCACTCTCCACTTTTAGTTTTTAGCTTTTAACTTTTAGCTTCATTTCCTCCTGCACACAAAATAAAGCGGATGGTAAGTTAGGGCAACCTTTCCGTCAATGGCAAAACGGGCGTTATAGTCCTTGATAAAGGCATCCACCCGTCCTTTCGTCCAGATTGTCGAATCACCCGAAACATTCACCCCCGTCTTTTTCAGATGTTGGAGTACCGCTAACGGGGTATCAAATTCAAGCATATGAAATTCTTCCTCTATCAATTCGATTTCGAAGTAAGGTTTCAGCATCTTTTCCAGTTCTTCCTTATTCCAATAATCAAGCCCACCCCCCGTGGTCAGTCGAATTTCACGCAAGTTAAATTTCCCAAAGGTACTGAACACCAACACCCCCCTTTGCTCCAATCGCTTGGACAATTTCTTGAACGTTTCTTCCGGAGTCGTAAACCACTGAAAAGTGGACGCAGAAGCAATCAGATCAAAACTAAGGGGCAAAAACAACTTCTCCACATCCCCCGGGAAACAATGCTTCAGCGGCACATGATTAACCGTCGCCGCGTGATAACACAACTCCTCCACCAGATCGTTCAAGTACAACCCGTCACTCGGAAAAGTTCGTTGCAGTTGCGAGGTCAACAAACCCGTACCGCAACCGATCTCCAATATCTTCTCCGGCACACGCTCCACGGATGACAAAATCATGGGAACCATCCGATCAACGACCATTTTCTGCACCCGCGCATTGTCATTGTAGCTAACCCGACTCCGCCTAAAACGCTGTTCTACCTCTTCTTTATTTATTTCCATATCTTTTCCCAATTATCTAACACGTAAAACGGGTAATGTCCCCCCGGTAGCGTAATAATCTCGACACGATTCCCCCACCAGTTCCGTTGATTTTCCACCGGGAAGATAACATCCTCCTCGGAAACATAAACCCGGTCCCAGTGCATTTCGGGCATTTCCCGTGCCGACTGCTCCCGGATAAGTCGCAATTCGTCCCTTTGCTCATCAATAGCCCTGCAAGGCCTGTTTTCCTCGAAACGTTCCATTTCTTCCTTCCCGGAAAGCATACGGGCAAAGAACTTGTCTCTTCCTTGTTCGGTCATACCTCGTTCCGTCAGCAAATATATCTTAGGATGAATCCCGTAATGCTCATCCACCGGGCGTTCTGTCCCGTTGATAGCCACCCGGCAGGAAACCGGAATATTCCAACGGCTCAATAACACCGATGCTGCCCACACACCCATCGACCAAGCCACGACCCGAACACTCTCGTACCCCTCAACCTCCGGTGCATCCTCCCCGGAAATATCCCGGTAATCGTAGAACAAAAGCAAATCACCCATCCTCCTCACGTGTTGCACAGTACGTTCATCCATACCCCAACCGCAAAAAAATAACGTGAGTACCCGGTTTCCCTCTTTAGTAATCCATTTCCTTTTCATAATACTTAATTGGGTTCATAAAGTTCGTAAGGTTTATAAAGTTCATAAAGTGACGGATGTCCTTCGGACAATATTTACCGGCAGCCCCAGCTGCCGTCAACAAAGCGCCCCGCAGGGGTCCACTACTTTATAAACCTTATAAACTTTATGAACTCATAAACTAACCTCTATAAACTCCATCAAACAATCGTAATCCTCCTCCGGAATCGCTGCATTCAACGAGAACCGGATACGAGCCTCGTTCTTCGGCACGGTCGGGTATCTCACAGGCAACACGAAAAAACCGTTATCTTGGAACAACTCGGACATATAAACACTATTCTCGTTACTTCCACACAAGAAAGGCACGATATGAGAATCTCCCCGGGTCTCGAATCCCCGGTTTGCCAGTGTCGCTCGCAGTCGTTCGGCGATGCCTGTCAGTTTCATGCGATAAGAGTAAAAATCCGGCATCCGGTTAAGGATAAAACGTGTCCATGCCACGTTTACCGGAGGCAATGCTGTGGTGAAAATCAAACTGCGCTGTGTGTTCACCAAGAAATCCCGAAACATCTCATCACAAACCACGAAAGCCCCGTAAGATGCAAATGCCTTCCCGAAAGTACCCACGATAAAATCAATATCATCCATGCAGCCCTGCTCCTCGCAACATCCCAGCCCGTTCGTACCTCGAACCCCGACAGCGTGCGCCTCATCCACGTACAGGAACGTATCGTATTCCCTCTTCAGATCACACAATTCCTGCAAGTCTGCCACGTCGCCATCCATGCTGAAGATTGACTCCGTCACGATAAACACGTTCTCGTACTCCTCCCGATGATTAAACAGGATTTCCCGTAAATGCTCGTAATCTAAATGACGGTAACGCAACATCTCAGCCTCGCTCAACCGCAAGCCGTCGATAATACTGGCGTGTACCAGCTTATCTGCTACGATCAAGTCCCGTTTCCCTGCTAATGCGGGTAATATTCCGATATTTGCATGATAACCGGAATTTAACACCAAGGCGGCCTCCTTCCCGTACAAATCGCTCAAATCATTCTCTAACAGGTTATAATACTCGTGATTCCCCGATAGCAAGCGGGATGACACGGCACTATACGACAACAATTTCACGTCCGTCTCCTTACGAAAATCCTCGTATAACGCCGGGTTCGACGCCAACCCCAAGTAATCGTTCGACGAGAGATTCAGCATCTCCCGTCCGTTATAATGTATCAGGAAACCGTTATGCTGCACGTCTCGCAGCACCCGGTAATTCCCTGATTCCTTTATCTTGTTCAGTTTATTAATATATCGTTCTTTATTCATAGTGTTTTGCCTTCGGCAATGTTACAAGTTAGCAAGTTACAAGTCCTTGCATTTTCAATTACTTCAAGTACGAAATCACGTGCAACAAGGCGGATGTCAGCCTTTGCAGTTCCCAATCACGGATGATGAAAGGCGGCATGACATACACCAGCTTACCGAACGGACGCACCCACACGCCCTCTTTCACGAAAGCGGCTTGAATCAGTCCCATGTTCACGGGTTCCTTCATCTCCACCACGCCGATAGCGCCCAACACCCGCACGTCCGCCACGTTCGGGAATTCCCGAGCCGGGGCAAGCTCTCTTTCCAACTGGTCTTGAATATGCCCGATCATGTTTGCCAAATCGTAACTCCTGATCAGATCCAACGAGGCGTTTGCCGCAGCACAAGCCAGCGGATTACCCATGAAGGTAGGACCGTGCATGAACACACCGGGATCTTTCGCGCAAATCTGGGTAGCTACTTTCTCCGTCGCCATCGTGGCAGCAAAACTCATGTACCCGCCCGTAATCGCTTTCCCTACACACATGATGTCCGGCACGATACCCGCATGATCCACTCCCCACATCTTACCCGTGCGCCCGAAACCGGTGGCGATCTCGTCACAAACCAGCAACACGTCGTAATCGTTACACAACTCCCGCACCTGCCGCAAATAATCCGCCGAGTAAAACCACATACCCCCGGCTCCCTGCACAATAGGTTCCAGTATCACGGCAGCAATACGGTTGTGGTTATTCCGCAGGCTTTGTTTCAGTTCTTCAATATGCTCCGGTAGGCAAGGCTCCCCGTAACGGGCTTCCGGTCGGTGAATAAAATACTGCATGGGCAGTGATCCCCGGAATATATTATGCATCCCCGTCACGGGGTCACACACGGACATGGCATTCCACGTATCCCCGTGGTATCCCTTCGTGATCGTCAGAAAATGGCGTTTATCGTCTCTCCCGGCAGCGTACCAATATTGTAGGGCCATCTTCATCGCCACTTCCACGGCCACCGAGCCGGAATCACAATAGAATACCTTGTCAATCCCATCGGGGGCCAATTCCACCAGTTTCTCCGCCAGTTCCACCGCAGGACGATGTGTCAGCCCTCCGAACATGACGTGTGACATACTCTTTAATTGCTCTTCAATAGCAGCGTTAATAGCCGGGTGATTATACCCGTGTACCACGCACCACCACGAGGACATTCCGTCAATCAGACGCGTCCCGTCCTCCAGTTCAATATACACACCTTCTGCCCTCTTCACCGGGTAAACCGGAAGTGGGTTAACCGTTGACGTGTAGGGATGCCACAAATGCTCCCTGTCAAACTTCAATAATTCTGCCGTGTCCACTTTATAAAGTTAAAAGTTATAAGTTAAAAACTAAAAGTTAAAGATTATCTTCTGTCGTAAAGCCTAGTCTTTTCACCTTCTCCATATCCTCTATCACCTTCGAGCCGATCGTGGTCAGAAGATCACCCACGATAGCCGAGTTAATCCCAGCCCGGATAGCATCTTCCTCGATATGAGCGATCAGCGCCCGTCCCCCGGCAAAGCGCAGGAAGGCATCAGGATGGATGAAACGGAAAACAGCCACCGTCGTCAGCACCTCCTCGTCCGCGAGTGATGCCGCTCCTTCCAGCGGGGTACCCGGAATCGGGTTCAGCACGTTCATCGGGATAGATTTCACGCCCAACTCCCGTACCGTCAGCGCCAAGTCCACGCGATCTTCCATCGTCTCGCCCATGCCGATGATACCCCCGGAACACACTTCCATCCCTAGCTCAAGCGCATGGCGGATCGTCTCGATCTTCTCATCCGTCGTGTGGGACGTGCAAAGAGTAGAGAAATAGCGGCGGGACGTTTCCAAGTTACAATGATAGCGGGTTATACCCGCATCTTTCAGTCTTTTCAATTGCTCTCTCGTCAGTAACCCCATGGAAGCGCAAAGGTTAATCTTCATCTCCTGCTTGATCTTCACGGCATACTCGCACAACTTGTCAATGTTCTTATCCGACAAGGAACGCCCGCTCGTGACGAACGAAAACTTGTTCACCCCGTACTTGGCATTCAGCCGAGCCAGCTCCATGCAGCTCTCCTCGTCAATCAGCTCGTACTCCTGCACGTGCGTTTTGAACACGGCCGACTGCGCACACCACTTACAATTCTCGGAACAACGTCCCGAACGGGCGTTCACGATCGAGCAAGTGTCAAAATACCGCCCGGCAAAACGATCCCGAATAGCCCCGGCCGCCTCGTACAAAGCCTTCTTATCTTCCACCCGTGACAAGGCCAACGCCTCTTCCCGGGTAACCTGTCCCCCCTCTTCCACCTTTCGCTTTAATTCCTCTATAATATTTTCTTCTTTCATTTCCTGTTTCCTGTTAAAAAATAAAAAAGGTACCCTGTCCAAGGACAGGAATACCTTCAAATTTCAAATTATGATAAGAATTAATGAAGACATCCTCCATACCCGTACGAGTCGGCAATAGCTTGAACCCCGCTCGTTTCACCTTCTCCACGTACCCTTCGAACGACCTCTCCAACCGCTCGAACACTTCCGCCAGCATCACGATCACGCCCTTCCTCGACGATTTCTGTAATGACATTTCGCAAATATGAATAGCCAGCCGCCCGATCCGAACATTCCGTCCCAGTGAGGCGAAAATAGCGTATCCTTTCCTGTTCCAACGGGAAAAACACAACATCAAACCGGATCGCATGGCACGTTTATTCATATCAAAATGTTTCCATTACAATAAAACGTCGCAAGTTAATAAAAATCTTTGTTAATTGGAGGAATAAATTCGTGTATTTCTCCCGTGGATAATTCCATGTACTCCGACTCCACGCATGAGCAGGATCATGACAAACTACTCCTAATAAAAATATAAAAAGACCGGGTGACCAATGCCACCCGGGAAATCGCGCATCAATATATAAAAATCCATCTTTTCGTCATAAAAATATGTAGCGCGAAACTTAAGTTCAGGTTAAGTATATTATAATTATCTTTCCTCTCGTAAATCCCCCGGGAGAATATGAAATCCCGGGGGGTCCCGTTTTTCGCTTTCGTCATCTCGACGATAGATTTTCATATAACGATTTGTCAAATATACAAATATATTTACAAAATATAGCTATACGGCTGCATTTTTGTTTATTATTTTCAACCGAATGTCGGTTTAAACGATCGTGGCTATGAAACATAAATCGTAAATCCTATCTTATTTTCTCTTGCCATTCCGCCAACAAATCTTTAGCTTTGTACAAAACAAAACATCATGGAAAAAATAGACTTGAATAAAATATACAAGCGGAAAAAGAGTGACCGCGACATTTTCCAGGAACTCATGCCCTTCAAGGTTAAAGAAATCCTACTCATCGCCAACTACTACGACTCCTACACCATCGAACGGGAAGGACAATTCTCCGGGAAGATATTCGGTGAATATCTCCAACTGAACCTTTTCGCCGCTCCCCGTTTCACCTCCGTGGCAAACGAGGAAGGAGCCTTGCACGAGTTGAAAAAACGCCATTTCGACTTGATCATCATCATGGCAGGATTGGACAAAGAAACCCCCATCCTCACCAGCCGTCACATCAAAGAACTCTACCCCGACATCTGCCAGCTCATGCTGGTCAACAATAACGCGGACCTCTCTTACCTGCTGAGTTCTGAAAAAGAGATCAGCGAATCCATCGAGCGGGTATTCGTGTGGAACGGTTCCACGAAAGTGTTCCTCGCCATGGCCAAATACCTCGAGGACAAGATTAACCTAGAAGCCGATACCAAGCTGGGCGACGTGCGGGTTATCCTCGTCGTCGAGGACTCTGTAAAGTATTATTCCCGCTATTTGCCCCTACTCTACACCGAGATCATGAGCCAGACACAGGCCATCATCGCCGAGGAACCCTCCAACGACGAGATGGGCGTGATCCTCCGGATGCGGGTGCGCCCGAAACTGATCCTTGTCAGTAACTTCGAGGATGCCGTGGGCATCATCAACAAATATCGCAACAACATTATCGGTGTCATCTCCGACGTCCGCTACGCTCACAACGGTATGGAAGACGAGGACGCCGGGGTCAGTCTCATAAAATACGTGCAGCAACTTGACAACAAGATTCCTTGCCTACTCCAAAGTCACGAAGCCGACAACGAGCGCCGGGCACGGGAAGTGAACGCCCATTTCATCAACAAGAACTCTCTCACGCTAGCACGGGAAATACAGGACTTCATCAAAAACCAACTCGGTTTCGGAGATTTCATCTTCCGGGACCACAATGGAAAGGTCATCGACCGGGCACACAATATCGAGGAATTCCGCCAGAAACTCATGACCATCCCCGATGAATCACTGGAATACCACGCTATTCGCAACGGAATCTCCACATGGCTCATGGCACGAGCCGAAATCAACCTGGCGAAAAAACTACGCCGCTACAGTTTCAGTTACTTCAAAAGCCCGGACGAAATACGCCGTTTCATAGCGAACGTTTTCGAGGCATCGAAACTCAAGAAACTACGGGGACGCATCATCAAGTTCAACCCGAAACTCGTGAACTCCAACCGCTACATCACCCTGCTCGGTGACGGATCGCTCGGTGGCAAGGGGCGAGGATTGGCATTCCTCTCCAACTTCATCGAGAATGTTTACCTCAAGAAACTCATCCCCAACCTACGCGTGGCTATCCCCAAGACAGCCGTTATCGGCGTGGATGAATTCGACAACTTCCTAGAGACCAACAACCTCTACGACGTCATCTTCGAGGACAAAGAATATGATCACGTTCTGGAGGCCTTCCGCACCGCACGCCTCTCCGAAAAGTTGCGTGACAACCTGCGGAAGTACCTTCAGGTCATGACTAAACCGCTAGCCGTGCGTTCCTCCGGGCTTTTCGAGGACTCGCTCAATCAACCGTTTGCCGGGGTCTATTCCACCTACCTGCTCCCCAACAACCACCCGGACTTCGAGCGTCGGCTGGAGGATGTCGAGAATGCCATCAAGCTCGTCTTCGCCTCCATCTACTCGTCGGAATCCCGGGCATACTTCAACGCTATCGACTACATGATCGAGGAAGAGAAAATGGCCGTAATCATACAGGAAGTCATCGGTAACGAGCATAACGGACGATATTACCCCGAAATCAGCGGCGTGGCCCAATCTTACAACTTTTACCCCTTCTCCTATATCCAACCGGAAGACGGGTTCGCCGTCACTGCCATCGGGTTGGGTGCTTACGTTGTGGGCGGTGAAAAGACGCATCGTTTTAGTCCCGCCTATCCCAAGTTGCAACTGGCCTCCACGCAGGACAAAATCAAGGCATCGCAACGCTACTTCTACGGCGTGAATATGCTCGCACAGGATTACGACCTCTACCGGGACGGGGAAAATGCCGCTATCAAAGCGTATGACATCTCGGAGGCCGAACGTGACGGTACGCTAGAATACACCGCCTCCGTCTATGACTTCATGAACGACCAGATTACCTACGACTTTTCCGTCAAGGGCCCCCGCATCGTGGACTTTTCCAAAATACTCCAGTACGACTATTTCCCGCTGGCACCTACCTTGCAAATCCTGCTGAACATCTTCTCGCAAGCCATGGGATCTCCCGTCGAGATCGAGTTTTCTGTTAATTTCGAAAACGGCACGCCCGTCTTCTACCTCTTGCAGATCAAACCGCTGATCAAAAACGAGTATAACATCGACATCGATGACCTGTCCATCGATCCGACCCACGTGCTGTTAAAGGCTGATAAAGGAATGGGGAACGGAAAATTGCAATACATCCGGGATGTCGTGTACGTCGATCCCGACAAATTTGACCGATTACGTACCGAGGAAATCGCCGAGGAGATCAAACGCCACAACTCGCAGATCGCCCGGGAAGGCGACAAGTACCTGCTCATCGGACCGGGACGCTGGGGTACACGCGATCCGCTCACCGGGATACCCGTACAATGGTCCGACATAGCCAATGCCAAAGTCATCGTGGAGCAAGGACTTCCCGATTTCCCGCTGGATGCCTCCCTAGGCTCGCACTTCTTCCATAACGTCACCTCCATGAAAGTGGGTTACTTCGCTATCCCCTTCCAGTCCGCAGATGCCTTCATCAACTTTGACATCCTCCGACAACAAGATGTCATCGAGGAGTTTAAATACTCCCGCCATGTGCGATTCAAGGCTCCACTGACCGTGTGGATGGACGGGAAGAAACAAACGTCGGTGGTTACGTATTAGTCATAAAGGGGCTGTCCAACCGCTAACTTACCGGTTTCGGTACCGACGGTTTCACGGCCTTCTTCCCACTTCGAGCCCGTGGTTCCACCTCGATCTTCGGGCCCGGTAATAACCAAGCGTTTTCCAGCACGGTCCGAACTCTCTTCCTCTGCTCAAGTGTAAAACGATCCAAATAACCAAACTCGTAGTCCATAATATTATCGGCTATGAATACCCTTCCGTTCAACGCCACCCGTTGAATAACTTTCCGGTAATTATCATCACTGTAAGGGAAGGTTTCATCCAGTTCACTCAAAAACGTTTCATACCCATTTACACAATAATCCGGCGTGTCATCACAATAATCCCCAAAATTCCCTTTACCATCCACGAAGGGATGTAACAGTCCCAAGTAATGCCCCATCTCGTGAGCCAAAGTAAACACGTCATAATCGAAAATAACACCCAGTAGCTCGTACCTTGAAAACATATGGGAACGATTCCATGCCACACAATGAACGTGGGCATCGGGTAGATGGTCGGCATACCAATCAGAAAATAAGACACCCGGTAAAACCACACTCTCCGGTAAGTAAGGAAAATGCGCACAACCTGAAGGAATACTTTTTGAATCGAATATCACAACATTAATATACTCCTTCGGATCCCATACCCAAGCACAATCCCCGAACTTATTACCAACAAAATCAAACATATCCATCGGCAACTCTTCCCGAAACTCACGGCGAACTCCCGGCTCCTCCAATAATTGCCCGTTAGGATCGTGAGTTGCCAACACGAATTTCAGATTCATATCCACCGGACCGTCCCTGTACAACTCGTTTACCCGTTCGAGACAAGACGATAAATAACCAACCGGAACATCATCCTCCGGGACACGATAAAGCACGTGAAAGATCACGGGCAACACGTATTCATACTCTTCCGTGGCAGCCACCTGTCGTAACTCGATCTCCAAAGTTTCCTCCCGGTTACTCAATTCCAGCGATATCCCCCGTTCCTGCCGGGCGATATTTACTCCCACGTCCAGCACCAACGTATCGACTTTCTCTCCACTCTCCTGCCGTATCTCGCACCACTTTCCCCAGTTTCCGGTAACCACCCATTCCGAACTGCTCCGTACGGGAATTCGCAACTGTTCCCCCTCACTCCCGATCTCGAAGAAAGTCCCGTCAAATACCTTCAATCCTTCCCACTCATCGTCACTACACCCTGAAAACGCCAACACTCCCAGAAATAATAAACATGATAATCCACGATTCAGCCTCATATACTTTACTTTTTATAATATTTCTTCCAGCCGAATCCCCACGCAAAAAACATATCCTCTCGTGACAAAATTAAACAAAATAATCAGAAATCAACTCACACTCCATCCCCGCCACGAGTCGGAGTTCCCAAACCTCCCTTTCAAAGCTATTCCTCGAAATAAAATAATCCAAAATGGCAGTAAATTCTATATATCAGGTTAAAATTATTAATTTTGTCCATGCGTTAAACCAACTAAAATATTTGAAACATGACGATTGAAAATTACATTCAAGCCGGCTTACAGCATTTGGGTATTTACTCGGAAAGTATTTCCGACATCATCTACTTCATGGCCCTGCTTGTGATTATCGGTATCATCAACTGGATTATCCACGTGCTTACCCGCCAATGGCTAGCACGTATCGTACTAAAACTGACCAAACGGACGGCAACGAACTGGGATGATCTCATGCTCGATCAACGATTCTTTAACCGGCTGGGACTTCTCATCGCCCCCATCGTGATACAAATCGTATTCAAGGAATTCGAATGGACTCAATTTGCCTTCCTCATGAAACTGATCAATGTCTGGATCACACTCTCCTTCCTGCTCATCGTGTCGAGCATACTGGACGGCATCAACCGGATATACGATAGCTACCCGATGGCCAAGGACCGACCGATCAAGGTGTTCATTCAAGTGATCAAGATATTCTTCTACTGTGCCGCAACCATCATCGTGATCAGCATACTGATCGATAAAGATCCCGTTGCACTACTTGCCGGACTGGGAGCCATCTCCGCTGTCCTCATGCTGGTATTCAAGGATTCTATTCTAGGGTTCGTGGCCGGAATACAGTTAATCTCCAACCGAATGGTAAACATCGGGGACTGGATTGTCATGCCGAGTAGTAACGCGGATGGTGACGTGATCGAGATCAACCTCACCACCGTGAAAGTACAGAACTGGGACAAAACCATCTCCACGATCCCCACTTACAAGCTCGTTTCCGAGTCATTCACCAACTGGCGGGGAATGCAGGAATCCGGCGGACGACGCATTAAACGATCCGTCAACATCGACATCTATTCCGTGCATTACCTCACGAACGAAGACCTTGAAAACCTTAAACAATCCGCACTGCTCAAAAGTTACATAGAGGGCAAGATGAAGGAACTGAACGAATATAATGCCAGCGTGGAAAACCCGCTTGACAAACGCCGCCTGACCAACATCGGGACTTTCCGGGAATACATGGAGGCGTGGCTTGCCGCCAATTCCAACATTAACCTCGACATGACCCACATGGTGCGGCAACTACAACCCACCCCGACGGGCATCCCGTTAGAAATTTATTGTTTCTCGGCACAAAAACAATGGGTAATCTACGAACGAGTACAAGCTGACATTTTCGACCACTTGTTTGCCATTCTCCCACTTTTCAAACTGAAAGTGTTCCAATACCCGACAAACATGGAGTGGATGCAGGAAAACTAAAAGATAAAAGATAAAAACTAAAAGTTGGAAGTCATTACCGGCCTCCAACTTTTAGTTTTTATCTTTTATCTTTAAACTTCCTAGTAGCAATCCCAATGATACAACACCCGGCTAAAATCCCGTTTAGCCAAGTTCTCCGGACGGATAAAGAAATTGCACACGCCGGAATCCCCCCACACGATCTTATAATCATCAGTTTCATCTGAATCCAACTGGAACAACAAGATTGAATTTTCCTTCAACTCCTGATGATACTCCCGCGGGTCAAGCTGCGTGAAGAAGGGATACCCTCCCACACGATGCCCTCCCATATCCAGTTGGTCGTAAACCTTATCCAGCTCATCCTCCGGGGCTCGGTCCAGAGAGGCCACCCGTGCATCGGGATTCGCCTCGTTATAGGCATCCAACAACAATTTATCGAAACGATAGTCTCCGCCCCCCATCGGCATGGACGATTTCTCGAAATTCAGTCTTAATTCACCATCCACCGGGAAACCATCCGGGTACTCCACACCCTCCGTCGGTAAAACAGAAAGTAAAGCCGTCTCATCTTCCACTACTTCCTCGTGATAAATCACCCGGAATCCCTTCTGCTCTTCCGGATTCTCGAAATTCAACCCGTGGGCATTTTCTCCCGCAATATAAAACTGGAGAATTCCCTTTGTCGGAAAACCATCCAACGGCGGCATCTCGCTGAAATTCACCTGTGCCAAGAAACGCAATGGCAACAACTTTCGTTCTTCCACCTGTTCGAGAGCCTCTCCTGCGGCTGCGGAAGGCACGGTGGTTGTACCTCCATCTAACCCGGCAAATGGTCCGGCCGCCACGCTCGCAGCCACCGCAGGTGCTTGTCCTTCCGTGACAACCGTACTTCCCGCCTCCTCGTAAGGATAGTCAAACCCTTTAGGCATATAGGGCATCCCCCCGATCTTGCTCTCCCAGGGTTTAGTTGTTCCTTTTGACGGGATCAGCGTCACGCACTCTGTCGTTGTTTTCTCCTTGATAACCCGCAGTATTCGATCTGCTGAAGTCTCTTTCTTCCCTTCATTTCCTCCGCCTCCGAATATTTTATTAAAGAATCCCATAATATCGTCTTATTAAATGATTTCCGTGCCAAAAATACAAAAAGAAACTAAAAGTTAAAAGCTAAAAACTAAAAGCTTGGTATTAGCCTACCTTACCTAGGCTAATATTAGGCTTAAAACAGGCTACATTTAGTTAAACAACCAGCCTACCATCCGGAGAAAATAGCAAACATATCCAAAAAATAGTCCTATTTAACGAATCTCCAAACGCAGGTAAGTCATATCCACGCAAGGTTTTCCGTTATCGATGATTGGTTCCGGGTAATTATCCGTAAAGAAATTCTTCACCACGTGGTCCTGCACGAAACCGTAACGCTCGTAATACCCCACGCCACCCTCGCTCGTCCCCACCCACAAACAAGAAAAACGATTTTTATAATAACCGGCCAGAAAAGAGAGAATGTACATCCCGTACAATTTCCCTTGATACTCCGGCAACACGGCCAAATTCTTGATTTCCCCCTTTTCATCAACAACAGCCTCCCCGATCACCTTCCCATCCCTCTCCAGAATGAACATATCGCCCTCCTCCAAGTAACGGTCAACCATCACCTCGCACGGGTCCGCATCCAGTAGAAGATGAAGATACGCTTTCTTATCCCCCGTCACCTTTACCATTCGCTGCGGGGGATTCTTTAAACGCAGGTACAGGATCGGGTAAGGTTTTCCGCAACCGTCCGTTTCCGTGCGGCGTTCCACCTCAAACCCCATCCGGGCATAAAAGCCCACGGCCTGCCCGTTTTGCTCGTTCACGGCCACCGTCTCCGCGTGAACATCCTCGATCGCCCACTCGATAAGATCACGACCGATGCCCTTTCCCCGGTAATCCGGATCCACGAAAAGCATCTCGATAGATGTCATGTCATACCCCAAAAAGGCTACAATTTCATCCCCTTCATAATGAAGTAGCAAGGGCAACTTCTCGCAATTCTCACGCACAAAAGGCCTGTAAAACTCTATATCTTCTTCCACGAGGAAATCATGGGTAGCTCGCACAGAGGCCTCCCATAATTCCACGCATCGTTCCACGATTTCCGCTCTGTTTCTTTTTTCCTTCACTGTATATTCTTTGATAACCACATTCCTATATCTTGTTTTGCCAAAGCCGCCGCCATCAAGTCCGGGAACTTGTCCGGGGTACAGGCAAATGCCGGAACACCCAGTTCTGCTAGGAATTGAGCGTTCTCCTTGTCGTAGAAAGGCGCCCCGTCGTCATTCAGAGCTAACAACACGATCAATTGCACCCCACTCTGCACGAGAGAAATCATCTTCTTGCGCATCTCCCGCTCGTTACCCCCCTCACACAAGTCGGTCACGAGAACCAGCACCGTGTCCGAGGGACGAGTGATCACCGTCTGACAATACCCCAAGGCCCGGTCAATATCCGTACCGCCACCCAGTTGTACGCCGAAAAGCAAGTCCACCGGGTCCTGCAAATCATCCGTCAAGTCAACTACCGAGGTGTCAAACACCACCATACGGGTCTGTACGGCCGGAATCGAGGCCAGCACGGAGCCGAATATTCCCGAATAGACCACGGATGCCCCCATCGAACCACTCTGGTCGAGACACAGCACTATGTCCTTCAACGCCCGGCGTTTCCGGCCGAAACCGATACGAACCTCCGGGATAATCGTCTTGTACTCCGGCTGGTAGTTCCGTAGGTTTTTCTCGATTGTCGTCTTCCAGTCAATCTCGTTGTAGCGGGGATTTCTCCGCCTGCTGGAACGGTTCAAAGTCCCGGTAACGGCCTGTTGCATGGGTGACGATAGCTTTTTCATCAGCTCGTCCACCACTTTACGTACGACTTCCCGGGCAATAACCTTGTTCTTCTCCGGTATCACCCGACTCAAGGACATCAACGTTGCCACCAGATGCACGTCCGGCACCACCGATTCAAGCATCTCTTTCTCGGTCAGTAACGAATTCAAGTTCAGTCGCTTGATTGCGTCCTTTTGAATCACTTGTACAACTGTCTGCGGGAAAAACTCCCGGATGTCTCCCAACCAACGGCTCACCTTGGGAGCCGAACCACTCAATCCCCCTTTACGGTCACTATCGTACAAAGCATTCAAGGCAGCATCCACGCGACTCTCCTCAGCAGAGAGAGAAACTCCCGTTCCATCCGCCTCGTTTCCTCCCAGTATTAATCGCCATCGCTTTAAAAGAGCTTCTTCCATTTTAGATTTTAAATTTTAGATTTTAAATTCCTCCTACACAGGCCAACATTTTTTGATTTCCTACTTTTATCTTTTAGTTTTTATCTTTTACCTTTCTCGTTCCAAATGCCTAATAACCGCTCTATCAACGGGATTACCCTCCGGGCATCTTCCCCATTAAACGCCTTGCCTTCCGCATTTACCCGTTTCACGGCAGAAGTTCCCTTGGCTTTCTCACCGAGTTTACGACGTTCCGGCAGGCTGTACTCGCTGAAGGTTCGGCGAAGTATGGGCAATAACTCCATGAAACTCCCATCATTCAGAGTGGCCAACCAACTATTCACCAAATCCCATAACTGATCGTCCAGCAACAAGATAGTACCCGATGATTTAAGGAATCCTTCAAACCAGAATGCCGTGTCGGATGCCGTGTTCCCGGGAGACGTATAATAACTCAACGTTTGGGCCGTTTCCTCGTATCCAAGGATATTCTTATCCCGCAATAAACGAGTACAATAACCGGACAGCAAGGGATGAGAACCCCGTGCTTCCCGGATCTTGTTCACCAGTTCCGTCCACATCTCCATCAATCCCGGTTGGTTCGCCGTGGCCATAGCATAATCGACAGCCACCAATCGCTCCATGACCTCCGCAGCCGCATCCTCGTCCACGTTCGTGCAAGCCAGCACTCCCCCGGCAAGCACACGGGCCATCATGGCGTTCAGCATATCGTTGACCTTCCCGTAATCCAAATTCCGTACACTCCCGTAACGAACCACGTTCACCATACCGGGGATAGTCTTCATCATCTCCAGCACATCGGTTGTCGAGGCGGAAAGCGCATCCAACCGGGACGTCATTTCTTCCACGAGAGCGGGCAAATCCGCAGGAATTACCCGTTCCAGCAAGTCCACCAACTCGGATATAGACGTGATGTCTTTCGACAAATGGGTGTTATATGCGATAACAGCCTCGGACAAAGTATTTCCCCACACGGCCTTCTCGATCACGGCAAGGGTCTGCTCCGGTTCGTAATAAACGGACCAAGCCTCCTTGAAAGTTCCCTTCCCATCAACCCGTAACGGACGGGCCATCTTTATACCGAGCAAGTTCAAGCGGTGGAAAAAGATACTCCGCTCCAAATCCATCGGTTTCCGCAAATCCAACTGGAATTCCTTCACCTCGGTCGTAAGGGGTAAGCGCAAGCGTTTCAACAACTTCTCCACATCCACGAGAAGAGGAACTTTAGGTACATCATCCGGTACGCTCCCCATACGATCGCTGATCACCAAGGCCTCCCGGATCACTTGTAACAGAATCGGGTCACCGAATCCCATCACCGTAGTCACGGCATCATTATATTCCTCCAAAGAAGGACGGGGCAAACCACGTAATGCGGCTGCAACTTGTGCCAGACGCACAGCCTCGATCACGTGAGCCACGGAAATATCCATTCCTTTCGTCCGGAAAAGGGCGGCCACCTTGCTCATCCAACGGGTTCCGTCGTCATCCGGATAATGCCATAAATGATCGTACCACCCCGGGGAAACGATTCCCGCCCCGTAACCGCTCCGGAAAGACAACCGATCGTAGGTCCACGGAATCCACGTACACTCCACCTTCACTTTCGGTAATCCCTTCAATAACTCGTTGTCTTCTTTCTGCGTGGGCATCTTCTCCAGACCCGGCACATGCCAAGCCCCGCACACCACGGCTATACGTTTGAAACCCTCTTTTTGGGCAGCCCGGATTATTTTACGCATCCACGCTTCCCGCAACAAAGTCTCCCGATCGGTCTTTGGGAAATACTCCCGTAACACCGAAACAGCCTCTTTCACTGCGGTAAACACCTCCTCGTTACGCTGACGATTCTCAAAGTTCACTTCCCACCATAATTCCGGATCATCGTACCCGACCGCCTTCGCCAGATGAGCAAAAGGATCAACGGGCAGTAATTCCGGAAGAGCAACTTTCCGAACTTTTTCCGGGGTCTCGGTTGCAGATGCCTCCCCCTGTACTTCATCGCACTCCCCCTCTTCGCCGGTTTCCCCGGCCTCAGCTTGTTCCTCCCGTTCTTTCCAAAGAGCTAAATGATGCACCAGAGGTAAGTCAAAAAAACGTAATGACACCTCCTTTTTCATGGCATAGCACATGGCCTGCCATTCGGGTGAGAACTCGGCAAAAGGATAAAACACGGCCCTTCGAGGCTCGTCGGGCTGATACGCCAGCAAGGCCACGGGCGGTTTCATCTGCTCATGAAGTACTCCCGGCAAAAGCGGCTCCGCCTCCGGGGGACCTTCCAATAAAATAACATCGGGTTCCAGTTCTTCCAAGTACGCTCGTACGTTCTTGGCTGACCCCGGACCATGATGCCGTATGCCTAAAAAATGTATTCCATCAACCATTGTATAAATTAAATGACTACGTGATTGTCGATTACATGATTCCGTGATTCTACAATCACCGAATCGGAAATCACTAAATCACCGAATCAATCCGACTTCTAAATCTAAAACTAGTCACTATAACATTTCCCTAGATGCCCTATAAATGTCCTTCCAGCCATCGCGTCCCTTCACGACCGTTTCAAGGTACTCCTGCCATATCACCTGATCCTGCAGGGGGTCCTTCACAACCGCCCCGATAATTCCCGATACAAGGTCAGTGGCGTTTAACCGACCGTCACCGAAATACCCGGACATGGCCAAACCGTTATTCACGACGGAGATGGCCTCGGCCGTACTCAGCGTACCACTGGGAGTTTTCAACTTGGTCTTACCATCTTCGGTTGCTCCCTGACGTAACTCCCGGAAAATGGTAACCACTCGGCGAATCTCTTCCAATGCAGGTTTCTCTGCCGGAAGGTCCATAACGGCCTCGAAACTCTCCACCCGGCGACGCACGATGTCGATTTCCTCGTCGATCGCGTCGGGCAAAGGCAGGATTACCGTGTTGAAACGGCGTTTTAGAGCGCTTGACAAGTCATTTACACCCTTGTCCCGGTTATTGGCAGTAGCGATCACGTTAAAGCCCCTGATAGCCTGTATTTCACGATCCAGCTCGGGAATAGGCAATGTCTTCTCGGAAAGAATCGTGATCAACGTGTCCTGAACGTCCGAACCGACACGGGTCAACTCCTCGATGCGGGCCAGTTTACCATCCTTCATTGCACGCATAACGGGAGTTTGTACAAGAGCCCCCTCGCTGGGACCTTCGGCTAATAACTTGGCATAGTTCCACCCGTAACGAATAGCCTCCTCGCCCGTCCCTGCCGTTCCCTGCACGATCAGGGTAGAATCACCGGATATAGCCGCCGCCAGATGCTCGCTTACCCAGCTCTTGGCTGTTCCCGGTAGACCATACAACAACAATGCCCGATCCGTAACCAACGTGGCCACAGCGATCTCCATCAAACGACGATGCCCGATATACTTCGGGGTCACCTCAAAACCGTTTGCCAGTTTCCCGCCCATCAGGTAGGTAACCACCGATTGCGGGGATAGTTGCCAGTTTTCCGGTACTTTATTTGTCTCGTTTTTCTTTAACTCGTGCAACTCTTCCTCGAATTGCTGTTCCGCATGTTGTCTTAATAATAAACCCATATTTTTTCTTTTTGATATTTGTCTCTTATACCCAAACAATTTTAGATGAAAGAATCCTTTAAAAAGAGCCAGCCCCGTGCGGCTGAAATCTAAAATCTAAAATTAAAACGCCTGTATTATTTCCTTTTTCATCAATAACAGTTGTTGCAAACGAACCGTGAACTCCCAGTGGCTGGCACTACTCTCCCGTGACGTCCCTAAAGTGGACACGTAATCATACATCGAGGCAGGAAGGCGTAAAGCCAGCGCCTCGCAGGTCGGACGGTCATAATAACAATAGTCCATGGCGTAAATCATCTTCAACACGCCCCGGGAGAATTTCTCTCCCCACTCGCTATCGTCCTCGTCGAACCATTGACTGATGTAAAAATTCCGGTCGGCTTTCCCGCTTAAATTCAATTGCTCCCGCTGTTCCACAGATAATAAGGGAACCAATTGCATCAAGTCGGGAGACTGAAGTACCCGTTCATCTTTCAGCACGTGGTAGGCCCAATCCCGATTTTTATAACCCAGTATCGTGTCCGTCAAGTAAATATGTTTTGAAAAAGGGGGTGATTTACGCATCCGCTGGGCTGCCGTCTCCGGATCACAATCGAAAAACTCGCACCAAAAGGACAAAGGCATACATTGTGCCATTTGTCGCAGGATATAATCACTGTCGCTCTCGCCTTTATTATTACTCACTTCGTTTATTCCTAACTTCTTGAATTCTTCCGTGTAAGCAATCGGGTCCACAGACCAACCAAGCAAACGACGATAATGCAAATGTTTCTTTAACGTCTCGGCAAACAAGTGCAAGATTCGGGATTCCGGGATCATACGTAACAAACGTAGGGCCTCGTCCCGCACGGTAGAACTCCGGTCACCACCCCGTACTTCCTCTAAAAAATCCTCATCCGCTACCGACAAACCGATCTCCAGACAAGCCAGAAACTCCGCACGATGCTGGGCAGACTCGTTTTTCCATTCAGCACGTAACATCTCGATACCCCGGGCAGGATTCTCACGACGTACCCGTGAAAGTATCAGTTTTCGATCGGCATGAGTGGCCGTTTCCCACGTATCCTCATCCTCTTCCTGCAAAGCGGCATATCCCATAATGGGTAATAACCAACGCCCCCGGTTACCCACCAGCGAGATCAGTAATTGCCGCTCCCGTTTTGCCGTCTGGCTCCCCGGCTGAAAAACTCGTGTCAACACTTGCGGCAGATATTCCGGCGGAATCAACTGTTCCCGCTCTGCCGCTTTCCGGTACCAAAAAAGCAACATATTAGCATACTTTTCCCCCAGCAAAATACTTAGTATCGCAGCCGCTTTCTGACCGACATAAGGCCGCATTTCCGGCCCAGCCTCTGAAACCGGAACAGGATCTTTTAACTTCAAAGGTTCCAAACCCGAACGATAGTAAGCGAAAAAAGCCGCAGCCCCCTTATAGAAGACCTCCTCCCCGTCTGTAGCGTTCTCTTTTACCCGCTCCAACGTCCCGGCAAGATCTTCCGGTAACTCGCCGGAAGTCATCTCCCGGTTAGCCGTTCCCAACAAGGCTATATTTATGACATTATCCGTTATACTCATTGCTTAACGTGTAATATTTATCCTCTATCCATAACGATAACACTCTCCATGACCGCTCCCCGGCAAGGAAGAACCCCGTGAATTCCCGTCCGCCGGTCACGGCAAAACCTTTCAATTTGCCGGCCTCTCCCAAGGTTAACGGAATCAGATACTCGTTGCTATCCTTAATCCACACCTGTTTTTCGTGCATCACAAGACGCACCTCGCTAACCAACACGGGTACTTCATACGTGAAAGGATTACGAGTCATACTCTCCCGATAGACCTGCATGGCCTCTGCCAATCCCGCACAACATCCTTTTCCGGATGGGATAAAGGGTTCTCTTGTACCTTTCTGTTCACGGAATAATACCCGAGTCGGAGTCACACCCTTGTAGAATGTCACATCTGCCACGACAACACTACCTGGTAATAAAGCGGTTTCCGCCAAAGCTCCCGGTGTTAAGAATTGTAAGAAGAGCGCATACCGACAGGTCTGTCGGCCGTACAACCAATTGTACTCTACCGTCAACCGGTCTTGTTGCAGACTTTCCGAGGCAACAACCAACCAATCGTCGGAAACCTGTTCCCCGTTAGCCAACACCTCCTCCTTGGCCTGCGGGTATCCCACGAGAGTACGGATTTCATCCTGCCATTCCGGGGACAACTGATCGAGGTGCTTGTAGCTTTCCGCCACGAGGTACGCCCGGCTTGCTCCCGCCGTCAGCTCGTACTTCCAGTCCTCACCGAAATAATGAATCTCCTGTAACTGCCGCATCATCCCCGCCAAACCGGGAGCCTGTGCATCGACCATACGCTTGGAAATCCCGGCAAACAGGGCTTGCGCCCGCTCTGGAACGTTTAACAGACCACTTCGCACCAAGTCCTTTAACCAGCCCTGCAAATCGTCCACACCGTTCAACACCTTTTTGTGTCGAGCCTCCTGCCTCTTCGCCTGAGCCTCTACATCCACGGGTTTATCCGCTTTTTCCTTCTTCTCCGTCGCTTTCCCCGCACGTTTCTCCAACCACTCCTTCACCCAATCGGGCTCTTCTCCTATCGTGAATAAATCCGGTTGAGAAGCATATAAAAACAAAAGTCCCAAGCTGTGTTTACAAGGAAACTTATGGCTGGGACACGAACATTTGAAAGCGATATTCTGCAAATCGACCTGCGTCTGGTAGGGCTTCTTACCACTTCCCTGACAATGCCCCCATAACGCCCGGTCACTCGCTCCCCGCAACACCCATTTCGCTGCCGAGGCCAATCCCTTCCCGGCTTTCACGGATGCCGCATCCGGGGCTAATTTTATAATTTGATCTTCTGATAATTGCATGTACTCTAAATTTCAATATCCATTCCGACAAATTTAACGCTTAATCCGAGACTTGAAACACCTTCAACCATTATCTACTAAAAAAAGATTCAGGTATCAGCCATTTTACGGCTAAAACCTGAATCTTTGTATGATCAGAAACACTTACTTTACTTCATCCGCCTCATCACCCAGATCACGCAACCACACACCACGATCAGTACCGGACATATCCAACGCAAGAATACCTTGATCCATGCGAATCCTCCCGGGGTCAGGTACGTGTCATTATCCTTGGCTGCCGGACGACTGACATCAATAGGATATTCATCATAAACAAGCCAACGGAACATTCCATCCGTAAGCGCATAATTCGAGCGACGGAACTCCCGGTTTGCTCCGAGTTCCCCGTTACTGATACAATCGGCATCCCCAAGCACGAAGACACGCTGTTCCTTTTCTTTCACGTCACGACGCAAGGCATAACCGGTAACATAGGCTTTTTCCTCCTCTCCCAATGCCGTATTCAGACGGGGTTCTTCGAGAGAAAAGTTCTTCGTTTCCAACTCATTCCAACATCCGGTAGTTTCAGTTGTAAACACGGGAATTGCCTCAAATCCCCGATCGCCTATCTTACGAATAGCCGCCGCGGAAGGCATAGTGAGTACATTATCCAACTCCAACATACGAGCAAAAACAGGTTCCAATCTTGCCCCTTCCGGCGTGAACCTAGCCCAAAGATAATCGGCAACGTACCCCTCGCGAGGCTGTACCAATACACCGGGTACAAAAGCGAGTCCCAATTGCTCCAGCACGGGCGCCATATATTCCTGCCGACGCGGTTCCCCGATCACCACTAAGTTTCCCCCATGTTCGATATACCGTTTAATTTGAATCAATTCATCATCCGTCAAAGCTTTCCGCAAATCGGCGATAACAAGTACATCCACGTCCGATGGAATATCTCCCCCTTCCGTCAGCGTGAGCGTGTAGGGCGTGTACCCTTGATTGACTAAAGCACTTCTTGAATCAAGAACTGTCGTGAACGAGGTATAATTTACCCCGGAACCATCATAAATATTGCGTTCGCCATGTCCACTCAAGAAAGCAATACGCGGACTCTCGGCTACCATAGTTTTCAATACGGCGGAAATCTCCGCCTCGGAAGGATACTTTCCCTGATCATCGAACATACGCAAGAAAGCTTTCTGCCCGTTCTCCCGCTCTATTAGAAACACGTAGCGGAACTCCTCAGCAGAGAGATCAATCTTCTCCCTCATCTGTTCCGGAGTGAGTATATTTTTGGGATTAATATCAGAAGTCAGCACGAGTCTCTCTATTGCCTTATCCATTTCCTCGCGGGAAAGATTCATCCCTGCACTATTATCGTAATAATAATAACTTTTCAGTTTAGTCTCCGGCTTGAAACGAGTAAATGTCTCGAAGATATTCCGGGTATTAAACCAGTTAGAAGGCATTCCAAGATAACCAAATTTGTCAAGGAGATTAACGTAAGAAGTAATCGTCAAGCCACCGTCCACCTGTTTCAGTATTTCCTGACTGTTCGGGGTGATCGTGCGATCCTTGTTAGCCGTAGCGTCATAGAAACACTTCAATTGAGGAATCGTGGAGACATACCCGAGTAAGGCAACACAGGCTACCAGTCCCACGTATTTTCCCACTTTCACGCTCACAGAACAACTCCGACGAGCAAATTGCAGTTTCAGCACCGAAAAACCAAGGAACATTCCCGAAACGAGAATAAAATAAAGTATATCCTCGCTACAAATCAGCCCCCGGATAGATTCATCCGCACGTCCTTTAAGCGAGAACCAATACATCACTTCACGCACCCCCTCAATATGTTGCCACAAGCTACCGATAAAGTTTAAAAAGCTAATGAAAGTCAACGTTCCTAAAGCCGCAATGATCTGGTAAGAAGTCAAGGTCGACATGAAAAGCCCGATAGCTGCGTATGTCGCCATGAGCAAGTACAAGCCCAACCAACCGGAAAGTACGAGCGAAAGATCAAAATCTTTGATCGAGAAAAACGCCACGACCACCAGTACCAACACGCTCCCCATCATGATCAGCCCATAAATCAACATGGAAAGGTATTTTCCCAGTATGATTTGTAAACTACTAATCGGGGAAGAAAAAAGTAATTTAATAGAACCACTGCTGTATTCCCGGCTCATAAGCCCCATTGTCAACAGGGGAATGTAAAGATAAAGGGTAGATTGGATGGTCGTGTAAGGGGCGAAACCACCAATCACGAAAAGCATATAACTCTGGTATCCCTGCATTTGTCCGAGGGTTTTCGCGTTAACGGTATATTCCAGCAAGTTCGCAAAACTGCCGAAAACCTGAAACACGAATATGACCAAAATTAACCAAGCTATCGGAGAATAAAAGAGCGTACCTAACTCCGACTTTGCTATTTTATATATTACTCTCATAACGTTTATTAAAATTTATCGATCAATCTTTTTCCTGACAACTGTGCAAAAATCTCTTCCAAAGAAATTCTTTCCAACATAATCTCGCTTAGTCCCCAACCGTGACGAACACACGTATCAGCCATCACCTCAGAAATGTCATCCCGCCTGTCAAACTGTACTCTCAAGGTGTTTCGATCCAAATGCTTGAGACGAGTCACCCCGGGGATTGCCAATATTTCCTCATCGGCAGGAGGGTTGTCAAGTTTCACGATAAACGTGTCCGGTTTCACGTAATTATCGAATTCTTCCAGCGTCCCGGAGAAGACTAGATGCCCGTGTTCTATCATCTTGATGTCGTCGCACATGGCTTGCACTTCCGACAGAATATGCGTGGAAAGTAAAACGGCATGATCAACAGCGATCTCCTTGATCAGCTTACGAATCTCAAGAATCTGATTCGGATCCAACCCGTTCGTCGGCTCATCTAGCACCACGAATTTAGGACTATGTATGATGGCTTGCGCTATTCCCAAACGTTGTTGATAACCACCAGAAAGATTACGGATCAACCGCTTGCTGAAATGAGTAATTCCACACCGTTCCTTGGCCATCTCCACGGCTTGTTTGATTTTCTTGGGTTCCATCAATCGCAATTCCGCACAAAATTCAAGATATTCATCAACCGTGTGATCCGAATACAAGGGTGGTTTCTGCGGTAGGAAACCGATATTTTTTTTGGCCTCCACGGGATTCTTGCGGGTATCAATACCGTTAATATACACTGTGCCATCCGTTTGATTCAACACGCCACAGATAATGTTCATCGTCGTGGACTTTCCCGCCCCGTTAGATCCTAATAAGCCCAAGATACCCTTCCGGTTCACCTCAAAATTTATATCTTGAATTGCCCAATCCACCGTGTAACGATGGGACAAATGCTCTACTTTTACAATAGATTCCATGTCTTTTTTATCATTTAATAATTACTACTTACCTCTTCTCTTAAACCACACCAAAAGATACAACAACAAGATCACGGCGGGGAAGACAACGACAAACGCCACCTTCAAGGTCCCTCGTGACTGGTAGGACAATTTCAAGTGATTATCCGGTTGTGCCGGGCGAGGAAAATAAGTCGGGTATTGATAATCAGCCATCCAACTACACATAAGCGTTGTCAACGGTCCGTTTGCCACTCCATAATATCTACTCTTGCTGAACTCCCCGGTCGTCATCCAGTCAGCATCTCCAAAAATCAAAATACGCTGCTCCTTCCCGTTCAATTGGCGGGTCAAGGCAAGCACCACAGGTAACTGTTGATTGATTTCCCCTGCTTTCGGATTAAACACCGGGACTTCCCCCTCGAAATCCGTCGTTTCCAATTCAGTCCACGAACCGACTGGAGAAACCACTAACGGTACAACGTCATACCCCTTATCCATCGTGTAACTCAACCCCACGGCTCCTGTCATACTCAATGGATAATTGCGATTTGCCCACTGGGCAAACATCGGATTAATCCCCCCTGCTTGCGGCGTGAAAACAGCGTTAATATTCGTCGGGTCTTCATCTTTACGAGGTTGTATCAACATTCCAGGTAAAGCCTTTACCCCGAAATCCGCAAGTAATTCTCCCGTTATTTCCGACCGATTAACATCCGTTGCAAGAATCAAATGACGACCACTTGCTACATAGGCACGGATTTTTTCTAACTCCACCGTCGAGAAAGGTTCCTTCGGGTCTATAATCAAAAGGATTTGCAGATCATCCGGAATCTCCCATTCTTCCGTAAGCGGTACGCTTATCGGATCAAATCCTTGATTAATCAATGACCCGCGACCGGAACCGTTGGTAAAGAGCCACCCAATTTCCCGATCACCGCTTTTGTTCATTTCCCGTTCACCATGCCCGTAGAGAGAACCCATCTTTACGGCTCCATCCTTCATCCGCAACAAGGCAACAGATATTTCCTGTTCACTCGGGTAAGGATTCAGATCATTGAACATTCGCAAATAGGTCCAGTTTCCCTCGCTATCTTCAAGCGTACGGACAACTTGATTATTTTCACCGCTTAAATCATGAATCTTCCGTATTTCCTCGGGAGAAAGCACATCATCAAAATCCAACCCGTTCACCTTAGCCTGTTTTCGGACAGCCTCTTCCAGATCTTCTCCCGGTGCGCAACAAGAATGTCCGTTCAACACGTGATCGTAATAATAAATATACTTGAACTTCATATCCGGCTTGAAACGGTAGTACTTACTGAACACGGACATATCCCCAATCCGGCTCTTCGGGAACACTTTGGCGGCCATATGCTCATCCATAATATTGACATAAGTTGTTAACGTAAGCTCCTGTCCCTTGAAACGTTCCAGTATATCCCGGCTTTTCGGGGTCAGGGTTAACTGTTCGTCACGGGAAAGATCCGTAATGCACACGGTAGTCCGCCGGGAAGTTGCGTAACCAATCCCTACGATCACGACCACCAAAGCCAGATACTTCATCACTTTTGTGTACCACGGTTTACTCTGTCGGGCGAACTGTAATTTCATAATGGACATCCCTATAAATAAAGCGGGCATCAAAAAGTAGTATAACACGTCACCACTATTAATTAACCCGGCTATCGGACCATGAGGACCACTACAAATCCAATAAGTAATATCTCTCCAGAAATCCACTCCTTGTAAAACCCCGCCAATAACCTGTAAAATAGTCAACGCCGCAAACGTACCGATAGCCGCCACGACTTGATACGAGGTTAAACAGGAAACAAACAATCCCACAGCTGAATAAAGGCACATGATCAAGTAAATACCTATCAATCCGGTAATCGCCACGGGATAATCAAAGTCCTTCAGCACGAACATGTAAAAAACCACGTAAACCGTAACAATCGCCAGCATGATCAACCCGTAGAGCATCATCGACAAATATTTCCCCAACACGATCTGCGTGCTGGTAATCGGGGAAGAATATAGTAATTTAATGGACCCACTGCTAAATTCCCGGCTCATCAACCCCATCGTCAACAACGGAAAATAAAGATATAAATAAGAAAGTACACCGGGAAATAATGGCGTACCGAAGCCGGTAAGCAGAAAATAAGCCGTCATTCCATCCTTTTCCCGGTTATTGATGACAAAATCTTTTAATTCCCATATAATCCTGTCCGTGAAAGTCATGCTCATCTGAAAAGTAAAGATGACCAAAACCAACCAGGCTATCGGGGAACAAAATAAAGAGTTTAGTTCTGATTTCGCTATTCTATATATTGTTTTCATATCCTGTAACATTAAAATTTATCAACCACTCGTTTTCCCGATAGCTGGGCAAAAATCTCATCCATGGATACCTTTTCCATCTGCATCTCGCTCAACCTCCATCCCCGGTTCACACAAATCTCTGCCACTCGTTTTGCCGTCTCTTCTCCTTCCTGTTCAAACTGCAATCGGAAAGAATGTTCATCGAGTTTCTTCACCTTGATCACTCCCGGAATATTTCCTAATTCCCCTTCCGCAGGAGCATTCTCCAACTTCACAATGCAAGTATTGGATTTAACACTGTCATGAAATTCATCAAGCGTCCCGGAAAAGATCAAATTACCGTGTTCTATCATTTTAATATTCTGACAAATGGCCTCTACTTCCGACAAAATATGAGTGGAAAGCAAAACGGCATGATCCTGCGCAATCTCCCGGATCAGCTCCCGAATTTCTAAAATTTGATTTGGATCCAAACCATTCGTCGGTTCGTCCAGCACCACCAATTTCGGGTTATGCACGATGGCCTGCGCTATTCCCAAGCGCTGTTGATATCCTCCCGAAAGGTTCTTCACAAGCCGTTTACTAAAATGAGCAATTCCGCAACGTTTCATGGCTGATTCCACGGCAACCTTCACTTCCCAGTCATCCATCAGTCGCAAGTGGGCGCAATACGTCAAGTATTCACTTACATTATGATCCGTGTACAAAGGCGGTTTCTGTGGTAAAAAACCGATGTATTTTTTAGCCTCCACGGGTTGCTTACGAGTATCGATACCATTAATATAAACCGTTCCTTCCGTCTGGTTCAATACCCCACAAATAATATTCATCGTGGTCGACTTCCCCGCCCCGTTCGAGCCTAAAAGCCCCAAAATCCCCTTCTGGTTAATCTCGAAGTTTATATCCCTGATTGCCCACTGAACACTATAGCGATGGGATAAATGCTCCACTCTTACAATTGGTTCTTCCATAAATTTCTTTTTACAATGACTTATTTTTTATACACAACACTCCCTTAGAGATTGTTTACTACAATCTCTGAATCATTTAATTTACAAATACTGTACACGAGGAAAGCCACAATGGCTATCCCCGTGTGTAAAAACTATAATCTTGATTCTTTATTAAAATTCGACAAGTTCCCGTACTTGTACTGGACATCTACAACACGACCTAAACCTTCTGCCTTAAACAACACCTTTTCCTTTTGGCCACTTATAGCCTCGTAAGAAGCATCCAGGATATAGAATTCCCCATTCTCCAAACCGACGCCAATTTCTTCCCGATCCTCACCATTAGCATAACGCTCAATATCGATAATCTTGCTTTGGAACGTGTAGAATGGCTCCATTCGATTGACCCGATTCCAATAATAGAGAATATTATTCGATGTGAAATAAAAGTAAGAGGTCCCATCCATACAATACTTTGAATCATCATTAACCTCGCTATTCCCGACAAACAATTCTTCCGTCCCATCAAAAGCATACATCAAAGACGAGCCATTCGAATGAAAAACTTTATACGTCTGGAAATAATAATCCGATCCTTTTTTAATCACCTGTACGAAATCCCGCCCCCCGGCTCCTTCCACATTATATGAACCGATAAACATAACTTGTGTACCCTCTCCCATATTATCCAATGGAGTAAAGTTTTCCGAATTCACTCCATCCGGATCCATCTTCATGTTGATAACCATGCCCGTATAAGCTTGCGGTTCATCACAAATACCTATCATCCGGTGGTTCAATTCATCATACATATAGATGTACCCTTGATATGCACCGTAATGCATCATCGTGATCCGGGCATTATTAAATGCGGGAAGAGTGTTATACTGGCATACTTGGAAGTTTCCATTCGGGTTTATACGCGTGTACACGTTCCCGTCAGTACCCAAAACCGCTTCTAACCGACTAGCATATTCCGCTTGGCTAGGTACAAAACCGGCAGGATACACTCCCCCAATAAATTCCTCCCGTGTGGTTATTGCTTTCGAGAAATCCAACCCGTCAATCTCTACCGCCCCACTCTCTTGAATAACTAAAATTTGATCACTTTCAGACGAGAAATGCCGCCCCATCCGAACCGGCCCGGTCCCTAACTCATCCCCTCTAAGAGTAGTGTAAATATTCTCGAAAAGAGTATAGATCTTGTTATCTTCCTCTTCGTCCACACGGATATAACTCAGTATCGATTGATTATTCTGCTCTGACAAAATCGTCCATCCAGAAGAATAGCGGGAACGACTTCCCACGTATATACCGGCTGTCGTTAATGCGCCGGTTGGCACGTGTTCTACAACCAAACGAATTCTATAATTCGCTATTTCCGTGAAAGTATATCTCAACATTTTTTCCCGGCAGATAGTATCACTCCACGTATCCTGTATGTCACATACCCACGTATAGCCAAATTCAGTGGAATCCACCCCCTTGTAATCGATCACCGGGTCAATTACATATTCCTCGCCAATCGAAGGTTGAGTATAGGATAGTTGAATTCCCACGGTTGCTAATTCCGATAAATCATAATTTCCCTCGTCATCAAAACAGGCGTATAGCAACGTCATGGCTATAAAACACCCTAAAAATAGTTTTATCTTTTTCATATTCATACACTTGTCAAACTATGTTTATAACTCTTCCAATCCTAGTACAGGAACTGTCATCGGATGTCCGTCCTCATCTATCGTTTCTGGTTCACCCACGTGATCCAACAGGTAACGCTTGAACAGCAAGGCGGCTGCTCGTATTTCACTAACACTTGCTCCTGTCAAGTCCGCCTCCGTAACCTCTAAAAACAGAAGGAATTTTTTCTGCGAGTAACTTCCCAAATAATACGTTTCCACGTCAGAATTCCACCAATCCGGTCGGGCTACCGTATTCGAAAATTGGATAACGGCCACCGAATTTTCCAATTTACCTACCGGCAGATCAGACGTCGCCACCAATCGAAGTACCAACCTTACAGAACGACTGCTCAAGTCGTCAGTTTTATTCAAACAAACGTAGCATGTATCATGGAACATTCCTTGTCGAAATATCATGGTCTCCGGCATCAGAGAATAGTGTTTACTCTCGGCCGTGGTGAATTCTTCATCCACCGCAATACTGTAAGTCAAATCTCGCCCGGCCTCATCTCCCGCAATCTTCACTGCGATAGGCAGTTCGTAGTAATCATTATTCGGATGATAAATAAACGTAAAAATAGTTGAGTCCGTTGTTGCACGTTCGAATTCGATATAATGATTTCCCGTATTATAAGTGGGAATCTCTCTTCTATCACATCCCACCCATGCGAGGATAGATATGAATAGTACAAATATTCTCGTTTTCATAATTTTCTCCTTTATTGTGTAATGTTTTCACTATCTGGAAGAGGAACTATATACTTTCCGGTCATATCGATCGGGTACTCTCCATTATACATACTTCTATTCAAACGCTTGTATAGGTAGAACGTTTGTCCCTCGGCTATAAACTCTCGGGTTGCGTCTGTATACAATGCCTCTAAAAACGCATCTCTAGTCAGAGTGGTACTTATGTCATCAGCACCACGGGCTTTTTTCAAGGTGTTCAATAAAGATATTGCCTCTGTCAAATTATTATCCGCCAAATATTCGCACATAATATAAAACACTTCACTCATCCGCATAACAGGTAAAAGAGGATACTGGTATTGCACGTTCCACAAAGCGCTGGCATCCTTCACGGGTACCCATTTCAACGAATAACCGGTACTTGTCGTATTGGAAGCAATCAAATAACGATACCTGAAATCCTGTTCATCTCCCAAAAATAAATTTGCCCTATTCTTTATCGGGCAGTAATTACCTGTCCAATAAAAATGTCTTTGTATGTAATTGTCATACACGTCAAATATATTCGTGTTGTAGAAAGCTAACAAAATATCTTCAAACAACTTACATCTACGATATTCTGTATTCGTGTTACTTATATTACTTTCGGGTGTAAAACTATACCATTTCTTTTCATTATAGAAACGGTAAACCTCGTTAGCATATTGATAAGCCGTAGCTTTATCACCCTTGTATTGGTAGGCCCTAGCCAACAAAGCGGTTGCGGCCACGTAGTTCATACGGGTTCCACGATAGGCAAAGAAAGAACCGCCTTTAGCCGAACCTGTTACATTGCCATCAAAACGCATACTTGGACTTTTCATCATTTCGGAGTTGTACGATGTATCGAACTCGGCCAATAATCTCTGAGATTGTTTCAAATCATTGATAATACTATCTAATACCACGGATGTCGGCAAATGAGTCGGATGGGAAGTCAAGTATTCCGATACATACGGTACATAGGCCGCATTGTCACCTGTAACTGGCGCCGGAGCAAATAATCTCAGCATATCAAAATGCACAAGCGCCCGAATCCCTTTCGCCTCTCCGATAAGGATATTTCTCTCGTTCTCCCCTTCATAGAAGAAATCGTTCCCGTGTTCCTCGGCATTCTGGATAAGCACGTTACAATTGGCAATCGTGTTGAACGCACCTTCCCAAATCGCTTTCGTGACACTCTTCACATCTTCATTCTCGTAATCATAATTCATAACGCTACCCGATACATCGTACATGGCAATCCACGAGGCCGGATCATAATTCTGTCCTAAGAAACTGATGAATCCCCACGAAAGATTATTTCCGTAAAGAGACTCCCCGGAAAGATTTCGGTAGATCCCGTTCAGCGCTGTCCGGAAACCATCATAGGTAGAGAATAAATCCTCTTTGGATATTTCGTTTTCCGGCGTTACCTCGAACCAATCGGAACAAGAGGAAAGGGAAAACAGTAACAGAACTGATAACAATATATTTTTACATGTTTTCATAAACAAATGATTTTAGAAACTAACACTTAAACCAAAATTAAAGGTTCGGGCAAACGGGTAAGACAAACCTCGCTCCTGTTTAATTGAAGAGAAAGTTGCCAAATCGTTCGTGCTTGCCTGAATCCGAAGAACATCCAAACCAATACGCCTTACCCATTCCGGATTAAAATCATAAGACAGTGATATAGAGTTTATGCTGAACTCATTATTATCCTGTACGAAACGGGAAGTGGACTGTGTTGTCTTGTTTCGGTTAGCTATATTTTTCAATGGAGTCACATCCCCCGGTTTTTGCCAACGTTGACTCAATACACGTTTGTCCGCATTAGATGTACTTAAATCGACACACTCCACATGACTCAACAAAGTAGAATTATACTCCTGTGAACCAAAAGTATACATACAACTCGTGTACAATGTCAAGCGTTTCCACCGGATATTAATACCAAAAGCTCCCTGTCCCTTAGGCTCCGTATTTCCTATGATTTGTTGTTGCGAGGATGACCATACACTGGTAACATTACCGGAACGATCAATAAACAATTCCTCTCCATCAGCAGGGTTGATCCCTAAAGATTTCATTCCGTAGATGGCCGTTAATGAACCACCTTCTTCATATTTCAAAAATGGTAGAGATTGTTGAGCCGCATTAGCATAACTCGTGTATTTCAAAGTTAAATAGTCATCCACCCGTTCGTTATAAGCTTTTAATGCCTCAGATATTTTCATTAATTTCCCCTCGTTATGAGCAAAATTAATGAATGCATTTACTCCAAAATCCTTCGTATTAAGAATGGTAGCATTTAAACTGATTTCATATCCCCTATTTCGAGCTTCTCCCATATTATCTTTGTAGGATGTGAACCCGGCAGAGGACGGAATGGTTACATCTGTAATCATATCCACGGTCTGACGGTTATACCATGAGAATGTTACATTATACTTACTTTGGAAAAAGCTAAGATCAAAACCGATATTCGTCGAGTTGGTTTTCTCCCATACTAAATTTTCATTCCCAACACCTTGCAGAGTTGCCCCTATACCCGTGGAATACCAATCATCAAACAGAATACTATACATATCCCGTGCCGCATAAGGCGGATAGTTCACCTTTCCCGTAGCCCCATAAGTTCCGCGTACCTTAAACTGATTTAACCATGGGATAGACTTCATAAATTCAAAATTATGCACATTAATTCCGGCACCCAAAGACCAGAAAGATCCCCATTGTGATTCAGCCCCGAACTCAGAAGAACCGTCAAAACGAATCGACGCATCGGCCAAAAAGATATTATTCCAAGAGTAATTCCCACTAAAGAAAATACCCATCAATCGGGTTTTATTATCTTCACCGGAAGGCTTTTCCACGATCTCTTTCGCATGACCTATCGTATGTAAAGCGGCAGAAGGAAATCCCCTGTAATGTGACGACAAATTTCCACTCTGTGTTTCTTGTGCATTGATACCAGCAGAAAGATTCAAATAGCTTTTCCCGATCGAATTGTTATAAGCCAAAAAAGCATTTACGTTCCAATTAAAGTTATCGGTTGTATTAACATACAAGTCTCCCCTAGTAAATGGATCAGAACCTGATCCGTAAGTCGTTGATAAAGGATCGGTAAATTTATTACTTTCTGACTCTGTTTTCGTAATTGCAAATTGGCTTTGCAATTGAAGATGGTCATTGATATACCAATAAAGACTCAGGTTATTCGTTAAATTATAGGAGTTACTCTTACTGAAATTTCCCAAACTCGCCTCGTAAAGAGGATTGGCAACACCTATATTTAATTGTTGTTTGAGTTTTCCATCCTCATCGTATATTGCATAATAAGGTTGCTGACTCGTATAATCGCTGAACGAACCATAAGGAGAATCAGATGACTTAGATATATCGTATGACACGTTATTTCTAATTTGTAATTTCCCTACCCGATAATCCACGAATACCCCGACGCTCATCCGATTACGATAAGAATCTTTCATCACTCCTCCCTCATGTGCGTAACTCAAATCTGTACCGAAACGAAATCCTTCCGTACCTCCGGACACGTACAAACTATGCGAATGGTTAAACTGATTCTGCAAAGGTTGAGCCATCCAGTCCGTATCAACACCACTGGTAATATAATTCTTTTTTATGGCATACTGTTCCATATCATTAGGTAAACTCAAGTCATACAACCCGGACAACACCTCCGCCCGCAACTTCTCTTCTGCATTCATCAAATTATAGTCAGAAAGATCCGGGGCCGTCAATGAAGCATTGAACGTGTAGGATACTTGTAGCTTACCCAATTCCGGAGTCACGGTCTCAATAACGATCACACCGTTTGATGCACGAGACCCGTACATAGCCGTGGCCGCAGCATCCTTCAAAATTGTAATACTAGCGATTCGATTAGGATCCATGTCATAAATCTTCTGCACTTCCACCTCGTAACCATCCAAAATAAAAACAGGCAAATTGGGGTTGGTTGTCAACGCAAATTTAGACATATTTCCACCTTGTTGCGCCTCCAGACGATCCAATTGAGTTACACCATCCATACCAGTACGTCCACGAATATAAAACTCCGGTAACGTGTTGGGGTCAGAGCCCATCTCGTTATTCTTCACCATACGCAATGAAGGATCAAAAACTTGTAACACATCAATCACATTCCTCGGGGAGATTTTCAAAATATCCTCCTTCGTCACCGTCGTGGCTGCACCTGTAAAACTCTCTTTCCGAATATTGGCATATCCGGTCACAATCACCTCGTCCACGCCCATTGTTTCCGGCTGCATCACGATTCGCATCGGTTTCGGGGTCGGTAATCCCAACACCTTATGTACTTGTTTTTTCATTCCCAAAAAAGAAACCTCGATATAAATCTCATCGTCCATTGGCACGACCAGTCGGAACTTACCGTTCACGTCGGTTGCAACACCGGTTGTCGTTCCCTGTAACACGATTGTAGCCCCGATAATAGGCATCGAATCCCTTTCCATGACAGTTCCCTCGATGACCACTTCTTGTATAGGCTTTCTCGTTTCCTGACGCTTTACCACGATAATCTGTTCCCCGGAAATCCGGTACGTGTACTCCTTACCTTGGAATACCCGATCCAACACGTTTTCCACCGTTTCGTTTTTCACGCTGATCGTAATCTTCCCCATGTCCTTCTCCTGCGTATCATTGTAGAAAAACTTGAAAGAAGTCTGTTTCTTTATCTCTTGGAATAACACGGATAGAGAAACATCTTTCAGCTCCAAAGTCACCCGCTGTGGCTCCACCGGGTCTCCTTTTACTGAAAAGCATAAGAAACTTGTCCAAAAACTTGTCAATAAAATGACTCTACAGAGAAATTTTAATGACAAAGACAACGAATACTTGTTTTTTTTCATAATTTTGTCATGTTAAGTTTATTAATAAGTAAGGCTTAGCGCAAGGAGCATCAATAGTGTTGGTCGCACGGATGCTCTTTTTTGTTACCTCTTCAGAATAATTCGATCTTTATCCATCGTATAAGTAATATTTAAATTTGCACACAACGACTCTATTGCCACGTGAATATCTTCTCGGTCAAACTCTCCACTAAAAGATTGAGTAAATACAAGTCCGGTCTCGTTCACGATCGACACTCCATACCAGCGTTCCAGTTTCCAGACCACATCCCGGAAAGCCTCGTTATCAATCACCAGTATACCGTCCTTCCACATCACTTTCCTCGCAGCATCCACCTCGTTCACCTCGATAGTGCCACTCTTCGTGTTAAACATGAATTGTTGGTTAGGCTTGATAACAACAAAACGACTGCCCACGTTCACACGTACGCTTCCTTCCACCAACGTCGCACTCACCTCGTCCCGGTCCCCATAGGTATTCACCTCAAAACGGGTACCTAGTACTTCCGTGGTCAACTCTCTGGAAACAACCACAAACGGACGGGCTGAATCCTTAGCAACTTCAAAATACACGTTTCCCCGAGCCTCAACTTCCCGCATATGCTTACCAAAATAAGCCGGATAGCGCAAAGCACTTTCCGAGTTGATCCATACCTTAGTTCCATCTGACAACTGTACCAGAAAACGTTCTCCTGCCGGAACAATAATTTGGTTATAACACAATTCCTCTTTTTCGATTTCCGTTGAATCTTTTATCTTATATACAATTCCCCGGTGATCCACTTTATTAACACTAACCCACTCTCCCGCCACACCCGTCAGATTCAACGAATCACTAAGAATGATCTCTTTGCTATCAGCCAACTTCAAAATAACTCCCCGTCCCGAAGAAACGGCATATTTTTCACCCGAAGAAACCTCCGGAACATCTTTCCGTAACCATAAAACAGAAGACAGGATCATCAATAACACGGCCGCAACCGAACCTATCCTCCACATCAACGTTATACGCATTTTCGGTTTCAGAGATTTTTCCATAAACAGACGGTAATCTCTTATCCCCGCCGCCAGCATTTCCGGACTCGCGTGACTTCCCGCAGAAAAATTCCATATTTTTTTGAACTTCTCAAAATACACCCGATTTTCCCGCCCCTCCATCCATTTCGAGAAATATCGTATTTCTTCCGAATCTGCCCGATTCTCCAGTATTCGGACCAGTAATTCCTCTATATTGATATTTTTATCATCCATCTTCTCGTGCTTTTATACACTAAAGACAGTTGAAAGGAATTTTACCCCCAATGAGAAAATGAAAAAAATAAAATAATTTGTAATAACCAGTCTAATTCATCCCGTAACTTACTTAATGCTATCGACATATGACGCTCAACTGTTTTCTCCGAGATATTCAGTCTTTCAGCAATCTCCCGATTTTTCAACCCTTCAATCTTACTCAACACGAAAACTTCCCGACACTTTTCAGGTAAAGTGGCAATGGCCTCCTGTATGGCTTGCTCTATATCCGACTTCCACAAAGCCTCTTCCGCCTCGGGGGATTGAATAACAGTAGAAAAATAAAAATCAGTCATCTGTTCCTGCTCGTACTTCTGAATATTCTTTTGATGGGCAAGCGTATTTAGACTGCCATGGTAAACCGATTTAAAAAGATAAGCCTTAACAGAAAGAGAAATATTCAACGCATCCCGGTTTTCCCATATCTTATAGTACACCTGTTGCACCACATCCCGAGCCGCCTCCATATCATTCAACAAACGGTCGGCATAATTCAGCAACGCATCATAATACGTGGTATATATATCTACAAATGCAGAAATTTCGCCACGTCTCAATAACGTTAATAATTCCCTATCTTCTGAATAATCCACGACCATGTACATTCATTCTTTAATGCAAATATAAAAGATTAAATCAGACTTTTTATTAAAGGAATAAAAAAATCACATAATCACTTTAAAATAAAACAGTTAAATGCACAACTATTTTCCATCGCTTATAATTCGCTGTCTCTCTATTGTTTCGCATAGGTTTCTCCGTGCTTTCTCCGTGCTTCCTACGTATCACTTCCGTGTCACTCACGGACAAACAATGTTGAAAATTTGCGTAAACACGGTATGAATCTAAAAGGAATAGTATAGTGCCCGAAGCAAAGAAAATCATGATCAAAAGCAAGGGGCCATTCTTTATCAGAACAGCCCCCTGGTACAAACATTAACATCACACACTATTTCTTCTTTCTCGTTGGCTTTTGTGCCAGATTCTTAGGACGCATACTATATTCTTTTGCACCGAATTCCGGTTTCTCCATGATTGATTCCGGGAAAACCTTCTCCGCACCCGGAGTCAAACGAATCAAACGTTCCAATAAAGCGGCATACTCCTGATGAATATACGGATCTTGACGGTCGTCACTGTTATAAGCAATATATTGTAGATAAGAGACGCACCTGCCCAACCATTCTACCGGAGTCTCCGGGGACCAGTAACTACCACGCACAATAAAACGAAATTGTTCTATAAAATCCTGCTGATCGATAGACGTATCAGCCATCGTGGCACGGATCAACGCATCGGTTTCATCATATTTTTTATCTCGAACCAAGGCATTAATTTGTACCAGATACTTGTTCAAGGATTTCCCCTTAAATTCCGGTAACCTATTTAATTCTTCCAAAGAAATATTACGAGTCTCCATATACAGCTTATTATCCACAACCTCTTTTCCCAAAGCCTTCACGAAAACATCATAATTTTTCACTAATTCCAGAAAATAAGGATTATCCGTACCTCTTATATTAGCTTTAAATATACCCCAGACATCCGAATCCGTTAATTTTGCCCCCTTTTTGATCAACATCTCAAAAGCCTTCTGCACATTCTCTCGTTCATAAATCGAGGCATTATAATGAATATAATTCTTCAAGAACTCCCGGTCGTCACGCCCTTTAGCAAATTCTTCAATTAGATAACCGGAACGCAATTCCGGTACTAATGCACTTTTTCCCGTGGCAAGAAACTGTTCAGCCTCCTGACGAGATTTACTCCGATGTACCACATCACCGTTCTTGGGATCCACAAACACGTAGGTTGGGTAAGAATTCACGCCATAACGCTTGGCAAGCTCCACCCCTTCCCCATTCTCGGCATCAATTTTCATATTCACGAAATTCGTGTTATAAAAATCACCAATAAAAGGGAGAATAAATACATTCTCCGCCATATTTAAACAGGGACCACACCATTGGGTGTAAAAATCCACGAATATCAATTTATTCTCAGCTTTAGCCTTATCACACGCTTCTTTCCAAGTTCCATGATAAAACTGAATACCGTAGTTTTTCTCTGTTTGAGCCGAAACATGAAGGCTTAATAAAAGAAATACAATATATACAAATTGTTTCATAATCATCTCTTTTAGTATCCGGGATTTTGCTCACATGCAGAGTTGGCATTAATCTCTGATGTTGGGATATTATAAATTTTTCTCCACTCTAATTTCTGCAAGAATGCTTGCTCGAAACTATTACCTCCTTCTTCCTTATCTTTTTCCTGTTCATCTTCCAACTGATCTACCAAACTCTTGTTCATCTCCAGTAATCGATCAAACCGTTGTGTAGCAAACCACTCATGCCAATTTTCAAAAGCCATCTCGATCCACCACTCTTTAAAGATTTCGTCCATCAATTCATCTCGACTAGCTGGCTCTGTCACATCAGCACCTACTCGGTTACGCAACTCTTTAATCGGAGCCCAAGCATCAGCAATCGAAGCATTACTACGAGCCAAAGCTTCGGCTTTAATCAAATACAATTCTGCCGTACGTAAAAATATTACAGGAACACCCTCTCCCGGGATATATAATTTTTTCACGGTATTCGCATTATAGGTTACTCCGTTATAAACAACATCTTTATTCTCCGTAACCAAATCTTTTCGGGGATCTCCTTCTATCAAATTCATATAACTTTCTGACGGTCCCCAAATACCGGTGGCACCAAAAGCTTTCTCCATAAAATATGACACATCAGACACGTCATCCGTACCAAAAGCACGGCAGAAAATGACCTCTTTCGATGTCTCCGCATTCGTGAATACATTAGAATAGCTAGGATCTAAAGGATTTGTCGATGTAATAGCCTCGTCTGCAGCAACAGCGGCTTCACTATATTTTCCTTGATAAAATAACACGACAGCCTTCAAAGCTTTTGCTGCTTGCACGGAAGCCTGTGTAGAAGTCGTGTATTCCGGAGCCTGATTCAAAGCTATTTCCAAGTGCTTATAAATCTCCTCGTAACTTTGAGCAACAGTAGCACGTACTTTCACGGCATTAGAAACCGAGGGTATTTCGTCCCGAATCAAAATACCATAATTACTATTTTCATCCCAGAACTCACTAAATTGGCGTAATAATCTGAAATACGACAATGCCGTAAGAAAATGACATTCACCAATAATTTCTGCTTTTCTACCAGCCTTGAATTCACTATCATCAAGCTTCTCCAAGGCTTGCAACAAATAATTAACATTCTTAATGACCTCATAATCACATTCCCACTCTTCATCCCCGAAGGTACTATAGGAAAGAGTCGGCAAATAATTCTCTGAATAATAAATAGCAACAGTAACCCCGGAAGTAATAAAACTCTGACGTAATAAAGCTCCCGACATAAAACTACCACTCAATGTGGCAAACGTGTAATTTGTACTTTTTGCTGGTAAACAACCATACGTACCGGTCAAAGCTAATTCCGCCATTTCAGGCGAGGTTATCGCATTTTCAAGATCCAACTCATACATTGGATCCTGTTCCAACACATCCACCAATTGACAATTGGTAAGACCTATTATAATTGAAAATACAATCAGTATTTTTTTCATACTCAAAATAATTAGAAATTAAGTTTAACACCAAAAGAGAACGTACGTGAAGACGGGTAATTCCAATTCTCATAATTTGAACCATAATTTGAAGTCGCCGAACCGATCGTACTCGGATCTTGTCCCGGATATTCCGTGATCACGAAAAGATTATTTGCCGTGAAATAAATCTCTCCGGAATTCAAGTATTTACCTCCCCACAATTTTGGAATATCATAGGATAAACGAAGTTCCTGCAAACGAAGATTAGAGGCATTAAATAAGGATAAAGAAGTATTTGGAGCAACCCCATCACCAATATACATGGCTGGTAATTTAGCATCTCTATTATCTTCACTCCAACGATTATCCAAATTATAATCCACCAATCCGGTCAATTGATTCGGTAAGTTTTGTAATGTTTTATTAAACAATTTCTTTCCTCCTATCTGAAATCCGAAATGCATATATAAACTCAAACGCTTATAAGCTAATGTCGAGGTTAATCCTCCAATAAGGTCAGCTTCCGGAGAACCGATAATCATTCGGTCTTTATTATCAATGTAACCGTTTCCATCCACATCCCGGAGTAACAAGTGTCCCGGACGTAAGCCAGACCCATTGTAAGTATTTTTGCCGGCAGCCACAGCCTGGGCATTCAACTCGTTAATTGTGGCCTGATCCTGAATAATTCCTTCATATTGATAACCAAAGAATGCACCCATCGCATGTCCTTCTGCCAACACTTGGTTTCCGGACCCTTGTATCGTAATTCCCATTCCGTTATCTGTTTCACCTTGTTCCACAAGCTCCAGCACTTTATTCCGGTTATGAGAAGCATTCAATCCTAATTCCCAGCTCCAATCTTTCTTTCCGCGTAACAAATTAGCACGAAGAGAGATTTCAATACCTTGATTTCGTACAGACCCCACGTTTGTTGGGATTGGTTCTACGGCCAAACTTGAAGGCGGAGTGTAAGTCCAGATCAAATCATCGGTATTCTTGCGATAATATGCTATACTACCACTCAGTAAAGAACGTAAGATTGAAAAGTCAATACCCAAATCATATTGCAATGTAGTTTCCCACTTAATATCCTTATTTCCAAGCTGGCTATGAACAATAGAAGGATTATCCAAATAACTTCCTGTTGAATATAAATCCTTATTAGCATAACTTCCCAAATCAAAGTTCTGAACTCCCGTCTTACCTACACTGAATTTAATCTTCAAATCATCCAGGAACTTGACATTTCTCATAAAACTCTCATCACTCACGCGCCATGCAATAGCCCCCGAGGGGAAGAAACCATACCGATTATTGGAACCAAAAGAGGATGAACCATCATAACGAGCCGTGAAAGTAAGTAAATACTTATCTAGTAAACGATAATTTATACGGGCAAAAGAAGACTGCAAGCCATATACCGTACCACTTCCGCTTTTACGTACAATTTCACTGGCATTCGTGATTCCAGTCAAAACCTTATCCATCGGATAATTTTTAGCATCTACTCCAAAACCACGTCTTTTCGTACGTTCAAATGAAATACCAACCACGGCATCCAAAGCATGAATATCATTGATACGCCCTACCCAAGACAACGTATTATCAAAAACCGTAGTAAACGAACGACTTGTCGATTCCGTTCCATACCCTTTATTATCTGAGGTCAAATATGTCGGTTTATAAGATTCCGAATAAGACATATTCTGATTCAATGATAACGTAGTCTTTAATTTCAATCCTTTCCAAATATTCAATTCCAAAAACGACGTGGACAAAATACTATAATTATCATTATAACTCTTCGCATCATTCTGTGCAACAGGGTTATATGAATTTCCTTCTTTGTAATAACTTCCATCTTCATTATATATCGGATAATCAGGCCGGAATCCAATAGCCGTGTACAAAGAAATACCTGGAGAGCTGACATCCGTGTATCCTAACGTGGTCGATGTTCCAAACTTCAAGAAATCTGTAATATCATAGTCTAGGTTTATACGTCCCGTGTAACGGGTAAAATCGTCATGCTCAACCATTCCCTGATAATCCAAAACACCCAAAGAGATATAGTAATTTGAATGTTCACCACCACCACGAACAGATAAATTCAAATCATGTCGATGAGAAGGACGTTTCAACTCTTTATACCAATCCGTGTTACCGGACTTCAAATCCGTACTACCTTCTTTCAAAATAGAATTTGCCGTTTTATTGGAAGGATCCACTTTTAGTGTCTGCTCTGCCACATAACGCACGTACTCACGAAACTCATCCCCATCCAACGTGGAGAAATTATTAATTCTTGAATCCACGCTAAAAGCATAATTTACATTCAGATCCGGCTTTCCACTTTTACCGCGTTTCGTAGTTACGATGACCACACCATTAGCACCTCTAGAACCGTAAATCGCTGCCGCAGATGCATCCTTCAACACGTCCATGGATTGAATATCCGATGGAGAGATCGCACTCATCACGTCGGAAGTCACGGGCATACCATCCACTACATACAAAGGCTCGTTATCTCCCGTCAACGAAGCTTCTCCACGAACCCGTACCCGAATCTTCTCGCTCGGATTGGATGATGCCAGAGAAACAACAACCCCGGCTGCCGCATTCTGCAACATGGTCTCCACATTGGTTGCGGTTTTCTTACTTAATTGTTCCTCGTTCAAAGAGGCCACCTGTCCGGTCAAATCTCTTGTTGCAGTAACACCATATCCAACGACCACCACCTCATCTACGCCAACAGCCTCGTCCTCCATGACCACTTTCAGTGGGGCAGGATTCGACAAACCTTTCACTTTCACAAATTGTTTTTTCATTCCCACGAATGAAAACTCCAGTTCTATGTTCTCGGCACTCGGCACGGTCAATTTAAAATTACCGTCCAAATCCGTTGCTGTTCCCAAGGTCGTACCCTTCACCAAAACGGTTGCCCCGATAATTGCCATTGAATCTTTATCCACCACTTTCCCTTCAATGACAATTTCTTTCTTCTGCTCGCTCTGCACGGGCTGTGTCGGGATAGATTCACAAATCACAATGATGTCCCCCTCGAATTTGTAGGAAAGCCCCGTGTTCGCTAAAACCCGGTTCAAAACACTTTCCACGGCCTCTTGTTTTGCCTTCACGGATACCTGTCCCAAATGTTGTGTTAATTCCATGTTATACACGAAAGACAAAGCCGTCTGTTTTTGAATCTCTCCGAACAAGGTCCGGATAGACACATTCTTTAAATTCAAATTTACTCGTTCTTGCTGCGCACTTGTATTAGCAACAAGGGTAAACGAGAACACAAAAATAAATAGTGCAGTCAATTTCATAACTAACCATTTTTTTTGTCCTCCATGTCGCCAAAAAAAGGACATAATTGATTTTTTTTTCATAACTTTGAACATTATAAATTTTTACTTAGTGATAAGAAATGCGCCAACATGACTTATCAAGGTTATCAAAATACCCGGAAGGTCTCGAACACCTTCCGGTGTTTTTTATTTAGAAATACAAATCGTTCTATCTTTTATTGTAAAAGTGACGCCAACCGCACTTTTAATTGCTTTTAAAATATTATCAATCTGATCATAACGTTTCACGTGTCCCGTAAAATGCAAATTCTTTAATTGCTCGTTCGTGTAAAAAACATCCACGTCATACCACAAAGAAAGCGTGTTCATGATCTGCTCCATGGTTTGATTTTCAAACACGAAAAAGCCATCTTTCCAAGAAACATAAGGTTCAATATCTACCGTTTTCACGTTCACGGATGCATCCGTCCGCCTGTATTCTCCCAGTTGTGAAGGTTTCATCTGGTATTCCGGCCCTCCCTTTTCAGCGCTCAATCCAATCGATCCTTCCACCAACACCGTCTGCACTCGTTCTTTATCATGCGTGTTCACGTTAAAAGACGTCCCGTACACCCGGATTTTGATCCCGTCTGCAATCACATAAAAAGGACGCTTTTCATCCTTCTGCACTTCAAAAAAGGCCTCCCCCGTTAAATACACTTCTCTTTTCTCTTTATCAAACACCACCGGAAACTTCAATTGAGTGCCAGAATTCAATTGAACCATCGAACCGTCTGCCAACGTGATTTGGTACTCCCCTCCCCTCGGTGTTTGTAATACATTATATTGTAAATTCCTCTTCTCATTCCCATTTGCAGAATACACGATCCCGCTACCGGAATTCTTCGCATTCACACCCTCACCTACGACTATATCACGGGTCGTATCATGTTGTAATACCACCGATTTCCCATCTGCCAGAATCAGGGTTGCCTTCGTTTCTCCCGGAAGAATATCCACGGTAGCAACCTCCACGGGTTGTTCGTGTTCATTATTTCTTAGTAGTACGAAAATCGTCCCCAAAGGAAGTAATAACATCGCCGCATATTTCAACCACACTCCGATACTCTTTCTCTTTATACCGGCTCGTTTTTCACAACGCTCGTAAGCTGCTCTATGATCAATTTTCTTGTACATTCTATACTTGTATAAAATATCCTTTCCCTTACAAACCCGGTCAAACATGGCCCGGTTCTCCGGTACCGCATCCAACCATTTTTGCAATTCCTGCATCTCTTCATCCGTAATTGCCCCGGACAAATAAAGATGCATCATTTCAACCATTCTAAATTTACAATCATCCATTGCTTATCCTTTTTCTATAATTAGAACAACAACCTATTTCAAGAGAGGTACAAAAAATAAAAGAAATTTCATCCAAAAAGTAAAATTCTTTACGGACAACTCATTTTCAATAGATTACAAAACAAAAAAATCAGATTATTCCCAAAGACATCATCACGAAATACACCCGTCCCAAACGTTCCCGAATATATGACATGGCCCGTTTTTTCTGTGTCTTAACCGTTAATATGGATAAATTCAACAAAAGAGCAATCTCCTCGTTTCCTTTTCCTTCCAAATGCAATAAAAAGATATTCCTGCATTTATCCGGAAGTTCATCTATCGTCTTAAACAACAGGCGATACAACTCCTCCTCCATCATTTTCAAATCAATATCATCCCCTTCATCCTCAAGATTCAACGAGGCAAGATACTTCTCCTCCACGTTCTTGTGTTTCAGATGATTCAAGCCGGCATTCTTCACTGAATTATAAAGGAAACTACGAAAAGCATTGTAAGTCGGATATTGGACATCCCGTTCCCAAACGGCAATAAACACCTCCTGCACAATATCTTCCGCCACGTCCTGCTGCTCGACAAACCCCATCGCAAAAAGAACCAGCGAATTATAAAATTCGCTGAATAATTCACGAAAAGCTTCTGGTTGCTTCGTGTTTATCCGTTGTAAGAACTGTTCTTCCCTCTTTGTCATCAATACAATTTTCAATCCAATCACAAAATTAGAAATTCAAATGAACAAACCTATGATCATAAAAAATAAAATTATTCTCTGCCATAAAATCATCAAACAAAAAAGGACCGATTTCTATACTATATAGAAACCAGTCCCTCAACTATGTAAACTACGAAGATCTTATTAACGTCTAAACTCGTTCTTTTTGTAATCCCTGGAATTTCATCTCTATCATTCCTCGCCAATAGTGGAAACCTCCACACAAAATTTTACACATCAGCACACATTCCGTACTCTGTTTCCGGATCAATTGTAACGAGGAAGTGTATAAAAGCCGATCCAGGTTGTTAACACGTATCCGGATAATCCTTTTCTCTACGATCCCGGAAGTAGTGGTTAACCAATTCACATCGAACATTCCCAGAAGAGAATAACAATAAAAAGCAGAATGCTCGTAAGCATACCAGTCCCCATTCTCGTGATAAAGAAAAATATATTCTTCATTCCGTTTTTCCTTTTGCAATATCTCTTCCAGTTCCATACACATATGAATTTTATTGAACAATGATTATTTTACACGCTTTTGTCTTACCGCCAACAACTGAACTCATCTGCACCCTTCCGTTTCTGTTACTTCCAAAACCTATATGCAGATAAGCATGAGTATAATAATTACTATTAAGCTCCGATAAAAAACCGTCTACACCCGGGAAGGCAGCAGGCAAGCTGGCGGTAGGATGCAAGGCCAACCAGGTAGTAGACGACGGATTCATAATCTGTATGGTCCAGTTATGATTTGTAACATTCACTAAATCCAAAACATACGAATCGCTATCTTTTAGAGTTGAGATTTCCGGGTTCCAACTGACCTCAACAGACTGGGACAAATTATCACAAGTAAGTGTCAAAGTTGTAGATACTAAAGTAGATGTTCCCGCAAAGTTCCCGACAATCTTAAACTTGTTATTTCCCAACGACTGGACTTGTAAGCCGGTAAGCCAAGTTGTTCCTCCCGTCACCACTGGCGTAACACCACGGCTTGAGTACACCGTGCAAATTTCAATACCGTTAGCAACAGAGGTCGTTTGGTTTTTACCATACAAGTTAAACACGTTATTGGACATCGTCATCCGGTGTTGGGCGTCAGCCACGATACAAGGGAAATCGGAATCTTCATCCGTCAATTCCACCTTCAAGGCATTTGACGGGGCAAAATTGATCGCATCCGTCACGCTGGCATATCCCGGACCGTTCACGCTGACCACCGTGATGATATAACGATGATTCCGCACGACATTCAAGGGAGTACCTACATTATCTACCATCACCACTTTATAATACCCCTCTTTTCCTTTATACATGGCCTTAATGATTACGCCCATGTAATCGCCCGACGTGCAATTCCGCTCGTAAATATACAAGGAAGGGGTTTCCCCGTCCGACCATCCATTCGCGTAATTCAATGTACTACCGGAAAGAGGACGTCCCGTCACGGGAGTAACAGTTGTTGAATAATTCGTCGGGGTCAAGTAGCCGCAATCGGCGCCCTTGTTCACGGTTATACTTTGAACTGTAAAATCATTCAATCCGTTCGTGGCGTCAACCGCACCTTTTTTTACCTGTACACAAGCCACTGCACGTAACAATTTCACGTTATCCGCCTTCGTCACGATATTAATTCCCGTCGGGAGTTCAACACGTCCCCACATGATCAAAGGCATCACGTTGTCCACCAGAGCTCCCGTAAACGTCGATGTCTTCAATGCAAGCATAGCCACACTTTCCGACATTGCCGGAGTAACATCCCCGAAATTCAGTCGATCAGTCACTCCGTCAGGAGTTCTCCCGTTAGTCACCAAATGAATAACACGTCGTTTCGAGGTAGCATCCAAACGTATCGAAAAAGAAATCTCCGTCCCGCTTGGTGTCAACTCTCCACCATCCACCTTCACCCGTTCCATGAACTTCCCATCCTCGTCGAACACCAGCACATCCACGTTCCGGATCTCGCTATCCGTGTAGGAACGGGCAAGCGAGTGTACGTTTTCCGGCTCCGGCAGAGTCACGGTAAGAGCTACATTCACTTGACGAGGTGTCTGTGTAGGACGACTATCATCACTGGCACAAGAGGCGAATAATATGCATATTAAATATGGTATTATTTTGAGATATGATTTCATAGTATTATTCCATTAATTTAATTACGACATTTATTCTGCATAAATGGCTTTCCCATTTTCATCACGTCCAATCATTTCAGGTTCTACAATCACCTCTTCACTTGAAGTTTCAACCGTATTCATATTCATACTCCTAGTAGTCGTCAATTTCGTGAAAGGAACATGTACTGAAACTGAAGCCGAATGTTTCACCCTATCATAAGTAATTGTAGCTATATGCCCATAGGAAGTTGTGTAAGACTTAGCTTTACTTTGCCCATAACTTGCAACGGTTATAGCATAACCTTCTGAATACAGGAGAGTACCATCCCTATTATAAAAATTAAACTTATTATTATCTCCAGTTGCATTTACCCCCCTTTCCATCGTACCATTCTCATACGCGTACATATGAAGATTCATCGCTGTATTTGATGGTTTACTTGAAGTATACCAAATAGCATAAACCTCCAATTTTATTTTACGAGGAGAATTAGCATCCCCTTCAAACAATGGAGCATTAAAAAACGTAGTTTCACCCTGTCCCTTCGTTGCATCTCCTCCCCATTCCAAAAGAGTCCCTCCATTATAAGCAAAAGATACTCTTCCCGGATTAGTACCACCACCATTTCCTGTTACTCCTTTTCCGGAATTATTATCTTGCATACCAAATCCGACAGGTATTTTATCATATTCACTATTATTCGAACCCACATTAGTAAGATGATTTCCGGCAAACTCCACGGCAATATCAACATCCGTAGAACCGCTCCAAGTAAACTTCACCACGAAATAATGGAACGGCGGTATCGTCACGATAATATCCTGATAAACATTAGCCGTCACTTCATAATCCGGACACGAGGCATGTCTGAATCTCATGGTTCCCGAACGAGGTTCATCATTATCCTCCGGATTTGCATTTCCCGTGTTACGATCCGTGGTAAATGACAATATCTGTCCAATCGGATCCCAAGAAATATCATGAATCCAAGTTTGTTGCGGGACAAAATTCTCTATCATCTTCATTCCACCGTACACGACCACATCCTGTGAATTGGTTATCGCTTGTGTTTCCGTTCCTTGTGGTGCAGAAGCATCAATCGTGTTATCATTATCCACGTAGATATAGCAATTCACCAATCGAATCGTATCCGTATCCAGCGTCATAACATTCTTCACAATGACAAGCGTATCTCCATAAACAAGATGTCCCTCATCCAAAGTTTTGTTGTAAGCAACAGAAGAACGGGTGAAGTTAACGTTACTTATCCCGGCATTTCCACTCTGCACGTTTGCGGCAGCCTTTCTGGGATTCGTGGTCAGGAATTTCCAGTTACCACCGGTACTCGTAATCGCAACTTGTCTATTCTCATGAAGATTCGGGCAGAAAACCAATCGTTTATTATCCACGGTAATCGTTCCCTCATCCGGTCTTTGCGTCACGGGAATCTTTTTCGTCACGTTATTCGCTTTGACCGTGATATAAGAACTACGAGGTTGGCCATCCACGTAAGTGTCCACGTTAGCCGTAATCTCGACCCCGTTATCCGCAATCTTCCGAACGGAAGTAATCCAACCTCCTGTCGGGTAATCCACCGTAAAATCCAAGGCATTCGTGTTCACGTAAAGCGTATCTTTATGTGATAGTCCCACGGATGCTTTATCCGTGTAAAGCTGTGTCTGTGACAGGTCAGCATTCAATTCCACATCCTCCCAACCCAAAACATCAGCCGTCACGTCCAGTTTTCCACCTACCAGAAGACGCACAAGTAATATACCGTTCACACGGGGCACCCGCGGGATCACAACATCTGTCTTTTTGAAACGAGTTCCCCCCTCACAAGCCAAGTCCACACTCACTTTCATGTGACTCTCCGTCGTATCTTTCGGGTTAACACTCAGGTAATCGTTTCCCTTGTGAGCCGGGATAACAAAATACAACGTGTCACTACGTTGATGTCCCGGTAACGAGGTACTATCCTTGACCCGGAAAGTCCCGGTCATCGGCACGGAACTCACCCTGGGGTTCTTTGCCGTCGGGAATAATCCTCCCTCCCAGTTCAAAGTAGTCGGCACGTCCTTCAGTTCGAAATTATGCGTCCCGTTCACGTCCAATCCACCCGCATCCGCAATAACCACCTTTACCAGAGCCACGTTTCGTGACAATATAGTAGTTCCTGGAACCGAATTATCCTGCCCGCCAATAACCAATTGACCATCGATATTGGCCGTGCGTAATTCCGGCATGGAAGGTAATGCCCCTCCCGATGTTCGGGTCTCCCACATCTTCAAATCTTCACGAACCGCACTACGCATAGGTTGAATCAACCCGCCACTAAAATCAGTATTGGCAGTCACAAGGGCTATATTCCACGTCCCGGCAGCGACAGTCATCGACAGTCGATCCGGGGCATAAGTTACCCCCTGAACCTTCTGGTTGAATCTTCCGGCATCACCTCCATCTCCATCAAAAAGATAGACCAACGTGTTACTGACAATATCCCCACCCGCTCTCGTCATGTTGAAAGTCAGTAAAGGATCTCCACTCGCTTGCCCGGACAGGGAATCCCTGTCATCCGAGCAAGCTAGTAGGAGAATAGTCAATAACCCCGCTAACAATATGTTTATATATTTTCCTGCCATAATTCTCTTTTTTCATTCACTACCTCCCCGAAGGGAGTAGAATTTGTTTATTTATGGATCGTAAACTCGGCCGTAGCTTCTGCATCAGAAACACTGATCGGTTGCGCGCCCGTGGGTTGAGTTACAGACTTGATTTTCAACTTCACTTGTTTTTCCGCTGCATCCGTACTATATAGCACCACACCATACACGTTCGCGGAACTATGATTTCCGTCACCACTGATGCGGAGATCATGCATATTCGTAAACACAAAGTCTTTACCTTCTTTAGCCGAAGCATCAGGAACCGTCACACAATTCACGATAACATCACTTCCGGTAGCATTCGTCAGCAAAGCCCCGTCAGAAGCCCGCACCAAAGACACCGTGAAGAATCCCGATACAACATTATTGTTCAATCTGTGATCGCCAAGGGAAGCTATCATTAAACGTGCCGGTTGATCGACAACCACCCCGCTACAACTCAACAACTCCCCTTCAAAAGCCACGTTCGAACCACTCAGGCAATGTACTTTATTAAAGTTAATCACGACCGTCTTGGGTAATTCATAACGGGTATCCTCCAACGTTTTCACCGAGAACGATGATTTCTGTGATCCATTGGCAAATATCACTCTCGGGGTTAATCCCATATCGAAATCAAGGGCATCAGCCGTTCCTTCCCCGTAAATACCATCCACGATGATATTGGCTCCCGTCGAATTCGTTAAAGGAGTTCCATCCGGTTTGAACAACCCAAGCTCGTATAAAATATCTTTTGTTCCCTCTTCTCCCTGTTCCGTGCGAACCATCTTAACAACAGCCTGTTGATCCTCGATCACCGCTTTACTCACGGGTTTCACCAGATAACTTTGCTGTGCATCCGAAAGTACGAGTTCAAACTCTTTCATCCCCTCGATCAAATTATTCGCTTTCACGGACACCTCTATATCCTGTTTTACCAGATAACGGTCGGCCGTTCCCCGTGACGGGGTAAACGAAAGCTTTCCTTTCACCGGTGTAAAATTATTCGCAATATTAGCCGTTTTCTCTTGGGTAGCATATCCCACGCTTACCGGAATTGGCGCACCTTCTTTCGTCGTGGCATACCCGGTCAGAGTCACGGTAAAAATAGCCGTGGCTATTCCATTCACCGGTTTCGTGATCTTCACGTCCGAAACATAAAGACCATGTCCCAGTTTCACGAGACGACCTCCCGCTCCCAGGAAAAGTAACTCCCCGGATGAAGCAGTATACGCCTGACGATAAGCCGTCGGTTTATTATCCGTCACGTAACGGTCAAACTCCTTTTCACCCGTGGACGAAAACATACAAACCCGTCCTTCAGAAGAAGATAACAATAAAATCTCCCCGCTGTTGGTCACTTTCATTTTGTCAAAATTACCATCCAGCGAACGCTCGAACTCCACTTTCCCGGTCGGGTGAATACGTATGAACGTGCCTCTACGTCCGCCCATGTCGTATGTCGTCACCACGGACTCTCCGGTTGCCGGGTTCATCCCGATTCCCCGCACATTTCCCTTGGACGTACCCGAATACAAGGCTGTTCCGTCATTACGCAACAAAGCATAATATCCTTGACTTCCGCTACCTCCAACCAGAATATTACCATTACGGGCCACCTGAAGATGATCCAGCATAGTGGCCCCTTGGTTGGCGGGAATCATATTCTTCGCGAACACGATGTCTCCCTCCGGACGAATCTTGTAAATAATCCCCCCATCTGTCGGTGAATTACCGATCACAAGCACCGAACCGTCATTAATATTGGCATTCAACCCGGTCACGACAAACTGTTTTGCCGGGATCGTCGTCATGTAATAAGGTTTTCCCTTATCATCCAGACGAACCACGAGAGCTTGCTCCTTATCCTTTCCGGCAGAGAATGCCGCACAAATGTATTCAATCGAATTTCCCATCACCGCGAACTGGTCACAATAACCACCTCCGGCATTTTTATATTGGTAAACCACGCTACCCGTCGGGTCCAGTTTCAACAGGATTCCCTGACGACCGTCCGCCCCTTTCGGCTCCGAACCGGACACCACGAACGCCCCGCTCCGCAGCAGCATACCTTTCAGGAAATTACTTCCTTGATCCCCGGCATAAATATCGGTAACGATACGTCCGCCTCGATTAATCACCACGATACGTCCACATAAAGTAATTTTATCCTTTTTACCTTTTACATTCGGCACACTAGACTGTCCAACCACCAAAACCCGGCTGTTATCCAACTCCACAATCTCGTTCACCGCGGTAAAGCCTGTCAACGGAAGTGAAAAAACCACGTCTCCTTCCCGTTCCACCCATGTCAAGTTATATTTTTGACCTTCTTTACCAACTAAAGCTACTTCATCACCGGGTAGCGGGCAAACCAGTTGAATCTGATTTTTATCACCATATACTTTATCGAACACCACCGGCATATACTGGGCTTTCACCTGCAAACAAGTGATCACGCTCAGCAGGAACAATATCCACACTCTATGAATTCTCGTCTTCTTCATATTATCGTTTACTTTTTAATTCTACCTCTTATGATATATCTCAACACGTCTCGCCTTACGATTCACCTGAATCCAGTCAATATTTCCCTCCGCTTGATTTCCCATCTCTTCCTTCATCTCCTCCGGAGAAAGTCTCACCTTGCCGTGAGCCTTTATATTGAAATCCACATTGACACCATGATCCCGTAAAAACTCGGCAACACTCTTTGCCCTTCTTGCTGACAAGGCATAGTTGTAATTGTCACTACCCATTTCGTCAGCGAAACCGTCAAATCTCAATTCAGAGAAATAATAGGAACCCATTTCACTAATAAACTGCTCCAGGCATTGAATGGATTCTCGGGTCAATTTATCCGAATCGAAATCAAAATAAAGAGTCATTAGCAAACCTTCCGGTGCATATCGTTTTATTGAAATAGTTTCCTTGGTAACCGATTCCGTGGTCCCGCTCAGTAATAAAGCCCCGCCCAGAATCGCACTTTCCTCGCTCATTCCGAAATGAGGATCTCCCTGCAGGGTCCCCAAATCTTCCTTGGTTTGCAGATAATAAATATCATCCCGGGACTCCATTTCCCGGTCCGAAACAAAATAAGCGGTTCGTAAATCCAGCGGACACATAAAATAGTCGTTGAAAACCGAATTCACCGGATAAGGAAAATGACGCACGCTGCCCGGAACTACTCCCTCTTGATCGTAGTCGGCATTAAACAGGTCATATCCTCCGAAACCCGGTAACCCGTTAGAGGAAAAAATAAGACGTCCTTCATAAAGTACGGGAAAAATCTCGTTTCCTTCCGTGTTGACATCCGCCCCCAAATTCATCGGGGTTCCCCACTCCTGTGTCTCTTCGTCCCAATGAACGACGTACAAGTCAAACCCGCCAAATCCTCCCGGCATATCAGAAGTAAACAACAACGATTTCCCGTCATTAAACAAGTAAGGATGAGCATACGAATTTTCCGGGTCTTGCGGGAAAACCGGAATGTACCTTCCAAAACGTTTACTCTGGCTCTTGATCACGGAATAGTACAATTTAGTACGGAAAGGACGATGCTTTTTATCCACCATCTCCACCGATACATTCTTTTTATCGTACTCGATCACCGTGGTCACCATCACCTGCATATCCGGAGAAAACGTTACCGGTCCATTCTGCAAATCCACCGGAATCTTCCGGAAATAATCGGAATATCTCGGTGATTTCTGTGACATCACCTTTTCCCCGGCCTCCTTCAACTCGTAATAGTGAGTACGATGGAAAAACAACTTTCCGGGATCGTTAAACTTACTGTAACTAATGGCATAGAAAGGTTGTTCCCCGTAATTTCCAATCCAGAACTCGGCATTCGGCGTGTTCAAAGACAACCGTTTGGCCGTGAATCCGGGGAATTCCTGCACGGAATGACGCATGGCAAGAGCCTCCAGTGTATTCTGGTAGCGTTGATACCTGCTATACTGATCTCGATAAGCATTATCCAGACAGATCGCCTCGGCTTTCCGTGCCTGACCTTGAAAACGCAACGCGTCTATGTAATCACACACGTCATCCACGAGGAATAAATTCCGTTCCAGCTCCATCGCCTTCTCGTAATGCCCGATAGCCCAGCTATAATCCCGTACCATGAAATACAAGCGCGCAATCTTCAAATGAAGAGCGGCTTGATTTTGCATATTCTCTTCTTTTTTAAGAGCCGTTTCATACTGCGCCATCGCTTTATTAAACTTCTGCCTTACAAAATTACGGTCAGCCCGTCTTTCCACACGTCCCAGCTTACGTTCCTGTGCTTTCACAGGAAGCGCTCCATCCATCAGGAAAAGAAACACGGCAACCGACAAGAGAATTTGTATCTTCTTTTTTCTCATTTTCAGCAACATTTTATCTGTAACACTAGCGGAATATATTGTATGTAAGACTCACGCCGAACTTCGTCGGACCAATCCATTGCTTGGTCTTCTTGAGTTCCAACGGGAAATTCACGTATTCTCCTCCTAGTTTATATTTATCATACTGGAAATGAGCATATCCAACACCGATATTCATATCCAGCGCCAGACGGGAGTTAAAAGCATATTTGTACCCGAAAGTAATACCTCCCGATACCCCCCATCCTTTCCGGCGATAACTCCGGAGCGGATCATTGTGTTTCAACAACCCGATATTAAAAGTACCATACATGGCGTAAGGACCGATATAAAACCCATCCCATGAATCATTCGTGTAAAAATTTTGCGGGTTCCAATAGTATCGTAACTCCGCGGCCCCCATTAACACTCGAAAAACTTCTTCATTCTTCTTAAACATATACGGTAACCACGCCCCCTCGGCATTCACCGTGAGCTGTCGCGTTAACGTGTACTCAAAACCGATATTAGGTGAACCGGTCAACCATAAAGGTACATTTACCTTAACACTTTGCGCCCGTACCCCGCCAAATAAACAAAGCAAAACGGAAACAAGTAAAATATATCGTACAACTGGTTTCATATTATTCTCTTTATTCATGAATATCACATCATTCCATGTTCGTATTTCCACTCTCAATATCTTCATTCCATCCCACGATCGAAACTTTGACCACGACGTAAGAATCGATTTCAATAATAATACGCTGGCCATGCAATAGCCTGAGTGGCAAACCGGTCAGTTTATCTTTCACTTCCACCGGTAAATGATTGACGGCAATACCGTCACGGTCCAGGAATGTATAATTCAGCCTCATAAATTCGCCTTCAACAGACGGTAAATAACGATGATCCACTTCCAGATAATCAGCAGTCGTCTGTTCCGGTAACTCTCCGAAATGAAACATATGATCATCCGGGGTCTGCCGACCAGCTATTGTATCATTTTTCAAATACTGCACGGAGGACGCCCCTTCTGCCAACAATTGCACGTTTACTATGCGTGACACGTCGCCCGGAAAATTCTTAAAACGCACGGTTATTCTTCCTGTATAATGCTCCAACTCCACCGTGTCTGTACGCAAAATTCCCGGGTGATCGATTACAGGCACAAACTTCTGGAATAACACGTCCGAAGGATGCACGTAATGATTCTCCCCGGAACTGCTATTATTCAGCATAAAAGCAGAGGTTTCCAGTTGTTGTTCATCCACAAATGAAAGACTATCCGTATTCGTATAACAATAGACCTTATATTCACCAGGGGGTAATCTGAAACTAAACAACCCTGCTCTCATACGGGGATCTTTCCACGGGGCAGCCTCGTAACGCGCTCCCACCAATGTTCCTGTCTCGTCATAAACCAGTACACGACAGTCACTAACCTTATTATCCACCACTTCGGGTACGTAAACCTGGTAATTGGTTTCATCTTTAAAATAATCATAGGTACATGACGCGAGCAGGAGCAGGATAATCACACCCGTAAATGCTATGAGAAGTCTGTTCTTTCCCATATTTAATATTTTTGTTGATTTTACACTTATTTCAGATTCCCCGGGAGCAGAGGTCCTGCTCCCAGGCAAATCATCTTGAGTGTATAAAAAGGAATTCTTTTACAGTGTAAGTGCTGATTCTACGATATTACTACTCCAAGCTTCCGGAGCTGAAACACCAATTGTCAAACCACCTTCTGCTCTAGGTTTTGTCGGCACGTCTGTTGTTCCTCCTGAACGTAAAGTCAAGTTTACTTCGCGAATCGTGTTCGGTGTAAAGTTCTCTTTAATCAAACCAGACCAATAAACAGGACCGTCAGTAGACATCTCATCCCCGTTTGCCAAAATATGACCTGCTTTTCCACGTCCGGAAACAACGATAAAATACTGGCGATCGACAGAAGCGTCTGCTGTTGATGCTCCATTAATAGCACGTCCTCCATTATTCGGCCACACGATAACATCTCTCCACATGGTGAAATTATTCTTCAGAATAACCTTCGGGTTATATCCGGAAGTAGGATCGGCCGTGTTGAAAATGGTTCCGTCCTTTATAGCCAATATATTGGCATCGGTTGACGTTGCACTCACTCCACCTGCATTTGCTGCCCCAATTTTCATGTTATCCGGTAAACGATAAACCATGATAGAAGCATCCTGCGTGAAATTAACCGTGTTTTCATTATCCGTTTCACTATCTTTTACATTCAAACGAACACGCATCATGGCCACTTCACGTTTCAGAGCAATAGCCGACACGGGAGTCGTCGTTCCGGCTGCAACATCTATACCCGTTGCAGATCCCATAAAGATCTCTGACGGTTCATTGTAAGCAGCATTACCCGCGGTGGTCAGTTTAGTTGAACAGAATGTCGGGAAAGCTCCATCTGCATGCTCTATCACCAAATTCGAGAGAGTCTTCTGGCGCACATTCCACATCGTCCATTCAGTTGGAGTTGTACCTCCATCAATATAAGTAGTGATTGCATCCGAAGAACTTTTCACGTTCGCAACAGCAACTAACGTGTAACCGGTACCTACCGGTACGTCCGTGTACGTGAAAGTACTCAACACGCTTGACGGGTTCACGATGGTTGAATAAACCACTTGACCGGACGCGTTGTACAATAAGAATTGTAATTGTTTGATATTTGACCATGAAGTTTCCGGAATTGCCGTAGATTGTGGAGCTCTTCCTTCCATACCGGTTTTATCAAAAGTAACCTGAAACGTTAAACCGGCCTTTTCCGGATCCGGATAATCCGAACCACCACTCTTTGAACAAGCACACACTACCACCATTGCAAGCAATGACCATAATAAACTAAATCTTTTTTTCATAACCCATTCTTTAAAATTACCTAACATTTGAAATCTGACAGAATGTCATCAAAAATTTTTACTACACACTATTTAAATTTACCGTTACTTTGTAGGTAACGGTAAAACATAAAATTTCAAATAAAAAGGGGTCTTTCGGCGGGTTATTATTTATATAATGAATTTTTGTAGTCCGGGGAAGGCGATCTGAACTCCGCCCATCTTTTAGAAAATCAAGGTGGGTAATAGTTTTTTTGTCTCCAAAAAAACTACTACTCAAAAAAAATTGAATTATTTTATCATCTATTGAAAAATAATCGTCGCATTATTTGAAATAATAAAAATATATATATAAATTTGCACTCATTAAAAGATTCCGTTATCTACAAAGTAACGGATTTTTTTCTGACTAATTGTCAGACATTTACCTTCTTGACATCACATAATTCCTATATTATTCTCAACACAACACTTTCTTGGATAGAACAAAAGCCACAAGTGCATTATTTAATTGATTCACCTCATCCTCCCGGTAACGCTGGAAATAAGTCTCGGTCACCTTTACCGATGAATGTCCCATCGCGTCACAAATCAGGCTGGAATTATAATTCTGTCGTAACGCCGTGGTTGCCCAAGTATGGCGCGCCACGTAAGTACTTAATTGCTCTCTAATCTTCAGGAAATACCCGACTTGCCGCAAACGGTAGTTATGCAAGCGCAACATCCTGGAATACTGCCGGTACTCGTCCTGCTTGGGGTCCTGAATAATAGGGAGCAAATAAGGAGAATCAGGATACATATCCCTGTATTTCTCGATAATGGCCATCGCCTCGGGGCAAACCACAACAGTCAGTTTTCGTCTCGTCTTGTGCCGGTGATAAACAATCACGTTCCCCTGCAAATCACACTTACGCAAAAATGCCAGATCCACAAAAGGCATCCCGCGTAACAAAAACAGCAGGACAAACATATCCCGGGTAAAAGAAAGCCGTTCAGGCAAAGGCTTTTTATCTGTCATCAACCGACAGATCACCTCTGGGGAAACTGCCCTTTTCACCTGACAATCAATCCCGGTATGCACCCGGCTGAAAAGACGGGGTATATAAGAGGCAATCCCTCGTTCAACCGCTTGGTTATAAACGGATCTCAGCGTCCGCATATATGTTGAAATAGAATTCCACTTCAACTGGTCGGACAACAATTTCCGCTCGAATTGAGATAACCATTCCGGGGTCAATTGCTTAAAACTAACTTCGCGCCCATTCGCAAATTTCTTCAACCGTTTCAAAGTACTCTGATAAACATGAGCAGTACCATCTCGCTGCTCTCGTTCCAACTCGACAATAAGTCGCTCCATAAACTGTGTTAAAAATTCTCGTTTCATCTTCTATCTGTTTAGATTTCAATTTATAGTGTTTTATAATTTAACCCAACCGACACATAATAAAACATATGCCAATTAGCTATTTATGCAAACATTTCAACAACCGACCACCATTCACTTGTCGTAAAATCGTACATCCAAACCAGGAGAAAATTAAAAGTCTATTTTTAAGAGAATCCAGTCTAAGGCTACTTCTCTTCCACCACCATGACCTTTTCCACTTTGGTGTTCTTTTCCTTCACGGGGACATTCATCCCGGTGGTATTACAAACACCATCGAATCCGGCATTCGGCTCTATTTCCAGCTTACGCGTGTAAACATCACCTTTTACCATGCACCCGGATTTCATGTACAGTTCATTCGTCGCACGAACATCTCCTTGCAACAAACCATACAACACCGCGGTGTCACAGTTCACATTTCCTTTGACTTTTCCTTGTGGACCAATCACAACTTTCCCTTTGCAAATAATATCTCCCTCTAACGTTCCCTCCAGATGTAATCCTCCAGCAATAGTGATTGTCCCTTTCACTATCGTCCCTATTGTAATCATTGTCAGGTTGTCAGCACTGACTTTCATTAATTTTTCAGAGTCATCTTCATTCTTTTTCTTTCCAAACATATCAAATATGAATTAGTCATTAAAAAAGATGAACACTCTTCGATTTTCAAATATTAGTATCTGACAAATATAAAATAAATAGGTGAAATAAGAGCTAATTAGTCAACAAAAAATAGTAAACAAAAAAAGTTTTACATAAGTAAAAATAATGACAGGAAGACCAAAACAAACGGGATTAATACCGTACGGCAAGATTCACGACGCTCAAAAAACTGACAAAAAGTCTTATTTATTACCCATTCCATTTCTTGTTGATCGTAACCCGAAATATATTACCTTTGCGACTATAAATAACAGGAGAAAGGAAGATCATGAAAAAAGCGCTTGTTTTACTATCCGGGGGACTAGATTCCACGACAGCCCTATACGTTGCCCAAGAGCAAGGATTTGATGAATTATATGCTATCACCTTCGAGTACGGGCAAAAACACGATAAAGAGATAAAAGCGGCAAAAGCCGTGGCAAAAGCCGCCGGGGTAAAAGAACACAAATTCGTAAAAATCATGCTGAATCAATGGGACGGCTGTTCCCTCACGGACGAGAAGATGGACATTCACGACGGGGATATAAACCGGACGACCATCCCGGACACGTACGTTCCCGCCCGGAACATGGTATTTCTTTCCGTGGCTGCCTCCTACGCCGACGCCCTCGACATCACCGACATCTTTATCGGGGTCAGTGAGGTTGACTACTCTGGGTACGTGGATTGCCGGGAAGAATTCATCCGTTCCATGGAACAAACCATAAACTTGGGAACCGTTCTCGGTGCCGAGAAAAAACAGAAGATCACCCTTCACGCCCCCTTCATGCACATGACCAAGGCCGACGAGGTACGTCTGGGAAATCGTTTAGGAGTTGATTACAGCCTCACCTGGACTTGTTACCGTGGCGACGAAAAACCCTGCGGCACCTGCGATAGTTGCCTTCTCCGGGCAAAAGCATTTGAAGAGGCGGGAATAAAAGACCCGTTGTTTAATGGAAAATGAAAAATGGAGAATTGAAAATGAAAAAACCGATTTAATTTATGATTTATGAATTACGATTTACGATTGAAAAAGCGTGGACTTCGTGGGTGGAAATCTAAAATCTAAAATCAATAAATTAGTAGGATTTAAAATTTAAAATTAATAAATGGTAATCAGAAAGTTATTCAAATTCGAGGGGGCACACATCGTGCGGAATTGTTCTTCACACCGTTGCCGGGAGAACATTCATGGACATTCGTATATCGTGGAAGTATTCATCACGTCCGACAAGCTGGACCGGGGATACATGGTGATGGACTTCGTACTGCTGGATAAGGTGAAGGAACTCGTGGATAGTTTCGACCATACCTACTCGTTGTGGCAGGAAGAATCCGACGAGTTGAAGACTTTTGTATACAAATACAACCGCCGGGTAGCTGAAATACCCGTCTCTCCTTCTGCTGAAGGATATGCATTGTTATTCCTTTACTTGATCGACAAAATCCTGCAAAACACGGAGCATAAAAACGGGGAAGGAAACGTACAACTCTCCTCCGTTCGGGTACATGAAACGGCAACCGGGTATGCCGAGGCTTTCCGAGAAGACCTGAAACTCGTGAATTTCAATGTTCACGACATCCGTTTTTCCGAGGCAATCCGGGAAGAATGGAAAAATGAGCAGTGGTGGGAAGGAATAAGATAAAAGATAAAAACTAAAAAGCTCACGTATGTTACATTTGGCGAAGGACGGTATTTTCCCGATCACGAAAGACAAGGACGGTAAATTGCTAAAGGAACTGCCCGCCTCTGGATTACACGTTGCGGGAACGATACAGGGCGAGGGAAAATTAAACGGTATACCTTCTCTATTTATTCGGTTAGCCGGATGTAACCTCCATTGCACGTGGAAAACACTTGCCGGGAATACTTGCGAATGCGACACGGCATACGCTGCCTTTAAGGTAGAGAATTCGTTCTCCCTGCCCGTGGAAGAGATCGTGCGAATTATCGGTCATAACCGAGGAAACATAGATCATATCGTAATCACGGGTGGCGAACCGTTCTTGCAAGCGGATAAAGTCCGGGCATTGTGCTTGCAATTAAAAAAAGAGACCCATTTTCATATTACCGTCGAAACCAACGCCACGCTTTATGTAGAAGAATGTGCCGAGATGATCGACTTTTTTAGTCTTTCCCCCAAATTATCCGGCTCTGTTCCCCCTGCACCTCACGCGGACCACCACAACAAGACCCGCATTAATATCCCGGCTATACAATCATTTATCACACACGCCCGTAAAAACAAAAAAGACTTTCAACTAAAATTCGTTTACTCCGGGGAAAACGACGTGATCGAAATACAGACACTTTTGAAACAACTGGATGGATGGGCAAAAGAAGATATCCTATTGATGCCGATGGGAGCCTCTCCCGAAGAATTAAGCCTCTCGATCCCCAAAACTCTGGAACATTGCATCCGGAACGGGTGGCGTTTCTGCGATCGGCTTCACATATCTCTTTTTGGCAACAAACAAGGAGTATAAATATAAAAGCGGTATTCTATCCCATTTAAGCACGTGAACATCCGTCAAAAAATACACATGAAGAAAACCCGGACTAACAAAGACGACTCAACTCGACTTTATCTCGGCTTTAAGTCAGCTATATCTCAGCTGTGTGCAATATTCAGGGAATAATATCGGTTGTAAATCTTTCTGATCACTTACAATTGCCTATCTCCACACCTTCTCTTACATACGTGTCGTTATCTCTTCGTCATTCGTCGTTATCCACTCGCTCCTAGGAACAGAGAGATAACAAAAGGATAACGACAAAATATGAAAAGGATGCAAGCTGAAGAGTGGAGATAGGCAAATTTTAACACAAAAGAAGGAAAAGCCTATTTGATGTAGTCAGCATACTCCTGATCACCCATCAAATTCTCCAATTGATCTCTTTTCAAATGACATTTGTATACCCAAACTTGATTAGCTTGCATTTGATAAGGATTTTCTATTAAAGGATTGATGCCCTTCACCACTCCGGCACAGGGTGCATACAACTTTGTAGAACCACCGGAACCTTCTATTTCTGCCAGCAATTCACCTTTTACGAAAGTTTCATCCACCGCCTTAACCGGAACGATTAAACCGACAGCTCCACCTATTGCTCCCACATGATCATAAGAAATACCCACCTGTATAAAATCATCACCATTTTTCAACCAACTATGATCTTTCGTATAACGATTACCATTCTGTTCCAATTGCGAATAATACGCTTGATCCCTAGCCTGTGAAGGCAACGAAGACATATTCACGTTACCAGCCTCTATATTCCGGTTACCCCCGGAAAATAGAGCTATTAGAAATAAAATTTGAATAAAGAAAAAAACTTTTTTCATGCCCCTTCATTTTTTTGATTATTAAATAAAACACGTTTACACGCTGTCAGCAAAGTTAATAATTGTATTCAACATCATATCAGATTCTTACAAATTATTCTTCAGGTTTTAATGTTGCCAATTCTACTACCCCCGTTCTTTATAAACAATCGCAATAGGTTTATCTGCAATATTGTGGTATTGATTTACCAAGACAGAAGTCTTTACATCATAAATATACAAATGCCCTTTCAGAGCTTCTGTTTCATCTTTTTCATACAAACCAACATATAGTAAAGTCCCAGCCGTGTTCATCGACAAACTGGTGATCTCCATTCCCTCAGGTATCGAAATAACAGGTGTTGTCAACAACCGACTCTTCAAATCCCAATAATATATACCATCCTCGCACGTGTAATACAGACAACTACATGATTTACTCCCGGTAAGCAATGAATTCCGGTTAACTTTCAGTGAAACCGGACTATCATAGAATTGAAGAATGGTCGGGTTGCCTAAGCTAAAAGTTGTCTGAGACAAATAGATATAGGAAGGCATCGCTTTATAGGTAGCTATGACATACACGCTACTCCCAACAGGACAAACACCCCAAATATTAAAATCGACATACTTGTTTAAAGAGCTATTTACCCCTCCGAGCGAAAGAGAATAAAACACGGACGTTTCATAATTAACAAACACGGGTCTATCCACCGAAACAGCCGCATCAACATCCAGATCTTTAAAATATTCTGTCAGCACTAATTCATCTAAAACGTAATCATACACGTATCCCCGTCTGTCACGTGAGACGAGATATATGTTGTTATTAGCAGAAACCCCGGCAAACTTCACGAAAGCACATCCCGGATATAATTCCTTAAACGAGGTCATTCCTTCAACATCGAAAGTCCGGGAATCCATATTATAAATCCTTCCCTCCTCACCGGAACAAACCAATAAACGATTATTTACCTGCACCATGTCGGTCACATCCTCCATTTTCGTTTGCGGGTTTATCAGCTCCATTATATCCGTCCGGAACATAGGCACTTTCCCGGTATTAATTTCCTCCTTTGTTAGTGTTCTCATAAAAGAAATTCGTCCTTTTCCATCCCCATCCCGACTTAACACCGTGATCCCCTCCGAAAACTCGGTATCTATCTGTAAAACAAAATATTTATACCGGATCGTTTCCCCGTTATCAACCCTCAATCGTAACCCGAAAGTTCCCAATTCCCGAAAAGCATATCTCAATTCCGGATCGTGCGACACGATATGTAACGAATCTTTAATCGGATAGGAGGCCATTCCATTTTCATCCGTATTCAACGTTCCGTAACTCCATTCATAAGCGAGAGGTAACTCTTCCCCGGATTGTTCCACGCTCAAATCACTTACCACAAATTCCTCACCGAAATAAGCCGTCAGCGTGTCATGAGGTGTGGAAATCGTGATTTCCGATAACTCCCGATCTCCCAACGAAGACTGATCATCCAGACAAGCTCCCAACCCGAATAAGGTAAAACACAAGATCCCGATACTGTATTTCGTTTTCATCTCCAATAACTTTTATTTGCTTAACGAATAAACCGATCCGGATCAACCATAGCAAACCCTTCGTACGTGTTTTCCGGATCACTATAATACTCGTAAGCAGGTTTCAACACGTATTTTATCCAAATCATATTTCCCGGCATCTGAAAAAAAGCTGTCGGGGCATTTTCCAGAAACTTCCCGTACTCCTTCTCTTTTTCGGCATAAAACACGGGTTTTAACTCTTCCAAGGCCCAAAAATTTTCCAGTATCTTCAAATATAATCTATCATTATTATTGTTATATTCTCCTAGGTAATAACTGGCCCACCAAGTTGGCTGCGCTAGTTTCCCATCCATAATGGAAAGGCAATAATGATCCCCTTCCATCGGTCTGAAATAGTCGTTCTCCCGAAACTTCAAATAAAGAAGAACAGGATGATTCATCAGGTCCTCCGTCCGTTTCAACTTCAAGGACAACACGCCTTCTACTTCATTTTTAGGAATGATCAAAGTACCAAACTCATAATGTTTACCAAATTCCGCCGTGGTTGAATCCTCCACGACTTCCAACTCAAAATATTGATCCTCATCAACAGACATTCCCATACTCTTCACCGGAATACGATACTCCACCTCTTTCTCTTCATAAATTGCGAAACTGAAAAATACCGTATCGGGAGCCACGTTAGAAACATATTTACTAAGATCCCAATTAAAATAGATACTTCTCTTCTGGTCCGGATTGTAATAGATAGCCTTGTTCGAACAAGCCCCTAACAGAAGGAATATTCCTGTATATATCAAATACTTTGTCGTCATACGTTTTCTAATTTTATAATTTAACGAGGATCAAGTTCTTCCGTGGGTAGAGGCAAGGTGTAAATTCTATCACTCCCTTTTAAAGTTGCATCTAACGCATGAACATAGACATCCCGATTCAACCTTTTTAAACAAAACCACCATTGCCCTTCTCCAAATAACTCTTTTCTCCGTTCGTTCATAATATCATCCAAAGTAATATCTTTACCCGTATCTCGATCCGCAAATTTCACCATGCCTCTAGCCGACACCACGGCATCCAAATAATCTCTTGCATGTTCTTTATCTCCTTCCTCCAATAAGGCCTCAGCCATAATATAATACATTTCCGGAATACGAATCATACTAAAACCAAGATATGCACCTCCGGAATATTCAGAGGCATCATTTGATTCATCCATAATTTTAGCACAAATATCTTTCGAATTTCCTGTATTTTCTTTAGAAAGAAACCAAGCAGATAATCGTTTATCTTCCCCCGGTTCCGGTCCTTCTGTATTTTTATATAATAATTTCCAGCCATTATGAAGAATCATTATAGTTTTCGCAGCATGTCTATCATACAAATACGAACTAATATTCGTTGTATATAATCCCCAAATCGTCTCGGACAAAGAAATTCGTCTCTTCATAAATGTCGGTAAATCCTCTTGATTCACAAATTGGAACTTTTCCGATTGAATCACCTTATCCGCATACTTTTTTGCGTTTTTCAAATCCCCCTTCATCCAATACACTCTGGCTAACATTGCTTGCGCTGCATACAAATTAAAATGTAATTCTCTGGCTCCCGTAAACCCCTTTTCTCCACCTTTACGTATCTTCGGCATCAAGGTCTCATCTTCAACCAAACAAGTTTCAGCTTCTTTCAGATCTGCAATGATTTTCTCATACACTTCTTCCACTGATGAAAAAGGAGTTACTTTAAAAGTATATTTCGTTACATAAGGAATAGCCTTTGCTTTTGCATTTTCATCCGTTGAATTTATGTGAACAGCAAACAATCGTAGTAAATCAAAATGAATAGTAGCTCGTAATCCCAAAGCCTCTCCACGGTATAAATCATAATACTTAAAGTCTTTCACACTCTTTTGATCCAGATTTTCGATTATATTATTCAAATAACTAATAACAAGATAACTTCCCGGCCACATCTTTTTAGTCATATTGCGAGCATATGAGTTTTCATTATCTAAACGCGAAACATAAACCAAATACCCATCATCTGTAACAAAATTTTGCCCCAACAACTCCGGTATCAACACAGACATATCCCCACCATACATATCCTCCTTCACCATCGACATATACACCCCATACAACGCATCCTCCACACCTTCCGCCGTACTGAACATATCATCGTTCACTACCTCCGATTCGGGATTTATATCCAAGAAATTCCCACATCCCAAGAAAAATAAAGAGATACACGCCAATAATATTCTTTTCATCATCATCTTCTACCTTTAGTAATTATCAAAATGTCGGTCTAAACGTGATATGGAAACTCCGTTGAAAAGGATATTCCGTACCTCGTTCCTGTTTCACGGAAGAGAACCGGGCAATATCGGCAACGCCTATGCCTAGATTCAGTCTCTTAATCCCGATCTTGCGCAAATAACCGGGTTTAAACTCGTAATTCAACATGATACTCGTTATCGCGAACGTGTTATCCCGTTCCACGAAACGCTCGGAATACCGATTTTCATCGCTCACGTTCTCCGGAATCCCCAAGAAACGCACCAAGTCTCCCGGTTTCTTCCACCGTTCGGTGAAAGCCCGACGATCCACATTCCCGTAGGGATCAATATACTCCACTTTATTCGCCAAAGTCGTGTTGTAAATATCACCGCCAAACTTGTACGCCGCGGTGACATTCAACGTGAATCCCCGGTACGACAAGCTCGTGAAAAGACTCCCCTCCAGCATGGGATTCGTGTTCCCAACCTCCACTCGCTCGTTCTTATCGTAAGTAAACGTGTAATTCCCGTTCTTCTTGATATACACCTCCTGCCCGGAAGCCGGATCAATTCCCGCGGAACGCATGGCATATATACCGAACTGAGATCCCCCTTCCACGAACATCGGCTGAGGTTTCACGCCATAATAAGCCGCCATGTTCTCCGCCTTCAACGCATCCGAGATACTCGTCAGCTTATCAAACACGTGCGATCCGTTTACCATCACCATCCAAAGCAGGTTATTTCGCTTGACCACTTGTGCAGAAACAGAAAACTCGTAGCCCGAATTCTGTAACTTCCCCATATTCACCAACACCGAAGAAACACCGACAGAAGACGGCAAGGTCAAAGGCATCAAGGCATCCCTCGTTTTGTTCACGTAGTAACTGGCCTCCACGTTCACCCGTTCTTTCCAGAAAGTAGCCGTCAATCCCCAATTATACTTTCGGGTAACCTGCCATTTCATATCGGGGTTCCCCATAGTGATCGGAACCGCACCCATCCCGCCATAATGAATTAAGTCGGAATCATAAAGATAAGTGGTCAAAGCCTGATAAGGCGTGAATGTCACGTTAGCCGTTGAACCCACGCTAAACCGAAGACGTAAAACATTCAACCAATCGAAATTCATGAATCCTTCCTTATGCAGATTCCAACCGATTCCCGCCGACCATACCGGGGCAAAACGATGTTTACTGCCAAACTTCGATGAACCTGCTGTCTTGTAGGAGGCATTGACAAAATATCGTCCCAGCAAATCAAGACTACCGTTCACGAAGAACCCCACCTCTGCCGATTCCTTCTCGCCACCCACGGGACGCGTAGTCGCATACTGCGAGGCAAATTTAATATCCGTCATCTTGTCCTTCATAAAACCTTCCGCCTTCACCTGCATCGAAGAAGACTTGTCCTTCCCGATGTCCGTACCCGCACTCAAGGAAAGGACCGTAGTCCCGGCATCATTCAGCGGTAAACGATAATTAAGTACCAATTTCCCCGCCCAATTCGTCGTCTCGGTTGAATATGCCGTGTAAGTCCCTTTCTTGTTTTGAGGAATCTCCTGCAAGGTGAAACTCGCATCCTCCGGGGAAACATACACCTTATTCCACGTGTCACCCTGTCGCACACTCACGTTTCCCGTGATAAACAAGGTCTCGTTCATATCCCAGCGTAACGACAAATAATTCGTGACCGCTTTATTCTGACTCTTCGAAAAGCTCGCCAGCGTGGCATTATACAGTGGATTGACTTGCCGTTCCATTGTCCGGTTTACCGGATCGAAATAATAATTCCGTATATACTCCCCATCCTCGTCATATACCGGGTTGTACGGGTTCAACCTCGTGTACTGTGCGAAACTCCCGTAAGGACTATTCTTTCCCTCGGTCATGGTATAAGCCAACTGGTAAGTGGCCACCACATCCCGGGCAAACCGGTACGACAAAGAAACATTTACCCCGTAATTCCGGCGATAATCACCTTTCATCACCCCGTATGTATTTGACAACCGTCCCGTTACCTTGTACTCGATTCCGCCACCCCGCCCGGTCATCGTGGCAGAATGACTATGCGTGAAAGCATTCCGCAGAGGTTTCGTTGTCCAATCCGTGTTGACACCCCGGCGGATATTCTCCAGCTTATAATCATAAGCCGGGTCAAGACTACCATCCACCCGGTCATACAATCCCGCCAAACGCTCCAGTTCCAACTTTTCCTCCGCATCACACAAGCGAAGAGAGGTCAGGTCAGGAAAACTGAACATTGGCGTGAAATTATAACTGAATCTCGGCTTATCCGACTTTCCCCGCACCCGTTCCACCAATATCACCCCGTTTGCAGCTTTCTCCCCGTAAAGTACCGCCGCGGACGCATCCTTCAGCACCAAAATCTGCTCTATATCGTAAATATCCAGATCATACAAATCCTCCACGGAAATCTCTACCCCGTCCAGCATAATCAAGGGAGCGTTCACCCCTTCCTGTCCTTTTGTCATGATTGAACTCGCCCCGCGAATCAGAATCTCAGGCACGACATTCGGGTCAGCCCCTGCCTCGTTATTCTCAATAATCCTCAATCCCGGTGTCAAGATTGACAACGCTTGTAACAGGTTCGTCGGGGACACCCGTAATAAATCCTCCCCTTTGATCCGGGTAATCTCCCCGGTAAAAGCATTCTTCGCCTGCGTGTAATACCCGGTCACGATCACATCATCCAACTCTTTCATATCCTTCACCATCGTCACCCGGATATGCCGGGCACCGGTAACCTTGACTTCCTGATTCTTCATCCCGACAAACCGGAAAAGTAACACCATCTCCTTTTGTTCCGGAATTTCCAATCGGAACTTCCCGTCCGTACCCGTGGCGCATCCCAAAGAAGTCCCTTTCAGGACAACCGTCACGCCCGGAAGTGGTTCGCCATCTGCATCCTTCACCTCTCCCGTGATCACGATCAAGGAAGAACGTGATTCACCCGCCACGGGGATTTCTGGAAAACATACACAGCAGAACAACAGAATCCATTTCACAACACCACATAAGTTGCCGTCAAACTTCAATACCAAGTCTACTCTCATTTAATTTGATCTTTTAATACCATACGTGCAAGATATGTTTCCATCACTTTATTGTCTAAACATATCCACTCGCACCTAACATCATTCATCGCACCACGCGGTATAAACCCGTAAAATACATCATCACACCATCATTGCTACCTGACGCAAACCCTCAACTTTATCATTCACGTTCAATCGCATAATTTACATTCTATCCCTGTTTTCTACAACTATTTCAAAACAAGGGGAGCAAAAGTAATAAAATAAATAAAAAATTTCAATCAAGCAAGTATCGATTTTGGCGAGTTGCAAGATTAGGGAAAAAAGAGATACCAAGTTTCAATTTCACAAACAAAAACGACACGAAGATTCTCTTTTTGTCCCGAAGATAAGACAAATATACGAATTATAAATCAATGATATAGAATATTACAAGCAAACTATCCCTTAAAAGAAAAGCCGGAGACACCACTGGTACGGTCCCATATTTTTGCGAAGTTGTTTTAACGCCTCTCCCTTTTTATTTTTAATCGTCTGTTCGGAAAGATTCAACTCTTCCGAAATCTCCTTGGTAGAATACCCTTCCAGACTCATCGCCATGATTTCTTTATAATCACCTGCCAATCGGGCAATTTCAGCCCAGATAATCCGTTTCACCTCATGTTCTATGATTTCCCCCTCAATATCGAGACTGGATGCCTGTTGCAACAGGACCTTATTCTTTATGTCCAGATGCCGCAACTCGTTCAGACAAGCATTTCTCACGCAAGCATACAAAAAACTGATAATCATCTGGAACGAGGTAAACTGTTTCCTTTTCTCCCACGTCTTGATAAAACTCTCATGCACGATGTCCACGCAAACATTCTCTTCCCGCAAGAAACGTCCCGCGTAAACTCCCAATGTTGCAAAATATTGATCATACAACAATTCCAAGGCTTTCTCATCCCCTTTCACAAAACGCTCATATACAACTTCCCGTTCCATAAAATCTATCATCATGCACTTTATACGAATAAACATTCGGTTTCCCGCTAACAAAGTATCATCTTCCCGGACAACACTATTTCAAAAATACATAAAATACTTCTTATTCACAACAAAATAGAGACCTAAATGATTTACATTCACTCATATGACGAGATATTATTTATGTCATAAATCGTGCAAAGGCTCTGTTAGCCTTTACACGATTTTTCATGAATCATTTCACACAAACATTTACGCTATACACGTTCTTTATAAATCACACGAAGCGGCCTATCCGCAATATTATCATATGTTTCAAGCAATTCCCCGCTATCTGCATCATAAATATACAAACATCCTTTCAATTCCTTCGTACTAGCTGATTCGTACAACCCGACATAAAGTAATTTTTGATCCGGATCGACAGCAATAGTCGTTATTTCCATACCTGTCGGGACCGTGATAGAAGGAGTTGTCGGCAACTGCCGCCCGGGGTCCCAACGATATATTTCATTATTATACGTGTAATAAATACAATTATACACCTTTGTCCCCACAGTCATCGAATTACGATCCATACCAATGGGCCGCGAACTTTGATAATCCACCGTATTCGCCACGGTAGGTTTGGCAAACGAGGCTGATGTTCGAGGTATATAAATATGCAACGGATCATTCTTATCCGTGGAGAATACATACAGATAAGTGTTGATAAAACAAGTATTAACGATGTCATAATTCGTGAAAATAGTCCCACTATTCACTGCACCCGAGGACGTACTAGGAGCATACATAGTTGAAGTTCCATAATTGATAAACACCGGTTTACTATGAGATACCCCAGCATCCACTTCCAAACCGTCAAAAGCATCCAGTACCAACAATTCATCCACGTCCGTCTCGTAAACATAAGCTCTCTTATTTTCCGAAAGTACGTGCATATTACTATATGCCGATATAGCGACGAATTGCTGAATATTGGCCCCCGGAAACTTACCAGCAAAAGAGGTCGCAGTTTCGATATCAAAAGAACGGGAATCCATATTGTAAATTCTACCGTTACTTCCCGAACTAACCATCAAGCGCCCTCCCTGCTGAATCATGTCTGTCACATTCTCCAACTCCATTCCGGGATTAGCTATTTCCATTATATCCGTACGGAAAGTCGGTACCTTTCCCCCACTGATCTCCTCTTTAGTCAACGTCTTCATAAAAGAAAGCCTTCCTTTCCCGGCATCATCCCGGCTCAAAATAGTAATTCCCTCGGAAAATTCGGTATCTATCTGAAGAATAAAGAACTTGAATATTGTCGTTTCACCGTTATCCACCTTCAAACGCAAGGCAAACGTACCCAATTCCCGAAAAGCATATTTAAGCTCCGGATCTGTCGATACCACGTGAAGCGTGTCTTTAATCGGGTAAGGTTTCACGGCTCCCCCGGAAATATCCAGATCCCCGTACGCCCACTCGTAAGTTAAAGGCAATTCCTCCCCGGACTGCTCTATTTTCAAGTGATTCACCACAAGCTCCTCCCCGAAAGAGGTCGTAAGCGTGTCATGAGCAGCGGTAATTGTCAGTAACGACACTTCTTTCCTTCCGGAAGTCGTATCATCATCATAGCAGGAATACATCCCCACCATGAGGCAAAACAGCATGATTATATATAACTTCATTTTCATAACTTACCATTTAATTTTAAATTCTCTTTTAGCGGATAAACCGATCCGGATTCACCATATCAAACCCTTCATACGTGTTCGCTGGGTCAGTATAGAAATCGTAAGCAGGCTTAAACACGTAATTTATCCAAATAATATTACCCTTCACCTGATAGAATCCCGCCTTGGCATACTCCAAGTATAACCCGTATTCTTCCACTTTCTCTTTATAAAAGATAGGTTTCAACTCTTCCAGTTGCCAAAAATATTCTAGCATCTTCCGGTAAAGGCGATCATTGTTCCGGGCATACACCCCCAAGAAATTGGGAGCCCACCATTGCGGTTCGGGCAAAGCACCATCCACGACCGACAAACGATAGTAATTATTAGCAATCGGTTTGAAATAATCATTCTCCTTAAACTTGAGATAGAGTATGACCGGATGATCCATAATATCCTCCGTACGATCCAAAATAATAGACAGATACCCTTCAACCTCATTTTTCGGGATCACCAATTTCCCGAATTTAAAATGCTTGTCATACTTAGCCGTTGAAGAATCCGCGACAACTTCCACCTCGTAAGTCAATTCCTCGCCAAGCGGCATTCCGGCCACCTTGATCGGAACTCGATACTCGTACTCGGTCTCGTTGTACAAGGCGAAACTGAAAAACACAGTGTCACTTGCTGTTTTCGTGACAGAATTATAACGATCCCAAGTGAAATAAATGGATCTTTTCTGATTCACGTCATAGTACACGGCATCATTGCTACACGCCCATATTCCCATGCAGAGGAATATTCCGATATATAGTAGATATTTATTTCTCATAACGTTCTTATTTTAATTATTCAGGACGATAATCTTCCTCTTCCACGGGCAACGGCAGAACATATATCTTATCACTGCCGGGAATGGTGGCCCCGGTCGCCCCACTCAATTTCACGGGACTGTTCAATCTCTTCAGACAGAACCACCATTGTCCCTCCCCGATAAATTCCTTTCGGCGTTCCGCCATAATATCACTCAGCGTAATATCGACAAGAGGAGTCCGGTCCGCGAATTTCTCCATCCCTCGGGCATCAACCACCGCATCCAGATATTCCATCGCTCCTTCCGCATTTCCGGTTGCAAGCAGAGCCTCTGACATAATATAATACATTTCCGGAATTCGAATCATACTTGTTCCCAGATAAGGCCCCCCGTTATAACTCGTCGTGAGAGAAGTCGTATCGGATACATTTCCCATCACTTTCACCAATATATCCACCGGAGTTCCGCTCCTGTTGTATGTCCCAAACCAATTATCCAAACGGTAATCCTTCTTTCCGGTAGGCCCTTCATAAGCATAGATACTTTTAAAATCCGTGGTCAGATCACCCAATCCCTGCCTCCGCACGTGCTGGGTCAGCCAGTCGGAATAGACTTCCGCGTTGTACAGCCCCCATATTGTCTCCTCCATCGACACCGTTTTCTGCATGAATGTATTCAAGGACGTCTTGCTAGCGAAACGGAACTTATTGGACCGAATCACCTTGTCCGCGTAAATCCGGGCACTATCCAGATCACCCTTCATCCAGTAAACCCGTGCCAGAGTAGCCTGCGCCCCGTATAAATTGAAATGTAACACACGGGCCCCGGTAAATCCCTTTTCATTTCCCACCCGTTCGGCTGGCATCAGCACCTCATCCTCAGACAAATACGCCTCCGCTCTTTTAAGCTCGGCTATCACTTTCGAGTAAATCCCCTCCACCGAAGAATAAGGTGTCACCTTAAAATCATACTCCGTCACGTAGGGAATAGCTCTCGCTTTTGCCGCTTCATCGGTAGAAGTCACGTGTACGGCAAAAAAGCGCAGTAAATCAAAATGAATAACCGCCCTTAATCCCAAAGCCTCACCCATGTATAAATTGTAATGCCGGAAATCCTTCTCGCTCTTACTTTCCAGATTATTTATAATATTATTCAAATAACTAATCGCCAGATAACTGGTCTTCCAGATATTCTTATACATATTTCTCGTTTCACTCCGCTCGTACTCAAAACGCCCCAAATAAGGCAAGTACTGATAAGTCGAAGTGAAATTCTGTGCCAGAATCTCCGGTATCGTCGTGGACATCAGCCGTCCATACATATCCTTTGTTACCATCGTCATGTACACGCCATAGAGGGCATCCTCAACACCGCTTGCCGAATTGAACATATCGTCATTCACCACTTCCGAATCCGGATTCACATCCAAAAAACTATCGCACCGGAGAAAGAAGAATGGTATACACAGTAGAATTATTATCTTTTTCATACTCGTTTCAATTTACTGTTTACTAAAAAGTCGGTCTGAAAGTAATGTTAAAACTCCTCTCGAAAGGATAGGAAGTTCCCCGTTCCAACTTCATGGAAGAAAAACGGGCTATATCATTCATCCCAAACCCGACATTCAACCGTTTAACCCCGAATCTCTTCAACCATTCCGGTTTAAATTCATAGTTAATCGATATATTCCTGATCTCGAACAGATTATCCCGTTCAACGAAACGTTCTGAATACCGCTTGTTATCGCTTTTACTTTCCGGGATACCCAGAAAACGTTTTAAATCACCCGGTTCTTTCCACCGATCGGTAAATGCCCGGCGATCCACGTTTTCCCACGGATTTATGTTCTCAACCTTGTCGGCCAGCGTGTTATTGTAAGCATCGCCCCCGAATTTATAACCGGTAGTAATATTCAGCGTGAAACCCTTGTACGATAAACTGGAAAAAATACTCCCCTCCAAAATCGGATTCGAATTTCCAACCTCTACCCGTTCATCCTTGTCGTAATCAAACGTGTACTCTCCTTTGCTATTAATAAAAATCTCTTTTCCCGATGCCGGATCAATTCCGGCCGTACGCATGGCATGAATACCAAACTGCGAACCGCCTTCTTGGAACATCAACGAAGGACGAGCCCCCAAAGACTGGGCAACCTCGATTGACTTCAAGGCGGTTGACACGTTTGTCAACTTATCCATCGTGTGAGAGCCATTCACCGTGACCATCCAGAAGAGTCCTTTTTGCTTGATCACGTGCGCCGAGATCGCAAACTCGCATCCGGAGTTTTCCAATTTTCCCATATTCACCTGCACGGAGGAAACTCCCACGGACCAAGGTAAAGAAATCGGCATCAAAGCATCTTTCGTTTTATTCTTGTAATAACTGGCATCAATATTTATCCGTTCATTAAACAACGTGGCACTCAACCCCCAGTTATATTTCATCGTGATCTGCCAGTTCAGATCCGGGTTTCCCATCGTGATCGGTACCGCCCCGATTCCCGCGTAATGAATCAGATCTGTCGTGTAATTATAAGTCGTCATTGCCTGATAGGGTGAGAACGTCACGTTAGCCGTTGATCCCACGCTAAAACGCAACCGTAGCATATTCAACCAACTCACGTTACCCATAAAACTCTCTTTGTCAACGTTCCATCCGATACCTGCCGACCACACCGGGGCAAAGCGATGATCACTCCCGAAACGGGATGATCCGGCCGATTTATAGGAACCGTTCAGGAAATAACGTCCCAGCAACTCGAAACTACCGGTCCCGTAAAAACCGACTTCTCTAGTTTTCTTATCTCCACCACTCGGACGGGTAGAGGCATATTGAGAAGCAAATTTAATATCTGTCATACCATCTTTCAAAAATCCTTCCGCCTTCGTCGTGATAGAAGAAGAATTCCCCATTTTAAAATCTGTACCCACGTTCACGGTCAACACCGTGTTACCTGCCTCATTCAGAGGTAAACGATAATTTAACGCAATCTTTCCCGCCCAGTTCGTACTCTCGTTATGCGTGAAAGAATAAGTTCCTTTCTGGTTTAAAAACTTACCTTCAAACGAAGAATCATCCGGCGACACGTACACCTTCGTGTAAGAATCACTCATATTCACGTTAATATCGCCCGTGATGAAAAATGCCTTTTTAATATCCCACCGCATACTCAAGTAATTCGAAAACGACTTGTTCCGTCCCTTGTTAAAACTGGACAACGTTGCGTCGTACAACGGATTTCCTTGATTCCGGGAATCATTGGCATTTGAAAGGTAAGGATCAAAATAATAGAGTTTTATATACTCCCCGTATTCGTCATACACCGGATTATACGGGTTCAGTCTCGTATATTTCCCGAAATCCCCGTAAGGACTTGCTTTGCTATCGGTCATCGTGAAAGCGAAACGGTAATTAAAAGTCAATTTATCCGTTAAGTGATACGCGAAAGAAAAATTCGCCCCGTAGTTCCGACGGTTATCCCCTTTCATCACGCCATAGGCATCCCTGAAACTCCCGCTTGCCCTGTACTCGATCCCGTTTCCCCTACCGGTCAACGTCACCGAATGATTGTGCGAGAAAGCCCAGCGTAAAGGCTTGGATGGCCAATCCGTGTAAACACCCCGGCGGATATTATCCAACTTGTAGTAATACGCCGGATCAAGGCTCCCATTCACTTCATCGTACAACCCGGCCAAACGTTCCAGTTCCAACTTCTGTTCTGCATTACACAAACGCAAGGATGTCAAATCCGGATAGCTGAAATTAGGCGTGAAATTATAACTCAAGCGAGGCTTGGATTCCGTCACTTTCGTTCTCTCCACCAAGATAACGCCACTGGCAGCTTTATCCCCGTACAACACCGCCGCAGAAGCATCCTTCAACACGGTCACCTGCCCAATATCGTAAATATCCAAGTCATACAACTCCTGTATCGAAATCTCAACCCCATCCAGCATAATCAAAGGCGTATTCACGTCCGCCTGATTCTCGGTCATGATGGAATTCGCCCCCCGGATCAGAATCTCGGGAATCGCATTCGGATTGGACCCCTGCTCGTTATTTTCCACAATCCGTAAACCCGGCACCAATGAGGCCAGCGCCTGAATCAGATTCGTCGGGGACACTTTCAGCAAATCCTCCCCTTTCACCGTGGTCAATTCCCCCGTGTAGGCATTTTTAGCCTGCGTGTAATAACCGGTAACCACGACATCTTCCAACTCACGAGTGTCTTCCTTCAAAACAACATGCAACTCCTCGGATTTTGTCACCGTGATGGTCTGGCTTGCCATTCCGATAAAATTAAATATCAGTATCATCTCCTTTTGTGCGGGAATTTCCAGCTTAAACTTACCCGTCGCATCCGTGGCCACTCCTAAAGAAGTTCCTTTCAGCAGAACCGTGGCTCCCGGTAGCGGGTTACCGTCAGCATCCTTAACATCTCCGGTGATACTCACCTTGTCAACCGTTTTCGTTTCCTGGCGCTTTTTAATAATCACAACATCATTCACAAGCGTGTACGTGTAAGGTGTATTCTGCAAACAGTAATCCAGAATCTCCCTTACCGTCACATTCTTAAATTCTTTAGTAATAAGAGGGATTCCCTGAATCTCCTCGTGGTTATAAACGAAATCAAGTGATGTCTCCTTTTTCAAGGTATTCAAAACCTGCAACATCGTGGCTTTCTCGAATTTCAAATTCAGAGGTGTTTTCTCATCGAATTTAGGTGACGTTCCGCCACCAAAACCCGAAAAGCTGAATAAAATCAAGCAACCAAGCAACATGCATACTTTCGTAGCCCATTGGCTATAGCTCGCCTGTTTCATAGACAAGTTCTTTCCCATTTTCAGTTTGTTTAGGTTTGTAAAAAACACATAGAAGACCATTTCGAGATCTTTTCAGCACTTAAAACCTTTTGGGGTTTTAAGTGCTTGTAACATTTATTTTTTATTCAGAGCATTCAACGCTTCGTCCAAAGCGTAAAGCATCGTCTGGTAATGTGCTTTCGTATCGGAATCTGCCGTAGCCAATCTACTGTTCAACAAATTCTTCACACGTAAAGCATAAGCGTAGAAATACGTTTTTGAATCATCGATCGTACGGGTATTCACCCGGTACTGCCAATCATAACCATGTCCGAAAGAGGTTAGTTGCTTGGCCACAAGTCCCTTCCCATGAACTTGTTCCAATTCCCGCAACTCATTCTGGTATTGTCCCACCAATCCGGTCGGGTCCAAACCGTAAGCTACAATCTCATCCACGGACGGCATAAACGCATTCTCCATTCCCAGCCCCTCGTCCGGATCGGCTAGCACCTTCACCAACTTACTCTTCTTGGTAATCACGTCAGCAGCCTGATCCACCACCAAACGTTGTAATATTTTCTCCCCCGAAGTCGGCTTACGCCCCTTTATAGCATTCTCCCACACGTGGTTGTACAAATCATCAAAGTAAGCCTTCAACGTGTAGGGATCTTGAGACACGTGAGCAGACAACACCACGTTCTTATACGTTCCTAACAACTCCGTTGCCGTGTAGTAACACACGATCGGTGGCAAGGCAACCCGTAGTCCGAACTGATCAGTCAATCCCGTGTTATGTAACCAATCACTATTTTTCAATTGCTTGATCACCCACACAAAAGAGTTACGTTGCAATTCTTTCGGCACGGATTGAAATGTCTTTCCGGCAGTACCCGGTTTCACCTCCGTCAGATAAATCCCCCCCACGTTATGCATGACATTTTTCAAATAACGGTAATACTGATTTCCCAGCTCGTTATACAGATTCTCACGATGCGAGCCATCCGTATCATCCACAAACCAATTATTCATGTTGGCCACGATATATTTCAGATTCTTGATCCCGTAATCCCCGGCCTTAATAGCATCGTCCCCTAAATCCTCTTCCAGCGCACTCGGATCGTAACGGGCAATCACCTGTTGCTTTCCATAACGATATATGGGATCTCCTGCATGTTCGTCAATCCAACTCTCCAACATAGCTTGCTCCTCTTTAGCCGAAAGACCGTACAGGGGCGTGTACAACCACTTAATCACATACTCGTCATAAATACCCAAATTAGGCGGGGTCAACTTCACACCCTTATCTTCGGGTTGCGCCACGTAATTAAACCGGGCATAATCCATGATGGAAGGTGTCGTCCCGTACTTTTGAGTAAACTTTGCAGAACGTAACGAATCAACCGGATAGGCTGCCGATGCCGACATATTGTGCATCAACCCAAGGGTATGCCCCACCTCGTGAGCCACGATATATTCAATGGATTCTTCCAGAATATTATCCGGCATTTTCTTGGTACGCACGGACGGGTCAACTTGAGAAGTTTGTAAAAAACGCCATTGATTGGCCAACTTCACGACATCATTAAAAATAATGACAGACGCGTTAATGATCTCACCTGTTCTCGGATCAGTCCACGAGGGCCCCATAGCATTCGTGATCGCAGCCGGAACATAACGAATACAAGAGTATTTCAGATTATCCGGATCAAAAGTCGGATCATCCTTCGGGAAATCCCGCACCTGGATCACGTTCTTCAACCCGATCTTCTCGAAAGCAACATTCCAACGCAAAGCAGCCTTCCGCACGGGTTCCTTCCACATGGCAGGAAAAGCATCATCCACATAAAACACGATCGGTTTCACGGGTTCCACCAGTTCACCTCGTTTATAGGCCTCCACATCTTTCGGTTCCACCCGCCAGCGATTCGCCAGCGTGTAAATCTGAATCCGGTCCTCGTCGGTAGAAATATGTTGTTTCGTATTCGTAACAAACACCCCGATCCGGGTATCACTCACCCGTGGATGCATCTTCTCTTCCGGCAACAACAGCAAAGTACGGGTTGCTTTCACCGTCAAAGGCTCGTTTTTCTTCACAATAAACATCCCCATCATCTTGGCCGACACGGAATAGGAAAGATACGACTTTACCGTCACGTTATCATCAAAAGCCTTAATTCCATCCAAAATAGAACCCGCACTATTAAACACGGCTGTAATCTCAACCATTCCACCTCCACTGGAAATCGGTGCCAATCGCTCCGAATTACCCGTAAACAAAGAGGTCATATCAAGCAAAAAAGCAGAACTATCGTTCGTGTAGCAATAGATTTTATACGAACCGATAATCGGGTCCATAAAACTCCTTGCCATCACTTCCTTCATATGCCCCTCTTGAGGGTTACAAGTTGCGGACACATTCACTTCCCGCATAAAAATCGTGCTGTCCGTCTTCGTGAATTTTATATGCATTGGATCTTTCGGTTTATAACCGATAGCACATAGGTTATTATCACTCGCCTCCGAAATCGTCGAGGCTAGTAACATTTCCCGCCCCAGATATTTCACTGGAAACTCGAAATAAACCTTCCCATCCAGCTTATGCAAGGTCACGAATTCCCCCCGGGCTGTCTCACACGATTTATTCTTTACCAACTTATCATATTTACTTTGCCGTTTGGTCGGTTCTTTTTTCGTTTCCGTTGCCACTGTCTTTTTCTTTCTCGCAGAAGCGAATGAAGTCTGAGTGCATGGCAATACTAATAGTATTACCATACCTAGGGTAATCCATCTTTTCATGTATGAAATTTTAAATAAAAATTATAATAACACCTGTTTTCTATTCCTGATGCGTGTATACCACGATCTGTTTATTATTCATCTTAAAGGTTACATTTGCAGCTTGTTCCATAATTTGCAGGATAGCATCTATACTCTCGTACCTGGGCATAAACCCGGAAAATTTATAATCCTTGATCTCCTCATCATCAAACACGAACTCCACGTCATACCAGCGGGAAATCTTTTTTAACAAATCCTCCAGACGTTCCTCGCTGAAACTGAACTGGTCTCTCGTCCAGGAGATATAGGACTCCACGTTCACTTCCCGGGTCGTCACTTTCGAATCGGCCACGGCAGCCATCAGTCCGGGAGTCAACGCAACAACCGTATTCCCGCACTCAATATTCACCCGTCCCTCGACTAACGTCGTCATCGAAACTTCATCGTTCCGGTAAGCAGAAATATTAAACGTAGTACCTAACACACGCACGGCATACTTCTCACAATGCACGATAAAGGGTTTCGCAGCATCCTTTGCCACCTGAAAAAATCCTTCTCCTTCCAGATACACCTCCCGGGTATCACCCGAAAAAGATTGCGGGAACTTTAACCGGGAATCGGAATTCAGCATTACCTTCGTACCATCCGACAACTGCAAAGAATAAGCCCCGCCACGAGGTATTTTCAGCGTATTATACACCAAAGAATCCGCCGTTCGGGGAGTATGATAGATCAAGGTTTCACCATTATTACTCACGAAAGGTAATTGCTCGTCAAGCGTGTCCGCCACCCCCGGGGCAATCAGCAAAGTATCCCCTCCCGACAGAATCAGCGAGGCACGCTTCCCAAAAGAAAAATGGTTGCCCGACTCCACCCGGGCCACGGGCAGTACTTCCTCACCGCCCGTCGAAAACATCAGATAAGAAGATACACTCAATAACACGATGGCAGCCGCGGCAATCCCACGATACAAGCGTCGAATGGAATGTCTCTTCCGAATGTCTTTCATGACAGACGGCCACGACCGACGAGCATTAAACTGTTCGTATAAAGGATATTCCGTATGTTCCTTGTATTCATTTTCCAATCGTTCATACAACTCCTCGTTGGCCTTGGAACGTGATTTCCAAGCCGCGAAGAAAGTTTCCTCTTCGGGAGACAAACCTCCTTGAAGTCTTTTCACGATCAACTGGATAATATACTCTGTTTCCTTTTTCATTTCGTGTTATTTTACCTTATAACACTTCACGAAGAAAAAGGTACCGACAAATTTGAATCTTTTTTATTCGATTTCTTTTATTCGCTCCACTTGCCTGTTTAGAAAATAATCAGCATAAAGAGAATAATCTTCGGTTTCATAAAAAGCTATCAACCCTTTCCTGTAATTCAATATATCAGCATCTTTCGAGGAATAGACTGGGATAATATCGGCATTCATCAAGGCAATGCTTTCCACCATTCGGGCGGTACGTTTATTTCCATCAATGAAAGGCTGCAATTTAGCTATGTTACAATGAAGATAAACAGCCCGTTCCAATGGATTTGTGAATTGTTCCTGTTGATAAAGTATTTCATTCAACTTAGCTCGAATATCGTGCAAGTCCTTTGGAGGAATATATCCCGTACCGCTGATACGGACAGCTCTTGTTCTCAAATAGCCGGATTCTTCATTGGAAACCAAACCCGTGGATATAGCCTGATGTACTCGGAATAAAGTGCGTTCATCAATTATTTCCTGATTCCTCCCTTTATTAATATACTCCACTTCTGATATGAAAGTATTATATAGGTTTTTCAGCATCTTGGCGTCTTCATACTTCTTTTCGGAAGTAATGCCATCTTTGAGCAATGCCTCTGTTTCCACGTAAGTATAGGTATTCCCTTCAATCTTACCTGAATAGTAACACCACACCACGGCTAAATCTTTTATTTCATTAGAACGCAAATCCGATAGTTTCGCTAAAGGATGATTCAAAATGAATCGCGCAGTTCCTTGCTGTTCCTTATTAAATATCTGTTCCATAATCATAAAACATTGTCGCCTAGGGTTAGATTTTATAGTTCCCTATATAACAGGAATATTGTGTTTATCCCCCAAAAACATGAATTCCATCAGTTATATTTTTTCTATATTTACAACCGCAAAAGTAATAAATAATATTTAGTTCTAACGATATAAACAAAAATCCTAATTAGACTACCGATCAACGTCAAATTAGGATACTTCTTATAAAATACGTTCCTAACACTCAACAGCGACTCGCACCTATGTCTCACTAATACCTCCATCATTTTTCAAGAAAAAAGTAACGAAAAATTGACTGCCCGTATCGGCAACTTATCGAAGACTTATCGGTAACTTATCGAAGACTTACCAGTGAAACACCGACGGGACAAGGGAAAGAGTGTAATGCTATTATACTAAATTAACATTTAGGACTTCCTCGTTATCCCCAGTTCCAAGGTCGAAACATATTGAATTTTCCCTTCATCCAACAATTTCCGGACTTGCCCGATCACGACTTCTTCGTCCTCACCCAATTGACGCACCAACTCCCGAATATTCGTATTCTGTTTGACAAGCACTTGCAAAATCCGTTCCTCCAAGCTCTTCCGCTCTTCCCGATGCAACCGTTTCTTCTTCCCGATACAGACATCACATATCCCGCAAGGTTTCTCTTCCTTCTGCCCGAAATACTCCATAAGCAAAAGCTGGCGACACGTTTCGTCATCCCGGATATAACGGGCCATGGCCCCGATCTTCGTGACAAACAACTCCTTCCGGTTCTCGTAAGCCTCCCTCCCGATTGTGATATAGGACAATGGCAACCGGGGCTGGTAATACACAATGTAAGGTTTCACGTCCCCCGGCACGTAGCGAATAATCTTACGCTTTGCCAGAGAAATAAAAGCATCATACAGCACCTTGCGTGTCACGTCGAGCTGATCAGCCAAAAAACCTTCGTCCACGTAAGCATCCTGCACGAAAATTCCGGCATAATTTCTCATCAGGAGAACCATAAGTCTTTCCAACAAGGGATCACCCGTCTCAAACTCGTACAACCGATCCCGTAACACGGTGAACATCACCCGGGAACGGGAATTTATATCCGTCGTGTACCCCAAGAACCCCGCGACCTCCAGAATACTGATGGCAGACATCACCCTCGCCTCGTTGAGTTTAAAATTACGGGCAAACAGTTTCAAATTGAACTCGAACGCCCGTCCCTGTCCCTCGCCCTCACCTAACTGGTAATAGTTCGCCAAGGCCTCGTACACCCTCAATATATAATCTTTCGGGGGAAAAGCATCATCAATCCGTTTTTGTAAACCACCCAAAGCTGCCCGGCTGGAAAGTAACACGGCGTATGCCCTTTTTCCATCCCGTCCGGCACGTCCCGCCTCTTGGAAATAGGCCTCCGGACTGTCCGGCACGTCATAATGCACCACCACCCGCACATCCGCCTTATCAATCCCCATCCCGAAAGCGTTCGTCGCCACCACCACGGGAACTTTTCCGCTTTTCCACGCCTCCTGCCGACGTGCCCGCTGCGCAGAAGACAACCCGGCATGATAAAAGTCAGACTTGATCCCCGACTTGTTCAGGAAAGCGGCAATCGAAGAAGCCTTCAACCGGGTACGCACGTACACGATCGCCCCCCCCTGCACCTTGGACAAAATATTGAATAATTCCAACGGCTTGGCCTCCGTGTCCCGGATCACGTAGGAAATATTTTCCCGCCGGAAACTTTTAGAGAGAACGTTCGGGGTCGAAAAGTGCAGCTGTTTCTGAATATCCTCCACGACCTCGGGGGTAGCCGTGGCCGTGAGCGCCAGGGTAGCCACCCCGGGAAAGAATTCACGCACCTCCGCTATTCGCAGGTACGGGGGACGAAAATCATACCCCCATTGAGAAATACAATGAGCTTCGTCCACGGTAATCAGACACACGTTCATCAACCTCAATTTTTCCCGGAACCGTTCCGAGTACAATCGCTCGGGCGACACGTACAAGAACTTAACCGTATCATATATACATTTATTAATGATCGACTCCACCCGGTCACGCCTCATCCCCGTGTAGATCGCCTCGGCTGGAATCTGCCTGTTCTTTAAATCCTCCACTTGATCCTTCATCAGGGCAATCAACGGGGTCACCACCAGACAGACACCCTCCATCGCTAGCCCGGACACCTGGTACGTGAGCGACTTTCCCCCTCCCGTGGGCATAAGGGCAAGCGTGTCCTTCCCGTCCAGCACGGAACGGATAATCTCTTCTTGCAAGGATCGGAAATCATCGTATCCCCAGTAAGTCTTTAATATCTCTTTTATATCACGGGTCATTCTTCGAATTCTATTCGCAAAAATACAAAATAGACGAAAAAACTCTCACAAACTCGTATATTTAAATCGCTTTTTATTATTTTCGCCCGAATATTAATCGCATAAAATCATGAAACTACAACATATACTGATTTTTATCCCCTTCCTATGGGCTTGTAACGATAAGTTCGCGAAAAACGAGCAACCCGTGGCAAAGGTTTTCGACAAATACTTGCTGAAATCGGAAGTTTCCGGCTTTATTCCCCAAGGAACCCCCTCGAAAGATAGTCTCATCATGGCACAAAGCTACGTGCGGAACTGGATTACCAAAGAATTACTGTTGCACAAAGCGACCCAGAACCTGAGCGACGAGGAAAAAAACATTCGGAAACAAGTGGAAGACTATTCCTCTTCTATCTTGATCCATAAATACAAGGAGAAACTGATTTCCCAGAAACTCAGCCGGGAAGTAAGCGAACGTGAAATCTCGCAATACTACGACGCGAACAAATTCAACTTCGTGCTGAACACCCCGGTCGTGAGAGCTTTGTTCGTGGTGATTCCCAAATCCGCTCCGAACATTGAAAATGCTCGTAAATGGTTCCGTTCCAAGGAAGCCAAAGACCAGGAAGCGTTGGAAGAGTATTGCATCACGTCAGCCAAGAAATTCGATAACTTCAACGACCAATGGATCGAACTGCGTAACCTGCTGAACCTCCTGCCCATCACGTCGGCAGAATGGGAAAGTAAATATAAAAACAAGGAGTCCATCGAAATCGAGGACGACGAGAATCACTATTTTCTCAAGATCAACGAGCTACGCCAAGCTCATGAAACGGCACCTCTCGGTTACGTGAAAAAAGAGATCGAGATATTGTTGCTGAACAAACGTAAAATCTCCTTCGAAGAGAATCTGGAAAAAGACATCAACACGGAAGGTCTTCGGAAAGATTACGTCAAAATATATTAACAGGATTAGAAAAATGAAAATAAAAATGCGAAAACGAACGGATTATTCGCGGATTTGAAGAAAAAGTATTAGTTTAGAGCGTTTTTATTGAGTATAACCTTATTCATAAATTATGAGATATTTATCACTGCTTGTACTGTTATTTTTAGCTAGTTACGCCTCGGCACAAAAAAACGTGATCGACAAGATTATCGCTGTCGTGGGTGAAGAAATCGTGTTGAAATCGGATATTGAGAACCAATTTTTACATGAACAATCCCAAGGATTAGTAAATTCTTCCGCCGACTCTCGTACCAGAATATTAGAAAATTTATTGGTCCAGAAACTGTTAGTGGCTCAAGCTAAGATAGATAGTATCGAGGTAACCGACACGGAAGTGGAAAACGCGTTGAATTCACAATTGGAGCAATACGTGCAACACATCGGTTCCCGGGAACGTCTGGAAACCTACTTCGGAAAATCATACGAGGACATCAAGAACGAAATGCGTAACCCGCTCCGCGAACAAATGATCACGCAACATATGCAATCCAAAATCGTCGGAAACGTTCGGGTAACCCCCTCGGAAGTCAGGTATTTCTACCGGAAATTCAACAAGGACAGTCTTCCGGAAGTACCCGATAAATACGAGATTCAACAGATCGTTATCAAACCGAGAATCAGCGATACCGAGAAGGAACGTATCCGTAACCGGTTGAGAGATTTCCGTGAAGAGATTCTTGCCGGCAAACAAACGTTCAACACGTTAGCTGTATTGTACTCGGAAGACCCCGGATCTGCCGCTAAAGGTGGTGAATTAGGTTACCAAACCAAGAGCGCGCTGGCCCCGGCATTTGCCGAAGCTGCCTTCAGCTTGAAACCCGGCAGGGTATCTAAAATCGTGGAAACAGAATTCGGTTTCCATATCCTTCAATACATCGACCGCCAAGGAGACAAAGTAAACGTGCGCCACATCCTGCTCCGTCCCCGGATTTCCGATGAAGAACGGCAAGAAGCAATCCAGCATTTGGACACCGTGTTGACTTACATCCACGACGGGAAAGCCACGTTTGAAGAAGCCGCGGCTTATTTCTCCATGGACAAAAAGACCAGAAACAACGGCGGATTGATTTTCAACGAGGAAGACGCTGATTCCAAACTCCCCAGAGAAACCATCGAAGGAGAAATGGCCCGTCAGGTAAACAAACTGAAAGTGGGTGAAATTTCCTCTCCTTTCTTGGATCAGACCCGTACAGGCGAAGAATACAAGGTGATCAAAATCAAGGCTTACTATCCTTCCCACACGGCTAACCTGGACGATGACTGGATCAGCTTTGAAAACGGGTTGAAAAGCAAAAAACAACAGGAAGTACTTGATAAATGGATCAAGGAAAAACAAGCAAACACCTATATCCATATCGACGAAGATTACAAGAACTCCAAATTCCATTATGACGGATGGTTTAAATAATTGACAAGCTAAGATTTACAATTAAAGATTGATGATTTTTCCGCGATGAGAGCAGGTTTATGGGTTGGGATATTATGTATTGTATGGGGACTATTCCCCTTGCAGACAGTTGTAGCACAGGGAAATAAAAAAGCTAAAGTCAAGATCGTTAATGCCGATAGTTTACTGGTGGGAACGCTGGGCAAACCGTCTAGGTTTATCGGGAACGTACACATGACGCATGAAAACACGCTCATGTGGTGCGATAGTCTCTACCAGTATGAACTACCGGACTCCAACTATCTTGAAGCATTCGGCCACGTGCGGGTGATCAAAAACGATAGCATCCGTATGTCCGGTGACTACATGTACTATGATGCCAACAAAAAACTGATTCAAGTCCGCCGGAACGTCACGCTGGAAGATCCCCAGATGATCCTGACCACCGATTTTCTGGATTATGACGGACTATTCGACATCGGGTATTACTTCAACTGGGGACAACTGAAAGATAGCCAAAACACATTGGATAGTAAAAAAGGAAACTATTTTACCCAAACGAAGATAGCTCTCTTCAAAGACAGCGTGAAAGTGAATTCTCCCGAATACCTGATCTTCTCGGACACCTTGAAATATAACACGGAAACTAAGCTGGTTTCCATTCTGGGCCCCACGAACATATACGGGAAGGAGGACGAAAATAACACCCTCTACTCCGAGGATGGATGGTATGACTCCAACTTGGGACACGCAGAACTGTACAAGAACAACCGAGTCACACACCAGAGTTACGAGGGGGTGGCCGATACCATGGTCATCGATAGTATAACCGGGATGGCTTATCTCTACTGGAACGTCACGCTTGTGGACACCGTGAACAACGTGATTGTGAAAGGTGAATACGCGCAAATGGACCGGGAACAAAACAAGGCATTCGTCACCGACAGCGCCCTGTTAATCATGGTCGGAAAACAAGATTCTCTTTTCGTACACGGAGATACCCTGTTCATGGATCAGGACTCTGCCAAGAACCAGATTTTACGGGCTTACTATAAAGTCAAGTTCTTTAGTCAGGACTTGCAAGGATTGTGTGATTCGATGGTCTACCTTTCTGTCGACTCCACCATCACCCTCTACAATGAGCCAGTGGCATGGGCCAGTGGCAACCAAATGACCGCCGAAAAGATTTCCTTGCTCACGGGAAATGGAACGATTAAGGAATTCTACCTGAATACCAAGGCCTTCATGGTCTCTCGAAGGGAGGAAACCGAAATGTACGACCAGATCAAAGGGCGAAATATGACCGGTTATTTCCGGGATAACGAACTCTACATGGTGTATGTGAACGGTAACGGGGAAACCATCTACTTCCCCGATGATAAAGGAAACATCATTGGTGTTAACACCGCCAATAGCTCCAACATCCGTATCATGATCGACAAACGGAAAGTCACGGACATCATCTTCATCAACAAGCCCGACGGGGAACTCAATCCCTTGTTCTTGGCCGATCCCGAAGAAGCCCGTCTGAAGGACTTCCGCTGGCTGAAATACATGCAACCATTGAATAAATTCGACATCTTCAAAGAAACCAAAGAACCCGACCCTGTCGAGAAAGAAGAGAAAGAAAAAGAATAATGTAATCAAATTAAACAAATGTGATAACTTTGAAGATTATTTAAAGCACTTAAAATTTTCATAATCTTATCAGAATTCCCTAACGCTGTTCATAGTATATTTTTTTACATTTGTGAAAAATAAAACGATATGCAGCTCCGGAAAAACCTTAACCTCTACTTATCGGGCATCGTGGTCTTCATGCTGACCATACTCTTATTGTCCACAGCCTTTGCCCTCGACGAGAGTTTAGGGAACCGGATAGCTAAGATTTTTTGGTTCTACAAAGTTATTATCGTGGCAGGAATTGCCTGCATACCGCTCGTATGGATGCGTCCTTTCCGTTTTTCGATAACTGACCTGCTGGTTCTCCTTTATGCGGGCTATACCCTCTGTAACGACTATTTTGCGGGGACAATCGCTCCCACCCGAACGAGCCTCTTCATCTTGATCATCGTCACGTATTTCATATTCCGACAGCTGACAACATTCGCCTCGCTCAGTTTCACGCACGCGGCACTCCTGCTCACCGGGGCAATAGAAGCCATCTGGGGACTCGCCCAACTATACGGTTTTACTCCCTCTCAACACAGCCGTTTCGAACTAACCGGATCATTCTTCAACCCCGGCCCCTATTCCGGATTTCTAGTTGCCATACTACCGTTAGCTTTATACTACACGCTTACCGCCTGCCGGATAGCCCGCATCCTGTCGGGAGTGATTCTCGTACTTCTCCTGCTCGTCCTGCCCGCCACGTTAAGTCGCGGGGCGTGGTTAGCCGCCATCGCGGGATGCGGAATTGTACTAGGTAACTACTTTCACCTCTATAACCGATTGAAGTTTTTATTTCAAAAACATCGGTTCGCCTCCTTCATCGCAACGATCTGTATATTCCTCCTAGTCACCGAGACTCTCATCGGGATATACCAATTAAAAAAAGAATCTGCCGATGGACGCCGACTCATCTGGAAAGTCTCGTCCACCCTTGTAGCCTCCCATCCGGCAACAGGCGTCGGGTTCGGGCATTTTGCCGGGGCCTACGGGGAAGCCCAAGCCGCCTATTTCTCTGCCACGGAGCGCTCCGCAGGAGAAGAACTCGTGGCCGATGCCCCCGAGACAGCCTTCAACGAATTCGTGCAAATCACGACAGAAACCGGAATCATCGGTTTATTACTTTTCCTGACAATCATTTTTTGGGCCTTCAAAACCGCCCGGCATCCTGACAATAAAGTCGCGGCAGGCGTGACCGGTTCGTTAGCCGCGTTCCTCGTTTTTGCCTGCTTTTCCTACCCGTTCAGCGTGTTGCCCCTTCTCATCCTCTTCACGCTGCTCTTGGCACAATGTACCTCGATGCAACAGGGTTCCCGTTGGCTCTCCGGCATCTTCTACCTGTTCCTGTTTCTCCCCATCTATTTCCTAGCCACCGGGCAACAGGAACGGGAACAAGCCTACAAACGCTGGAAATCCGAACAAATCTATTTTAACATGCAGATATTCGAACGCACCGTGGATAATTACAAGAAACTCTACCCTCTTCTGAAGGATCAACCCGCATTCCTCTTCGAATACGGGCAATGCCTCTCCCGCACGGGACAACCCGAAACCAGTAACCTCATCCTTGAAGAGGCTGCCCGCCTATCTGCCGATCCCATGATCCGTAACATCATGGGCAAAAACTACCAAACCATGAAACAATATCCTCAAGCTGAATCCGCTTTCCTGAAAGCCTCCCGCATGGTCCCCAACCGCCTCTACCCACTCTACCTGCTCTCCAAGATGTACCACGAAAACGGCCAAACCGACAAGGCCATTGCCACTGCCCGCTTACTACTCGAAAAAGCCCCCAAAGTCCCCTCTTCCGCCGCCGAGGAGATGAAACGGGATATGCTGAAACTAATTATAGATACTCAATAGAGCCCCATTTTATTTATTACAAATTAGTAATGCCCATGTCGATCACACTTATTGCCGGAATGACGGTCGGAACCTTCGTCAGTTTATTCATCATTCCCTTGTTTTATTACTATTTAGAACGTATTTTTATCTCAAGAAAAAAATGAAGAAAGTAATTAAATCCATATTCCAGTACGTGGGAGCCATCCTGCTGGCCATCGTGATTGCTGCCCTGTTGCGCTTTTTTATCGTGGACTTTTACAGCATCCCTTCCGACTCGATGTACCCGACGATCGAACCGGGAGATTTTATCGTGGTGAACAAAATGTACATGGGAGCCCGCTTTTACAAAAACTTCGACTTCTTGGACGGCGCACACCCGGAAACCGTGCGGGTACCGGGGTTCTCTTCACTGAAACGCAATGACGTGATCGTTTTCAACTTTCCCACGCACACGAACGGTCGCTGGGATATGGATTTAGGAACATTTTACGTGAAACGCTGTATCGCCCTGCCCGGAGACACGTTATCAATCATCGCCGGAATCAATCATATCAACGGTAAAACCGGCTACGGAAACATGGAGGAACAACAACGCCTGCACCATTACCGCGGGGAGTACGCCCCGGGAATTTACAACGCTTTCCCCTTCGATTACTGGCATCGCTGGAACATCCAAGACTTCGGTCCCCTGTACCTTCCCGCCGCAGGAGCCACTATCACCATTGACACGTTAAACTTTTCGCTATACCGCCACTTGATCGCTTACGAAACCCAAGCACCCGTACACTCACAAGATCGCCAACTCTACATCCGGGATTCCTTGATCCGTGAATACACGTTCCAAAAAAATTGGTACTTTGTGGCCGGCGACCAAGTCTTCAACTCCCGGGATTCCCGATACATCGGTCCCATCCCCGAAGACTTTATCGTGGGCAAAGCCTCGTTCGTCCTCACATCAAAAGACCCACACACGAAAAAATACGTGTGGCGACGTTTTTTCAAAAAAATAAAATGAGGATGTGTCAAAAGGTATTTTATCCTCAAAAAAACTCCTCCGTCACTTCGTGCCACCTCTTTCTTCCCCTGCCTGAGGGGAAGTACCCCGAAGGGGGGATGGGGAGGGAGAACAGAAGAGGAATTTGTAACTTTTCCCGAAGACGGTGAGTAACTCAACTCTCCCTCTGTTTATAGAGGGAGTACGGCGAAGCCGGGAGGGAGTTTGAAAAATACCTTTTGTCCCCCCTCTATAAACTTATTTTTTTATCCCCAACTCCTCCCGCAAGAAAGGAGCCGTCACGGATTTTTTATTCCGAGCAACTTCTTCCGGGGTTCCGGTACAAACGACGGTACCACCCATTTTACCACCGCCGGGTCCCATATCGATAAGATAATCGGCTACTTTAATCACGTCTAGGTTATGCTCGATGACAATCACGGTATTCCCTTTATCAACCAGCTTTTGTAGCACTCCCAACAATATATTTATATCCTCGAAATGTAGTCCGGTTGTAGGTTCATCCAGTATATATAGCGTACTCCCGGTGTCTTTCTTCGAAAGTTCGGTAGCCAATTTAATGCGCTGGGATTCTCCCCCGCTTAACGTGGTACAAGGTTGTCCGATCTTGATATACCCCAACCCGACATCCTGTAACATCTTCAATTTGGATTGCAGGTGAGGCAGATTCTCAAAGAACTCTACCGCCTGATTGATCGTCAGGTTCAATACATCCCCGATGGACTTTCCTTTATAGCGAACCTCCAAGGTCTCTTTGTTGTAACGTTTACCATCACAAGCCTCACAATGTACATAGACATCCGGAAGGAAATTCATCTCGATGGTCTTCACACCCGCACCTTTACAAACTTCACAACGTCCTCCGCTCACGTTAAAGGAAAAACGTCCGGCCGTGTATCCCCGGATTTGTGACTCCGGTAACTTTTCGAATATCTTCCGAATATCGGTAAACAATCCCGTGTAAGTTGCCGGATTGGAACGAGGGCTTTTACCTAACGGGCTTTGATCCACCACCACGACCTTATCAATTTCAGTCATCCCTTCTATCGATTTATAAGGTAACGGTGCAGCCAAAGCATTATAAAAATAAGCACTCAATATCGGATGCAAAGTCCCGTTGACCAAAGAAGATTTTCCACTTCCACTTACCCCGGTCACGCAAATCAATTTCCCCAGAGGAAAATCGACACTCACATTTTTAAGATTATTTCCGGTACATCCTTTCAGGGAAATCTTCTTTCCATTCCCTGCACGACGTTCCGCCGGGATAGCGATGACCTTCTCCCCTTTCAAGTACTGTGCAGTCAGACTATCACTTTTCAGAATATCGGAATACCCCCCGATAGCCGTGATCTCCCCTCCTTTTCTTCCCGCCTTAGGTCCCAAATCCACGATATAATCGGCATTCTCCATCATCTCCTTGTCATGCTCCACCACGATCACCGAGTTACCGTTATCCCGCAATTCCTGCAAAGAATGAATCAACTTCCGGTTATCCTTCTGGTGCAACCCAATACTCGGTTCATCCAATATATAAAGGACGTTTACCAACTGTGAACCGATCTGTGTTGCCAGACGAATACGCTGAGACTCCCCTCCCGATAATGTCATGGACTGACGATTCAAGGACAGATACTCCAAGCCGACATCAAGCATAAACTTCAGGCGAGTCCGGATTTCTTTTAAAATCTCTCCCGCAATCTGTTTCTGTTTATCCTCTAAATGTTCCTCCACGTTACCGATCCACTCGTACAAATCAGATAACTCCATACTCGCCAATTCAGAAATATTCTTCCCGTTAATATAGAAATGCAGAGCCTCTTGGTTCAACCGTTGACCGTTACACACGTCACAGGTTGTCACGGAAATAAACTGTTCCGCCCATTTATTCGCTTTCTTGGAAGTCGAATTTTCTTCCTGCATGGTGACATACTTCAATATTCCCTCGTACGTCGTGAGGAAATTGGATGATACCCCGATCTCCGCATTCTCCAAACGGAATTGTCCCGGATAACCATACAGAATATCTGTCAAAGCCTCTTCGGGTAGGTCCCGAATCGGTTGTTTTATATCGGCACCATGTTTTCTCAGAATTGTTTCGATCTGGTAAAAAATAAGAGAAGCCTTATATTTTCCAAGGGGCAGGATTCCCCCGGCATGAATGGATAATGAATTATCCGGAATAATCTTTTCCATCGCCACCTCGTTGACAAATCCCAATCCCTTACATTTCTTACAAGCCCCGTGAGGCGAGTTGAAAGAAAAGGTATGCGGGGCCGGATCTTTATAAGAAAGCCCGGTATCCGGACACATCAAATGGCGGCTATAATATTTAATCTCATCCGATTCGTAATCTTTTACCATCATCACACCCTTGCCGTGTTTCATGGCAGTACCCACAGAATTTTTCAAGCGTTTCAAATCAGCCTGATCCATGACAATCTTGTCCACCACGATTTCGATATCGTGCATCTTATAACGATCAACACTCATCCCGATCGTTATCTCCCGCAGCTCTCCATCTACCCGTGCCGAAATAAAACCATTCTTCCGTAAATTCTCGAATAACTCCCGGTAGTGTCCTTTACGTCCTTTTACCACGGGAGCCAACAACAATACACGCCGTCCGGCAAAATCACGCTGTAACAATTCCAATATCTGTTCATCCGTATACTTTACCATCTTACTACCCGTGGCGTATGAGTAAGCAACACCCGCACGGGCATAAAGCAAACGCAAAAAGTCATAGATCTCGGTGGTCGTACCGACCGTAGAACGAGGATTTTTATTCGTGGTTTTCTGTTCAATTGAAATCACAGGACTTAACCCGGTAATTTTATCCACATCCGGACGTTCCATACCTCCCAGAAAACGACGGGCATATGCGGAAAAAGTTTCCAGATACCGACGCTGCCCCTCGGCATATATCGTATCAAAAGCCAAAGATGATTTTCCACTCCCGCTTAACCCGGTAATCACCGTCAACTTATCCCGTGGAATCGTCAGGTCTATATTTTTCAGATTATGCTCTCTGGCACCAAATATGGCTATATTGTTATCTTCTTCTTCTCTGTACTCCATGAATTCCTATTCCTTAAAAATCAACTTACAAAGATAGGGAAACTATTTCGAATGGAAGAAAAATTTATGATTTATGATTTACAATTTACGAATAAAAAGTGTAAACTTGATACCGTAAAAATCTAAAATCAGTAAATCTAAAATTCATGGAGTAATGTGTGGTAGGAATTTAAAATCGGAAATCAAAAATAAAAAAAAGGAGGGATTTCCTGTAGCGTCTTAAATGGAATACATTGGGACTGACGAAAAGATGTTGTATGTATGTGTGTGTGCGTGCGTCTGTGTGTGTGGTGTGTGTGCGTGGTGTCCCGTAGGATATATTCCAGTACTTTTAAGAACTCTATCAGAAAATCAGCTTAAACCCCAGTCAAAGCTATCCCCTCTCTTTATGCTAGATGATTCAATCTAATAACAGCTAAAAATAAATCATAAGTTCATCATCTATTCTACCTCTTTAACGTTACCGCTAAAGAAAGGTTTCGTTTTTTCTCGAAAAAAAATCGAGAAATTTTATTTTTCAATTATTCAAACTAACTCTTCAGTTTTCAACCATCAAGAAGCATTCCTTGATTGTGAATACATAGAGTATAACGGGAATTATTGGGATAGGTTACACTTTCGAGTAAAAAAATCATGATTTTTTTTGTCCTGATGAAATCCGGTGTAAGTAACTCCAAGAAAGCGTGTCAAACGTCATTTTTCAAACTCCCTCCCCCCTTCGGGGTACTCCCTCTATAAACAGAGGGAGAGCTGGAATACTTCCTGTCTTCGGAAAGAGTCACCAGCTCCTCCTCTGTTTATAGAGGAGGTGGCAGCATAGCTGACGGAGGAGTTAAAAAATAACTTTTAAATCAACCTCCTTCAGAACAAACTTCCCGAAACACACAAAAAAAAGAGCGCCTCACGACGCTCTTTTTTATATGAAGATTTCAAATCTTACTTTTTCACGGCTTCTTTCACCTGATCGTTAGGAACCATTTGTTCCTTAAAAGTATAGGCACCGGTTTTTGGAGATTTCACCATTTTGATGATTTTTGCAAATCCCCTACCATCTGCTGTTTTAAGTGTTGCAACAACTTTCTTTGCCATAGCTTAATTATTTTATTTCTCTGTGTAAAGTTACTCTTCTCAGAATCGGGTTGTATTTACGCAACTCCATTCTCTCGGGGGTGTTCTTTCTGTTTTTGGTCGTGATATAACGAGACGTGCCCGGCATTCCGGATTCTTTGTGTTCCGTACACTCCAAAATCACCTGTATTCTGTTTCCTTTGCTCTTCTTTGCCATCTCTTCTTACTTTATACGTTCTTAATTAAACCATTGGCAGTAGCTTCCTTCAAACAAGCACTAATACCTTTCTTGTTGATCAGGCGCAATCCGGCTGCAGATACATTCAAACGGATCCATCTATCTTCTTCTGGCCAATAAAAATTCCTCTTAAACAGGTTGATCTCGAATGTTCTCTTCACTCTTCTTTTGGAGTGAGAAACATGGTTACCAACCATCGCTTTCTTTCCAGTTATTTGACAAATTCTTGACATCTCTCAATATTTTTATAAACGCTTTCCAAACAGGATGCAAATTACGCACTTTTTATTCAAACAATCAAATGTTTCGGTAAAAAAGTTTCAAGTTTTTTTTACCTCAATATAAAATATAATATCACGAGGAATATTGCCAAGGCAATAAATTCCCGGATCACTTTTTTCCTTCTCTCCGAACCCGCCTTTGTATCGGCCTTTCTCAAAATATCCAGCAACGCCCCGGTAGGACAAAAATAGTTACACCAAGGACGGGCAAAAAATACGGATAAGAGTAAAAATATGACAGCCAAAGCGATGACCCACCCCGTTGCAGCGGTCAATAAAAATGCCGGGAAGGGTTCCAACGATGCCAATTCCAACGGGATTCCCCACAACAACAGCGCAAGAATCACCATAAAATAGATCACGCGAGTATATTTAAATACATTCTTCCACACTCCCTTGGGGGCTATTTTTTTCTTACGAACTTTCCCTACCAATTCCTGCGCTGCCCCAAAAGGACATAGATACGCGCAATAATACCCCTTGTTCAAGAATAAGGGACAAGCCAAAGCCAGCACGGCAATCACGGGCAACAAAATACGAGCGCCCCAAGGTACCCCGTTCAACAACCAATTAAATAACAACTCTAATGAAACAAAGTACCCGGACCAGAAACCAAGAATCAACACGGAAGAAACCTGCAACACGTAACGCCAACGTTTCATCCGACTTCCCCAGAACATACTGGCTAACGCCAACAAAACCACGATTCCCCCCAAAGCGTGCTGTAACAATTTCATCCAATCCACGTCATAACCACCCCCGTCACGTTCCAGGTAAAACTCCAACGCTCTTTTCACACTCCCCCGGATGGCATCACTCGACATCGTGGCCCCACTCACGGCCTCCACGTTCAGTTGCTCGGCCTCCTCCAACGTCTTACCATCCCATGCCGAGAACAGATTCTTTTTCTCCAAACGCCTTAAAAACCCGGGCGACTCGCTATTATCTAACAGGGTAAGTCCTAAAATCACATCCTCCTCGGAAACAGCCAAAAACAAAGGTACATTCCCGGCATAACCGATCAGATCGTCCGCAATCGGGGTCGTAACAAGTAATCTACCAATCTCCTCCCCACCAGCTTTAACGGCATAATGTACTTCGTTCACTTTCTCTACGCTCGTACAAGTCGGAAAATATTTCTTCACCGCATCCAGCGGAACAACATTCGAAACTTCTGCTTTCACCTCTTGATACTTCGGGGTCTCGTTTGTCGTCTTGAAATTCAACGAAATCAGGTAAATGATAACACACAACAAAATTACCTTAGGTAACTTCGTGATAAAAGTTGCAACATTTTCTTGTATATTCATATCAATCTTATCCATTTTTGAAGGACACAAAAATAAGGAGAAATTCATTCATTTGTATATTCTATCTGACTTAATTATATTTGTCACATTCTAAAACCAAATAATAAAATTCAAAATGAAAAAAGTCACTTACTTAGTTTGTTGCGTAGGACTAGCGCTGCAATCCTGCCAATCAGGGCAAGTGAAGAATGAAAATCCATTTTTCAACACGTATGAAACCCCTCATGAGGTTCCCCCTTTCCACTTGATTAAAAATCAACATTATCTTCCTGCTTACGAGGAAGGGATGAAACAACACCAAGCGGAAATCGACGCGATCATCAACAATCCGGAGGCTCCTACATTTAAAAACACGATCGACGCTCTCGAAACTTCCGGCGAATTACTGAACAAAGTAGCCTCCGTGTTCGGCAATCAACAAGGTGCGAACACGAACGATTCGATCAAGGCCATCGCCAAAGAGATTACCCCGAAACTCACCGCTCACTGGGATGCGATCAATTTAAATGACAAACTTTTCGAGAGAATCAAAACGGTATATAATAATAAGGAGAAAGAAAATCTGACTCCGGAACAATTGACTGTACTCGACAAATATTACCAAGGTTTCGTTCGGGGTGGAGCCAACCTCTCTCCCGAGGACAAGGAAACATTCAAGAAGTTGAACAGCGAACTATCTATGCTCAGTCTGCAATTCGGTGAAAACTTGCTGAATGAGACCAATAATTTCAAACTGGTCATTGATAACGAGAAAGATTTATCCGGTCTTCCCGAAAACGTGATTGCCACAGCTGCTACCGCTGCCAAGAATGCCGGATTGGAAGGGAAATGGGTGTTTACCCTCCACAACCCAAGCATGATTCCGTTCCTGCAATATGCTGACAACCGTGATTTAAGAGAAAAGATCTACAAGGCTTACATCAACCGTTGCAATAACGACAACGAGTACGATAACAAAGAGATCATATCCAAGATCACTTCCCTGCGAGTACAAAAAGCCCAGTTGCTCGGTTATGATACCCATGCGGCATTCATTCTCGACAACAACATGGCCAAAACCCCGGAGAACGTGTACGACCTCTGTAACCAAATTTGGAATGCCGCTCTCCCGATCGCTAAAAAAGAAGCCAAAGAACTTCAAGACATGATTCGCAAGGAGGGTAAAAACTTCAAATTGCAGCCTTGGGACTGGCGCTATTATGCTGAAAAAGTAAAGAAAGCCAAATACGGGTTAGACGAAAATGAACTTCGTCAATACTTCCCGCTAGAAAATGTCAGAGAGGGAGCCTTCTACACGGCCAATAAATTATACGGTATCACGTTTACACAACGTACCGACCTACCCGTTCCCCATCCGGACGCTTTGGCATTCGAGGTGAAGGAAGCGAACGGAGATCACATCGGGATTCTATACATGGACTTCCACCCGAGAGAAAGCAAACGTTCAGGAGCATGGATGAATTCTTATCGCAAGCAATCCGCACTGGGTAAAAAAGTAACCCCGATCATCACGAACGTGTGCAACTTCACGAAACCCACGGGGGATGTTCCGGCATTATTGAGTTTTGACGAGGCACAAACCCTTTTCCATGAATTCGGTCATGCCCTTCACGGTTTATTGTCACAATGTACATATAATAAGGTATCAGGAACTTCTGTTCCTAGGGATTTCGTGGAACTCCCCTCTCAAATTATGGAAAACTGGGCCGCTGATCCCGAAGTATTGAAAGTTTACGCCCGTCATTACAAAACGGGAGAACCGATCCCGCAAGAGCTTATCGACAAACTGGAGAATAGCGGACATTTCAACCAAGGATTCGTCACGACCGAATTCATGGCAGCCGCTTTACTGGATATGGCTTACCACACGCGTAACACCACCGATCCCGTCAACCCGAGTGAATTCGAAAAAGCCACGTTAGAAAAAATCGGACTTATCCCGGAAATCACGGTACGCTATCGCAGTCCTTACTTCCAGCACATATTTGCCGGAGGCTATTCTTCCGGGTATTACGCTTACACGTGGGCCGAAGTACTGGATGCTGATGCTTTCGAGGCATTTAAAGAAACCGGAAACATCTTCAATCCCGAAAAAGCAAAAGCATTCCGGGAGAACATTCTTTCCAAAGGTGGCTCCGAAGATGCCATGACCCTTTACCAGAAATTCAGAGGTCAAGAGCCTTCTATTGATCCATTACTAAAGCGTAAAGGATTAAAATAAAAAAATTAGAGGATTGTGAATCACAATCCTCTAATTTTTTTATTTTTTCACGCAACCTTTTCAAAAATCCTGCATCTAATAAATAAATTCACACTAAGTAATAAAAACGGGTTTATTGCAAGAAAATGGATGCTCGAAGTAGTTCCAATTTTAGGGTTAGTAGTAAATAGTGAAAAAGCTGTCTCTCGTCAAGACAGCTTTTTTTGATTATATCTGCACCACTCGGCAATCCCACACTCTTCACACTTCGGCTTTCTTGCCACGCAAACATATCTTCCGTGCAATATCAACCAATGGTGAGCCGTGGACAGCCACTCGGCAGGAATATGCGCCACGAGTTGTTTTTCCGTTTCCAACGGGGTCTTGGCACCCGTTACCAGCCCGATACGGTCAGCTACCCGGAAAACGTGCGTGTCGACAGGCATAGCCGGACGCTTGAAAGCCACCGCTTCCATAACATTGGCCGTCTTCCGTCCTACCCCGGGTAACGTCTGTAATAACTCGAAATCATCCGGGACAATCCCATCAAAATCTTCCATCAGCTTTTTTGCCATCGCAGACAAATGCTTGGATTTATTATTCGGGTAAGAGATAGACTTGATCAACTCGAAAATCTCCTCCACGCTCGCTTTGGACATGGATGCTGCATCCGGGAATTGCTCGAACAAAGCGGGAGTCACCATATTCACCCGTTTGTCAGTACATTGAGCCGATAAAATCACCGCTACCAGCAACTGGAAGGGATCTCTATACTGTAATTCCGTGTCAGCTACCGGCATACGTTCCCGGAACCATGCCAGTACCTTATCATATCTTTCCTCTAATCGCATAATATTAATTTCTTTGCCTACAAAGATAAGAAAGCTGAAAATTAAAAGCCTCTATTTCACCTTAATTTTCTCCCTTTTTTAATTTTGAGCCGACAAGCCCGGCTACCAATTGCTCCGTCTGAAACCACAACTTCCGACAAGCCTCACCGTCAAGAACCGCTTTCGGTACCCTCACCTGACGTTTATTCCTAAAAAAGCCGCCCGATACATTCACGTACCGATCGGAAGTTGCCAAAAGTATAGCCGTCATCGCCCCTCGTTCCGGAGATTTAATAAACGGACGAAAAAAAACATCCGCCAAGGGATCGTACCATTTATGCATAGTAATCATTCCCGTGTTCACCACACCCGGATCAACCGCATTCACGGTAATCGCACGCCCCTGTACCCGCCTTGCCAGTTCAGCCGTAAACATCAGTATCGCCAATTTTGAATTGGGATAAGCCTTAAAGCGACGGTAATGTTCTGGGTCCAATTTAAAGAAGTGATCTCCAACCTCTCCCATCTTACAAGTAACCGATGATGTATTAATAATCCGGGTCTTCCCGGTTTTTCCCATATTCGGAAGTAACCAATTCGTCAACAACCAAGTCCCCACGTAATTCACCCCCACGGTCATCTCCAACCCGTCCTCGGTCGTCGTAAAATCCCGACACATGATCCCCGCGTTATTCACCAGCACGCTAACCTCCCGTCCGTTCAGCCCGTCAACAAAAGAACGGATGGAAGCAACCGACGCCAAATCCAACTGATGCAACTCCACCCGACCGTTTCCCGTCTCCCGCACAATTTCATCCCTCACTCCTGCCGCCCGTTCAACATTCCGACAAGCCATAATCACGGGGACCCCCATACCGGCCATCGCTCTCGTGATCGCCTTTCCCATGCCCCCATTGGCCCCAGTGATGATAAACAAACCCTTGTTCATTTTTGATTTAATGATTTATGATTTTAGATTAAACTCCCTCCCGGCTACGCCGTACTCCCTCTATAAACAGAGGGAGAGTTAAAAATACAATCTTAAAAATTGAAGAGTAACTAAACTCCTCCTCTGTTTATAGAGGAGGTGCCCAAAGGGCGGAGGAGTTCTCATTTTCAAGTTTCAATTGCTCTTTTCACCTTCCTCATCACCCACCTCACTACCCCGTAAGGCAGAAAGAACAGGAAACCGATAAAGAAATAATTAATTACCCCGGGAATCATTTGGGATCGGTGACGGAACATCCCGTTAATTGCACGATGTGCAAGCGTGTCAGGTTTCATCATCACGCCGATTCGCACGGCCAAACGCTGCAAATGAAGAGGTAAATTATATAAATCGGTAGCGATCGCTCCCGGGCAAACCGTGGTAACGTTCACCCCATAATCAAGCATCTCCAAACGAAAAGCCCGGGAAAAACTCTTCAAAAAACACTTCGTGGATGCGTACAACGAAATTCCCGGATAAGGGAACCAAGCCGACATCGAAGACATATTGAGGATATACCCTTTTCCCCGTTTTCTCATATCCTCCCCGAAATAACGACAAAGCAAAACCACCGTGTTCATGTGCAACATCAGCATGGTTCGCACGACACCCACGGAAAGATTCACGATATGTTCGAACCGAAAAATACCGGCATTATTCACCAGCACCTCCACTTGTAACCCTAATGCCACGCAGAAACCATGCAGATGTTCCGCTGCATCAGGTAGTGATAAATCCATATAAAGAGGCCACGTCTGTACCTCGTACGTTTGTGATAACTCCCCGGCACATCGCGTAAGGCGCTCTTCCTCGTTACTGACCATCACGACATCATATCCTCGGGAACACAACTCCCGGGCATACTCCAAGCCGATTCCCGAACTGGCTCCCGTGACAATGGCCACCGGATGAACACTAGGCTGATCAATTACTTCCATAAATCATATTTCAATTTTTCTTGGAAGCCGATTCCAACTCCTTCAATAACTTCTTGGGTAAATCCGGAATATGCTTATGACAGGCCATCTCCCTAGAATACATACGGGCGATACAGTAGTTCGCATGTTCACAAGCATTCCGGGCATTCTCTTCCCTCGCCATCCGGTTCACAAAATCCGGTTCATTCAACAAAGCACGAGCCATCGACACCCCGTCAAATCCGGCATCCAACACCATATCTATCTTTTCCCGGGAAACCAATCCCCCCACGTACACGAGAGGTAACTTCACCGCTTCCCGGAATTTCAATGCATCTTCGAAAAAATAAGCTTCTTTAAACGGTACCGTCGGAATCATCATATGCCCGGCAACCCGAACGCCTATCGGTAACCAGAATTGTTGCATATAATACGTCAGACTACGGATAGGCATGGCCCCCCTCATCACGTACATCGGGGCCCGACTGACAAAACCACCGCTCAAAATCAAGGCATGAACCCCTGTCTCTTCCAGAGCCTTGGCCACCTCGATACATTCCGGCACCTCCATCCCACCCCGAAATCCATCCCGGGTATTCATCTTCACCAACACGGCCATGTCATCCCCCGCCGCTTTCATCACTTCCGCCATAGCCATACGCATAAACCGCATCCGGTTCTCCAGCGATCCCCCGAACTCATCCTTCCGGTGATTCGTGTAAGGGGAAAGGAACTGACTGATCAGATACCCGTGTCCGGCATGAACCTCCACGGCATCAAACCCTGCCTCCCTAGCCATATTCACCGCTTGTCCGAATGCCTTTGCCATCTCCACGATCTCCTCTTTCTTCATTCCCCGCACCAATGTCGGCGAGTAAATATTAAAACCACTCGAAGCGGAAATGGGCGTGCAGCCACAAATCCCCTTGTGCGACATATTCCCGCAATGCCCAATCTGTATGGATGCAGCCGCACCCGTGGCGTGTATATCATCCGTGAGTTGTCGTAATGCAGGAAGAATCTCCGGCCTTAACCATAATTGGTGAGGAAACGATAAACCGCTACGAACAATAGCAGCGTAAGCGATCGTCGTCATCCCGATTCCCCCCCGGGCCACCGAAAGATGATAATCATGTAACATTTCCGAAGGAGCATTCCCCGGACACATACCCTCGAATGCCGCGGCCCGTATGGTTCGGTTACGTAAAGTCAGCGGCCCTATCGTTAATGGCGTGAATAACTTGGATTCTCGTGTCATATCATTTTTCTTAATATATAAAAGGAATCACTCGTTTCAGACGACGTTTTTTCACCTCGTCCCCGAACATCCCCAAATATTTGTGATAAATTGTATTAGCTCTCGGTACTAAATTAGCGAACGTCCAAATGGCAAAAACTGCCCCGGAAAGCGACCACGTGAGAATGGCAAAACCGACCCATTCTACAATCTCGCCAAAATAATTTGCTGAAGTCACGTAACGAAACATCCCGCCCTTGGGTAAATAATGCCCCGTGTCACCGGGACGCCGCAAATGACGAATAATATGGTCCGACTGTATATTCGTGAACATCCCGGCAAAGAACAATACCGTTCCGATAATAAACTGCGGGGACGTCAACCACTCCGGGGTATAAAGATCCGACGGGGCGAAATAGAAAATCCACCCTCCTTGCATACACGCGTTCAACACGTTAAACGTGATTCCCATCAACATGATTCCTATCGGCATTCTCCCCTTACCTTTCAGTAATAACGGGAAAATAAACGCACGCTGAAAATAATGTATCTCGAAAAAAATAAAGAAAATCAACGGCACCAACTCATACCCCCTATCCGAGAAATACCAGAAAAGTGCCATCGCGATAAAAACAGGAGCTTCCATCAGTACCCAGCCGATCCGGTTATCTATTGGTCGCCCCCACTTGGCATCGAAAAACATACCATAACCCGCTTTCACGAAGTACAGGGCTACAAAAACAATAACAGCAATTCCGGTCATCACGGCCAGAAAAATATGAAATGCATCCATCCTACAATTTTATTGATTACACGAATAATCAACAAATATCATGCCAACAAACAATAAATGTTAAGAACGATAGAAAAACTCAAATCCGATATAAAATACCTTTTCGTGGACGCTCACATATTCAGGTTCGGAAAACGAGGGTAATTCGGGAAAAGCAAAATCCCAAATAATGCCTCCCCTACTCCGCTCCTACCATAAATGCAAAATATTGTAATCAGATATTAGGTATTTATAAGTATATACCACCTGCTTTATAACATGGTCATAGTTATCTCGAATATAATATTCTCCCGATGAGTTAATTTGCAGATTCAGACTATTTTACTTTATCCCGCCATGCGGTCCCGGTAACCCGTCCCGGAAACGAATACTCACGTGCGTCCCGTCACAGAAAGGTTTGTTCGATGACGCCCCGCAACGACATAGTGTAACCCGGTTCCGAAGTTCGTACCTCACGCCCTCCGTGTCGTCAATCGGAATCCCGCCCCGTACGAACAAGGGACCGCTACAACGCTCCTGTGGGTCTTCCAACAGTACCAGCGATGGTTCCAGTTTATTTTCAATAAATTCCCCCTTATCCTTATCCCAAGCCTTCAAACGACCTGCCGGACAATAATTAGCCTCCCGAATTGTCAACTCCCTAGCCTCCGGATCATCGGACTCCTCCACGAGATTCCAAACCTTCCCGTAAGCATCACAAAAACGGGCAAAAGCACAATATTTCTCGTTATCCGTCAGTTCAAGCGTGGGCCCGTCAACCACATCGGCATCTTTCAATAAAGGAATATTATCGGCTGTCAGCGTGGGGTCCCAATTCGTGTTCAAGTGAGCCCCGTCGCAATACGGCTTATTGGCAGAAGCCCCGCAACGACATAAAGCCGTGGGTTCATCATTCATATCGTACTCAATCCCATCCCGGTATGACCATGAACTTCCCTCGTCATTCTGCACGATAAACTGTTGTTTTAAAAGCGGATGACCATACACCAAGTAAGGCCCTTTTCTATCAACTACAATGGAATACTTTTTATTGATTTCAGGTGTTCCCGGTTCTATCTCTCGTTCTTTCATAGTTAAATCAGATTAATTATTACGGTTAGATATACCTACAAAAAGTCTTTTTTGTTTCTTCCCGGACCAAATATTTTAGAAAAAGTTGCAGACTGGGAGGCAACATGAAATATGTACCTGCAACTCTTTCTGTTTTACTTCTTTATTCGGGTAAAGAAATAACGTTCCTCGTCCGAGAGATCTGCATTAAACGTGTACCCATCCCAGTTGAAAGCTTTCAACTCCTCGGGTTCCTCAACACGATTCATCACGATATATCTCGTCATCGTCCCCCGTGCAATCTTGGCATAAGTACGAACTGTTTCGTATTTACCATCCCGCCATTCCTGAAATTCCGGTGTAATCACTCTCACCTGTTTCCTCAACTCGTCCATTTTCAAGGCTCCCTGAATATCCATACTGGCCAGATTCACCATAATCCCTCCAACCTTACGCACATCTTCCAATAATGGAGTCGTCAGCTTCGGAACCCAATAATCGTACAGGTTCGCCCCATCCAACTTCACGGCAAACGCGATCCGGTAGGCTTGGATCAAATCCAACGGACGCACCAAACCATAAAGCGTTGAGATAATCCGGACACGATCTTGAGCATACTTCAAGTCCTCTAAAGAAAAAGAATTCGGATCAATAGCTTTGAATACACTTCCGTTATAAGCCAACAATGCCTGTTTTCGAGGATTCGAAAGCGATCCGAACCTCTGATAACGTTCGTAATTCTCCGCCGCCAGCTTAGGACTGATCTTTAACATCTTTTCTAACTGGGATTCGGAAAAGCGGCGCATTTGCTCCGCCAGATATTCCGCCTCTGCCGTGTACTCCGGAGTGGTACCCGGAAACTCCTGTTCCACCACGGACATATCCATGGTCTTGGCCGGTGATAAAATAACTAACATCGTTTATCTGAACTCTTCAACTTTATACCCCGCGTTCTCGAACGCCTTCTTCACCGAGTGCGTATCTCCGGTCTTCAACATAACCGTCAGCACCTTGTCCGGATGTTGCAAATCCACGCTCCATTCCGTCACGTCTCTCAAACTATTCAAAAACGGAGTGACTTTCGATACGCAGCCACTGCATTTCAACGTTGTCTTAAATCTGAACTTTTTTTCCATGTTGCTTTCTTTTATTGGTTTATATAATAGCTACAATTTTTTCCATTTAATTCTCAAACTATTAGTCACCACGGACACCGAACTGAAAGCCATCGCGGCAGCCGCAATCATCGGGTTGAGTAAAAAACCGTTGATCCCGTACAACACCCCTGCCGCTAAAGGAATACCAATTATATTATAAATAAACGCCCAGAACAAATTTTGTCGAATCGCCCGCACCGTCTGATGCGAAAGCGCAATAGCACGGGGAATCACGTTCAGATCGGAAGTAATCAAAGTCACCTTTGCCACGTCCATGGCAATATCCGACCCTTTTCCCATGGCAATACTCACGTCAGCCTGTGCCAACGCCTGCGAATCATTGATTCCGTCCCCCACCATGGCCACCACTTTCCCTTCGTGCTGCAAGGCCTCCACGAAATTAGCCTTCTCACCCGGCATCACTTCAGCCTTAAAATGACGAATGCCCACCTGATCTGCCACGGCACGAGCCGTCAAGGCATTATCCCCAGTCAGCATATAAACATCAATTCCTTTTTCATGCAGCGTCGTAACCGCCTGACGAGAACTCTCCTTGATCTTATCGGCAATAGCAACCAATGCCAGCACCCGACCCTCTCCGGCAAAAAAGACAACCGTTTTGCCGTCGCCTTCCCACCGGACAGCAAGCTTCTCGTTATCATCATCTAAAATAACATGACTCACTTCCAGCAAAGCCCGGTTCCCGACAAGATATACCTTATCCCCGACTTTTGCCGTCACCCCTTTACCGGTCTGATTCTCGAAATCCGAAACCGATATTTCATTCACAACCTTCTCTTTAAACTTCTGCACCACGGCATCTGCCAGCGGATGTTCCGAACGCCGTTCGATCTCCAAGAGGATGGATGGATAACGCTCGTCTTCCGACCCCGGAGTCCAGTGAATATCCGTCACGACAGGTTTTCCCTCCGTGATCGTCCCCGTTTTATCCAGCACGATCGCGTTCACCCGGTACATCAGCTCCAAGCTCTCGGCATCCTTGATCAGTATATTATGTTCCGCCCCTTTACCGATCCCGACCATGATCGCTGTCGGCGTCGCCAATCCCAGCGCACACGGGCAGGCAATAACCAACACCGTGATGGACGTCAGCAAAGCATGAGTGAAAGCAAGGTCTCCACCTATCAGCATCCACACGATAAACGTGATTACCGCAATCCCCATCACTACCGGAACAAAAATTCCGGCAATACGGTCCACCAGTTTCTGCACGGGAGCTTTACTTCCCTGTGCCTCCTGCACCATCCGGATAATATTGGCCAACACGGTTTCTCCCCCGACCTTATCGGCACGGAAACGGAAACTTCCCTTCTCGTTTATTGTCCCGGCATACACGGGTTGTCCTTTCACCTTCTCCACAGGTATCGACTCCCCGGTAATCATACTCTCGTCGACAAAAGAAGACCCTTCCGTCACTTCCCCATCCACCGGAATCTTTTCCCCCGGTTTCACGACCAAAACATCCCCTACCGTCACCTCGCGGATAGGCACCTCCTCTTCGCTGCCATCGGCAAGAATTTTAGTCACCGTTTTGGGTTGTAACCCCATCAATTTCTTTATCGCGGTCGAAGTACTGAACTTGGCCTTTGCCTCCAGCAAACGACCCAACAGAATCAAAGCAATGATCACCGCCGCGGCCTCGTAGTACACGTGAGCCTCCAATCCCCGACTCGTCCAGTATTCCGGCCAGATCGTGTTGAACAAACTGAACAAAAATGCCACTCCCGTACTGACGGCCACCAACGTGTCCATATTCGCACGTCCGTGTTTCAACTGCATATAGGCATGGACAAAAAAGTCCCGCCCGAAAAACGCCATCACCGGAATGGTAAAAGCCAGCATAATCCAATTACCATAGGGCATATGCATAAAAAACATACCAATCACGAACACGGGTATCGCCAAAACAATAGCCCCGATCGTCTTTCGTTTTAACGCGAGAAACTCTTCCCGCTGCAAACGATCCGCTTGATCCGTATCCTCCGTGTTTTCCACCACCAGTTCGTAACCAGCAGCCTCCACGGCCTTTTGAAGTTCCACAGGGGTAATCACCTGCGGATCATAATCCACTAAAACAGTTGAACCGGCAAAATTTACCTTTGCCTCGTAAACTCCCTCTTGAGCGCCGAGTGTTGTTTCCACATTCAAAGCGCAGACAGCACAACTCATGCCCAAAACTTGGAAAGTCTCTTTCGTATGAATTTCTTTTCCTGACATTTCACATTGTTTGAATATATGTTTACGGAATATCGTAACGTTTAGTTACAATCTTACCACTAACAACCCTTATTTGCATCAAATCCTATACCAGCAAGGTATTTTATTTTAACATTTTCACGAAAAATGATCACGCACATTGACAAATTAAGAGTATTTCACCTTCTCACTTACAAAAATAGCATTAAAATTACCTGCGCCATAATAACCCTCACGAACATCGTCAACGGGTAAACCGTCGCGTAAGCTACCGAAGGCGTGTCACTATCCACCGTGCTATTCACGTAATTCAATGCCATCGGGTTCGACATACTCCCGCACAACATCCCGGCCACCGAACCGAAATCAATCTTCATCCATTTAATGGATACGGCCGCTACAAGAATTACCGGAATCACCGTAATAGCAAATCCCAATCCAACCCACAACGCCCCTTCCGGACGGAACACGGTCTCGAAGAAATGAGTTCCCGCATCCAGTCCCAGACAAGCCAGATACATGGAAAGCCCCAGCGCCCGTAACATCAGATTGGCACTGATTGTCGTGTAAGTCACCATGTGAATCCGGGGACCGAAAGCCCCCACGAGAATCCCCATTACAATTGGTCCCCCGGCCAATCCCAACTTTACCGGAAAACTGATACCCGGAATCGTCAAAGGAATTGATCCCAGCAACAACCCCAATACCATCCCGATAAAAACGGCCACCAGATTCGGCTCGTCCAAATCCTTCACGGCATTCCCCACCACGTTCTCCACCTTTGCGATGGCCGATTCCTCCCCCACCACCGTCAACCGATCACCCAACTGCAAGGTCAAATCCGGCGTGGGCAACAACACGATACCCGCCCGATAAATGCGGGTTATATTTATCCCGTATTGATTTCTCAACCGCAACGCTCCTAACCGCTTCCCGTTAATCTCCGGCCGGGTAATCACGATCCGGTGGGACACCAATTGACTATCAATAGCATCCCAGTCTATATCTTCCTTATTCCAATCCCTCGTATCCCGTTTCCCGATCAACATCGTCAGCGCCTCCACGTCCCCTTCCGTCGTGATCATCAACAAACAATCCCCCTCTCTCACCACGGTATCGGACGCCGGGATAATCACCTTCTCATCCCGCCACAACCGGGAAACCACAAACTTCTTCGACGATTGCCGGGCGATCTCTTGGATGGTCTTACCGGACACACCGGGATTGCTCACGAGAAATCCCATAACCACCGTCTTCTTGTGGCTATCTTCATCACTTTTCTTGAAAAATATACTGGATGCGAAAAGTTTACGTACAAAAATAACAGCCAGAATCACACCCACCACCCCTAACGGATAAGCCACGGCACACCCCAGTGCCAGATCTGATTGTTGAATCGTAGGATCATTCAATTGTTTCAACGTCTGTTGAGCCGCACCCAAAGCAGGTGTATTTGTCACCGCACCACTCAGAATTCCCACCATATCCGGCAACGACACTCCCGTGGACCAATGAAATCCCAAGGTCATCACGATTCCCAACAAAACCACCAACATGGCCAGCATATTCAATTTCAGCCCTCCCTTTCCCAAGGAAGAGAAAAAACCGGGTCCCACCTGTACCCCCAAGGCATACACGAAAATAATCAACCCGAAACTCTCCGCATAATTCAACATCTGCGGATCGATCGACAACCCGAAATGTCCTGCCATGATACCCACAAAAAACACGAAAGTTACTCCCAACGACACGCCCCACATGCTGATTTTTCCTAAAGCCAGCCCCACCGCAGACACCAGTGAAACCACGATTACTGCCTGAATCACTGAATGTTCTGTTAATAAACTACTCAACCATTCCATAATCTTATCTTTGAACGCCAAAATTAATTAAAAAAACAGGAATACGTATCAGGAGCTATTTTGTTTTTAATTTCACTTTTCCTAACTTTGCAAACAACCAAAGCGGATTATGGAACGTGTGCAAGACAATAAACAAAGTAGCCTCGTGTTTGAACAATTATTCAAGCAACACTATCGTACCCTCTGTTTCCATGCCATGAGCTTGGTAAACGATCTGGATGCCTCCAAAGACATTGTACACGACGTGTTCCTCAGTTTATGGTATCACCGGGCCTCCATTGATTTCACCCGCCCCATATTTCCCTACCTGTTCAGCCTCACCCGTAACCGAGCATTGAACTACTTGGAACATAAAAAAATCCAGAATAATCACGTGCGTCAACACCTTGCCGACGACCCGACTTACACGCTATCGGATGATTCCGCCCGGGAAGAATTGTTGGAACGCATTCTGGCCCGCATCGAACTCCTCCCCGAACGTTGCTCGCAAGTGATGAAACTCAGTTTTATCGAATGTAAAAAGTATAAAGAAATTGCCGAAGAATTAAATATTTCGGTGAATACCGTGAAAACTCACATCACGACAGGCCTAAAAACCTTACGGGACGAATTTCCCGCTTCTCTCTTATTGCTTCTGTTCTCACATCCGCACCGACATTTCGACTGATCCGGCATCAGTCATTCCCCTCGTTATTAAACACTCTAAACCTTTCTTTTGCCTTATCCAACTCTCCCTCATCGACCTCAATACCCGGTATAAAGAAAGAAGATTCTACCCCGAATTGTTTCTTCTTGGCTGACTTATTCCAATTCCCGACAATCTTCCCGTTATGCAAAATCACCGGGTAGAAAATTCCAAAAGTATTAAAAGCCTTCCTATAATATTCCGGCGCTAATGCCATCGAACGATCTTTATAACTAATAAGATATTCATCATACGAGGGTAACAAATGTATAACCTGCTTCGCCCGTACATTCCTTGCACACGAATGATGGATTAACCAGTCCGTCTCCCCAATCCTCTCCGTAATCAGTTCCGAATCAATCAACCCAACCGCCTGTTTTGCTTCCGTTATAGATAACCCCGACCACCAGATAAAATCCTGCAAGCTGGCAGGGGAATGACTTCTGAAATATTTGATCGCCAATTTTGCTAAAGCCTCTTCCTTGTGTAACTCTTTCATCGGGGGCACCCGTTCATCCAGCAAAGCATACGTACGTTTATTTCCCTTATCCACGCCATTACAGATGATACTGTCAACTTCCGCCCTTCCCAGAAAATACCCGACCAGATCATCCCCCACGATAACACCCGCTCGGTTCAACTCCTCACCAATCTCCTGACGGGTCAAGTAGCGATTCCCCTCCAAAGCCCTCACGATCACTTCAAGACTCTTGATATACAACTCTTCCGATATTCCATGATTTTTCCAATACGAATCGTACGCCAACTTCACCCGTCTGACAGACAATTTCAACATCCATCGAATATCCTCCGCCACCACCAGGTGCCAAGTCGGGCGCAACACGTGAGTCCGCAATATCTCCCCTTTCTCCAAAGCCGCCTCCACCTTCCGGATATCCGGTTTCTTCAACCGTAACCCCACGGCCCACTTCGCCATACTATACTCCTGCCCCTGCAAAGCCCCCATCCATGCCACAAGTTCCTTGGGATCATTAAAAGCTGGGTTCACCAACTGCTGACTTCTCAAACGAATATCTGTAATCATATATTTGTATTTTTAGAACTACCTCGTTCATTTTTTCAAATATATAAAGAACTCTCTATAAAACAGCAGAACCGAGTAAAATAAAGTAAATATATCTTTCAATTAATATATCCTCACCCGTCTATCATTTTGATAAAACGTGCAGGAACACCACCTACAATCGCATTCGCCGCCACATCTTTCGTAACGACCGCACCCGCACCGATAACAGCATTGTCACCAATGGTTACTCCTTGAAGAATTGTTGCGTTGGAACCTACCCACACATTTTTACCCAACACAATAGGAGCCGGATAAGTCGTTTTACGATCTTCCGGGGCTAACCCGTGGTTGAGCGTGGCGAAAACAACATTATGCCCAATTTGGCATCCATCGCCAATGGTCACCCCGCCATGATCTTGAAAATGACAACAGGCATTAATAAATACGTTCTCCCCAACAGTAATATTCTTTCCAAAATCCGCATAAAACGGAGGAAATACCCGAAGGGACGACGGCACTTGATAACCAAACAATTCGGAAAGCAACCCACGTACTTCGTCCGGTGTACGGTATGCCGTATTCAACAGGAATGTGATCCGTCTCGCCTCGTTACTCATGGCATCCATAAAACGATGTATTTCTCCTGTATTAAGCGCCTTACGCATCTTTACATATTCATTAAATTCCTTCGTTGTCATATCTTTATTTTCTTTCAAATCTTATGGGTACATCCCCATAGTACAAAATTAAAATAGTATGGTAATTACATACTACTTTACAGTCCATGAAGGTAATGCTTGTTTTCATACTCAAACTCCTCCGTCACTTCGTGCCACCTCCTCTATAAACAGAGGAGGAGCTGGTGACTCTTCCCGAAAATAGAGAGTATTTCAACTCTCCCTCTGTTTATAGAGGGAGTACCCCGAAGGGGGGAGGGAGTTGATGTACTGCAAATTCATGTATAAATTCCAATATTTATTATGCTTGGCATTCAATATTATAAAGTCGTTCCACTTCGGCCGGGGCGTGCAAATCAAGAATCGTGCTACATCCCGTGTCCATGGCATCAATTGCCGCCATATCCTCCACCGACAACGTGAAATCTCCGATATTGAAATTTTCCTCCATCCGAGTCCGATGTACCGACTTCGGGATGGCAACAACACCGCGTTGCAAATGCCAACGTAGTACGACCTGTGCTGCCGATTTACCATATTTACGACCGATTCCGGTCAATATTTCATCGGTAAACAACCCGTTCCGTCCTTCGGCCAAAGGTCCCCATGCCTCCATCTGTATGCCAAGTTCCTCCATGATCCGCACCGCCTCACTTTGCCGGGTATAAGGATGCATTTCAATTTGATTGACTGCCGGGATAACACGTACGTTGTGACACAAATCCAACAATCGATCCGGTTCGAAATTACAAACCCCGATGGCTCGTACACGGCCTGCCGAATAAAGTTCTTCCATTGCCCGCCACGCCCCGTAATAATCTCCGAAAGGCATATGTATCAGATAAAGATCAAGATAATCCAAACCTAAACGGGCTAACGAAACATCAAATGACCGTAACGTCTGTTCGTATCCCATCTCCGAAATCCACGCTTTGGTTGTAATAAACAACTCTTCCCGCAAAATACCGCTGTTGCGAATAGCCGCCCCGACAGCCCGTTCATTTCCATATACCGACGCCGTGTCGATAAGCCGGTAACCGGTAGCGAGAGCATCGGTAACGACTCTCTCGCACTCGGTTGCATCGGGTATTTGGAAGACACCGAAACCTTGCATCGGCATCTTCACCCCGTTATTCAATTCCTTGAAATCCATAGTTATACAGGAATCATTATTTGGTCTGTTCGAGCTTGTTGTACTCTTCATCCGTAACCGGTTCAAGCCATTCGTTGGAGGTTTTCTCTCCGGGAACCTCGAAGGCCAAATGAGCAAACCAACTATCAGCGGCAGCCCCGTGCCAATGTTTCACGTTCGCGGGAATATGGATGACCGTACCGGGCAGAATCTCCACGGGAGCCTTACCCTCTTCTTGATACCACCCCCGTCCGGCAACACCGATAAGCATTTGCCCGCCACCTTTCGTTGCACGATGGATGTGCCAATTATTGCGACAACGCGGTTCAAACGTAACATTGGAAATCGCAACTTGCTCACGAGAAACCGGGGCGAGGTAGCTATTACCAATAAAATACTTCGCGTATGCCGTATTCGGCTCGCCGATAGGAAAAATCATTTCACGTTGGAAAGCAGCCTTAGCATCATTACCTGTCGAATCTTCTGCCCACACTCCCTTGGCCAAATTAAATGCAGCCCACGCCTTCGGCCAACCGGCATAAAATCCTATATGGGTGATAATCTCAGCAATTTCAGTACGGGTGATTCCGTTCTTTTTTGCCGACTGAAGATGATAAGTAAGCGAACTATCCGTAATACCTTGACTAATGAGGGAGGTAATGGTTACTAGACTACGGTCACGCAGACCCAGTTTATCCGTGCGGCTCCAAACTTCACCAAAAAGTACATCGTCATTGAGTTCCGCAAATTTAGGGGCAAACTCTCCGAGTTGATTACGCCCAGCCGTCTGTACGATCTTTTCTTGTGCCATAACATTGAATGTTAAAATACTGAATACTGAAAATAAGAGAAATTTATTCATAGTCGTTTTGTTTATTGAATGAAGTTATTAATTTGATTTGCAGGATTAAGGGGCGTCTGGTCAGAAAGTGTCAGTCTCTTAACCATGTGCAACGTTCCCTGTTTGTACTTTTGAAAATGTTCCGATGCAATATGTAACTCGTAAGCCTTTTGACTGGCATAGGTTTCGAGAATCGTTACCATACAGGGATTCTCCTTTTCGCTGACAGCATACATAGTCACCCCCCCCGGTTCGGTGCGCAGGGAAACTTCGCCCACTTCCGTCGCGTATTTCATATACTCGTTAAGATACTCCGGATAAACCTCTATTTTCGACAGGCGCACGATACCATCAGCCGCCATCGGTTGTTCCGCACACATACCGGGTTCCTCATCCAGATTCAGACACTTCCCGATCACCTCCCCCGTGGCAAGGTAAGAGTAAGTCGGAAATTCAAACAACACAGGCTTTAACCGGGTATAGTCGAGTTTACCGTTATGATCAAGTACATCGGGAGTCGCATAAGTATTAACCACGGTGCAGATGAAATTATCAAACCCCTCGGTTTCGTAAATGTCCACCACGTTACACTCCATTGTCAAAGGCGAAACGTCAATCACAGGCGTACCATTCTCCCCGATATGATAAGCAAACACGCTCGATTTATCAACCGTCTCCCCACTCACACTACCCACATAATCCGCTTTAGGCAGCATCTCCCGGCTAACGAGATTAATGGAGAGTTTTTTCGATTGCTTGATTCCCTGATTGGAATAATGTTGTTTACTCATACTGACGAGTACGCGATCATGACCGATAACACCCGTATGTCCGACAACAAGCCAATTCACCTTTCCTTCCACCTTCGTACCAACAACTGTCATCGGCTTCGGATAGAGAGCCAACAGTTTGCCGAGATTTTTCTTTTCCACTTCCATTATATTAGGCTGGTCAGTATTCTCTTTCACTGTCGGGCTGCATGACAACATGGTAAGCAGCGCAAAACTCGATACTGTTTTCAAAAGGTTTCTCCCATCCATAATTTGCTATCTTTTATTATTAAACTTCTGATGGCAAATTTACGGCAATGGAACAAGCGGGTTTGTATATGAATTACGGATATTCATACCCAAATTCCCGATTTTGTAATCACCCCCATGGGTGAATATGAATTTAAAAGGTGATCATGAATGATGTTCCCAAAGTAAGCGTATTCATGTATTCATTACTATTTTTACTATGCGACGGAAGTAAATTATAATCAAAGAAAAAGCGGACTCCATAATGTTCCTTTGCTTTGAATGTCAAAGAAATGCCACTTCCGAAACAAAACCCGTTTCTCGCGGGAACCAATCGGTCGGAGAGTTTCAATTGCGGATAATGTACATATCCTCCCAAAAGTTTACTGCCTATCAACCATCGTGAAGATAACGGATATGAAAAATAACTTCCCCCACAAAGCGATAAGGCATCGAACGTGTTATTCTCCGCCCGATCTTTATTGACTATTATTGATGTATTGGAGACCGTGAAGCGCCCACCAATACCCACGTACGGATTGAAGAAATATGCCCCCTCCACACCGGCCGAACTACCCGATGAAGTACGGAACTCCGTTTGCTCGTCAATATCGTACCCACTTAACGGGATATTCAGACCGAGATACAGACTCACGAAAGAAGGCTTACCCATGCGGTCGAACATATCTTCATTTGCGAAACGATTAATCCCTCTTTCCTTGAATATCAAATCCGCTAGATAATAACCAACCTCTGTTGAAAGTATACCAATACCCGCCCCGGTCAAGACATCACTCAACCAATGTTTGTTGTTTGCCATCCGCATCAATCCGGTAGCAGTAGCAACACCGTATGCCCCGATACCAACCCACGGACTCTTATGCCCGTATTCCTTATTAAACATGGTGGCAGTCATAAATGCCGTAGCGGTATGCCCGGAGGGAAAAGAGTGTTTATTTGACCCGTCCGGACGCTCAACATGAGTTGTTTGTTTCAACGAATTTACGACTCCCCCCATAAGAAGAATAGAAAAGGCATCGGAAACCAGCATCCTGTCCCATGAGCTACGACTTTGTACTCCTGCCACTTTCATGCCAAGCATTACCGCGGCAGGAGTATATTGTAGATAATCATCCAAATGTCGATCAAACTGCGGCAGATAAGTATTGCGCAAACCCCGAAAATGGTCGTCTTCACTTTTCACGATCAAGCCACCAACCACTAACGGCACACCGATATACGTCATTTGGTAAAGCCGGGAAGATGAGAACCTGTCAAGCCTTTTACTAAAGTTACTTGTCGCAGGAACACGCAGACTATCCTCTTCTACTAAATTTTGAGCCGATAAGAAAGCAAAGCTACAAATGCCAATGATACATAGTACAATCCTTTTCATACTGTCATAATCTTATTGAATTAGGACCGTAAAAATATCGGACGATTTTGAAGAAAATTTGAAGATTTACCAGAATCTTACCGTAAACCCATTGTTATTTATCTATGTTTCATCCATTCTTTTTATAAATTAACAACATCATACTCGGCAATACCAACAAAAGTAATGGTAAACCGACGACAAATCCCCCGATGACAGCCACCGCCAACGGTTGTTGCATTTGTGCGCCCAGCCCAATTCCCAAAGCCAAAGGCATGAGAGCAAGTACCGCACCAATAGCCGTCATCAGTTTGGGACGAATACGTAGGGCTATAGCATAATCCACAGCTTCAAAAACATCTCCACCCGAATGGCGATTCATCTTGTACTGCCACACGGTGAAAATAGCATTCTCGGCAATAATACCTACCACCATAATAATACCCGTATAACTACTCACATTAAGGGGTACACCCGTCAACCACAATGCCAACAAGCAACCGCAGATGCCCAGCACGGAAATAAACAATACGGTCAACGATATACTCCATTCACGGAAAAGAAACATCAGAACAGCAAAAACCAACAACACAGCAAGCGCAAGAATCACCATCAATTCGCGGAATGACTGTTGTTGTTCGGAATAGGCCCCACCGTACGAGATACTGTACCCCTGAGGAAGGCGAAATTGCGTATCAAGAGCCGCTTGCAAGTCGGCTATCGCACGACCCAAGTCCCTGTTTTCCAATCGAGCGGTAAGAGTAATATTACTTTTCAAATCTTCACGCCGTTGCTCTATTTCTCCCGGAGTGACACGTACATCACAAAAGAAATTGAGTGGACGAGTGCTACCATCAGGCAAAAAAATAGGCTGATTCTCCAACCATTCAGGGGAATTATCTTTAAAATCCGTAAAACGGAGTAAGATTCGGCGCATTTGTTCCCCCTCCTGCACGGAACCAATCTGCAGTCCGCCCGTCATGGCTGCCTGGGCAGGATTCGGCTCGATCATGTTGGAGGACTGGCAAAGAGGAATTCCACCCGTGTGTGCTGTAAGTTGTTCCTGAAAATCAGTCATCGAAATCCCAAATTGTGAAAGACGTTCTTGATTGGGGGTAAAGACCAATGAGGCTCCGGCAGGTACAAGACCGTTATCTATATCAACAATACCCGAAACAGCCTGCATAACTTTTTCCGCATCACCCGCCAACCGTTGTAAAACAGCATAGTCATCACCAAAAATTTTCACCTCGATAGGTTTGGGCGTACTCATCAAGTCACCTAACAAGTCTGAAATACGTTGCCCGAAATCAATCGTCATCAACGGGACCGCAACAGAAATCTGCCGGCGCAGATCGCTGATCACCTCGGGTGTACTTACTTTTCGGTCGGTCTTCAATTGGATCAAGTAATCACCGAAATTACTGGGACGAGTCTTAAACGACATACCTAGAGCCGTGCGTCGTGAATAGACCTGTACATCGGGATGAGCCATTATGATACGTTCCATCTGTCGACACAAACGGTCAGTTTCCTCTATATCCGTTCCGACAGGAGAATGATAATCAAGCACAATCGTTCCTTCATCCAGATCAGGTAAAAAACCAGAAGGTAATCGAGAAGCGGTATACCAGCCCCCCATACCCAAGAGCAGGACGAATCCAGCAGCAATCAACGGTTTACGGTAAACTACCGTCAGGAAATGAACTTTCCGGATGGAATTTTCTTCCAGTTTCTTGACGTCCAAATCCTTCGGACGAAACTGTTTCTTATATCCTATAACGAGATGTAACACGGGCAGTAACAACCAAGTTACGAGAAATGATGCAACAAGCGTAAGTTGCATCGTATCGGACAGTTCCTTGAAAAAACTACCTGCCAACCCACTCATCAACCGGAACGGGAAATGAATGACAATCGTTGAAAGAGAAGAAGCCACCATGGCAGGAAAAAGGTTTCGAATGGCATGGCGTACCACCGTGAAACGGTCTATACCGGGCCGTTCCTCATGCTCCCGATAAATCTGTTCGATAACGACAATGGCATCGTCAATAATCAGCCCTACCGAAGCAGCCATCGCACCAAGTGACATGACATTAATGGTAATACCAGCCAAATAACAAAGCAGAATACTAAAAGCCACCGTAACGGGAATAGTCAGCATAACCACCAAACTAGACCGCCATGAACGAAGGAAAAGGACCATGACAATAAGAGCAAGGAACAAACCTTCATAGATCGTTTTCAGCACACTGTGAATACTATCGCCCACGAAAGCACTTTGATTATAATAAGGTTTAAGTTCATAACCCACCGGAAGTTGCTTTCTTATCTCATCAGCCTTATTTTCCACGTGTTTGGCGAAATCTATCAGATTCACTCCCGGCTGTTTCACCAAATCAACGAGTACGGCATCATTTCCATCCGCATTAATTTTCAAAAATTCTTGTTGCTCCTGAATCTCGACGGTTGCTATATCACGTAAACGGATGATCCGCTTACCATCATTACGGATAATCACATTCCGTAACTCTTCCATATCATTGATTCGTGTATCAGTCAGTGTCAAATACAAACGACTATAATCTGCCACGTTACCATTTCCCAGTACAAAATTTGTTTGTGCAAAAGCTGTTTTTATCTGTGCCGGAGTGATACCAAGAGCTGTCATCTTTGAAGCATCGGGTTTGACAACAAACTCTTTCACCTTCCCCCCACGCACCACAACATTACTGATACCGTCCACTTGCGAGAACATCGGACGAACCACAAGATTTCCCACATCATGCAGGGCTATCCGGCCGTGTGTCTTACTTTCCAACGTGAACCCATAAACCGGAAACAAAGACTGATTCATCGCTTCGGTCGAAATAACCGTGCCATCAGGCAAAAAATTTTTAATCTCATTAATGCGACTTTCCAGTTGGGTCTTTAAGGCATAAATATCCAATCCCCAGTTGAAATAAACATCTATCACACAACTGCCCCGGCTTGTACTACTTTTGACAACAATCGTACCCTGCACTTTCTTCACCGCACTCTCCAAAGGTTTGGTAACGGTTATCATCATGCGATCAACAGGCTGTTGCCCGGCATCGGCTATCACCGTAATGCGGGGAAACAACACCTCCGGAAACAAATTGGTCTGCATCCGCATATAACACCACACTCCCGCAAGCAACAAAAGCAATCCCACAAATAGAATCGGGCGGCAATACAGTTGATGGAGACCTTTTTTCTGTATCGTATTCATAATTCCTCCTCCCCTTTCACAATGAATACTTTTGCCCCGTCTTCCAAACCATAACCGCCAGTGAGGACAACACGATCTCGTGGAGACAAGGCGGACGATTTAATTTCAATTTCCAAAGCGTTGCTGTTACCAATTTCTACTGGAACTTTGATTGCCGTGCTATCGTCAGATAACTTCATAATCCAATGTTCAGTAAGCGTCTCATCGCTCTGTACAGCACCTTTGGGAAGTATCATACCATTACCCGATGACGAATCACTTACTGTAAACACAGCCTTAACATTCATCCCTTCAGGCAGGAAAAGTGTTTTTGCCCGTGCAATCACCCTCTCGGCCTGTGAAGTCGTATTCATCATTGCCAATGGAGAATGAACCGTCGCCGTCAGTCGGGTTCCGTCAGGTAATTCCAGTATGCACTTATTCCCGGCACGCGCATACCGTTGTTGCTCGTAAGGAATATTAATCTCGAAGGCAAGGCTTTCTAACTCGGCGATAGAACAAAGTACCGCACCTTCAGTGACATAACTTCCTACCTGTTGCTGTACGTCAAGAATAATACCGTCACGTTCCGCTTTTATGGGAATGGAGACATGATCTCCATTCCCTAAAGCGTGTTGTTCTTTACTCTCGATCTTGTAAAGAGTCTGCCCCACTTTCACCCTTACTCCCGGGGTCACGAGAACTTCTGTAATGAAAGCAGGAATCGGCGCACTGATAACTGACTTATTTTGAAAGACCGTGGTTGCAGAGAATACGATTTCTTTCTCGATTTTACCTAAAGTCACGTGAGTTAATGTAACAGAGGTCCGGGGTTCTTCTTCCTTTACATTTACCGTCGACACATCCCTTTGTTTGCATCCATTAAGCCCCAGTACAAGCGATAATAAAATAATAAAATATTTCATAACCATGATGATTTAATATTACCAATTCCAATAATTATAGGCGGCTATAACAAGCTGTTTATTTGTCCGGAGCAACAAACGGTCTTTCTCCGTCTGAATCTTATTCCGAAGAACCGTGATATAATCTAACATTGATACCTGACCGACGACCATCTCCTTGTTGTAATCGGACAGAACAGATTCATATTCCGCAACCTGATTTTCCAACATTCTTTCTCTTTCATCATATCTATTCAACTCGGACAGGCATTGTCGAATCTTCATACTTCTTTGATATTCTGAATTATCTTTATAAGCCTGAATACTATTCTGTTGTAACTGAGCTTGATGCTCTTTCCAGCGTTTCTGCCTGCCATCGAAAATTGTCCATGAAAATGTCAATCCGGCACTCCACCCGAAATGCCGATACCATCCGGTAAAATCACCAATTTGTATTCCCCCATTCACAAACAAATCTAGCCGGGGCTTGTATTGCAGGTTAAAGGAACGCAAAGATGCCACCGTATTCAGACTATCCAACCGGAATTGCTCGGTAAAAAAACTTTGCTCGCCATCCGCCTGTAACCGGATGAACAGGTTTATATCTGGCAATACCACATCTGTCGTGTCATCAATGCCGCAAAGTAAATTTAAATCCATCAGATGGGTATGGTAAGACTGGCAAGCCGCAGCATACAATTCCCTATTTGCCTCCCGCTCAATGGCAAGCAGTTTCAGATCCGATTGTTTGGATAGTCCATTTTCAAACAGCTTTTGAACAATCTCGATTCGACGATTAATCATGCCTCCAACGGAATCCGTAAAATCCATTTGTGCCCTGTCAAGGAGGCAAAGCAGATATTGTTCTGTGACAGAACGTTCCAACTGATGTTCCTCCATGCGGATACGATAGTTTGCCATATCCGTATTTATTTTTTCTTGCTCTTGCGCAACCTTGTATGAACCTCTGCCTAAAAGAGGTTGTGTCCAAGTCGCTCCGGCATGAAAGGAACCACTACTTTCACCCAAATCATACCCGTAATAATCTGTGGCAGAACGCGCATTCCATTTGAAAGCCGTTCGTCCGCCATCCTTTGAGATAATCGGTACAAACAAATAATCCCCGTTCAACTCCAACCGGGAATGTGTGTACATGGCTTTCAACCGTTCAAGTTCTGTTTGCTCTATCGCCCTTTGATTCCGGTAATCCGTTATCAGTGGGCTATTCTCTTTGGCAGTTTCTATATAATAATGTAGAGACCTACCATTTTCTTCCTGCCCATATGAATGCAGGCTGACCATGCCAAATGAAAGTAACAATAATAACCGATTCATATTCTATTCTATTTTTTGGGCGAAAATAGAATATGACTTTGGGGAAATTTTGGAGAAAATATGAAGCATGATATCAATTTGTACATTTGAAACCTTTCATTTATCTCTATCGCGAAAGAATCCTTGGGGATTAAATAAGGATTTTCTACTCTTAATCATGCAAATTACCAGGGAGTTACCAGACTATTGCCAGCCTGTTAGGCGCTCTCGCCGCATTGTCGCCGCCTTATCGCCCGATTATAGCCGCCATTTTAACAGATCATAAGTAAAGATAACATTTGCCTTATTTCTATTTCAACCTCTAACAAACAATCTACAAAGTAGCAAAAAGATTCATACACCCATATACTACCCCAAAGTAACCCTAGAATTAGGTATATCTATCGGAAGTAACAACATTTGTAATTTTCCTTTGAAAATATTTCATTTTTCACTCACCCATTTTTCAACCTCACCTGTGTATATAGTGTAAAAGATCAAACCAGAGATAAATGAAAGAAAAACTGGATAAAATAGAATTCATTCTGGAACACCTCCGAGAACCGGAACGGCTACTGCAAGAAGAGTTCGTGAGCTGGTTGCAGGAAGAAGAGAATAAACACTTGTTCGAGGAAGTGACTACGAACCGGATGGCATTTTTGCAAAAAGAATACGGTCAACAAATAGAACCGGAACTGGAATGGCAAAAATTATGGCAACAAATGCAAAAGGATTCTCATACCCCCATTCCGGAAAAGAGAAAAATCAACCGAAGGGTATGGTATTCCATGGTAGCAGGGGTATGTGTGCTGATGGCTTTAGCGGGAGGTTTGTTGTTACAACAAGGGAAAGGAAAAAAATCAGTTTCCCCTATGGCTCAAATTGAACACGTGGGAAAACGAAATGCCCAGTTGATCGTTTCCACGGGGGAAGTTCTTGATTTATCCCAAGAAAAGATTTACCAAAAAGCCGTGGACGGAACGTTGATCACGAATGACACGTTAAAACTACTCTCCTATCAAAGCAATGCAGGGGAAACATACACGACCGGAACCAATGCCCCAGAAAAAATAAAAAAAGAAACCGTGTATCACACATTACGTGTTCCGGCTGGTGCCGACTACCAAGTAACATTAGCAGACGGCACAAAAGTATGGTTGAATTGTGAATCGACGCTACGGTATCCCGTAGAATTCGGGGATGAAAAACGGGAAGTATACCTAGATGGAGAAGGATATTTTGAAGTAAACAAAGCCGCAGAGTGGCCCTTTATCGTCAACACGGAACAAATGCAAGTAAAAGTCACCGGGACAAAATTCAACGTGAAATCTTACACCACCGAACCCATCGTGCATACGACTCTCGTCGAAGGTTCTGTATGGGCTTACACCGATCAGGCACAAGTGGAATTAACCCCATCCGAGCAATTCCGATACGATAAGGAGACCGGAAAGACATCCGTACAAAAGGTTGACACGGAACTCTACACGGGATGGATTGAAGGTATGTTCGTGTTCCGGAACCAACGTCTGGAAGACGTGATGAATGACCTCGCACGCTGGTACAACATGACCATATTCTATTCCACGGCAGAAACCAAGGAAATCCGAATCTCCACGAATCTGAACAGGTACAAGAATATTGACGATCTATTGGAAATTATTAATGAAAGTGGTAAAGTGGTTGTCGCCCGCAAGGACAACACCATAACCATCCACGCCCGATAATAAAGAAAGGATCGGGGCCTGCGCCAACATTTCCCGATCCTCTGTATTAATTAGTTATAATTAAAACATTTCAAAGGTATGAAAAAAAGATGGAAGAGTGATTTTCCGTTAGAGAGAAAATTGCAAAAAATTTTTAGATGTATGAAATTAACCTTTCTACTACTCACGTGTTTTGTCGTTCAGACTTTTGCTAGCCTGAATGCACAGACTGTCACGATCAAAAAACAAAACGCATCACTGGAAGAAGTGATTTGGGAGTTAAAACAGCAGACCCGGTTCACGTTCATGTACAACAACGAAGACATTGCCCGGATAAAGGGGATCGATTTGAACGAAAAAGAAGTGGACGTGGAAAAGATTCTACAAAAGTGCTTGAAAAACACGAATCTGGAGTACGTCGTGTTAAACAATGCCATTGTCATAAAACTTAAAATGGACACGTTGGACGAGAAAAAGTCCATCACGCTAAAAGGTTGGGTTTATGACAAGAAAAAAGAACCCATTCCGGGCGTGACGGTCAAACTGACCAATATCAACCTCGGAACGGCTACCAACAACAAGGGATGGTTTTCACTTTCACTCCCGCTAACCAAAGGAACATTGGAATTTTCTTTCGTGGGCTTTAAAACCCAAAAAGTAAATTTCACGGAATATACAGATACCCTCCGGATCATCCTGGAAGAAGATATTCAAACACTGGATGAAACAGTGGTTGTCGCCTATGGAACAACCACCCGCCGGAAATCGACAGGCGCCGTTTCCGTGGTAAAAGCAGAAGAATTCAGAGGGATTCCTTCCGGTAACATTGCCAACCTTTTACAAGGTCGTGTAGCCGGACTGGACATTACAAATCTTTCCGGGGCCCCCGGTGGCGGTGACGTGGCTATTACCGTAAGAGGATATAACTCATTGGATGTAGAAGCCGGACGGAGATTCTCAAACCCGCTATGGGTAATCGACGGAGTACCTTTAAACACGTTCACTTCCCCGATCACAGGAACCAACCTACTCTCCGACTTGAACCCGGATATGATCGAGTCCATACAAATATTGAAAGATGCCTCTTCGGCCGCCATATACGGCTCAAGAGCGGCTAACGGGGTCATCATCGTTACCACGAAAAAAGGAAGACAAAACCAAGACGCTACCTTTTCCGTGAATTTTTCAGAAACATGGAGTACACTCCCGGAATACCCGGCCTTGACGACAGGACGGGCTGAAAGATTGTTACGCTTGAAAAGTACGGAAAACAATTTCAGAGCCTACCTGGACAAGAAGACCAACAGTTACAAATACCCCCAAAGTCTGGCAGAACAATATGAAAACACGCAAGGTTCCTATAACGGTTTCTGGTACCCAGATAAAAACAACATGCCGGAAGGAAACGGGAGTATATATCAAGATAGTCTGAACTCATTCTACAATCACTCCACGAATTATTTCCCTATTTATTTCGAAACTGGAAAAATCACGAATGCGAATATACAAGCGTATGGTGGAAGTGAAAGAATCACATACGGCATCGGGTTAGGATATTACAATGAAACAGGTGTTTTCAAAGGCACCGGATTCAAACGAATCGATTTAAATTCTAACATGAGTGTCATCCCTGTCCCCAGACTAAGTGTTGACATTCGTTTCAACGCCTCACTGGCACAAAAGAAAAGGGCATCATCCAGTGCCGACGACCACCTACGCTTTAGCGGAGCTTTAGTCCCTATCGAAACCATTCCCGGAGAGCCATATAAACTTTCATCTTTACTTCCCGGTGAAAAATCTGTCGTGTGGCAGGAAGTTCTGAAAGCATACAGGGGAACGAAAGAAACTAATCGAGCTATCCGTCTACGTAGTAATTTTCGTCTAGGGTACGATATTATTGACGGATTGAATATTTCCAGTTCTCTAGCCGCAGACTATGCCATAAGTCGAAGAAATTATTTCTCCCCTTCGTACATAGCGAGCGACAACAATTCCATCTCCATCGGGGAAACTGGGATCAACCTGATGGTGTTGAATGAAAACCTATTAAGTTACAAAAAAACAATTCATGAAGATCATAACATTGAATTTATGGCAGGTTTTTCCTACCAATATGATCAAGAAGAATACAACGGGGGATCAGCCCGAAAATCCCCAAGTGACAAAATTTACTACGCACCTTACGGTATGCCCGATCTGGAAACCGTCGGCTGGGGAGATTACACGGAAATCCGGGCGCTTAAAGATTACCAGTCCGATATGCAGGAAAAAACACTGGTATCCTATTTTGCCCGTTTAGAATACGGTTTTCGGGAAAAATACCTTTTTTCTGCCAGTATCCGACGCGACGGGAGTTCCACTTTCGGGAAAAACAACCGCTGGGGAACTTTCCCATCCGTAGCCGCAGCATGGAGTTTTTCGGAAGAACCTTTCGTGAGAGACAATCTCGGATGGGTATCTTTTGGAAAAATCCGGGCCAGTTGGGGACGTTCCGGGATGCACTTTTCCCAGAATTATCTGGCATTGGGGATCATGAACGTTGGGAATACATCTTATCTTGGAAATAGTTATATCGAACCACAATGGGGTGACGGACTTTATAATGACAAATTATCTTGGGAAGAAACGGATCAGTATGATTTCGGGCTAGATTTAGATATGTTTGATCACCGTTTAGGTATCACGATTGATTATTACTACCGCTATACAGACAAATTACTAGACCGGGTTCGCTTACCTAGTGCCGGGATTAACACCGGATATGGTATGCAATGGCAGAATGCAGCAGCCGTTTCCAATGAAGGATTGGAAGTCATGGTCAAATACGAAATATTCAGGAAGTCCGATTTATATTGGAAAATATCCGTGAACGCTGCCCGCAACTGGAATCGCTTCGAAAAATCCTATACCGGAAAAGATCTTGATGGAGTCAGAATCATCGGAAAATCACTAAACGGGATATACGCCTTGAAAACAGACGGGTATATAGATTATCAGGATGAAGTCCCCGTTTTTTACAACCAAATAGGTATAAAAGCTCCTTTAGCCTCCGAGATGGGAAGTTCCACGTTTTACAAACCAGGAGACTACAAATTCATTGACGTAGATGGAAATCGTAAAATAAATGCTTTTGACGATGAGGTATATTGTGGAAGTGCTTTACCGAAAGTCTCCGGGGGAATCGTGAATGAATTCCAATGGAAAAATTTCGATGTGAATATCCTATTAAGTTTCCAATTAGGACGACACATGTTGAACATCACCCAAACGAGGTGCCTATCTGGTTTTGGTGCGGCAGAATACCCGGCCATTGTCATGAACTTAAACAAAGTATCTTTCTGGGAGAAACCCGGAGATAATCCGGACTTCCCTAGATGGCAATATGATTGGGATACCTACTTATGGGGTGGACGATATGTCGATCGAAGAGTTGAAAAGGTCAACTGGCTGAAAATAAAAACAGTATCTATCGGTTACACATTGCCCAAAGCATGGATGCAGAAATGCGGGCTAGACGAGTTGAGGATCTTTGCCAGCGGGGAAAATCTACACACGTTCACCAATTACTCCGGTATTGAACCTGAAATCGTAGACATCCGCAATGGTGAAGACGTGGGGAGTTCCTACCCCTTAGCTCGCAAATTAACATTAGGTTTAACATTGAAATTTTAAGCGATGAAAAAACGATACTTATTTTTAACGCTAATCGGAACATTCATGATGTATGCTTGCGAAGAGTGGGTGGAATTAAAACCGGAAAACTCGGTCACCTTTGAAAACGCCTTCGACACGGAAAAAGACATAGAAGCAGCCTTATTCGGGGCAGAACAAAGTTTACGAGTAAACATGACCTCGGCCCCGTACTCACCGGAAATGCGAGGAGAATATTCAGACTATCGCCATAGTGATTCCTATGACTTTTTAAGAGAAGAAGATCCCGAAGCGTATGTCGCACAATGGGTTTGGAATTACAACGTAATTGCAGCAGCCAATGTTGCTTTACCCTATCTTAACAAAGTCGATATGCCACAAGAAAGACGGAATTTTTACAGGGGTGAGATCGCTTTTTTCAAAGCATTCGTTTACCTAGATCTAGTTCGTCGCTGGGGAGATTGTGTCATGATCCAAGATGAAGTAGAACTAAAACCTATCGGTAAAACGAACTGGCCCAAGGTGACAGATTACGCAATAACTTTAGCAAAGGAAGCCGTGCGTCTTCTCCCGGAATGGAACGAATTGAAAGAATCCAACGGAGCCACCGTAACCCACCGGGCTCGCCCATGCAAGGGAGCAGCCAACGCCGTGTTGGCCCATCTATGCGCTTGGAAAGCCGGATGTAAATACATGGCACAACCGCAAGACCGGGACTATGATGAACAACTATTATGGCGAATGGTTGATACAGCTTGTACGGCAATTATCAATAGACAGGATATTTATGATTTAGAATCAACACCTGACGAAGTTTGTACCAAAACATTCGTGGACGGGGGCAAGGAATGTATTTTCGAAAGCGTATTTCGAGGATATTGGAATGAATTTGATGAAATGACAGAAAGTAACATGACTAACCTAGGCCAACGCTACGAGGCTTACCCGGCTATTCCCGGTAAAAAAATCGGAGACAACAAAAAAACAATGTACCGAATATTAAATTCAACCGTCCGGGAAATGTTTCAGGACTACACCGATGGAGGTACCCCTGTCACCGATTTGCGCCGGAATGCTTGGTTTTACGAGTTCGAAACGATGGAACAAGAAGACGAAGAGATTACCGGAGGATACGCCTATCCCTACAAATGGCGTTACGCCCGGGTGGCCACGGACGGGTACATGGCCGGAGAATTCATCAACTTTGATCAAAACAAAACATGGTGGCGACTAGCTGACATCTATCTATTACGCGCAGAATGTCGGGCCAGATTAAACGACCGGGCAGGAGCTATCGCCGACTTGAACAAAATCCGCGATCGGGCAAAAGCCAAACGTTACAATGAATCCGAGTATGACGGCAATCTACGCTACGCCATATTCAAAGAACGAGAAAAAGAATTATTGATGGAAGGAACCCGCTATTTTGATGTATTACGGAACGGGTACTACAAAACGGAACTTTACGGAAACTTCCGAAATGTTTCTGACCAAGACGTGGTTGACGGTGTATTTTTTAATGCATTGGAAAACACCTTATACTGGGATAATCCATTAATGAGGCAGAATACCTATTGGCTAAAAAGACAATAAAAGAACACAAATAAAAATGAACATATCATGAAAACAGGAATAAATATATGGGTATACTTTCTGATTCTCGCGGGACTTTCCGCCTGTGATACAAAACAAGACTGGTTTGATTCCGGTATCAGTTCACCCTATCACGATTGCAGCATCATGGAATATTTACAGAAAGACACGGCCAACTGGAAATTAACCGTAGAATTAATTGAAAGGGCGGACCTCACCCAACTTTTCGAGGGGAAAGATCCGAATTACAAAGAAATCACGTTCTTCGCTCCCCCTTCCTTGTCCATTCTTCGTTACGTGTGGGATAAAGCTTCCGGAAAAGAACAATTTCCCGGAGAGCCTGATCGTTGGAGAACGCTCTCAGAAGATGAAAAAAATCATCCGGAACATCTCGTTCAAGCACTCGACAAAGATTGGTGTAGGGAAATGGTATTGCGCCACGTTATTAAAGGTAAACATTTGAAAGATGGAATTGCTTTCCGAGACCGGGATTACGAAATTGAATCAGAAGAACAAACCGGAGGAACAGATTTTACCTGCGAAAGTGGGAACAAATTACGGGCTTACCGAGAAAAAACAGATTATGGTGGTGTTAAGGATGCCGGAGCAATTTTCATGTACTTATACTCGTTTGATGTCATGGAAATGGTTCCATTAGCCTCCCCGGATATTCAACCGCTAAACGGGGTAGTACACGCATTGAATTACAATTATGTGTTAGGTAAAATCTAACGTGGAACTTAAAATTTAAAATCATGAAGAATCTAATCATATTGGGAATATTCGTTCTTGCGACCTATCTGGGATCGAGCTGCCAAGACGTAACGATCGGCTTTTTGCAAACAGAAGATGCCGGTTATAATCCCGACACGATGGTCGTTAAAAAAGAACTGGACACCACTCCCCCTCAATTAGAAGAAGTGGATAACCCGCTTTACTATGAATTACTGGCAGAAGACCCGGAATATTACACCCCGGAACTATTGATCAGTTGGGGTATCTTACCCACTCAAATTATAGAAGTCGGTGCTGGAGAAGATTACCAACGGGCTCAATGGGGCACGCCATGGGTAAGTAACCCGATTGAAGGAGTGGACGGAACTACCCAAATATACGTTTCCATAAAAGACATCAAAACGACAACGGGAAATGCCGAAAAGATGTGGGAATACTTGAAAGTATATGGTGACGGGACCTTCGAAGTGCCTTTAGAACATGATATTCCCACGGGACATTATTTAATTTCATTGAATTTCAAAAACGAGGGATATTCTAAAGATGTGAACGATTGTTTTACCATTATCGTGAAATAATCCTTCAAGTGTGTGTTTCAAGAATAGGTGGAAATTCTCTACCTATTCTCTCTATATATCTACCTCACAAACTCGTCAAATAACTTATCAAAAGTAGCATCCGGATCCGTCAGAAAACCGGGATGCGGACGAGAGGTTTGGATAATCGTGCTACGAACAGCCGTCAGCCAACGAAAACGCTCCGGAACATCCAACCCGGCAATCGGTCCGCCATCACGGGAACCGGAACAGATTCGATCGAAAATTTGCAGGTTCACCCGAATCTCCTCTATATCGATTTCCGGAAATAGCATCCTTAATTTTTCCTCGTGAAGCACATACTTCGCCCGCAGAAACTTTTTCCGTTTGGAGAACAAAATGATCCCCACGTTAATAAATTCTTCCCGTTCCACCCGCGGGACAACCCGAATAACGGCATATTCATACAAGTATCTCTCTGGCATGTTGTGCTTCTTTTATAAATATTTCCGAATGTGCAACCCGTTCCGTTAAAAAACGAACATATGTCTCCCGTATTTCTTGATTTGTAATACCCAGATCATCCCAATTCAACCAATCCTCCGGGATCAACGCCACGATTTCCCTTATCTTTTCCGGGGTCAATCGAGCTTTCAGTCCGGCATCGACTTCTGCCAACTGGCTTGCCCGAGGCAATAAAACATGATTTTTTACCTCCGCGAAAGGACTCAATGCGTGTTTCTGCCAATTCGTCCAGGAATAATGAAAATAGAGAGACGAACCGTGATCTATTAGCCATAACTCCTTGTGCCACATCAATAGGTTCGTGTTACGAACCGTGCGATCAATATTCGTCAGTAACGCATCCAACCAAACGATTTTCGAGGCCAGTTCCGCATCAATCACGTTTACCGTGGGATCAAATGCAAGAGCCCCGGATAAAAAGTGCAACCCGAGATTTAATCCCCGGCTCGCTTTCAACAAATCCTGTATTTCCTCATCTCCCTCCGCCTGACCGAAAGCCTCATCCAGTTGTAGAAAAACCAGCTCCGGCACTCGTAATCCCAAGACACGGGCAATCTCCCCTCCGATCAACTCAGCTATTAAAGCCTTCGTGCCATGCCCAGCACCCCGGAATTTCACCACGTACTTGAATTCATCCTCTGCCTCCGCTAACGCCGGCAATGAACCGCCCTCCCATAAAGGCATGATGTATCTCGTCACATTTTCTGTTCGTAATTCCATTTCTATCTCCTTTTTACTCGAACAAAGATAATCAATAAAATCATACCCTATCTTTAGTTTATTTCACCTTTCACAATCAACTGGATCGTGGGTTGACGGGGATCGTTACAAAAGAGAGTGATGACTTTACGTTGTTTACCGTTTCTTCCGGCTGAGTGGAAGATGACATTCAAGTCCATTTCTTTACCGGGCAGAAGAACACGTTGACTAGGGAGTACCGCAGTACAACCGCAAGTGGTTTCTATTTTACGGATGATCAAGTTACGTTCTCCAACATTTTGGATTTTAAAAATCATCTTGGCCTCCTCTCCTTCCCGAAGTGTTCCAAAATCACGTTCCGTCGAATCCACCATGAAATGAGGGGCTTGTGCTTTTTCCTCTTCACTCCAATGTGCAAAATCCTCCCGTACAGGCACATCAATCATAAACCCGTAATCGTAATCCACCTCCCCGTTTATCATGAAACGCATCACGTTATAATAATTACCTAACATGGACTCATTCTTTAAACGTAACGTCACGATTAACGTGTCACAAGTTCCGGGTTCTACGGTATATCCTCCTAAATTCCAATCCTGTTCGGAGTGTCCGATCTTCCGACAGGTGATCTCCGGGAAATGATTAAAGCCTTCCAGACGAATCCCCGCTTTCGTGGGATTGTACACCAGCACCGTGTCGGCATACTCCTTATCGATATATACCTCACTCCAACTTGCCTTTTCCTTACTGAAAAATAAATCTCCTGCCGGGTAAATACACTTTTTAGAAGGCTTGTCCGAAGAACAGGCACCCATCAAAAGAGCAATAATGATTAACCCATATATTTTCATCCTCATGTCATATATCATTCACAAATTCAAAATTACTATTTAATTCTATTTTTTCTTCTTATACATGAATTTTTAATGCTAAAACGTACTTTTGTCTTGAAAAACAACATCAATAACTGAAAAAAAGCAATAATTAATGATTTGTTAGCAGATTATTTATCGATCTGTTTACCCTTCGGGGATAAATTTGTTGATGGTAAAATGAATTAAAATCATTAATTATAAATATCAGTTCACTATGAAAACAAAACATCTATGCGTTGCATTCATTTTGTCCCTGCTCGCTTTTCAAGCCTGCACGACAGATGACGTATCATTTACCGAAGACTCCGGTCCGGATGACAAAAGCAATCTTTATACTATTAAAGATAACGCTTTCGGGGAGTATTTAAAATACCTGAAAGTGACAGGTGTTTATTCCCAAACCACGACGGAAGACGGAAATGCAGTGACCTCATACGTCATTGACACGGTAGAATCCAAAGAATTTACAGGAGATATTAATCTCAGTAAAACAGAGGCGTCTATCACAAAACTGCAAAAAGCCGGATTAACTACAGCCGCAGACAAGATTCAAGATGTTGATGGAATCCAATTCCTTACCGGACTTAATTCCCTTGCACTCACGTCCAATAATATCACGTCACTCGATATAAGTAAACTGGTTAATTTAACCGAACTGAAAATGAACTTTAATAAAGTAGGTTCTTTGGATTTAACCCATAACACGAAGCTCGTGACCTTCAATTATCGTGGTAGCGGTGAAGCGGCAGAAGGACAAAAACTGACCTCTATCGACCTATCAAAAAACACGGAATTAACCTCCCTCGATCTGCGTGTTCACGAATTAACAAATATAGATTTATCACAAAATAAAAAACTTACCTCGGTATCGTTATCAGATAATCCCGGTGCACCGTTTACAATTCCAGAAGAAATTTATAACAACCTAACGACAAAAGACGGTGTTGAAGGCGGTGATGTCCCAACACCCCCGGTAACTGACGAATACTATATTATTCCGAATAAAGTTTTGGGAGAATATTTAAATTATCGTCTCGAAGGTAAGGGTATCGTGGTTGAAGAAAACGGTTCTTATAAAATAGACAAGAAAAAAGCAGCCTCATATACGGGAGAACTAAATCTCTCCAAAAACGGGAAAATTCCAACTGAATTAGAGAATGCGGGATTAAGCACCGCCAAAGATAAATTAACTGATTTGGATGGAATACAATTCTTCACAGGGATTACGTCTTTAACGTTAGTAACTAATAACGTCACCGAAATAGATGTATCTACATTGATAAACTTGGAAACTTTAGATTTAAATAATAACAAAATAAGTTCTTTAGACGTCACAAAGAACACGAAACTAAAAACTTTAAGATGCAAAGCAAGCACACAAGCATCTGATTCCCAAAAATTAATCACGATAGAATTAAGTAAAAACCTAGAATTAACAACTCTTGATCTCATAAATAATAAACTGGAAAGTATCGATTTATCGAAGAATACTAAATTGACTTCCATAAAATTAAGTGAGAATCCGGGAACGCCGTTTACAATTCCGGCTGAAATATATGATAATTTATCTACCGCTGACGGAGTACAGAAATAATTACAATCATGATTTACATAGGAGCACTTATATCCATTCAATTCATCGCCTTGACAGCTTATTGGCTGTTTAAGAAGTATCACGCCCAAGCGGTATTACTTTTCAGTGGACTGGCCATGTTGACATTGGCCTTAATCTTGGGATTTGACATCCCGGAACTGAAAAATGCCACGGGACTAAAAGAGTTCGACCTTTTCAAGGTGATACAAGAAATATTCAGCGAGAAAGGTGCGGGCGTGGGACTGATGATTATGACCATCGGGGGATTCGTGGCTTACATGAAACAAATCAAAGCAAGTGATGCTCTGGTATATGTTTCCATGCAACCGCTATCCATCTTCCGGAAGTACCCCTATCTGGCAGCATCGCTAGTGATCCCTATCGGACAACTTCTGTTTATCTGTACCCCCTCGGCCACGGGTTTGGGGTTATTGTTAGTAGCATCCATCTACCCCGTACTGGTAAGCCTGGGAGTCAGTAAACTATCCGCCGTATCGGTGATTTCAGCCTGCACGGTATTCGACATGGGTCCGGCATCGGCCAACACGGCCCGGGCATCGGAACTCGTGGGAATGAATAACGTGATGTACTTTATAGAACATCAAATGCCGCTGACGATCCCTATGACGATACTGCTCATGATCGTGTATTATTTCAGTAATCGCTATTACGACAAAAAAGACGCTTTGAAGAAACAAACAGAAGAAGTGAAACAGGAAGATTTCAAGGTTGACGTTCCGTTAATCTATGCCATTCTCCCGGTATTACCTCTGATTCTGTTGATCGTGTTCTCCAAATATATCCAGCTATTCAGTTTTTCGGTAGAACTCGACACAACAACAGCCATGCTGATGTCATTCTTCGTTGCCATCGTTTTTGAATTCATTCGTCAACGCAATATCAAACAAGTATTTGCATCCATCAAAACGTTCTGGGACGGGATGGGAAAAGTATTTGCCACAGTCATCACGTTGATCGTGGCGGCAGAAGTCTTTTCCAGGGGATTAATCAGCCTAGGGTTTATCGATTCACTCGTGATGCTTTCACAACACATCGGTTTTTCCGGTGCAGGGATCGCCATATTGATGACATTACTCATCTTCGCAGCCTCCATGCTCATGGGAAGTGGTAACGCATCATTCTTCTCTTTCGGTCCACTCGTGCCGTCTATCGCGGCAAAAGTGGGAGTTGAAGGGGTTCACATGATCCTACCCATGCAGTTGGCCTCCAGTATGGGGCGGGCAGCCTCCCCCATCGCGGGTGTGATCATTGCAATATCGGAAATCGCGGGTGTATCTTCGTTCGATCTGGCCCGCCGGAATCTGATCCCGTTATCATTCACGATGGTTGTCATGCTAATTTATCACTTTTTTATTGCTTAAAATATGAATATAACAATCATAAAGAACGCAAATATATATGCCCCTGAAAAATTGGGGATAAAAGATCTGCTCGTGTGTAACGGGAAAATCGTTATGATTGACGATCAGATTGATTTAACGGGTGTAAAACACTCTATGATCGATGCCGGGGGCTTGATCGTGACCCCCGGTTTCATCGATCAACACATGCACATTATCGGTGCCGGAGGGAAAAGCGGCTACTTTTCCATCACCCCGGAAGTACAACCGAGTGAACTGATTCGCTGTGGAACAACCACGGTTGTCGGTATGCTGGGAACAGACGGGATCACAAAAGAATTAACCACGCTCTACGCCAAGTGTAAATCGTTAGAGCAATACGGTATCGGGGCATATATGCTCACAAGCTATTTTGCAGTACCACCCAAAACCATCATGCAAAGCGTTGCGGAAGATATGTTGTTTATCGACAAGATTATCGGTTGTAAAGTAGCCATCAGCGACGAACGGTGTTCATTCCCCACGAAACAGGAGTTACTACGCCTAATCAACCAAGTACACGTGGGCGGTTTGACTTCCGGCAAAGGAGGGGTTCTGCACATCCACCTAGGCGCCTTACCTTCCCGGATGCAGATTCTCCTGGAAATTGCACGGGAATACCCGACTTTGGTAAAGCACATCTCCCCGACTCACGTGGGACGAACGACAGCACTTTTCGAAGAGGCCATTGAATTTGCCTCTTTAGGAGGAATCATCGATATATCCACGGGTGGGACCAAGTTCGATGAACCGTACAAGATTCTATTACACGGGTTGGAAAAAGGCGTGTCAATCGAACAAATGACCTTCAGTAGTGACGGAAACGCGGGAATGAGTAAAAAAGACCCGGAAACCGGAAATCTCATTTTCTACAAAGCTCCCTTACATCTGAATTTACAACAAGTACAGAAACTGGTAAAAGAAGGCGGTATGCCCATAGAGGATGCCATTCGCCCGGTTACAACGAATCCGGCTAAAAACATGACCCTACGGACGAAAGGACGTATCGCCCCGGATTACGATGCCGACCTGTGTTTCTTTGACAATGACTTGAACCTGCAAAATGTAATCGTGGGCGGTACCGTGTGGATGCAGGGAGGAAAATTAGTCAAGGCTGGAAATTTTGAATAGATAACTTGAAATTAAAAAGATGAAAAAATATAAGTTCATAGTCATGCTGTTCATCTTGATTCTGTGGTTCCCCGCTTTTTCTCAGGAAACGGATTCCGAAGATAGTGACACAGAAACTTTAACAGCAGATTCCGATGCAGCCAAGATCATCGTGAATAAATACCGTTTGGGAGACGGGATCACTTTCTCTGCCCCGGATGGTGGATATAATATAAACTTGAGAGGTTTCTTGCAAACCACGTTTGAAACCCGTAAATACGAGGGAGACGATCAGTTCTACTCCCGTTTTCGTATGAGACGTTTACGCCTACGCCTCTCCGGAGACGCGTGGGGTGGTAAAGTCAGCTACCGTTTACAAACCGACTTTGCACAAGCCAACGGGGGTGACGGTGAATTAAGCGGTATGTTACTGGATGCCTTTATTGCCTACAAACCCGTGAAAGGACTTACTTTAAGTTTCGGACAAAAATCCACGCCAACCGATAACCGCGAACTCGGAATCACTTCAAATACCTTACAACTCGTGGATCGCAGCAAACTATCCTCTTACTTCGGGTCCATCCGGGAAGTAGGTCTTTTCGTTGACGGATCATTCCGCATCGGTCATACGGCATACCTTCGTCCCTCTATTGTTATCACTGACGGTGACGGTAGTGCCACGTTTACCCGTCGTCACGGGGGACTCAAATACGGAGCCCGCATCAATTACCTGCCTTTCGGTTTATTCCGGGCATACGGGGAGAACCGGGGTGGAGACATGGCAAGGGAAGTTACCCCGAAACTCTCTGTCGGTACAACTTTTAGTTATAACGTGGGAATCAGTGACCGGAGAGGCCGGGAAAGCGGTTCCATTCTTTACCTGAATGACGAAAACAAGGAAGCCCTGCCGGATTACATCAAATTCGGTGCAGACTTCCATTTTAAATACATGGGTTTCTCCGTACTAGGAGAATTCGTGAAAACCTGGGCTCACGTTCCCAGTGAAATCACCCAGCGGGTGAGAAACGACGGGACCACGTCCACCGATTTCAGCGGAAACATGAAAGACTACGTGAAAGCCCGTATGATGCTGGGAGCCGGGTATAACATTCAAGCGGGGTACATGTTCCAAAACCGCTTGTCTATCGACGCCCGCTACACGCATTTCGACCCGGATAAAAACTCGTTCCTGCATAACGAACTTTATTTTAACCGCAATAACTTTTATGAATTTGGTGTTTCCAAATACCTGACCAAGTCATACGCGGTGAAAGTACAGGCCTCCGTCGTGTTCGTGGATGCCGAACCGGGAAGCAAGAACGTGAATAGCATCGTAACGGAAGGTAACGAGACTTTATTACAAGCCATGATTCAATTCTCATTCTAAAAACTGCAAAAGATGAATACAATGATAAAATACTTATTTACATTATTGATTCTCCTACAAGCAGGTGCTTTATGGGCCCAACAACCTGCCAAGGTGGCCAAAAAGTTCTTTGCCGATCCGGAGATGGATATTCACACGCCGTGGTTCCAGAAAGGGAATGTATGCACGACTTACGACGAAATGATGTCCTATATCAATAACTTGATTACCCGCCACCCGGAGACAGCAAGTTTGTCCTTTATCGGGAAAACCCAGAAAGGGGTAGAAATACCTGCCGTAAGAATTGCCGGAAAGACCCGAAATGTCAAATTACGAGTTTTATTTCTCGGCCGAGTACACGGTGACGAACCGGGAAGCACCGAAAGTATGCTCTACACAATGGATCGCCTGTTAAACGATCCCGACTTGGCTTATTTGTTGGAACGCTTGGAAATCACCATTATTCCGATGGTAAACATCGACGGGGGAAGTCATTTGGAACGAGTGACAGCCAACACGCTGGACTTGAACCGGGATCAAAGTAAACTGGCTACTCCCGAGGCTGTTGTATTGAGAAATTTCTACAATCAATATGCCCCTCAAGTCGTTATTGATTTTCATGAATTTCAACCACTTCGTGCCGACTACACGCTAATCAGCACGGACAACATCACGAATTCATTCGATGCCATGTTCCTCTACACAGGTAACTTGAATGTTCCCCAAGAGTTACGGAACCTGACAGCCCAGACATTTGTCGGTAACGCCCGCAAAGCACTGGACGCAAAACAACTGCGACACCACGACTATTTCACGACAGCCAAAAAGTTCGGAGAAATCGTTTTCAACGTGGGTGGAATCAATCCCCGGTCAACAGCAAATGCTTTCTCTCTTGGAAACTCCGTTGCTATTTTGATGGAATTGAGAGGTGTGAAAATAGGTAAGACCTCTTTAAAAAGAAGAGTCTGCACGGCATTCACGCTGGCAGAATCTTACTTGAAAACAGCCTACGACCATGCCGATGAAGTAATGCGCATCACCCGACAGGCCGCACAAACTCGGAATGACATTGTCGTTACCAGTTCTCCCAAGAGCGTGGATGACTACGTACTACCGTTTATCAGCATGAACACGAACCAAATGGTGAACGTGAAAGTATGCGCCAATCTATCTTTAGAGTCCACCCCTACTCTCGTTCGGAAACGCCCGGAGGCTTATTATATTTCAGCTCTCCAACCGGAGATCGCCTGGAAACTTCAGGAACTAGGAGTAAAGGTTGAAACATTGACCGTCCCCATGACGCTCGACGTTGAAACTTACACGGTGGATTCTTACAAAGAAGAATATTCACTATTTGAAAAATTCTACCCGGTAAAAGTAAAAACGACCGTGAACACGAAACAAGTCTTCTTCCCTGCCGGAACATTCGTGGTTCCCATGAACCAGAAAAATGGAAACGTGGCAGCCTCGGTTCTCGAACCGGAAGCCGCAAACGGATTTATCAATTACCGGATCTACGAAACAAAACAAGGAGAGGAATTACCGGTTTACCGAAAAATGAACAGTGACAAATAAGGGAATAACAGCATTATGAAAACATTATTTATAGCAATCATAACATTATTATCAGTAACCGCAACAGTTGCACAGGATAATAAAAATACTGCCAAATTCGAATTAGGCAAAGGACTTGACATTAATTTGAATGGTGGCGAATATAACTTCAACCTAAACGGTTTTATCCAAGTTTACGGTGCCTACCGGAATGAAAAAGATGGCGAGGATGAATCATTATTCGGCGTGAAGAATGCCTTCTTCGGATTCAAAGGAGGTGCTTTACACAATAAATTCACGTTCATGCTGGAAGCCAATTTTGCCGACTCCAACCCTCTTATGGATGCTTGGGCTGCTTACAACCTAAAAGATTACCTGACCATTACCGTCGGGCAAAAACAAACATTCACCAATAACCGGGAAATGATCATGCACGAAAAGAACCTGAGCATGGCAGACCGTAGTATCGTGAGCCAGTATTTCTCAGGTACCGGACGTGAACTAGGACTCTTTTTTGAAAGCAAACTCTATCTTGGAAAAATAGCATTAAAACCTTCTATCGCCATCACCACGGGAGACGGAAGAAACTCTTTCGGTTCCAGTTCTATTGACGTCGATATGGGAGGTTTAAAATACGGGGGGCGCTTAGACGTACTTCCATTAGGAGAATTCAAATCAGGTAATGACGGTGTGGGAGCAGATTTTGCTCGTGAAGAATCACCGAAATTATTGGTTGGTGGAGCCATGAGTTACAATGACGGGGCAAGCAACAAAGTTGGTGAAGGACATGGAGATTTCGTTCTTTATGACAAAGACGGAGACTCTAAATTCCCGGCACTTCGCAAAATCGCTGCCGACTTATTATTCAAATGGCAAGGTTGGAGTATTATGGCCGAATATGTCAACGCATCGGCTACCGACTTGAAAGGTATTTACACGAAAAGCACGGGAGACCAACCCCTGCAACCGGAAGAGATTGCCAATTACCTAAATCTTGGAAACGGGTATAACGTGCAGGTGGGCTACCTTTTGAAAAGCGGTTGGGGATTCGATGCCCGGTTCAGCAAAGTGAAACCGGAATTCAAAGAAACGGAGACCTCCCCGCTTTGGGAGACCAATGAGTATGCAGTAAGCGTGGCAAAATATTTTATCGACAACCGCTTGATGTGTCAAGGAGCTTTTACCTACCTGAAGAACCCGAACTTCAAAACGGCAAACGAAAAGCTTAGCGCAGAATTTTCAGTTCAAATTATCTTCTAATTTCAGATACGATGAAAACCAATTTAATCATATCATTATTCATCACCTTCTTCTTGTGCAGTTGTGAATGGAAAAGTGACGTGGACGACCCGGTTTTAAATAAACTGGGTACGGGCCACGGGATTGTAACCTACACGGATTACGAGCCCCTGAAAGCGAAACCGATCAACCTGCATTTCTACATTCCGGAAGGAGACATCAAGACCATGCCGATCGTGTTTATCCTACCCGGAACCGGAAGAAACGCCAACGATTACCTGGCAGCGTGGATGAAGAATTTCAAGAGCAAGGAAGTTATTGCCATTGCTTTGGAATTTCCACAGGAATATTATTCCACCAGCGAATATATCGAAGGCAACATGTTCAAAAAGAACGAGGCTCTTCCCGAAGAGCAATGGTCTTTTTCCGTGATCGAGGCTATATTCAGTTACGTGAAGGCTGAAACCGGGAACCAAGTCACCCAGTACAGCCTGTTCGGTCATTCGGCCGGAGCTCAATTCGTACATCGTTTCGTGACCTTTAAACAGAACACGCATCTGAACAAGGCTGTTGCTGCTAATGCCGGCTGGTACACGGTTCCCGACGTACAGGTTGAATATCCCTACGGGTTGAAAAACTCTGGTTATACAGACAACACGACACTCTCCCACTTGTTCGGTTCGAGCCTCATTGTCGCATTGGGAGATCAGGACATTGATCCCAATGATAATTCCTTGCGGCATGACGAACAATCCGATGCCCAGGGATTGTATCGTTTTGCCCGCGGAGAATATTATTATAGCGAAGGCGAACGCATTAGTAAAGCCAACAATATGGTATTCAATTGGAAGAAAGTCATAGTCAAAGGTGTGGCACATGATTTTGAAGCTATGATGGTTCAAACCATAAACTATTTATTCTAGACTTTTTGCAACCAAAGTCTACTTGAGACTGCCCGACACCCCTCTATCTTTATTTGTCGGGCAGTCATTTTTTACTTTCGATTCTCGTCCGCAAATATTATATTTGCAGGGCATGAAAAAATCAAAGAAATATATAATTATAACAAACACCTATCTCGCACTATATAAACTATGCGTGAGCGTTTTAGTTATACTCCTGCTCGTTATTTCCAGTCAAGTCACTTTATCCGCACAAACAAACAACAGCGAAACAGAAAAGAACGACACGATCCCGGCAGACAAAAACCGTTATATTTATTTGAAAAAACGTCTACTATTAGATTTTGATATTTTACTGCAACCTCGGCAACAAATTTATTTCGGGCCTATCTTACAGATCAAGTCCAATGAAAATGAATATTATAACGTATTTCTCGACTATCGCAGGGGAGAATTACAACAACTCATTGTTTATTCGAAAGAAAACCTAAGGAAACTTCCCATTCCCCAGTTTAAAACAACATCCGGAGAGCAGGAAATCAATATCAAGCTGACACTCTTTCAACAAAAGAAAGAGTTCATCATTCAACTCGGTGACACACTATACACCATCAACAACCTCGGTTTTAATCCCAAAGCCGGATATAAATTTACCTTTACCGCTGACAAGGAACAAGTGCTTGACCCGAGTGGAAATCCCGCTTTACAGATCAGCAATATCCGTTTCATTGAAACAACCGACAAACATATACCTAAAAGTATATGGTACTGGTTCGTGTTTATCTTGATTATCGATTTATTGATATTCAGCGGGGTTCATATCCGAAAGAAATTATTACGTCGGAAACAAACGGCCTCTGCTGTCCAACTGGAAAACGAACTGGAGACTATTCCTGATAGTCTGCCGGCCTACTCTCCCCGCACCACGAATGCCATCTACCTGTTTGGCGGGTTCCACATCTATGATGCGGAAGGAAATAATATTACCAAAAAATTCACCCCGCTCTTGAAAGAGCTGTTTTTATTGTTGGTGACCCACACTCCCGAAAAAGGAATCACCTCGGAACGCTTGAAAGAGATCCTTTGGTTTGATAAAACCGAACAAAGTGCCAAAAATAACCGGGCCGTCAACATTGGAAAGCTCCGGAGTATTTTGGACACCCTAGGAGAAAATGAAGTGAGTAATAAAACCGGAAGTTGGGAATTATTCTTAAACCCGGAAACCATCTATATCGATTATTATGACTACCTGACACTGTATAGCAAAGGAAAACTTTCCTCCCGGGAAGACATCTTGAAACTACTCCAACTCACCCGTCAAGGAGGTTTCCTCTCGGATACCGGATATGAATGGTTAGATCGTTTCAAAGCCACCGTGTCTGATTATATCATTGACACTCTTGTTAGTTACTCGACAACTTCCGTGAATACCATCATGGAACCGGATTTGGCATTACAAATCGCAGACTCCATATCCGTGTTTGACCAACTTAACGAACACGCACTTCAGTTGCGGATAAATGCCTATGCGGCTCTAGGAAAACACTCTTTGGCTAAAAAAAGTTACGAGAAGTTCACGAAAGAATATCTAAACGCGTACGGGGAAAAATTCAACAAATCATTCACGGACTTCAGATAACACCTTGATTGACGCTTTTCTATTGGTATTCCCTATTTCTCGAAAAACTCAAGAAACACGGAGTGAAGGAAAGAAATCTTGAAAAAACGAAGGAAAGAGGCGGGATATAGATAAAAAAATCCTAATTTCGTGCCAATTTACATGACACAAAAATGCGTAATTACGATTATATCATTGTCGGGAGTGGTTTAGCGGGTCTTTACACGGCCTATCGTGCGTCTGCCTACGGGAAAGTTGCACTATTAACTAAATCAAACATCAGGGAAAGTAATTCTTATTTCGCCCAGGGAGGTATTGCGGCTGTCACCGGAGAAGATGACGCCCCGTTATTTCACTTTCAAGACACGATCACGGCAGGAAGAGGTCTATGTGACTATCCCGCAGTGAACGTACTGGTAAATGAAGGGCCTGCCCGCATACAGGAATTAATCAATGACGGTATGCACTTTGACACGGAAAACGGGGAGCTGGCTCTAGGGCTAGAAGGAGGCCATCACCAGAAACGAATTCTTCATGCCGGAGGTGATGCCACCGGAAGAATGATCACGAATTTCGTGATTGACAAAGTGGAGCATTGTCCTACCGTGGAAATATTCGATAATCATGCCGTCATCGCCCTGTTACAGGATGAACACGGATGTTACGGTGTCAGATGCTGGGATTTTAACGAGAACCGGGAAGAAATCTTCACGGGACACAACGTGTTCCTGACTTCCGGAGGGACCTCAGCCATCTATAAACGAACGACCAATCCTCACACGACCATTGGAGACGGTTTGGCTTTAACCTATAATGCGGGGTGCGAAATCGTGGACATGGAATTCATTCAATTCCACCCTTCCGCTATCTACACTCCTACCGGAGAGGCATATCTGGTGAGCGAGGCCGTTCGCGGTGAAGGCGCACACCTGTTGAACCAGCAAGGCGAACGCTTTATGGTGGGAAAACATGAATTGGCTGAACTTGCCCCGCGAGACATCGTGGCCCAGTCCATATTCCAACAAATGAAAGAACACCACGAGGACTACGTTTACTTGTCATTAAAACACCTTGACCCGGAAAAGATCAAGAAACGTTTCCCCAACATCTTCGAGAAATGTGCGGAATTAGGTATCGACATGACAGACCGTATTCCGGTGGCTCCTGCAGCACATTACACCGTGGGCGGGGTGAAAACGGATCTCACGGGACGTACCAATATCCCACACTTATACGTATGCGGAGAACTCGCCTCATCCGGTATCATGGGTGCCAACAGACTGGCGTCTAACTCCCTGATCGAATGTTTGGTGTTCGGAAAACGTGCCGTGGAAGACTCCGTACGTAACCGACGGGAAGACCCGATTCCGGAAACCATACCTTCATTCTCCTTGGATCGAGAGAAACTAGATGCCTACCTGTCTTTAAAAAACAAGGTCGCCGACATCATGACTCAAGAGGCCGGGATTATCCGTACGGAAAACGGATTGCAGGAAGGATTGGAAAACTTGCTCCGCTTGGAACAAACCGAAATATTCGAAGAGAACGAATACTATTCTCTAGTAAGTAAAAACCTACTTACCGTTGCCGAATTAATCATCCGTTCCGCTCTCTTCCGTAAAGAGAGCCGCGGAGGTCATTTCCGTTCCGACTACCCCACCCCGAATGATGACTATGTTTGCCATATCATTCAACAGAAAGGCAAAGAGATCAAAACAACACCGGTAATCCTGAACAATTGAAAATGGAAAATGAAGAATTGAAAATGAGAACTCCTCCGCCCTTCGGGCACCTCCTCTATAAACAGAGGAGGAGTTTAGTTACTCTTCAATCTCAAGATGGTATTTTTAACTCTCCCTCTGTTTATAGAGGGAGTACGGCGTAGCCGGGAGGGAGTTTAATTTAAAATCATAAATCAAGAAATTAGTTGAATTTAAAATCTAAAATTAATATATGTACGATTCGCTCATAGACAGACTCATCGACCTTGCGATAGAAGAAGACATCGCAACGGGAGATATTACGACCAATGCCATTATCCCGGTACACGCTAAAGCGGTTGCCGAAATGAAAGCAAAAGCCGACGGTGTTATTTCCGGACTGGAAATCGCGAAACAAGTATTTGAAAGATTTGAAAAAAATATAGTATGGGAGCCTCTCGTTACTGACGGGACTACCGTAAAGAAAGGGGATATTATCCTGCGCATCGAAGCCAGCTACCGCACGTTACTTTGCGGGGAACGTCTATCATTGAATATCCTGCAACGAATGTCCGGTATCGCAACAGCTACCTCTCACTACATGAAAGAGCTGGCAGGAACGCATACCCAGCTATTGGACACCCGGAAAACAGCTCCTGGTTTGCGGGTATTGGACAAAATGGCCGTACACCACGGAGGGGGTTCCAATCACCGAATGGGACTTTACGACATGATCATGCTGAAAGACAACCATATCAAGATTGCAGGAGGTATTCCCAATGCAGTGAAAGCCGTGAAACAGAATCTTCCGTTAAGTATCAAAGTGGAAGTAGAAACCACCACCTTAGAAGAGGTACAACAAGCCATTGACGCGGGTGCAGACATTATCATGCTTGATAACATGAGTAATGAAACTATGGCCGAAGCAGTGAAACTTATTGCGGGCAGAGCAAAGACAGAGGCATCCGGAAACATGAGTATCCCCCGTCTCCAAGGTGTTGCCGCCACCGGAGTTGATTACATCAGTGTCGGTGCCCTCACCCACTCGGTTACAGCTTTGGATATTAGCATGAACATTAAGATGAACTAAAAGATTAAAACTAAAAGATAAAAATTGAGGATTATAAAACTTACTTTCGTAAGTTTCAATCTAAAATCATTAAATCTAAAATTATTATATCTTTGAAGTCTCAAAAAACAAGGTTATGACGCAGACAGAGATTATCGACAGGATAAAACAACTCAAGAAAGAGAAAAACGCCATCATTTTGGCGCACTACTATACTCGTCCTGAAGTACAAGACATCGCTGACTATTTGGGTGACTCTCTAGGACTTTCCCAGATGGCCGGAACCACAGAAGCCGATATTATCGTTTTTTGCGGTGTGCATTTCATGGCAGAAACAGCATCCATCATCTCCCCCAATAAGAAAGTGCTGATCCCCGCAGAAGGAGCCGGTTGCTCTTTAGCCGAGGGAGTAACCGGGTATGACTTGAGAGAATGGAAAAAAGCAAACCCGGATGGTCTCATTGTCAGCTACGTGAACACCACGGCTGAAGTCAAGGCTTACACGGACTATTGCTGCACATCTTCCAATGCCTTGAAAATAGTGCAAAGCCTGCCGAAAGACAAAAAAATTCTTTTCGTTCCCGACAAGAATTTGGGTGCTTATATACAAAAAGTTACCGGAAGGGAAATGGAAATTTGGAATGGAGACTGTTGCGTACATGACAAAATTGACACCCAGATGGTACTGGATAAATTGGAAGAATATCCCGATGCTGACGTGCTGATTCATCCCGAATCCAGTTGTTCGCACGACGACCGGGTATTAAATCATCCCCGTGCCTTCATGTATTCCACGGCAGGGATTATCAAACATGCCAAGGAATCCCCGAAACAACGATTTATCATTGCCACGGAATTGGAAACCATCCATAAACTCCAAGCGGACAACCCGACCAAAGAGTTCATCCCCATTCACCCGAAAACGATATGCGGACAGATGAAGAAGGTAACTTTAGAAAAAGTACTCGAAGCTCTTGAAAAAGAGCAATACGAGGTACGGCTCCCGGAAGACTTGAGAGAGAAAGCTTGGTTACCCATTCAACGTATGTTAGACCTTAGTTAAAAGGATTCGGTGATTGACGATTTAAAGACTAGGTGATTAACCTATGGGGAAAAATCACAGAATCAAGAATCAATAAATCACTCAATAAATAGAATCTAAAATTTACAATCTAAAATCTAAAATTAAAATATGAACGTATCACTGAACTGGTTGAAAGACTATCTAAAGATCGACCAAAGCACTGAAGAGATTTGCAAAATTCTGACAAGTATCGGACTGGAAGTTGGCGGGTACGAAGAATTTGAGGCAATAAAAGGGGGATTAAAAGGATTGGTCATCGGTCATGTGTTAACTTGCGAGGCACATCCCGATTCGGACCATTTACACGTGACGACTGTTGATTTGGGAACGGGTGAACCGGAACAAATCGTCTGCGGGGCTCCTAACGTGGCTGCCGGACAGAAAGTAGTCGTTGCCACCGTAGGAACAACCCTTTACAAAGGTGATGAAGAGTTCGTGATCAAGAAATCAAAAATACGGGGTGTAGCCTCTAATGGTATGATCTGCGCCGAAGACGAAATCGGTGTCGGAACCGATCATGCCGGAATCATGGTATTACCCGAAAATACCCCGGTTGGAATACCGGCCGCAGACTATTTCAACGTTTACCGGGACACGGTTATCGAAGTCGATATTACCCCGAACCGGATTGACGGAGCCTCACACCTTGGTGTAGCTCGTGATTTAGCCGCTTATTTACAACAGACACAAGATATTCACTATACTCTTCCCTCCGTGGAAACATTCCATCCGGACAGTACGGATGCTAAAATCACCGTACGAGTAGAACGTCCCGAGGCTTGCCGTCGGTACGCCGGAATATGTATCGAAGGAGTAACCGTTAAACCGTCTCCTGAATGGTTACAAAACCGGATGAAAGCTATCGGATTACACCCGATCAATAACATCGTGGACGTGACCAACTACATTCTTTTCGGCTTGGGACAACCTTTACACTCTTTCGATAAAGACAAAGTAAAAGGAAACGAAGTTATCGTGAAGAGTGTTGCCAAAGGAACTAAATTCACCACTTTAGACGGAGTAGAAAGAGAATTACACGAGGATGACCTGATGATCTGTAACACCGAGGCCCCCATGTGTATTGCCGGAGTATTTGGTGGGCAGGAAAGTGGTATCTCAGACACAACGACAAACGTGTTCTTGGAAAGTGCTTGTTTCGACCCGGTATTCGTCCGCAAAACAGCTCGCCGTCATGGTTTGAACACGGATGCCTCTTTCCGTTATGAACGGGGAACAGACCCGAACATCGTGATCTATGCGCTGAAATTAGCCGCCATGATGATTAAGGAAGTTGCCGGAGGTAAGATTACTTGCGCTCCCATCGACATCTACCCGGAACCCGTGAAGGATTTCGAAGTGTCCATAAAATATGCTCACGTAGATCGATTGATCGGTAAAAAAATTGACCATGAGGTAATCAAAAACATCCTCCGTTCTCTTGAAATGAAAATCATGGAAGAGTGCGAAGAGGGTCTTTTATTGAATATACCCCCCTACCGTGTTGACGTGCAAAGAGAAGCTGACGTAATCGAGGATATTCTTCGCATCTACGGTTTCAACAACGTGGAAGTACCTGCCAGCGTAAGATCCACGCTAAGCTATTCCGAAAAGCCGGATGACTTCCAGTTGAAAAATATCATCTCAGACCTATTAGCAGCAAACGGATTCTGTGAAGTAATGAACAATTCATTGACGAAAGCTAGCTATTACGAGGACTTCAAGTGTTTCGATCCCACGCAGACGGTAATGTTATTCAACCCGCTTAGTGCAGACTTAGGAGCTATGCGTCAATCCTTGCTCTTCGGCGGACTAGAAAATATTGCTTACAACATCAACCGGAAAAACAACAACTTGAAATTATTCGAATTCGGTAAAGGCTACACCTTCAACAAAAAAGAAGGTATTGACAACCCGCAAAAACAATACAAAGAAGACAACTTGCTTTCTCTCTTCATCACAGGGAATAAAAACATGACCACCTGGAATGTCAAAGAGACGAAAACTGACTTCTTCTATTTGAAAGCATATTGCGAAATGATATTAACCCGTCTAGGACTTCACCCCGATAACTTGAAAATTGATGCCACTGACAAGGACATCTTCCGGGAAGGATTAACGTACAAAGCCGGGGATAAACATATCGTATCCATGGGTATCTTGAGTAAAGCCCCGCTGAAAAAAGCAGATGTTAATCAAGAAGTCTACTACGCTGAATTCTCGTGGGAAAACATTCTGAAAGCCATCAAAAACCTCAAGGTAACCTACACCCCTCTACCGAAATTTCCTTCTGTGAAACGGGATTTAGCCTTGTTGCTTGATAAGAAAGTCACTTTCAAGGAAATCAAAGAAACGGCGTTCCGTACAGAAAAATCATTACTGAAATCCGTCACGTTATTCGACGTGTACGAGGGAGAAAAACTCGGTGCAGACAAGAAGTCCTACGCCGTCAGTTTCACCCTTCTCGATGAAGAGAAGACCCTCACGGACAAACAGATCGACAAAATTATGAACAAGTTGATGGGTACCTACAAACACCTGTTCAACGCTGAAATCAGATAGTTACAAGTTTACAGGCTACAAGTGGAATGATAACTTGTAGCCTGCCTTTTAATTTTCCATTTTCAATTCTCAATTTCAATTGTATGAAGTCCCTTCTCCCCTCCTTTATCCTTATTCTTCTATACTTCATTGCCGAAGAGTTTTTTGGTCCGAAAATCGGTTTGATAGCCGTAATCGTGTTAGGAGCCGGAGAGTTTTTCTATTCATGGATCAGGGAGAAACGTATCAACAAGATGACACTCTTCAACACCCTGTTCTTCATTGCCCTTGCGGCAGTCAGCGTGTTGCTCGAAGGAACTTCTTTTGAAAGGATACAACAGACCATCGTAGAGGCTGCCATGTGTGTGCTAATCGGGATATTTGCATTTTCGAAAGCGGACATGACTCAGACATTGCCCGAATCATACCGTAAGACATTACAAATCACCCCGGAACAGCAACAAGCCATGCACCGGATGCTACGCCTGCTATTTTACCTGCTCGTATTGCATACAGTCCTAGCTTTCACTTCTGCCTTTATCTTTGACGAAGAAATACATCAATTCATAGAAGGACCTCTATTGTATATTCTGATTGTCCTGTTCTTCCTCACGTTATTTGTTAAGAACAGACTACTTGCCAAAGCAGCCAGTCAGGACGAATGGTTACCTATCGTGAACGAGAAAGGCGAAGTCGTCGGCAAAGCTACCCGTAGAAGTTGTCATTCCGGCTCCATGCTCCTGCATCCCGTCGTGCATCTCCACCTTATCAACGAACAAGGGGACATTTACCTGCAAAAACGCAGCATGAAAAAGAACTTTCTTCCCGGAATGTGGGATACTGCCGTGGGCGGACACGTCGCACTGGGAGAGAAAATAGAAGATGCCTTAAAACGGGAAACTTTCGAAGAATTGGGTATCACGAAATTCAAGGCCCGTTTTCTCGGTTCCTACGTGTGGGAGAGTTCCCGCGAACGAGAACTCGTATTCCCTTTTCTTTGTACCTCTCATGACGCCATTCACATCAATAACGACGAAGTAGACGAGGGGCGTTTCTGGTCACGCAAAGAGATCGAACAAAATGCAGCCGCCAACATTTTCACCCCGAACTTTTTACACGAATACAATCGTCTGTTGAAAAAGATCAAATAATCGATCAGCGTCCTAACTCCTGCAATTTGGTCTTCGCCCGATCCATACCTCGATTGGCAGCCTTGTGATACCATTTCACGGCCTCCTCAATATTCTTTGTCACACCGTAACCATATTCATACAGTAATCCCACGTTAAACTCCCCATACATGTTACCTTGTGCGGCAGCCTTACGATACCATTCCATTGCCTTACCATAATCTTGTGAAATCACCTCCCCGTTATAATACAGGTTTCCAAGACTATTCTGGGCAGAATCAAATCCTTGGTTAGCCGATTTTTCGTACCATACTTTGGCCATAGACAGGTCTTTCGAAACACCTTTCGCATACTGATACATCCGTCCCAAATTATATTGAGCATATTTGTTTCCCTTATTTGCGGCATTCCGATACCACCTTACCGCCTCCGTTAAATTCTGACCTACCCCGTTCCCATTCTCGTACAGGATAGCCAACTCATTCATAGCGGAAATATTCCCTTGATTAGCTGCCTTCAAAAGCCATTTAGACGCCTCTCTGTAATTCAGCGTTGTCCCCTTGCCATTTTTATACAACCATCCGACCATGTATTGGGCATAGGCATCATCATAGTCAGCCACTACTAAATAATTTTTTAGAGCCTCCGTGTAATTTTGCTCGTTATAATACTTGGCCGCCCGACTGGAATACTCCTTGAGTGCCGCTTCTGAAAGAGTTGCCCTTTCACCTGATAACAACTTCAGTCTTTCAGTAGCTTGCTCGTACCCTAACTCCGCAGCTTTCTCGTATAATGCCTTAGCCATATCTTTATCTTTACCAACCCCAACTCCGGTTTCGTACATCACACCAAGATTAAACAAGCCCCTGTTATATTCTTGATCAGCTGCTTTACGATACCACTTAACGGCTTCGGCTACATCCTCTTCAACACCCGCTCCACACTGGTACATATATCCCAAACAGCACTGCCCTCTTGCATTCCCAAGCTCTGCCGATTTCCGATAACATCTCACAGCCTCAATCACATCCTTGACAACCCCTTTTCCCTCTTCATAAAGAAGACCTAGGTTACAATATGCTTCATCAAAATTCTGATCCGCCGCCTTACGAAACCACTTTGCAGCCTCCGCATAATTTTGAGTAATCCCCTCGCCATCCTTGTACATTAACCCCAAATTATTCTGCGCATAAAAATCACCATTCAAAGCAGCCTTCCGATACCATTTCACCGCTTCCGCATTATTCTCCGGCACACCTAATCCTAAATCATATAGCAATCCGACCATATTCTGAGCTTCCGTATTCCCAGCATCTGCTGCCAAACGATAGTATTTCATCGCCTCCCCGTAATTCTCCTCGTCGTAATGCTTCCCCGCTTGTTTCATCCAGTTTTGTACTCGCTCATCATCCTGCATGACCATACATCTTGCATGATTTTTACTTACATCATTTCCTGCCTCTCCGGCATATGAAACCGTGTTCACTCCCAGTAAGCACGACAACACACCTATCATACCTATTGTTCGATTTCCCATATCGTTCCAATTTTACACCTCTTTTTATATATATTCTCTTAATTTATAACCACGTAAACCTGCCCGGCCTGGTATTTAACCACCCGTACCACTTTTCCTCTCTCAATAAAAGCACCCGTGTCTGACACGGCGTCATACACCTCGTTTCCGATCATTACCTTCCCTGCCGGACGTAAATCTGTGAACGTAGTCCCCACCTTACCGATCTCCTCCTTTGCCGCCATATCCACGCCCACGAAACCATCCTCCACTTTCTGTTCTGCATGAAGAGCAAAATTCAATCGCCGGGAACCAAACAATTTTCGGCTCAACCAAATACTCCCGAATAGTGAGAGTAACGAACAACTCACCACGAAAAACAACGAGCGAATAATAGCACTTGTAAAATCCGGCAAGAAATCAAACGTGAAATCATCAATCCCCGCCAATACCAGCGACGCCACCACGCAAACAATTCCCAGTACCCCGGTGACACCGAAACCCGGTATCACGAATATCTCCAGCAGCAACAGGATAATCCCCACCACAAACAGGATTATCTCCACATAATTTGCCATCCCTTCCAAATACAACGGGGCAAAATACAACAAACACGCTGTTATCGCTGCCACCAAGGGAAAACCAACTCCCGGAGTCTGTAACTCGAAATAAATTCCCCCGATAATAATCATGATCAAAATCCCTTGCACGATCGGGCTAATCAGAAACCCTATAAACCGATCCATCGTCGTCGGTTTATACTCGTGCAACTCATAATTCGTAATTCCCTCTTTCTGTAACACTTCCACCACGCTCTCCGCAATTCCGTCACAGAACCCGTATTGTATCGCCTCATGCGGAGTAAACGTTACCACTTTCCCGCTATCCGTTACCCCCTCAACTACAACCCTCTCGTCCACCATAGCTTCGGCAATCCTCGGATCCCGTTTCCAACGAATCACCCTTTGCCCGTTCTCTATCACAGTATCCTTCCCGTGCGCCTGAGCCGTGGCCCGAATCATCGATCGCATATATGACTGGTACTTATCGGGCATGGCATCCCCCGTTTGGTTCACGACTGTTGCCGCACCAATATTCGCCCCCTCCCGCATATAAATACGGTCACAGGCAATAGAAATCAACGCCCCCGCGGAGGCTGCATTATTATCAATAAACACCCACACCGGTTTCGGATAATTCAATATCAAACTACGCAGAGAATCGGCATATACTACCATTCCCCCGTACGTGTTCATGTGTACCAAAATAACATCTGCATTTTCGTCCGTGGCCCGGTCAAAAGACCTTTTCACCAACCGCCATATACTAGGGCCAATCTCGTCCTTAATATCCACCTTGTAAACCAGTTCCCGATTCTCCCCCGAATCATTTTTTTCCTCCCCGGCAAACATCGGCAGGCTTCCCACCAACAAAATCAAAACTACCAACCACTTTCTCATCATGCAATATCTTTTATTTTATTAATATTCTCCTCCCCCAACTGTTCCTCGACCACCACCGTTCCCGCCACTACTGAAAGTAACGACACGAAACTGCAAACCACGATACTCCCCCACGGGATCATCAACGACAAGGCAAACACAGTCCCGATAGCCGTCACGCTTCCCGCATTATGTCGCATATAACGAACACTCTCCTTTACCCGGAAACGCTTTCTCTCCACGGCATAATCCATAAAAGCGAACCCGTAGAAATAAGCCCCCACTCCAAAGGTCAGTACAGGCATAACCAATCCGGCCAAAGGAATAAAAGAGCCGAAAAACAACACAATCATCACGAGTAATTGCAGGATCATACAACGTAACGAAATCGCAATACCTCGTCCGATTTCCCAAACCAATTGTTTCAGGTTAAACGGGTACTCCCGTCCCGACACGATCGCTTCCGTCCGTTCCGAAAGCCACGAGTAAACGGGCGACATCACCACCATTACCACGTACCCCCCGAACGAAATAAATAGTATATAATACAGGAAACGGGTTAACAACTTTACCAAGAATCCGGCCACTCCCGACACCCATTCCAACCACGATATACCCTCGATCCACTCCGTCATTTTCGCCTCGATCACACCGGAAAGTCCGTCCCCCAAATACCCCACGGCATAATTACCGGCCACGAACAACACGATGACAATTACCACCGGGAAAAGCATAAAATACCACAACTTACTAGAAAACAACAAACTTATCGCCTTCCCGTATGCTCGTATTCCTCTCGAAAAATCTCGTGCAAAACCCATAAACAGTGCATTAAATTTCCCGTAAACTTAAACATTTTTTCGCAAACATCAAGGCAACGACGTGGCCTTAGAGTTCATAAAGTTTGTAAAGTCGAATCTTCGATTCTGAAAGTTCATAAAGTCCAAAATTACGGGCGTCCTCCGGACAGTATCTGTCGGCAGTTCCTGCAGCCATAGACAAAACGCCCTACTAGGAGTCCACAGACTTTACGAACCTTACGAACTTTATAAACTTTCCACTACTTTATAAACTTTACGAACTATTTTGTACTTTCGCGTGAGAAAGTAAATTCCTTGATTTAACAATAACGTGAAAAACAAATAACATATGCAAGCATTAACAGCAATTTCGCCGATTGACGGCAGATACAGGGACAAAGTAGATAGCTTGGCAAACTACTTTTCCGAGAGTGCCCTGATTCGTTACAGGGTAATGGTAGAGGTTGAATACTTCATCGCTCTCTGCGAGTTACCGTTACCACAACTACGGGGATTCGACCATGCGCTGTTTGACAACTTGAAAGAAATATACCTGGACTTTACCGTCGAGGATGCCCAAAAGATCAAAGACATCGAGAAAGTAACCAACCACGACGTGAAAGCCGTGGAATACTTCATCAAGGAACGGTTCGACGCACTGAACCTCCACGAGTACAAAGAATTCATTCACTTCGGGTTGACTTCACAAGACATCAACAACACGGCAGTACCCTGTTCTTTCCGTGATGCCATTCACGACGTGTACTATCCCGTGATTGACGAACTGATCGCCAAACTCGAAGAGCTGGCCGAAGAGTGGAAGGATGTACCCATGCTGGCAAAAACCCACGGGCAACCGGCATCCCCGACCCGATTGGGTAAAGAGATCCGTGTATTCGTCTATCGTCTGACCAAACAACTGGAACTACTGAAAAAAGTAGCTTGTTCCGGTAAATTCGGAGGGGCCACCGGGAACTTCAACGCCCACAACGTGGCTTACCCGGAGATTGACTGGACAGCATTTGCCAACAAGTTCCTTACCGAAAAACTGAAAATAGAACGAGAACAATACACCACCCAAATATCCAACTACGACAACTTTGCCGCCGTGTTCGACAACCTGCGCCGCATCAACAACATCGTGGTGGACTTGGATCGTGACTTCTGGACATATATCTCCATGGCCTACTTCAAACAAAAAATCAAGGCCGGAGAAGTTGGCTCGTCAGCCATGCCCCACAAGGTAAACCCGATCGACTTCGAGAACTCGGAAGGTAACCTGGGAATAGCAAATGCCGTACTTGACCACCTCAGCAACAAACTGCCGATCTCCCGTCTGCAACGTGACCTCACGGATTCCACCGTCTTACGTAACATCGGGGTACCCTTGGCCCACACGATCATCGCCTTCAAATCCACGCTGAAAGGATTGAACAAACTGATCATCAACAAGGCGGCCATCGAGGCAGACCTAGAGGATAACTGGGCCGTGGTAGCCGAGGCCATCCAGACCATACTTCGCCGCGAAGCTTACCCCAACCCGTACGAGGCGTTAAAAGCCCTTACCCGTACCAACAGCAAGGTAACACAAGCCTCCATCGCCGAGTTTATCGACACTCTTGACATATCTGCCGAGTTGAAAGAACAACTCAAACAAATCAGCCCGTCAAACTACACGGGAAAACTATAAAACAATTGAAAATTGGAAATGGAGAATTGAAAATGTATTCTATTCTCATTTTCAATTTTCAACTTTCAATTTTCAATTATTATGCGTGATTTCATACAAATTTTGAAGAGGTTTATCCCTCCTTACAAATCCAGACTCGGAAAAAACATCTTCTACAATATTCTTTCCGCTGCTTTCGGCTCTGTTTCGTTCGTGTTACTCGTACCCGTGCTAAACATCCTTTTCAACGTGACGGAAGAAGTAACAGAACTCGTACCATTCGAACTAAACAAGGAGAGCTTGATGACGAACTTCAACTATTACGTCACGCTATCAAAACAACATTTTTCCGCATCAACCACCTTACTATTTGCCGGTGGTTTCTTCGTACTAGCCGCATTATTCAAAACGGGATTCTCCTATCTCGCCTCCTACGAGATCGTGTTCATCCGGAATGGTGTCGTGCGGGATATTCGTCGGAAAATATACCAAAAGATATTATCATTGCCTCTTCCCTTCTTCTCCGAAGAACGCAAGGGTGACATCATCGCCCGAACCACGGGTGACGTACAGGAAGTGGAGAACTCCATCATGAACTCGTTGGAAATGTTCTTCCAGAACCCCATTATCATCCTGATCTACCTCTCCGGAATGATCTTCATGAGCTGGCAACTAACCCTGTTCGTGCTGGTACTACTGCCCATCATGGGAACCTTGATCGGTAAGGTGGGAAAGACCTTGAAAAAGCGCTCCAAGGAAGGGCAGGACAAGATGGGTGAAATCCTGTCCAACATTGAGGAAACCCTTTCCGGCCTCCGCGTGATCAAGGCATTCAACGCCGAGGATAAGATGGATAAGTTATTCACCTCGCATAATGAACAGTATCGCCAGATCATGAACCGCCTGATGTGGCGTCGTTCACTCGCTCACCCGATGAGTGAATTCCTCGGAACCATCGTCGTGGTAATCGTCGTGTGGTTCGGAGGCCTTCTTATTCTCGGGCAGACACCTCTCATGGATGCCTCAAGTTTTATCGCCTATATCGCCCTCTTCTACTCGATCATCAACCCGGCAAAACAATTCTCCACGGCACTATACAGCATCCAGAAAGGAGCCGCCGCCATGGACCGTATCGACCAGATACTAAATGCCGAATCGACCATACTGGAACCCGAACAACCGAAACCGTTAAACGGGTTCAATAAAGAGATCGAGTACCGCAACGTGAGTTTTGCTTACCGTCCGGACCGCATCGTCCTAAAGGACGTGAATGTCAAAATAGGAAAAGGACAGACCGTTGCCCTCGTCGGACAATCCGGCTCCGGGAAGAGTACCTTTGTCGATCTCTTGCCCCGTTTCTACGACGTGATCAAGGGTGAAATCCTAATCGACGGCATCAACATCAAGGACGTGTCGTTACACGGCTTACGTGAACTCATGGGGAACGTGAACCAAGACCCGATCCTCTTTAACGATACTATCTTTAATAACATCGCCTTCGGCGTCGAATCGGCCACCCGGGAAGAGGTCGAACGGGCAGCCCGGATTGCCAATGCCCACGAGTTTATCATGCAAACCGAGAAAGGATATGACACCTGTATCGGGGACCGCGGGGGCAAATTAAGCGGTGGACAACGCCAACGCTTGAGCATCGCCCGGGCCGTGTTGAAAAACCCGCCCATCATGATCCTCGACGAGGCGACCTCCGCACTGGACACCGAGTCGGAAAAGCTCGTGCAGGAGGCCCTCGATAACCTGATGAAAAACCGCACCTCCATCGTCGTGGCCCATCGTCTTTCAACGATCCGCAACGCCGACATGATCTGCGTTTTCCACGAGGGTAAAATCGTGGAACGGGGACGCCATGAAGAACTGTTGGCTCTGGATGGCATCTATACGAAATTATACAACATGCAAAACTTCTAATCATGAGTATTGAATCCAAAGTCCTCGGCCAACAAGTTGCCTACCCGACCGATTATTGCCCGTCAATTCTCGTTCCGGTCCCGCGTAGCCTGAACCGGGAAATTTACGATATTTATACCCCGGAAGAATTGTTCCGGGGATTCGACACTTGGCACGCCTACGAGGCCGGATTCTTGGCCCGAAACGGCTTACCCGTGTGCGGTGTTCTAAAACTGGTATACCCGGCCAACAGCCCATGTATCGTGGAAAGTAAATCGCTGAAACTATACTTGAACTCCTTAAACATGACCCGCCTCGGGGAAGACACTCCCTCGGGCGTAGAAACATACCTCCAAATCGTGAAATCGGACCTCGAACAAATACTGCAAACCCGTGTAGAAGCCACGTTTTTCCGTCAAGCCTCCGAAAAACCGTATTTCGATTTTCAAGATTACACGCTATTGGAAGCCACGCCCGGCATCGAACGGGAAACCTTCACCGAGTACAATGAAAACCCGGCATTACTGGAAAGCCGGACAACCGGAAGAGGGGAAATCAAGGTATGTAGCCACCTGTTACGGAGTAACTGCAAGATCACGAAACAACCCGATTGGGGTAGCATCTACATCCACATGCAAGCCGACTGCCTGCCGGATCATACCTCCCTCTTGAAATACATCGTCTCCCTGCGAAACGAGAACCACTTCCACGAAGAGATATGTGAAATGACCTACAAACGCTTGTGGGACCTCTTCCACCCGGAGATTCTCGCAGTATCCTGTATCTACACCCGTCGCGGGGGCATCGACATCTGTCCCTCCCGGGCCAACCAAGCGGAATACCTCCCGGAACACCTCCAAGCCCCGGAAACATTAACCCGGAAATTATTAAGACAATAGCAAAAGGACTGCCTAAACGATATTTAGACAGTCCCTGCAACCAGTCCCCACTTTACGGGTCTGACAACCACTTTACACTATCATTTTTTGATTCGTTAAACGAAGGTTTATAGAGATCGTCCAAAACGACTTTTAGAAAGTCATGCTCGAAGAACAATTACTATCGTTTAACCATTGATTACAAACATATTAAACCTTATGACAACTTTTTTGGTAATTAAAAGAAAATAACTACATTTGTAATATCAAAAAAGGTTCGTTAAATAATACTCGAAACAAGCCCTAGTTTCATACCTAAATCACACCTTCCAAGCCTCAAAATCAGTCTTATTAATTATTTTAGTTGACTTACAAGCAACAACACGATATTAAATAAAAAGACCGCACCTGAATATTCAAAGTGCGGTCTTTTCAGTAAAACTCATCTATCTCACGTCATGAAACTTACGAGTTTCTATATTCCACGGTAAACGCCTAGAATTTCCAACCGGCTGATAACTGGAACACCCGATTCTGGTTATTACCACCGAATTTATCTTTCTCGATCACGTTCGTCAACCCCAAATTGTAACGGGCAGAAACAACCAATCCCATGTTGAAATCGTAAGACAACCCCATAGCAAAACTCAAATCCACCGTGTTTAAATGATCAATATCCGTTTTCACTTCCGTTCCCCCGGATTTTGTTTTATTCTTACCATTCAAGGCAAAACCCAGTTGCGGCCCGAGATCAACGCTAACCCCTTCCCAAACATAAAATTTAGCCAAAACAGGAATATTCAAATAATTCACGCGGGCCCATGTCTTCACACCCCCGGACTTTCCTTTATCTCCTTGACGAGAATAGATCAACTCCGTCTGCAAACCGAAAAGATCATTAAATTTAAACTCGGCAAAAGCTCCTAGATGGAAACTAAACTTACTCTTGTTCAAACCGTCACTGATACTTGCCACGTTAAACCCGAACTTCGGACCAAAATAGAATTCCGTCCCGGTTAAACCTTCCACCTTGTTTTTAAACGACGTTTGGGCCTGCACGCTACCTAACATGACCATGGCAAGCACCACTAATAAAAACTTCTTCATTCCACTAAATTTAAGGTTAATATGGTAGAACTGAAAAACTCGTTTTTCAGTTCGGTTACAAGTTAACAGGTTACAAGTTACAGGTTAAAATACCCTATACACGCCATAACTGTTAACATTAATAAATATTTGCAACAAAAAACAGGCCAAAAGATCAAACTTAAAAACTCATTTTTTAGTTCGCTTACAAATTAACAGGTTACAAGTTGAGGCCCAAATATTCAAATCCCCGAAACCTGTAACCTGCCAACCTGCAACTTATCAAGTAACGTCCCGTTACTTGATAATCTTCCCATACGTCCCGTCATGCAATGCCTTCACGGCAGCTTTCAGTATCTTGTTCTCCTCGTTGGAGATTCGGTACAACTCGTTCATATTCCAAAGATCACGGGCAATCAGCGACTTCACGAACAACTTGATTTCCGGCACGATCGGGGTGAAAAGTTTCTCATCCTTCTTCACGCCTTGTTTCTCGCCGTTTTTCACGATCTCATCAATCATATCACTTGTCACCTGGAAATTCTTCTGGAACATCTCGAACTTCGGGTATTTCTTTTTAAGCGACTCCCGGTTCTTGTCCACGTAATTCAACACATATTCATTGATCACGCCCTTTGCCAGCAAACGATTAAAGTAGCTGTAATTGATCCCCGTGTCAATCGGTACAAACACGTCAGGAATAATACCACCCCCACCGTAAACCAGACGATGATCCTTCTTCGTGTAATATTTCGTGGAATCCGTCAACTCGATACTATCGGCACTGAACATCTCGCCACTATTATACCGTTCGAACACCTCGGCCTGATAATCCTTCCCCTTGTAAGGTTTCTGGATGCACCGACCCGACGGTGTGAAGTAATGCGACACCGTCAGACGAACCATAGAACCGTCCGTCAACGGGAACTGCCGTTGCACAAGTCCCTTACCGAAAGAACGACGTCCCACGATCAACCCACGGTCCCAATCCTGCACCGCTCCCGACACGATTTCGCTGGCAGAGGCCGAGTTCCCGTCAATCAACACGACCACCCGGCCGTCTTGGAACAACCCGGCCGGTGTGGACGACTCGCCCATACGCCCGAAAGCGGGACTATCCGTGTACACGATCAACTTCTCCCCGTCAAGCAAATGATCGGCCAAACCGATAGCGGCACCCATGTAACCGCCCCCGTTTCCTTGCAGGTCGATAATCAGGTCTTTCATACCCTGCGCTTTCAATTCGGTCACGGCCTTTTCAAATTCTTCCACCGTGGTTGCGGCAAAACGGGCAATCTTGATATATCCAATATTCTTATCGATCATGTAAGAGGCATCAACGCTATAAATCGGAATCATGTCACGTGTGATATTGAAATCAATGATCTCACCGCCTCTCTTCACTTTCACCTTCACGATAGACCCTTTCTCTCCTTTCAGCCGTTTCCGCACGTCCGTGTTGCTAATCCCGATTCCGGCGATATTCTCCCCGTCAACGGCAATAATTCGGTCTCCGGCCAGCAAGCCCACCTTCTCGGAAGGTCCCCCGGCAACCACATCCACGACCAGCAACGTATCGTTAAGCACGTTAAACTGTATCCCGATCCCAAAAAAGCCCCCGTCCAGCGGTTCATTCGCTTCTTCAACCTCTTCTTTGGAAATATACACGGAATGAGGGTCCAAATCAGCCAGTACCTTCACGATGGCATCTTCCGTCAATTTCTTCAGATTCACGGTATCCACGTAAGCGGCATCAATCATTTGCATTAATCGCTGGTACTTAATCGCTTGTTCCTGCACCTCACGGGGCTTTCGTTGCGCGTCAGCATTTTCCCAACTCAAACAGGCGATTAGCAATGCAACCGCCGATAGTAATACTCTTTTCATACTTTATTATATACTTTATGTTCTTCCTATTCTACGTGTAATTTGCACAAATGTAACAAACAGAAAGCATTAAATGTCCTAACAGACTCTTAAATTATTTATTTTTCCAACTCGATCAATTCAAGGTTTTCAATCCGTTCCCCATTAATCTCGAAACGGGCTGCAGTCCGTACCGTGTGGAACCCGAATTTCCCGGCTGCCCCCGGATTGATATGCAGGCATCCCAACGCCTGATCATACTTCACTTTTGCAATATGCGAGTGACCGCACACGAAAAGCTGCGGGCGTTCCCGCCGCAACGTCTCCGCAATCTTCCGGTCATAATGCCCCGGGTAACCTCCGATATGAGTGATGACCACTTTCACGTTCTCGCAATAAAACACCTCTTTTTCCGGGAATATCCGGCGTAATATACCCCCGTCAATATTCCCGTACACGGCGTGTAACGTGAACCGTTTCGCCAGTGCATCCGTAATCGCCACGTCCCCGATGTCCCCGCAATGCCACACTTCGTTACAATCCTTGAAAAACTCCACGATCTTCGGGTCCAACCACCCGTGAGTATCTGATAACAAACCGACCTTTACCATATTCAATTAAGTTTATAAAGTTCATAAGGTCCATAAAGTTAATAAAGTGACGGGTGTCCTTTGAACTGTGCTTATCGGCAGCTCAAGCTGCCGCCAGTAAAGCGCCCGCGGGGTCCATTAAACTTTATGAACCTTACAAACTTTACAAACCTTATGAACTCTTTCATTTTCAATTTTCAATTATCACCACGCTTCCCCTCTCCACCGTGTTCTCCACGAATAAACATGCCGGAACCTCCTGCTGCATTTCCTCGACATGGGAGATCAGCCCGACCACCCGGTTCTCGGCCCGCAAAGATTTCAAGGTTTCAAAAACGACACTCAACGACTCCCGGTCCAGCGAACCGAACCCCTCATCCAGAAAGAAAAAGTTCTGGCTACTCCCTGTCAGATGGCGGATATTATCCGTCAATGCCAGTGCCAGAGACAACGAGGCTTGGAACACCTGTCCCCCGGAAAGCGTGCGGGCGCTCCTCACCCGTCCCTCGTTCATGAAATCACGTACCACGAAATCATTTTCCTCGCTCAACTCCAGTTTCAAGCGCTGGCGGGTCATCCGGTAAAAACGCTCGTTCGCCGCGTTACAGAGATTCTGCAAGTAAATCGACGAAACGAACTTCACGAAATCATTTCCCCGGAACAACCCCTTCAACATCTGCAAATTCGTCAACCGCAACTCCAAACCTTCCAACTCCCGCCCAATCTTCTCCCGGGCCGCCACACGGGTTTCCATATCCTTGATCTGGTTCCCTAAAGCTCCCTGTTCTGCCAGCATCTCCCGTTCCCGTACCAGCGCAGCCTCCACCCGTTGACATAGCGCAACGTGTTCTTCCTCGTTATAAGACACCCCGGCAAGCAACACCTCCAACTCCGCTTTCCGAACCTGCACGGCGTGAACCTGCTCCCGGTAACGGTTAATCTCTCCCCGCACCCCGGGCAAATCCAGCTTAGCGGCCAGCACCTCCCGAACCGCAGCCAGATCGGGATAAGCCGAATCTTTCAACAAACGATTCAGTTCCTGTACTTCCTCTTCCAATTCCTGCTGCAAACGGGTCACCTCCTTACTTTTTTCCTCCACGCTCCCTTCCCACTTCCGGAAGTCCGCCTCGATCACCTGCAACCGAGCGGCATCCCGTTGATAATCCCGCCCGACCTGCTCGAAACGCTGCCTACATCCTTCCAGCTCCTTACCGACTTCCGTGTCGGGCAACCCCTCGTACTCCTTTTCATCGAACCCGGCCTGCTGCTCCCGCAACAACTCGGCCTGTGAATCCCGCTGCACGATCTCCAGGCTGATTTCGTCAAGACGGGCGACGTACTTTTCAAGATTCACTCGTTTCTGCTCGATGCTCTTCTCCGTATTCCCGCATACCGTCTCCCGCTCCCCTTTCTCTTTATTCAAGAGTGCCACCCGGTTCATCTCATCTGTCAAGTGCTGCATATTATCGGGAGTAAACCCTTCCCACGTGAAACAGGTCAGATGCTCCCGTAACCGTTCCCGCACAACAGCCTGCTGTCGGGTGATTTGTTCTTTCCGTTCCCCTGCCGATCGCAACCGTTCCCCGATCACGGCCAGACGGGACATCATCCGTTCCAACATCTTCCCTTCTTCCTCCAAGCCCGCAACACGGTCGGCCTTCTCCTTCAACTCCCCCTCGACTTCCGTGGCGTGCAAGGGTGCGGGATGCGACAAGGCCCCGCAAAGGGGACAAGGTTCACCCTCCGACAACTCCCTCGCAAAATCCACCAATCGCTGGCGGGTACTTAAATGTAACCACTCCTCCCGCATCTTTTGCACGGTGGCGGCAAGTTGTTCCTGCCTCTCCCGGCAAGCCTCCTGCAACACCTCGTATGTCATGGCCTGTAACGCCCCAAACGCGGGATATTGCTCCTGCACCATCCGCACCTCCCCTTCCTCCCGGGCGATTTCCTTATCCACCCCGACTAACTCCTCCTGCCAACGGGTCAACTCTTCCCGGAGATGCTGTTGTATATTATACCATTCCCGAATGTCCGATAACATCTTCATATCGGGAATCGACTGGTTTAACTGCTCTAACCTCTCTTTCTGTTCTCGTAACCGCTCCTGCAACTCCTCGATCTCCCGCCTCGTCGCCACCACGATTTCTTCACCCTTGCGGTGTCGCTCCTTCAATTCATCCTGCTCCTTGCTTATCGTACGTAAATGCAGCAACCGTTCCAATTGTCCGGCACGCTCTTTCAACACATCCCGTCCCTCGTATGCCTGTTTCAATTGAGAGAATTGCCCGGAGAAACGGGTAAGCTCGGCCTGTTTAGCGGTCAGTTGCTCCCGGTAACCGGACAGCACCCGTACAGACTCTGCCAACCGCCGCCCCGTCTCGTCGTGACGGCTCAACGGTTGCTGGAACTGTTGCAAACATCGCTCGTACTCGTCCACGCGAGCCTGCAAACCCGCCATCGCCTGCCGTCGTTCCAACAGCTTTCGTTCCTCTTCCTGTCGTGCCACCCGCTCGTCGGTGAGTTGTTTCACTTTCTTCCCCTTCTCCACTTGCTCCTGCCCCTCGTGAATCTCTTTTTTCACCCCGGCAATCTCTTCCTGCAAGGCCGCGTAACGCTGTTTCCGCTCGGCCAACTGCTCTCCGTTCACCTCGCCCAATCCCGTGAGTTGTCCCCGCAAATCGATCACCCGCCGGGTCGTCTCCCCCTCCAGGTAAGCCACCCGCCCACCCAGATCGTAGCGCCGGAGTTCCCCGAAAAGCTCCATCATCATATCGGTACGCTCCTTGTCCCGCAACATCAGGAACTCCTGAAACTTCCCCTGCGGGATAATCACCACCCGCTTGAAATTCTGTGCCGTCAGCCCGATCGCCCCGACCACTTCTTCCCGCATACAGGGCAACCACTCGTCACCCTCCCACACGTGGTAAAGGTATTTCGGCGAACTCACGTCAGCGAACCTTTTCTTGTTCCGCCTACACTCCACCGTCGCCCGGTACAATCGTCCGTCCTCTCCCGCCCAGAACTCGAAGTCCACGAACAGGCGGTCGGATTGCAGGTTCATCACGTTATATTTCACGTCATTACTCAAACGGTCAATCGTACCGTAAATGGCATAGATCATCGCCTCCAATATCGTCGATTTTCCGCTCCCCACCGGACCGAATATCCCGAACAACCGGGCCTCCGTCAATCGAGTAAAATCTATCGTCTGGCGCTCCCGGTAGGAGTAAATACCTTCAAGGGTTAATTTAACGGGCAACATAGGAAATTGAAAATTAAAAATGATAGAACCTGTAACTTACCGAAGACAAACACGGGGGATAATTTAGAAAGTTTCATCTTTTAGTTTTTAACTTTTATCTTTTAACTGTCACTTTTCCTCGAATCGCCATCCATCGACAACGCTTCGCGGAAAAGTGACCTGATTTCTTCATTCGGTTCCTGTCCCTTGCGCTGGCGGAAGTACTCGGCAAAGAGGGCGTTAACGTCCGAGCGCAAGTCGTGGATAGAAGCCACTCGATCGTTCACGAGAGAAGCGTCACGCACATCCGGGATGATACAAACAATACCGTCATGCGCGGCGTGCAGGGATTTTACTTCTTGCGCCGTGAGGAAAGTATCCGTGGCAACGGTCAGTTCCACCCACGTATCGGGATGTTCCGCAAGCCATTGCAAGGCAGCCTCCACCCCCTCGAAACGACGACGCACCAAGGGACGCCCGCTCATCAGCCGACGCTTCCTGATACGAGCCGGACATCCCGGTTCAAGGTCCACGAGCGTCACGTATTTATCCTGCTCGGCCTCGCTGAAACTGTAACTCAAGGGACTGCCGCTATATACTGCGGGACAAGGCTCCGTGTCCACCGTTTGCCGGCGATGCAAGTGTCCCAGCGCAACGTACTGTATGGCGGGGGGAATCAACGAAGTATAGACGACATCGGCACCACCGATATTGATCGGTCGCTCGTCCTCCGGCTCTTCGGGCAACTCACCGCCCTCCCTCGCCATGAAAAGATGGGCCACCAACAGGTTCACCCCCTCCGTGTCGCAATACTTGTCGGCCAACCCTGCCCAGTGATCCCGCAGGAAAACCCGCAACCCCTCGTCAGCATCCTCCGCACCCATGTAGCGCTTGGCCCGTTGCCCGTTCGTGTAAGGGGTAAGTAGCACCCGCAACGAGTAATCGAACCCCGGTAAGCGGAACTCGGCAAACCCCTCGTCCGACCGGACCAACGTCACCCCGCCTTCCGTTTGCGTCTCCCGCGACACGATCATCGGGTTCCCGGCAAAGAAAATCCCGCTCTCCCGTGCCAACACGTCGGGCGAATCCACCCGGTCCGGTGAATCGTGATTCCCGGCAATAGCCACCACCAAACGCTGCCCACCCCGTGCCAACCGATGCAACGTGCGGTAAAGCAACTCGATCGCCTCCACGGGTGGGTTAAACGTGTCGAACAAGTCCCCCGCCACGATCACCGCATCCGCGGCCTCCTCGTCAGCCACCCGCACGATCTCGTCCATCACGGCCACTTGCTCCCCGGCACGCTCCCGGTCATTCAACCGCTTTCCAAGGTGCCAGTCTGAAGTATGTAATATTTTCATCCTCTATTTAATTAGAGCCTCCACGTTCCGGAGTCCCTCGTCAATACTCTCTTTCACGCCGGGCAAATCCCTAGCGTACTCTTCCGCAATCCTGAAATACTCCCTCGCCCGGGTCAACACGGCCCGCGTCTTCCGGTTATAATTCAACAGGAAAACCGCCTCGTTATAGTACGTCACCGCCATCACCTCCTTGTTCCGCGGGTTAAAACGGTTCGCCCGCCAGGCAAAAAGCATCTGTCGTTCATCCCTCGGCAAGCGCCGGAAAGCCGCAATACTATCCGTGTAATTATAATAATCTCCCCGCTCGCCATCCGCCAAATTTCCCTCGATAAAAGCGTCCATGGCGTACGGCCTGTCGGTCAACTGCCACGCCGGATCAGCCGGCATATGAGTGGTCAGAAATTGCTTTCCCCGTGTCAACACATATTCCGAGTTCCAGTGCCGTCTGAACACCCATTCCCCCGCCGCATCTCTCCCCAACGCTCCCACGGCCCACATCATATCGACGTGCCACCACTCTCCCGCCACTCGCACAGCGTTCCACACGTGATTCGTCCGCTGACACGTTTCTCCACGCTCCCGACCATCCTCCGCCACGTACCCTTCCACCCGCTCGTTCTCGATCCCCAGCCTGTTGCATAACTCCCCGAACAACCCCGTGAAATCCCCGCAAATTCCTTTCCTCTCCTTCAACACCTCGCGGTAATCCCCGTCCGGCCCTCCCGTGAGGAACTTCCCGGCGTCAATCGCCATATACTCACGGAACCATCCCGCCAGCACGATCACTTTCTCCCGTTCCGTCCGTCCCCACCGGGTCACGCTATCGACAAGCGCCTCCACGCTCACCTCACCGGGGAGGCTCCCTCCTCGTTCAAGCATACCCTCTTCCCCCGACAAGACTTGTGCCACGAGAGGCATCCCCGAAAGGACAACTACCGCTGTCAACAACCATTTCACAGACGCACGCACCGGTATCATTTCACGAAACCCTTCAACATCCGTATTTCCTCCGGCCACAACGCCTCGTCTGGCGTTTCCAGTATCAATGGAATACCGTCAAAACGTTCGTCCTCCATGATCCACTTGAAAGGCTCTATGCCCAACGTTCCTTTTCCCAAACTATCGTGGCGGTCCACCCGTGAACCCAGCTCTTTTTTGGCATCGTTCAGGTGCATACCCCGCAGGTACTTGAACCCGATCACGTTGTCGAAATGCTCGAACGTCTCGGTGAATCCTCCCGATGTCGCCAAATCATAACCCGCGGCAAAAGAATGACAGGTATCAATGCAGACGCCCACCCGACTCTTGTCCTCCACCCGGTCGATAATATAGGCGATCTGCTCGAACGTGTAGCCAAGATTCGATCCCTGTCCCGCCGTGTTCTCGATCACCGCTGTCACGCCACGGGTCTTATCCAGCGTCAAGTTGATCGACTCCGCGATCAGCGCCAGACATTCCTCGTCGCTGATCTTCTTCAACGTGCTGCCGGGGTGAAAATTCAACCGATCCAGCCCCAACTGCTCGCAGCGCTGCATCTCGTCGAGGAAAGCCTCCCGCGACTTCTCCAACGCCTCCGCGTCCGGGTTACCGAGATTAATCAAATAACTGTCGTGCGGCAATATCTGTCGAGGCGTGTACCCGAATTCCTCGCAGCGTTCTTTGAACAGCGCAATACTCTCCGCCGTCAGCGGTGCCGCCTTCCACTGCCGCTGGTTCTTCGTGAACAAGGCAAAAGCCGTCGCCCCGATCTCGTGGGCGTTCAACGGCGCGTTCTCCACTCCTCCCGATGCACTCACGTGCGCTCCTATATACTTTTCCATAGCTTACTTTTTATATTATATGCAAAGCTACGATAAAGAATTGAAAGTAAAAATTCACCCCTGCCAAATTTTGGGTTACAAGTTGATACCTATCTCCTCCAAAATGAAGTACCCCCTGAAATTGGAGGAAGTGTAGCTTGTAGCCACTTCATAAGACTTGTTAGGCAACTTCTTTTTACAAAGAATCAAATAAAAAATAGCAATCGTTGTACCCTGTTTTCTCTATTTATTCGTTTTAAAAGAAGATTGTAATTTTATCATGATAATATAAACCAATAACTATGAAAAAATCATTATTCTTTTGTTACTACCGTGGGTATTTTCATGTTCCAATGAAAATTCGTTCCCCTTCGAAGAAGAAATTATAGAAAAAAACGATGAAAGTCTATCTCGGTCTTATACCCTATATTGGGATATTTCAAATACTTGTGAATTAATTCTTCAAGAACCTATAAATGAAATTCTTTCTGAAATAATGTCTATTCAAGAATATAGATATATGTATGATTTAATACTTATAAATGACACGAGAATACAATATATTTATATATACCAAGATGACTATAATTCTGTTGCCGCTTACGAACCTAAATTCAAAATGATGTATTTCCGAGATGAATATGTTGTTCATGACGCTTTTCCTGAAGAATTCATACATTTTATACAAGATTTAGCTTACGATGGTATTTACGGGAGATCTAAAGCTGACATCGAATTTGAGGCAAAATTCTTCCAAGATTTATTAAATTTAAATAATGGTGCTGTCTTAAGAGGAACAGGGGATCAATATGGGGATTTATACACTAAGTGGATATTAAAAATCTATGACGAATTCTACATAACAGCATTTATTTATGATATTATAATGGAAGGAATATCTGGTCTTACCTATCATGAATTTCTTGAAGATTTTGCCGCAGCCAACACTTCTTATGGAACACCAGAGCATTTTGATCCTCAACTATTAAAATATTTATATTAATAATTTAAACCATATAACCATGAAAAAGATAATTTTACTATTTACCATCCTTATGACTGGCACCTCCGTTTTCGCACAGAAAAACAACGTGGAACGGGAACTAGATAAACGTTCAAAAATAAAGATCGAGAACACGGTCTATAAATACGACCGCACGCTAGAAATTTTACAAGACTCGACGAATGACGAGGCACGCTGGGTCATGAAACGCCGTGAACACTCTAACTTGGAACTAGCCACCGATCGTTCGACTTTTTTCCGTTCCGTGTTCACTGCCGAACGGATCAAGGAATTGAAAGGAAATCGTGTGTATATCAAGCTATTGCTTGATGACAAAGGCAACATCCTCGAGTTTAAGTTTTTCCTGTATAAAGCGCTGGACATCACCATCAATGACCTGCACACGCTAGCGAAAGCCCTAAAGAAAACGAAACTCTTCAAGACACGCCACGACACGGGAGCAGAGGAAGGCGGCGAGATCTGGGTCCTCCCTCTCGTCTTCGACGAACTATGACAGGATTGACACGTGATGCGTTGTCCCTGTCCCCAGGACAATGCGTCATATTATGATATTACCTGCAAAGCTACGATATTGATACCTATCTCCTCCAAAGACTTGTTAGGCAACTTCTTTTTACAAAGAATCGAATAAAAAATAGCAATCGTTGTACCCTGTTTTCTCTATTTATTCGTTTTAAAAAAAGATTGTAATTTTATCGTGATAATATAAACCAATAACTATGAAAAAAATCATTATTCTTTTGTTACTACCGTGGGTATTTTCATGTTCCAATGAAAATTCGTTCCCCTTCGAAGAAGAAATTATAGAAAAAAACGATGAAAGTCTATCTCGGTCTTATACCCTATATTGGGATATTTCAAATACTTGTGAATTAATTCTTCAAGAACCTATAAATGAAATTCTTTCTGAAATAATGTCTATTCAAGAATATAGATATATGTATGATTTAATACTTATAAATGACACGAGAATACAATATATTTATATATACCAAGATGACTATAATTCTGTTGCCGCTTACGAACCTAAATTCAAAATGATGTATTTCCGAGATGAATATGTTGTTCATGACGCTTTTCCTGAAGAATTCATACATTTTATACAAGATTTAGCTTACGATGGTATTTACGGGAGATCTAAAGCTGACATCGAATTTGAAGCAAAATTCTTCCAAGACTGCTTAGGTTTAAATGACGGTATTCCTTTGAGAGGAATAGGTGCTCAATACGGAAAATTGTACATGGACTGGCTATTAAAAATCTTTGATCAATTCTACGTAACGGCACGTGTTTACGATACCATAATGGAAGGAATATCTGGCCTCACTTATGACGATTTTCTTGAAGACTTTGCCACAAAAAACTCTTCTTATGGGATACCAGAGCATTGCGGGGCTCGATTATTAGAATATTTATACAATTAATAAATTACATATTATGAAAAAGACGATTCTACTACTTGCCATTCTTACGATTTGTGCATCCGTTCTAGCACAGAAAAACCGCATGGAACAGGAATTCGGTAAACGTTCAAAAGTAAAAATAGAGAACACGATTTACACGTACGACCGCACTCTACAAATCGTAGAAGACTCGACAAACAATGAGGCTCGCTGGGCCATGAAATGTCGCGAACATTCCAACTTAGAACTAGCTAAAGACCGCTTGGATTTCTTCCGTTCCGTGTTTACCACCGAGCGAATCAAGGAATTGAAAGGGAATCGCGTACATATCATGCTATTGCTTGATGATAAAGGCAACATCCTCGAATTTAGGTTTTTCCTGAGGAATGCACCGGATGTCACCCTCAAAGACCTGCACGCACTAGCAAAAGCCTTGAAAAAAACGAAACTCTTCAAGACACGTCGTGACACGGGCGCAGAGGAAGGCGGCGAGATCTGGACCCTCCCTCTTGTCTTTAGTGATCTGTAACAGGATACAAACGGTTCACGTTATCCCGGGTCTCCTAGTCCCGGGACAACTCTAGTTAATTTAAATAACTATACATAAATACTTTATATCCGTCGTGAACCCCATAGACTTTATTCCCGAGCGTTATAAACTTTCCGAAAAAAAAACTATCTTTGCACCCGCTAAAAAAAACACGTAATAAGCATGGGTTTCAAGGAAGAAATATTAAAACGACGCACGTTCGGTATCATCAGTCACCCCGACGCGGGTAAAACGACCTTAACGGAGAAATTATTGCTTTTCGGTGGCGCCATACACGTGGCAGGAGCCGTGAAGTCGAACAAGATCAAGAAAACGGCCACCTCCGACTTCATGGAAATCGAGCGCCAAAGAGGGATCTCCGTGGCCACTTCCGTCATGGGTTTCGAGTACAAGGACGTGAAGATCAACATTCTTGACACCCCCGGTCACCAGGACTTCGCCGAGGACACGTTCCGCGTGCTGACTGCCTGCGACAGCGTGATCATCGTCGTTGACTCGGCGAAAGGCGTGGAGACGCAGACCCGCAAGTTGATGCAAGTGTGCCGGATGCGCAAAACCCCGGTCATCGTGTTTATCAACAAGCTCGACCGCCCCGGTCAGGACCCGTTCGACCTGCTGGACGAGATCGAGAAAGAATTGCAAATACAAGTCACCCCGTTAAGCTGGCCTATCGGTAACGGCGACCAGTTCAAGGGCATTTACAACATACACCGCGAGAACCTTTGCCTCTACTCGGCAAGCGTGCAGACCATCCAGGATGGCATCGAGATCAACGACATCAATTCCGACGAACTCGACGAGCATATCGGCGAGCGCTCGGCCGACAAGCTGCGGGAAGACCTCGAACTCGTTCGGGAAGTGTACCCTGCCATCGACCGGGAGGCGTACCTTGACGGGCAACTGGCCCCCGTGTTCTTCGGATCGGCACTGAACAACTTCGGTATCCGCGAGATGCTGGATTGTTTCATCGAGATCGCTCCCAGCCCGCTTCCCCGCGAGACGGACGAGCGTCTCGTGCAACCGGACGAGGAGAAATTCACCGGTTTCGTCTTCAAGATCCACGCCAACATGGACCCCAACCACCGCGACCGTATCGCTTTCGTGAAAGTGTGTTCCGGCGTGTTCCGGCGTAACACCAACTACCTGCACGTCGGTCTGGGCAAAAACCTCAAGTTCTCCACCCCCACGGCGTTCATGGCGTCCAAGAAATCCATCATCGACGAGGCGTACCCCGGTGACATCGTGGGTCTTCACGACACGGGTAACTTCAAGATCGGTGACACGCTGACGGAAGGCGAGAAACTTCATTTCAAGGGTATTCCCAGTTTCTCCCCAGAACTCTTCAAATACATCGAGAACGCCGACCCCATGAAATCCAAGCAACTGGCCAAGGGTATCGACCAGCTCATGGACGAGGGGGTGGCTCAATTATTCACGAACCAGTTCAACAATCGTAAGATTATTGGAACCGTAGGTGCGCTCCAGTTCGAGGTTATCGAGTACCGTTTGCTGCACGAGTACAGCGCCGCCTGTCGCTGGGAAAATATCAACCTTTACAAGGCTTGCTGGATCGAGGCTCTCGACCCGAAGGAACTGGAAGATTTCCGTCTCCACAAGGCACAGTACATGGCCAAGGACAAGTGGGGCCGTGACGTATTTCTCGCCGAATCACAGTACATGCTGCAAATGGCGCAAGTGAATTACAAGAAACTGGTGTTCCACTTTACCTCGGAATTTTAGGGTTTATAAGGTTTATAAACCTTATAAACTAGGAAAACATTCAAGGCGCAATCTCACCCTAGAATCTCGTTGGCATCGCAGGCGACACGGAGATAGACGGAAGTGGAAAACTCGTCCTGCCCGGAACCCGCCACGTAGGGATAAAGGTGGACGATCTCGTCCGGGGAGAGGGGCTTGCCGGTTGCCGTCACTGGATCGGGCAGCGTGAACGTGGCTACCCGTCCGACGCGGGTGACGTTGGGCAAGTGAAGTACGCGGGGCGCATCGGGCAAGGAATCGTAGAAGTAGCCGATGACAAGCGTGTCCTTGTCCCTCGTCTCGTTGGGGACGCCGTGGGGTCGCCACTCGATGGTGATCTCCCAGCCGCGACGGGTGACGCGGGTGAAGAGCGGCACGGCGAGCCACCCGACGCTGAATATGAAGGCGCGGAAATTCGCCACGCCGTTCTCGTCGCACGCGGTGCCGTTGACCTTGTGGCAGAGATTCGCAGGAGTCATGTTCGTTGTCTTCGCAAGGGACACCCACGCGTTGAAGTCCTGCAGCTTTCGCATGAGGATTTTCACGAGCCGCGACACGAGGGCGAACACGCTGGCCCGCTGGCGCTGGTTCAAGGTACGGGCGATGCGGCGGCGGTCACGTTCCTCGCTCGACCCGGGGGAGCGTTTGCTACTGCAATGGCATACTTTACCTTTCCGGTAGTACGTGGTCACCCCGTCGCAACGGGTGGTTTCCGGTCGCTTGCCGGCCGGCCGCGTGATTTTTTTCTTCTTTTTCATAACACCTCCTTGTTAAACGTTCCTGTAATCCTCCAACAATGCTTAAAGGCACCTTAACAACAAATATACTAAATTTTCGTTAAATTACCAAATCATGCATGGTAAGTGTTCGCTTTTATATCGAATACTTGTCGAACACTTATCGAACACTTGTCGAACACTTATCGAACACTTGTCGAACACTTACCGAATGACTACCGAAGGTGACGTTAACCTACAGTAAAGATAACCAGTATCTTACACGAGAACTGGCAGGAATCCCATTATTTCTTACTTTTGTCAAGAAAAAAGGCTCTATTTATACCCCCGCACGTTCCTTGATTTCCCACCTTCATGCCCTGACACGAAACGAGCCTGCACGAGCTGTTGTTACCGATAAATTTAATACCTTTACGCTGGAGCAAGAATTGAATATGGACGAAACATTACGGGAATTTTTCAACGACGTGTACGAGATCACCCGGCAGATCCCGCGGGGAAAAGTACTCACCTACGGCAGGATCGCCGCGCTGGCGGGACGACCGCAACACGCCCGGTGGGTAGGCCGGGCAATGGCACAATCCCCGGACGACAAGACGCTCCCCTGCCACCGTGTCGTGAACAGTGCCGGACAGACCGCACCGGGATGGACCGAACAACGGACGCTACTCGAAAACGAAGGGGTCACTTTCCGTCCCAACGGCCACGTGGACATGAAAAAACATTTGTGGGAAATCCTATCAGCCGATGAAGTCACAAGTTAAGGGGTAGCATCTCCTGTAACTTTTTAATACTTGTCGTTGCAGGTATTAAAATTTATCCGTAGCTTTGCCATGAGATATTCTGAAGGGGTGCCTAAGAAGCGAGGGATTTTCCCGACACTTCTACCTGCCACGAGAAGGCAGGGTAATACAACGGGCTGAGATTATACCCATGAACCTGATCCGGGTAATGCCGGCGGAGGGAAAGAGTTATAATACAAGCTGGATTTCATTGTAGACTTCCCGGAAGATTAAAAAAAGTTTAGAATTTAGAGTGGACTACCCCCTCTGGCTCCCCCTTGCACAGGGGGAGGACACGCTACATTGTAACATTGCGGCGTTTCTCGCGTCCGTTTCTCCCCCTGTGTAAGGGGGAGCTAGAGGGGGTAGTTGGAAATTAAAAATTTATATACAATGCAAGTATTTATAAACGATAAATCCTTCGAATGTGCCCCCGGCACGACACTCCCCGAAGTACTGGAAGCCAACGCCATCCCGACAGGCAACATTGCCATCGCCGTAGACTTCAACGTCATTCCCCGTCCCGACTGGGGAAAAACCGTGCTTCAAGATGGTAGCAAAATTATCATCATCAAGGCAGTACAGGGAGGATGAAAGAAAAGATAAAAGTTAAAAACTAAAAGTTGAAAGATAAAATTAGTAAATTAATTAAGATATGAGCCAAGAATTTACCATTTCAAGCGGCCCGCTACCCGGGTCGGAAAAGATTTACGTGAAGGGTGAGATGTTCGACATCGAGGTGCCGATGCGCCGGATTAACCTCACGCCCACGGTTGACACGGACGGGACGAAGATCGAAAACGAGCCTGTCGTGGTTTACGATACATCGGGACCCTACACGGACCCGAACTACACGGTGGACTTGCACAAGGGACTGCCCAAGATCCGGGAACAATGGATTGCCGACCGGAATGACACCGTGAAACTGGAAGGACTGAGTTCCGAGTACGGCCGGGCGCGCCAAAATGATCGCTCGCTCGATGCCTTGCGTTTCGAACACGTGAACACCACGCCGAGAGTGGCGAAACCGGGACACCGCGTGTCGCAGATGTACTACGCCCGTCAGGGAATCATCACCCCGGAAATGGAATACATCGCCATCCGCGAGAACCAGATGGTCGACAAGATCCGGGAGGCCTACAAGAAAGAGAAAGGCGAGCCGCTGGGCGCGAACTTCCCGGAATATATCACCCCGGAATTCGTGCGTCAGGAAGTGGCCGCCGGGCGGGCCATCATCCCCGCGAATATCAACCACCCGGAGAGCGAGCCGATGATCATCGGGCGCAACTTCCTCGTGAAGATCAACGCCAACATCGGGAACTCCCCCATCACCTCGTCTATTTCCGAGGAAGTGGAAAAAGCCGTGTGGGCTTTCCGCTGGGGAGCCGACACGATCATGGACCTGTCGACCGGGAAAAACATCCACGAGACACGCGAGTGGATCATCCGTAACTCGCCCGTACCCGTGGGAACCGTGCCATTGTACCAAGCACTGGAAAAGGTGCGGGGCAAGGTGGAAGACCTCACGTGGGAGATTTACCGCGACACGCTCATCGAGCAAGCCGAGCAAGGCGTGGACTACTTCACGATCCACGCTGGGTTGCGCTGGCACCACGTGCCGCTGACGCTGAAACGCCTCACGGGAATCGTGTCCCGCGGGGGAGCCATCATGGCACACTGGTGTACGACCCACAAGCGGGAAAGTTTCTTGTACGAACATTTCGAGGACATCTGCGAGATTCTCGCCAAATATGACGTCGGGGTATCCATCGGTGACGGGTTGCGTCCCGGTTGCATCGCCGACTCGAACGACGAAGCACAACTTGCCGAGTTGAAAACGCTGGGAGAACTGGCCCGGGTGGCTTCCAAGCATGACGTGCAAGTGATCATCGAGGGACCGGGACACGTGCCGATGCAGAAAATCCGGGAAAATATGCGACTGGAACAGGAATGGTGTGACGAGGCCCCGTTCTACACCCTCGGACCGCTCGTGACGGACATCGCCCCCGGCTACGACCACATCACCTCCGCCATCGGTGGTGCCATGATCGGCTGGTTCGGGACATCCATGCTCTGCTACGTGACCCAGAAGGAACACCTCGGGCTGCCGAACCGGGACGACGTGAAAGAAGGCGTGATTACCTTCAAACTCGCCGCCCACGCCGCCGACCTTGCCAAAGGCCACCCCGCCGCCTACTACCGGGATTACGCCATGAGCAAGGCCCGTTTCGAGTTCCGATGGAAAGACCAGTTCCATCTCGCACTGGATTCTGAAAAAGCCTTGCGTTTCCACGACGAGACGTTACCCGCCGAGGGACACAAAGAGGCTCATTTCTGCTCCATGTGCGGGGAACATTTCTGCTCCATGCGTGCCAGCGAGAAGTTGAGAAAAAAGATAAATGAACAGGAAGAATAAAGTTCATAAAGTCCATAAGGTTTATAAGGTTCGTAAGGTCTATGACGTACTTTGGTAACTTATATTGCTGACGAATGTTAAAACTACCCCCTCTGGCTCCCCCTTACACAGGGGGAGAAACGGATGCGAGAAGTCGCTCCAATGTGACAATGCAGCGCATCCTCCCCCTGTGTAAGGGGGAGTTAGAGGGGGTAGTTAAAACGTTGGCCTTGTGTGGCTGGAATCTAAAATCCCTAAATCTAAAATTAGTAAGGGGTAGTCAGCACGTGCAGAACCTTATAAACTTTATGAACCTTACAAATCTTACAAACCACATACACATGATCGTAATCATCACTCCTCCCCACACCCTGCCTGACGAAGAGTATATCGTGAACAGACTCTTTGAAAGCGGCTTGCACTTGCTGCACCTGCGAAAGCCGGGAGCAGACCGGGACACGCTGGAACATTACATCCGGGGTATCCGGCCGCATTTCCGAGAACGTGTCGTCCTGCACGACCACTTCGAACTGGCTGAAGAGTTCGGGTTAAGAGGGATTCACCTGAAATACAACGAGGCACGGACGTTCACCGGACGGGATCGACTCGCCCACGTGAGCGTGTCGTGTCACTCCTTCGAGGAAATCGACGCTCTGCCTTTCGAGCCGAACTACGTCTTTCTCAGCCCGGTATTTGACAGTATTTCCAAACAGGGATACCCGTCGGCCTTCGCCCCGGAATACCTGAAGGAAAACTTGCAAAAGAGACGCATACCCGTGATCGCCTTGGGAGGTATCACCGCAGAAAAAGTCGCGGAATGCCGGAAAATGGGATTCCGCGGGGTCGCCTTGCTGGGACACGTGTGGGAACAGCCGTCGGAGGCCGTTGCTCGTTTCACCAATATCTTGCCCGACGAGGTGCTAAGTATTGCCGGATTCGACCAAAGTTCCGGGGCCGGGGTGACGGCTGACATCAAGACGTTCGAAAGTTGCCGGGTATATGGACTTGGAACGAGCAGTTCCATCACCTTCCAGAATCAAAACACATACCTCGGGACGAAGTGGCTCACGCCGGACGAGATCATCCGGCAATGCGAAGTCCTGTTCCGGGAGTTCAGCCCCGCTTACGTCAAGATCGGGTTGATCGAAAGTTTCGACACGCTGGAACAAGTGGTGAACTATCTCCGGACGGCTCTCCCCAAGGTAAGGATTATCTGGGACCCGATACTGAAAGCCAGCGCCGGGTTCCAGTTCCATGACGGGGAGAATTTAACACAGTTGCAGGATATACTTCGAGAGATATACCTGATTACCCCGAACACGGACGAGCTGAAAACACTTTTCGGGAATCACCCGGACGTGGAAAGCCTGCAAGCGCTGGCCCGCGGCCTGAACCTCAATATCCTCTGGAAAGGCGGTCATAATGACGGGGCGCTGGCCTCCGACCGACTGGTCACCCCGGACAAGGTGTACACCTTCTCGGTAACACGGGCAAGACACGGGAAACACGGGACGGGATGCGTTCTCTCCTCGGCCATCGCCTCATATCTCACGCTCGGCTATCCCCTCCCCGACGCTTGTCGGCTGGGGCAGCACTACGTGGCGGGATTTATCCGCTCCAACGACACGAACCTGGGGATGCATAACCGTATGGAAAGCACCGCCCCGGAAGTTGACTTGTACCGGATTCCTTTGCAATACATCACCGACCACAAGGAGGGAGTTTCTATTCCCGAACAGGTGGAGGCCGTGTGCAAGGGAGGATGTCGATGGGTGCAACTACGGATGAAAGAGGCTGACCGGGAAGAATTTATCCGTGTCGGACGCACCGTGAAAGAGATTTGTAAACGTCACGGGGCCCTGTTCCTTGTCAATGACAACGTGGACATCGCCCTTGAACTGGATGCCGACGGGGTACACTTGGGAAAAGAGGACATGAATCCCCTCGAAGCACGCCGGATTCTCGGTTACTCGAAGATTATCGGGGGAACGTGCAACACGTTTGATGACGTGGTGACCCGTTTTCGTCAACAGGTAGACTACATCGGTCTGGGACCATTCACGTACACCTCGACGAAAAAGCGTCTCAGCCCGGTCCTCGGTCTCGAAGGCTACCGGAAGATCATGGAGGCCTGCCGGGAAGAGGGCATCTATCTCCCCGTCCACGCCATCGGGGGCATCCGAGAGGATGACATTCAACCGATACTAAACACAGGAGTAACGGGCATCGCCCTCTCTTCCCTGCTTAAAAACAGTGAGGATATAACGGGGAAAACGAGAAAAATGGTGGAACAATTGAAAATAAAAGAACTCCCTCCCCCCTTCGGGGTACTCCCTCTATAAACAGAGGGAGAGTTAAGTTACTCACCATCTTTGGGAAGAGTAACCAGCTCCTCCTCTGTTTATAGAGGAGGTGGCAGCGAAGCTGACGGAGGAGTTCAATCTAAAATCTAAAATCTAAAATCTAAAATCTAAAATTAGTATGGCTTTAAAAATAGCAGACAAAGAATTTACCTCACGCTTATTTACCGGAACCGGTAAATTTGCGTCGAATCAACTGATGGAAGATGCCATCCTGGCATCCGAATCACAACTCGTAACCGTCGCGCTGAAACGCGTGAACATGGACGGTAAGGACGATGATATTCTGGCTCACCTGAAAGCACCTCATATCACCTTGTTACCCAATACTTCCGGCGTGAGAACCGCCAAAGAGGCCGTGTTCGCTGCACAACTGGCGAGAGAGGCTCTCGGCACGAACTGGCTGAAACTGGAAATACATCCCGATCCCAAGTACCTGTTGCCGGACCCGATCGAAACCTTGAAAGCGACCGAGGAATTGGCTAAACTGGGTTTCGTGGTATTACCCTACATTCAAGCAGACCCGGTACTTTGCAAACACCTTGAAAATGCCGGAGCCGCCACCGTAATGCCGCTAGGCGCACCGATCGGCACGAACAAGGGACTGGTGACTCGCGACCTGCTGGAGATCATCATTGAACAGAGTAACGTCCCGGTAATCGTGGATGCCGGAATCGGGGCCCCCTCCCACGCCGCCGCTGCCATGGAAATGGGTGCTGCCGCAGTGCTGGTGAATACCGCTATTGCCGTATCGCCTAACCCGGTAGAAATGGGACGGGCATTTAAACTGGCCGTGGAGGCCGGACGCATGGCATTCGAGGCAAAACTTGCCAAACAATACCGCCACGCACAGGCCAGCTCCCCGTTAACGGCATTTTTGGATTAAATGAGTTCATCAGGTTTATAAGGTTCGTAAAGTGACGGGTGTCCTTCGGACAGTGTTTTAACGGCAACTTATGTTACCGATAAAGATTAAACAACCCCCTCTGGCTCCCCCTTACACAGGGGGAGAAACGAACGCAAGAAGTCGCTTCAATATTTCAATGTAGCGCATCCTCCCCCTGTGTAAGGGGGAGTTAGAGGGGGTTGTTAGCACACGAAACAAAACCTTATAAACCTTATGAACTTTACAAACTTTTAAACATCAAGTAAATGACTTCATTTTACGATACCTTGAAAACCTACGACTGGGACGATGTGAAACAGAACATCATGGATAAGTCGAAAAACGATGCTATCGCGGCAATCAATAACCCGCATCGCACGTTAGATGATTTTATGGCGTTGATCTCCCCGGCGGCAACACCGTTGCTGGAGGACATGGCCGTGGAAGCTAACCGTCTGACTCTGGAAAGATTCGGGAACACGATCCAGTTGTACATTCCCCTGTACGTTTCCAATTACTGCACGAATTTCTGCGTGTACTGCGGTTTCAACCACGATAACGATATTCACCGGAAAATGCTTACTCTCGAAGAGGTACAGGCGGAAACCGACGTCATTACCGGGTGGGGATTCAAGCACCTGTTGCTCGTGTCGGGCGAGGCGCCTGCCGTGACCACGGTGGATTACTACGAAAAAGTGATCCGTGCGGTACGGGACAAGTTCTCGCAAATCGCCCTTGAAGTGCAACCTCTCGACACGGACGACTACACCCGGTTACACGAGGCCGGATTGAGCTTCGTATGCGTGTACCAAGAAACGTATAACGAACAACAATATCCCAAGTACCACCCCAAGGGACGGAAGGCAAATTACCGCTACCGTTTGGAAACTCCCGACAGGGTATGCACGGCCGGGGTTCAGAAAATGGGTATCGGGGCATTGCTCGGTCTGGAAGACTGGCGCACCGACTCGTTCTTCACGGCCCTGCACTTGAAATACCTGGAAAGAACCTACTGGCGTTCCAAGTACTCGATCTCTCTTCCCCGCCTGCGGCCACACGCCGGGGCCTTCATGCCGAAAGACCCGATCAACGACAAGCAGATGGTGCAACTGATATGCGCCTACCGTTTGCTCGACCAGCAAGCCGAAATCTCCGTGTCCACGCGGGAAAGCCGTGAATTCCGGGATCACGTGATGCACTTGGGAGCCACGTCCATGAGTGCCGGGTCAAGCACGGAGCCGGGCGGGTACGTCGTTCCCCACAAGGAACTGGAACAATTTGCCATCAACGATAACCGTACCCCGCAAGAAATGGTCGAGGCCATCAAAGCACAAGGGTATGAACCCGTGTGGAAAGATTGGGACGCTTGGATGTAGTTAACAATAATAGGGTTTGGTAGCCGCCAAACCTTATTATTATATGTTTGATAACTTCTTTTAACTTTTGAAAAACAATAAATATTCTTCTCCTTTTGTTACGTTTGTCTTTTTAATACTCTAAAATCATTTTAATTATGGTAGTTGCATATTTGCGAGTCAGCACAAACAAACAACATTTGGAAAACCAGCAGGAGGAGATCAAGAAATTTGCAGCCCACCGGGGACTTGATATTGACAAGTGGTATCATGACGTTGTCAGTGGAAAAGTACATAGTAATGACCGAAAACTAGGCGATCTTCTGGAATCTTTGCAGGAAGGTGATTGCCTTATCGTCACGGAAGTTTCGCGATTGAGCAGGACATTGATTGACATCATGAATATCATCAATACCTGTATTCAACGTAAAATTGTTCTTCATAGCACGAAAGAAGGATACACTTTCGAGAATAACCTGAACAGTAAAATCCTGGGATTCGCGTTCGGGCTAGTCGCGGAAATCGAACGTAATCTTATATCCATCCGGACAAGAGAGGCTCTCGCGGTAAGAAAGGCCGAGGGAAAAAAACTGGGGCGCCCGTATGGCAGTTGTCCGCAGTTGAACGTGTTGATACAAAACAAGGAGAAGATTATCGAACTCATGGATAACAGCGTACCTTACAAGAAAATAGCCAAGAAATACAAAGTATCCATCTGCACCGTCAACCGATTTGTCAAACAACACATTAACGAAAGCAAGTAACAAGAGTAGAATAAATTAGAATTTTCATTACCGATGCCACTGACCAATCAAGAACAAGAACGTTATAATCGACACATTATCCTACACGACATTAGAATTCAAGGACAAGAAAAAATTAAAGAAACGAGCATACTGGTCGTAGGAGCCGGGGGATTAGGCTCACCTATATTATATTACCTCACGGCAGCAGGAATCGGCCATATCGGCATCATGGACGACGATGTTGTTTCGGAATCCAACCTGCAACGCCAAATATTATACGACACGACTCACGTGGGAACTCCGAAAGTCACCGTCGCCGCCACGAAATTAAAACAATTAAATCCATTCACCCGGATTACACCATATTTTACCCGGTTATCACTGGATAACGCACTGGAAATCATTCCCGAATACGATATTGTCATGGACGCGACAGATAATCTCCACGCCCGTTACCTGATTAATGACGCTTGCGTGAAGCTGGGAAAACCGTTCGTCTACGGCAGCATTTGCGAGTTCAGCGGGCAAGTGTCCGTGTTCAATTACCAGAACGGCCCCACTTACCGGGATCTTTTCGAGTACAATGACGAGATCGAGAATTTCTCGCAACCGCTGGGTGTCATCGGGGCATTACCGGGAATTGTCGGTTCCCTTCAAGCGAACGAGGCAATTAAAATCATACTAGAGAAACCCGGCGTACTTTCCGGGAAATTACTGACTATTGATATATTGAATAACACGTACCTTACTTTTACCATCCGGAAGAAGGAACGAGGGGAGGAATCCCTATTTAAATAAGTTTGTAAAATTTATAAGGTTTGTAAGGTAATGGACCCCTGGCGGGGCGCTTTGTCAATGTCAGCATGCGCTGACATTAAAACTACCCCCTCTAACTCCCCCTTACACAGGGGGAGAACACGTTCCATTGTAACATTGTAGCACCTTCTCGCGTTTGTCTCTCCCCCTGTGCAAGGGGGAGCCGGTGGGGGTAGTCCTTATAAACCTTTTATTTCTTCTCGTACCCTGGCTTACCCAGCAGCATGAACATATTGTTCTTGTAGGCCTCCACGCCCGGCTGGTCGAAGGTGTTTACCCCAAGGATACCGCCGGAGATGCCGCAAGCCAGTTCGTAGAAATAGAATAACTGACCCAAGTAGTACTCCGTCAGTTCCGGGATAATGACCCGGATATTCGGGACCCCACCATCCACGTGGGCGAGTTGGGTTCCTAGTTCGGCCATCTTGTTTACCTCATCAACGCGTTTACCAGCCAGATAATTCAGTTTATCGAGGTCATGGGTATCGCAAGGCACTTGCAAGCTGTATTTCGTTTTATCGATGGAAAGAACCGTCTCAAACAGATTGCGACGTCCTTCCTGTATATACTGTCCCATGGAGTGCAAATCTGTCGTGAAGTCAACGCTGGCGGGGAATATACCCTTATTCTCCTTTCCCTCGCTTTCCCCATAAAGCTGTTTCCACCATTCGGCAACATAATGTAATTTCGGGTTGAAGTTCACAGTGATCTCAATCACATACCCTTTTTCGTAGAGGGCATTCCGAACGGCAGCGTATGTGGCGGAAAGCTCTGCCCCGTTACCTTTGCTGTACGCCCGCATATCCACGGCCCCTTTGACTAAAGCTCGGACATCAAACCCGGCAATAGCCACGGGGAGCAATCCCACGGGGGTCAGCACAGAGTAGCGTCCCCCAACATTGTCCGGGATAACGAAAGTCTCGTACCCTTCCCGGTCCGACATCGTTCGCAAGGCACCCTTTTTCTCGTCGGTAATGGCCACGATTCTCTCCCTTGCCACGGCAACTCCCTCTTGCTCGATCAATTGATCCTTCAGTAAACGGAAAGCCACGGCAGGTTCGGTCGTGGTTCCCGATTTGGAAATCACGCATATACCGAATTTCTTATCTTTGAGGAACGCCTGTAACTCGTATAAATAGTCCTCACTCACGTTATTTCCCGCAAAAACAACTTTCGTACCGGAATAAGCATCAAAACTACCGGACATGGCCTCGATCACCGCTTTGGCTCCCAGGTAAGATCCCCCGATGCCCACGATGACAACAACATCGGTTTGCTCCCTTAACTTATTGGCGCAAGCGGAAATACGATTCAATTCATCATCCGTGATGTGGACGGGCAGATCGAGCCAACCCAAAAAGTCACTCCCTTTACAAGTTCCATCTTCCAAGTCCTTTAGAGCTTTTGTTGCTTTTTCTCGTTGCACGGTGATCTCTTCTTCCCCTACAAACGATAACACCTTCGAGTAGTCAAGTTTTATGCGATCCATTGTTTTCATGTTTTATATGTTATTCCTCCTTCCTGGCTTTCAGCATATCCCTGAAACGAGAGGCACTCTCGTAATCCTCGTTCTTCACGGCCTCATCCAGTAAACGGGTTAATTCTTCTATCGTGAAATTATACTCGGTTGTTTCGGATTTCTCCGGTTCAACAGGCTTTTGCCCGCTAAATTCTCCCGCAGCAAGATCGGAGATCGGGATGGCTGTCTTGGCAATCACGCTAGCCGCAATGTAAATCGGACAATTATAGCGCAAGGCAAGGGCGACGGCATCAGAAGTACGCGAATCAATCTTCAGCAGTTCCTCGCCATTCCTGAAACGCAGTTCTGAGTAAAAGATGCCGGATTCCCAACGATATATATAAACCTCTTCCAGAACCACTCCCAGACTATCCGCCAGACTCTTCATCAAATCGTGCGTCAAGGGACGCTGCGAGTGCAGGTGTTCCATCTGTATGGCAATGGATTGAGCCTCCGCAATCCCGATAATGATGGGGATGCGGAAGGCATCGTTCTCTTCCGCCAGAATCAGCGCGTACGCTCCGGTTTGTGACATACTCTGATAGGATAACCCGAAAACTTTTAACTTAATCCTGTCCATAAGCCTTGTATAACTTTAGATCTACGATTTTCTATTCTTAGTTGTTACAATTAATGTACCATTCCGGCTCGTCAGCCCCGAATTCAACGCTACGATTTTTTCAACGGAGCCCTGTATATACGGGCCAGACCACCGAGGCTTGTCTCGCGATACTTGGCCTGCATGTCGCAACCCGTCTGCATCATGGTCTCCACCACATCATCGAAAGACACCTTGTGCCGGCCATCCGAGAACAAAGAATAGATCGCACACTCCCGCGCTTTCTGCGAGATAAAGGCATTTCGCTCGATGCAGGGAATTTGCACGTAACCACCCACGGGATCGCACGTCAAACCTAAGTTATGCTCGAATCCCATTTCCGCGGCGTACTCGATCTGCATCGGGGAACCTCCCAGAATCTGGGCCGCCGCACCGGCTGCCATAGCGCAAGCCGTTCCCAGCTCTCCCTGGCATCCTACCTCGGCACCGGAAATGGAACCGTTGGTTTTCACGATGTTACCAATCAACCCGGCCGTGGCCAGACCTTTTATAATTCGTTTATCACTAATCTCCTGATCGTGTTTCAAAAAGAACAACACGGAAGGAACGACTCCGGCCGACCCGCATGTGGGAGCCGTCACGATCTTACCTCCTGCCGCGTTCTCTTCGGCAACTGCCAAAGCGGCAGCAAATACCATCCCCATGTGGCGTAGGGTACCTGCCGATTGCTGGGCTCGCACGTGGTAGGAACAAGCCTTGCGTGCCAACCGCAGGTTACCGGGTAACACACCCTCGTTTTCCAAGCCGTTATGAATACTTGTAACCATCACTTTCCAAACCTCTTCGAGATAGTCGAAGATTTCCGGTCCCTCGTGCAGTTCCACGTACTCCACGAAAGAGCGCCCCTCGGCCTTGCACCAGTCCAGTATATCCGTCATTTTCGTGTCGGGATAGACATCTTCCTCCTTGAAGGTTCCCAGTTCATCCCATAAAGCACCACCACCGACACTATATACTTCCCAACGATCCACGACTTCCCCGTTTCTTAAAGCCTCGAACAACATCCCGTTCGGATGATGGGGCAGGGATTTCGCGGACTCCCATATAATTTCCGTGTCGTCCGGCCGATCGATCATCTTCTGGATGGCAACATCCGTTCCGTGCCCCACTCCCGTCAATGCCAGACTCCCGTACAAGGTCACCCGGTAGCGCTCGGCATCCGGATTCTTTTCCTTGAAATAATACGCCGCCCGTCCCGGTCCCATCGTGTGACTGGAAGAAGGCCCGTACCCAATTCTAAATATTTCTCTGATTGATTTCACGTCCTAATTATTGTTATAGATTTTATTAATTTCCTGATTTATGATTTTAGATCAAGTGATTTCCACCTTATACCAATGTTTTTCTGAATCATAAATCGTAGTTCATAAATTGCGAATTAATCGGTTTTCAATAAAAAAAAGGCAGGCCTGTAAGCCGGGTTCTGTACCTTGCGGTTTCTATCATTTATCTACTCCGCGGATCACTCCGCAGCTCTAGCGACCTACCCCCTGGCATCGGTCGGGCAAACCTAAGCGCCAGTGTACATGGTCTTGCAACTCGTGAGGTGTACGGCTACCCCGATCACCCGGGATACCGGTGGGCTCTTACCTCACCTTTTCACCCTTATTCCGCGAACGGAACGGTTATTTTCTGTTACACTACTGCCCCCTCTCGGAGACCTTCCCGTTAAGAAGCACGATGCCCTGCGTTGCCCGGACTTTCCTCTCTCCCTCGCGGGACAGCGATAGAACGGCCTGCCTTTATATTTTGGATTTAATGATTTTAGATTCCAACCACACAAGGCCAACGCTTTAACTACCCCCTCTAACTCCCCCTTACACAGGGGGAGAACACACCACAATGTCACATTGTAGCGCCTTCTTGCGTTCGCCTCTCTCCCCCTGTGCAAGGGGGAGCCGGTAGGGATAGTCCCCTCTAATCTCCAAACTCATCAAATCGTCTTCATTTTCAATTGTCAATTCTCAATTTTCAATTAATTAAGAATCGGGTCTTCCGGGAAATTCGCCCACAGCTTGTATCTTCCCCCCAGAGAACTCATAGCCTGTTCCCACAACCCCTCGTTCGGGATGGTAAACAGCGTGTCGGTAGGAATCGTCCCCACCATCCAAGAATTCTCCTTCAATTCATTCTCCAACTGGCTATCCGCCCAGCCACTATACCCTGCAAAGAAACGAATCTCTCCTTCCAATACCTTTCCAGCTTTCAACATCTCCGTCAAAGCCTTAAAATCACCTCCCCAGTATATCCCCTTCGCAATCTCTTCCGAGTCCGGTATGTCATTTCTCCGATGGATGTAATACAACTGATTACGCTCCACGGGACCACCAATGTACACGGGGAAATGTACGCCTTCGAGTTCTTTTACCAACTCGGAAGTCGTGTAAGGTAACGGCTTATTCAATACAAAACCCACGCTCCCGCTCGAATCATGTTCCACCATGTAGACCACGGAACGGTTAAAATATTTACCTTCCAGAAAAGGTTCTGCAATCAACACCTTTCCCACCTCAACACGGTCATCATTGTGACGTATCTGAAACAGATCCTGAAATTCCTTTTCCACTAATTAATATTTTTACAAATCAAATATATCTACTAACTTTGTATTGATAAAGCGTTAATGCAAAGATATAAAAATGTGCAAAATATTTATCATATCACTCCTATCTTTATTTATTAACAGCTTTGCAACAGCGCAGAGTGTTGTCCCGTCCGTGATTATGGGCAGGGACACCGTGCCCCATGTTCTTCTCCATGAAGTAGATGTCGTCGCCCGATTGAAGAATCCCCGGAAATACGCTCGCCAGCAACAACGGAATCAAAGGATGGTTTATAACGTGAGAAAGGTGTTCCCGTACGCGAAAATAGCTGCCGCCAAGATCAACGAGATTGAAAATAAACTAGCGCAAACGGATTCCGAGGCAAAACGGAAGCAGATTATCAAGAAAGAATACAAGGAACTCATGCACACGTTCAAGCAACCGTTGATGAAACTGACCGTCACGCAAGGGAAAATTCTCGTTCGCCTGATCTACCGAGAGACAAACAACACGTCGTTCAATCACATCAAGGAGTACAAGGGTACGGTGAATGCCTATTTCTGGCAATCGCTGGCCTTGTTGTTCGGGAATAACCTAAAAGCCGATTACGAACCGAACGGGCGGGACCGGGAAATCGAGCAGATCGTGCGCTCGATCGAAAAAGGGGGCCCTTCTCACATCACCCGGCGATAAATCCTGTTCTTGGCACTAAAATTACCACTCTTTGATATGATCGGAATTTAAAGTTTATTACTTTTGCCTTATGAAATACGAAGAGATAGTTGCAGATTTAAAAGCAGGGAAATATGCCCCGATTTACTTCTTATCGGGGGAAGAATCCTATTTTTTGGACGATATAGCGACACGCATCGAAAAAAACGCCCTCACGGAGGACGAGAAAGCGTTTAACCAAACGATATTGTACGGGAACGATGTCTCCATGACCACCGTGACCGATACGGCCCGCCGCTTTCCCATGATGTCACAACGTCAGGTTGTCATTGTCAAGGAGGCCCAGAATATCCGGGATTTCGAGAATTTACTGCCTTATATTGATCATCTTCAACCGACAACGATCCTCGTGTTTCTCTATAAAAACAAGAAACCGGATAAACGTAAAGGAGTTTTCAAAAAATTAAGCAGTTCTTCGCATTGCATCTATTTCGAGTCGGCCAAACTTTACGACAATAAAATCCCGGACTGGATTATCTCGTACTGCAAAGACAAGAAATACATGATTTCTCTGAAAGCCGCAGGTATTCTCGCAGAAAGTCTGGGGAACGATTTGAGCAAGGTGGCCAACGAACTGGACAAGCTCATGCTCCTACTTCCCGGTGGCGGTGAAATCAAGGAGAATCTGGTGGAAGAACACACTGGGATCAGCAAGGAATTCAACACATTCGAACTCACGGCGGCCATCATACAGATGGATCACCTGAAAGCAAACCGTATCGTGAATTATTTCGAGGCTAATCCCAAGAACAACCCGCTGGTTCTCACGATCAGCATGTTGTTCCGGTACTTTCTGAACCTACTGACGTACCACTACCAGAAGAAAAGTACCCCAAACCAGCAAGAAATGGCCCGGTTACTGGGTATCAATCCCTATTTTCTGAAAGATTACACGGAAGGAGCGAAACGATATAACGCCATGAAATGTGCCAATATTATCTCTTGGTTACGGGAGTACGACCTCAAATCAAAAGGTGTCGGTAACGCTAACATTTCTGACGGCGAGCTTTTGAAGGAGTTAATATTTAAGATAATGCATTGAAATTCGCCACAGGTGAATTTCTGGTTACAAGTTGACAAGTTACAAGTTGGAAAGATAAAATCTAAAATGAACAAGGCTATATTTCTGGATCGGGACGGGACCATTAATTCTGATGAAGGTCATTATTACATATATAAGGTTGAAGACTTCGTTTTCAATCCCGGTGTTATCGACGGAATTCGTCGACTGAACGAGGCGGGTTATTTGATTATCGTGGTTACCAATCAAGGCGGGGTCGCTAAAGGGGAGTACACGATCGAAGACGTGGACAACCTTCACGTTCATATGTGCAAGGAACTGGAAAAACACGGGGCGCACGTGGATAAAATATACTACTGCCCTCATCACAGCAGCATTGCCCCCTGTAAGTGCCGCAAACCATCGCCTTACATGATCGAACAGGCTATCCGGGAGTTTGACATCGACAAATCTGCCTCGTGGTTAATCGGGGACGGTTCACGAGACATCGAGGCGGCAGAGGCTGCCGGAATCCGGGGAATTAAAATACCTAAAAACAGCGACTTAACCCCGGTTATAGACTCCATCCTCAAGCAATAAGAAGTCTAACGATACGTCATGTTCGAAATCTTGTTTGCCTTACTGCCAATGGTTATACTGGTCATATCCATGGGGATATGCAAGTGGCCCGGAGATAAGAGTAGTCTGCTTACCCTTGTTATTACCGTTATGTTGGCCACTTTCGCCTTTGGTATACCCGCGCAAGAGATCGGTTTCACTTTAATAAACAGTACCACACGTGCTTGTATCACCATTCTTTCCGTTATCTGGATGGCCGTGTTTAGCTATAATATTCTACTGGATTCCGGCAAGATTGAAGTGTTAAAAGACCAACTGGCAACGATTTCCACGGACAGGAGTGTACAGGTATTACTGATCACGTGGGGGTTCGGGGGGCTACTGGAAGGAATGGCCGGCTACGGGACCTCGGTCGCCATCCCGGCAGCCATACTCGTAACGCTGGGATTTCGCCCGTTGTTCGCCGTACTCGTGAGCCTCATCGCCAACAGTGAACCCACAACCTTCGGGGCCGTCGGTATCGCGGAAACCGTTCTCATGGAAGAGACCGGCTGCCCGTTACCTGAATTGTGTAAGGCTACCATTCAACAATTATATCCTTTTATATTCTTGATCCCGATAACTTTGGCTATATTGGCCGACAGACGCCGCCAAGCTTTACTCAAGAACATCTTGCTCGGTACGATTGTCGGGGGCGTATCCTTCCTAGCACAATACGCCACGGCCGTATATCTCGGTCCGGAGATGCCAGCCATTCTAGGCAGTATTTGTTCCATCATTATTATTATCGCATGGAGTAAATGGAACAAAAAAAGTGACACAATTCCCACGAAACACTCGCCCCGGCAAATATACCAAGCGTGGAGTGTCTACGGCCTTATCATTTTCTTTATATTACTGGCTATTCCCTTCAATTTCAAGGCAACGAGTTTATTGCTTTTTGCCGGAGCTTTTATCGGGGGACAAATACAGGGTATAACGACAAGCAGACAATTCACGTTACTAGGCCAAACTCTCGTACAAATCCGCAGTACCATTATTATGGTTATCGCCTTGGTCAGTATATCCGCACTCATGGAAATATCCGGCATGGTGCAATTACTGGCCAACACACTCACTTCCATCTCCGGGAAGTATTACGCTTTCTGGTCCCCTCTGGCCGGGGAAATAGGAACATTTATCACGGGTAGCGGTACTTCGGCAAACATTCTTTTCGGGAAGTTGCAAGCAGGAATCGCCGCAAACATGGACATTTCTCCTTCTTGGCTTGCCGCCGCCAACACCACAGGCACTACTGCCGGGAAAATTATCTCTCCCCAGAGTATTGCCATTGCCGCCTCCGCATGTCAATTACAAGGCCAAGAAGGGGAAATCTTGAAACGAGCTTTTCCCTATGCACTGGTGTATGGAGTATTATTAGGAATTATAGTCTTTATAGAGTGATTAAAAAGCAGCCATCAATAAATCAATATCCCTGGAAACCAATCCATAGCGATCGGCAATCACCCGTTTCGTCAACACTCCATTATAAACATACACGCCATGCCGTAATCCCGCATCATTTTTTATGGCAGTATTAAAACCACCCGCCCGGGAAATCTTATCAAATAAAGGAGTGAATAAATTACTATAAGCGATAGATGCCGTACGAGCTACTCTCGACGGGACATTCGGGACACAATAGTGGATTACCCCGTTATATACATACGTCGGGTTCTCATGAGTCGTTGGCCCTGATGTTTCTATACATCCACCATGTTCAATGGACATATCCACGATCACCGCCCCCTGTTTCATCAACCTTACCTGTTCTTCGGACACGGTAATCCCGAAATCATCATCGAAGAAACGCAGAGCCCCGATCAGCACGTCGGCAGACAATAACGCCCTTTCCAAAACCGGCTTATGAAAAACAGAAGTATATACCCGTTGTCCCAGACAATGATTTATCCGGCGTAGACGCTCCAGCGAATGATCGAACACTTTCACCTCGGCCCCCAAAGCCAACGCCGTACGAGCCGCATATTCCCCCAAAGTCCCGGCTCCCAAGATAACCACCTCGGCTGGAGTGATTCCCGTCACCCCTCCCAGCAAGATACCTTTCCCTTCCCGAGAATTGCTCAAGTACTCGCTGGCAATCATGATTGCCGAACTTCCAGAAATCTCACTCATCATCTGCACCACGGGATAAACCCCGTTCTCGTCTTTCAGAATATCGAACCCGACAGCCGTCACTTTCTTCTGCATCATCTCCACAACAGCCTCTTTTCGTAACTCGAAAAGCTCGATCGGTGACAGTATAACCTGCCGATCATGCATCATCTCCACGTCTGCCTGCATCACCGGAGTCGGTTTCAGTATAATATCCGCCGTGTACACTTCCTCGCAGGTATCCAACATCTGGGCGCCCGCATCGGCGTACTCCCGGTCATGGTAATGTGCAGCCTCTCCAGCTCCTCGTTGTATCATTATCGTATGCCCCATATCAACCATCATGGCCACGGCCTCCGGGGTTAAACACACCCGGTTTTCCCGTCGCTCGGTCTCGTTCGGTAAACCGATTGTCAATCGCTTCTGCCGGTATTCCCCGAATACCTCTTTTTCCTGGTATAGAAACCACTCCCGATTAATTTGGGCTCCCAATAATTTACCCGAGTTATCCATAACCTACACTTTAAAGTTTTTCTTCAATCACCAATTCTCTCCGGCCATCTGCCAGTTCGGAAAACTTGCATATCAACGTGTTTTCCGGTAACAGAGGCTCCACCATCTCCGGCCACTCGATAAAACAACGATTCCCGCTATAAAAATATTCCTCGTAACCGAAGTCCATGGCCTCCTCAATATTCTTCACCCGATAGAAATCGAAATGAAAAACCGAGTCTCCCGTGGCCGTCAGATACTCGTTTACGATAGCGAACGTCGGGGAATTCACATCATCCTCTATCCCCAAACACCCGGCTACCGCTTTCACGAAAGTGGTCTTTCCCACTCCCATCGGCCCGTACAAGGCATATATTGTGTTATTTCCGGTCCTTTCCAAAAACTCTTTTGCTACCCGATTCAAATCATCAACACCGTCAATTATCCAGCGCATAAACTTTCCTCTATTTTATGAATTGATTAATTACCTTTGTCATATACCCGATTGGAGTATACCACAAAGGTAATTATTAGTAAACGAAAAAACGAAACTAAAAGTTAGAATCTCCCCTACTTCTCAACTTCTTCAACGATCTCATCCTGTTGTCCGGCATCCGTGGTTTTCTCTTCCGTGGCGGCACCTTTCAGGAAAGTCGGTAGATTCAGCCCGGCCATGTTAAACAAATCATTCAACGGGGGAACTGATTTCATCATCCCCGAGATGAAGTTCGCCGTGGAGGTATTCCCGTTCCCGGCATTATTGCCATCCCAAACGGTAACCTTATCGATCTTGATATTCTTAACAGCCTCCACTTGTGTTCTCACCAGCTCCGGCAACTTATCGGTAATCAACATCATCACCGCCTTGTCGGGATCTCCGGCGGCGGCTTTCACGATTTGGGCATATCCTTCCGCCTGTTTTGTCAGCACCTCGTATAAACCTCGTGCCTCGGCATCCATCTTGGCAAAAATGGCATCAGCCTCTCCTTTCGCCAACCGGCGCAAACGTTCCGCCTCGGCCTCAGCATCTATAATCGCTTTCTCTTTGTCAATCTGTGCGGGAACCACGATATTAGCCGCTTGTGTGGCTTTTTCTCTTTCGGCACGAGCAATCTCGGCCTCTTTCTCTGCCATGTACGCCTCTTCCAAAGCCTTTGCAGCCTGCACTTTCTCTGCCGCGATAGCTTTACGGGCAGCCTCGGCCTCTCTCTCCCGACGGATTGCATCCGAATCGGCAATTAAAATCTTGGCATTGTTTTCTCCCTCCACCGCGGTTGCATTAGCCTCGGCCGTCCGGATACGAGTGTCCCGCACGGTTTCCGCAATACGAATATCTTTATCCCGATCTGCCTCGGCTTTACCGATCTCTCCAAATCGATTCTGCTCGGCCACGCTCTTCTTGGCATCATTGATCGCTTTCGCTGCTGCTTCTTTTCCCAAAGCCTCGATATACCCGGACTCATCCCGCAAGTCGGTCACGTTCACGTTGATCAGTTTCAAACCGATCTTCCGTAACTCGGCCTCCACGTTAGCACTCACGTTAGCCAAGAATTTATCCCGGTCGGAATTGATTTCCTCAATATCCATCGTGGCAATCACCAAACGTAACTGCCCGAAAAGAATATCCTTGGCCAAATCCTGAATATTTTCCTGCCGTTGCCCCAACAAACGCTCTGCCGCATTCGTCATGCTATCCGGTTCGGTAGAAATACCCACCGTAAAACGACAAGGCACATCTACCCGTATATTCTGTTTACTTAAAGCGTTCGTCAAATTACACTCGATAGAGATCGGAGTCAAGTCCAGAAATGAAAAACTCTGGAACACCGGCCAGATAAAAGCCGCCCCTCCATGAATACAACGTGCGGAACTCACACCCCCGGTCGCATTCTTACCGGTCCGCCCGTACACGACAAGAATCTTGTCTGACGGACAACGTTTATAACGGGACAATATCGCCGCAAACGTAACAAATAACACCGCCACGATGGCGACAATCAAATACAAACTACCTTCCATACTTTCCATATATTCCTAAGATTAATAATAAATAGTCATTTAAAAACGCTCCACCAGTAAGGTGTTGTCGTTTATCACTTCCACGACCCGAATCGGGGCTCCCGTCTCCAATTCCTCGCCTGCTGTCAGGGCATCAAATTCCCGGATGGCTCCCTGTATCGAGATTTGTACTTTCCCCTCTCCCCGTTTTTCTCCCGGAATCTTCAGGTACACGTTCCCTTTGCACCCCACGGCATTTGCCATGTTGATCGTCCCGCTTTGTTCCATGCGGCTCATGAATCTGAAAATAGCCATCACGGCCATCACTAGCAACACACCGATCACGGCCGACACGAGAATCAACACGAACTGGTTTTCTATCGCTTTTTCAAAAGAGATGATCGACCAACCGAACCCCAGTAGGAAATTGATGAAATTACGGAAAGTAAATAACTGGAAAGGACCGCTATCCCCGTCAGTCGCTGTATCCGCACTCACGTCAACATCCATCCCCCCATCCGTATCCATCCCGATAAAAGTCATGATTGTCTGGATAACAAATACCAAACTGGCACATAGCGTGATACACCACACCGATTGCATAAATAACCCCAGAGAACTCCACCATTCTTCCATTACATTCAATTTTAATTAGACGATATTCACTAACTTCCCCACAAGCACACTACTACACAAATATAGACATTTTTACAGGACTTCCTACCCTCCATTAAAATTAAATATACATTCTACCGATCCGGGTAAAATACAAGATTAAATATCTAAAAATAAAAGAATAACAAATCAAAACTAGAGTTTAAAGTTTATTAACTATAAAAATTAGTTTTAAAACTAAATATTTTAGTTCTTTGTTGCAAAAGAAATAAACCATGAAAGGATTAACTAGCAAAGAAGAAGAAATCATGGGCTTTTTCTGGGAGAAAGGCCCTCTATTCGTGAAACAGATGCTTGCATTTTACGAAGACCCGAAACCGCATTTCAACACGTTATCCACCATCGTGCGTGGGCTGGAAGAAAAAGGTTATCTCGCTCACGAAGTTTACGGGAACACCTATCAATATTACGCAATCATTAGTGAGGAAGAGTTCCGCAAAGGCACCTTGAAGAACGTGATCAGCAAATACTTCAACAACTCGTACCTCAGTGCCGTATCTTCACTCGTACAGGAAGAGGACATTTCATTGGAAGAATTGAAACAACTCATTTCCGAAGTAGAAAAAGCACACGATAAATAAACAATTTATGGGTACTTTCTTTGTCTATATACTAAAAACATCCATCTGTTTAACGGGATTCTACTTGTTTTACAGATTATTACTCAGCAAAGAGACTTTCCATCGTTTCAACCGGGTAGCATTACTGGGTATTCTACTGTTGTCCCTGCTTATCCCGTTCTGTGAAATAACCGTTCCCAAAGAATCGGAAGTACAACAAACATTAGTAACCATTGAACAGATTCTCACCCTGGCAGACCACGTTCCACAAACAGAAGTACAAGCCCTCCCTTCATCCATCCCGTTGTGGCTTCCCGTCCTGCTGTGTATTTATTTGCTGGGAATTCTTTTCTTCCTCGGACGTAATCTTTATTCACTGTTTCATATGCTCCGACTATTACATGGCGGAAGGCAGGAAAAGTTAGAAAAAGGTATTACCCTCATCATCCATGACAAGAATATCGCTCCCTTCAGTTGGATGAAATACGTGGTCATTTCCGAGAAAGATTTGCAGGAAAATAGCAAGGAAATTCTCATCCATGAAATGGCTCACGTACATAATCGACATTCCATCGACCTGTTGATCAGCGATATTTGTATCATTTTCCAATGGTTCAACCCTGCCTCCTGGCTCTTGAAACAGGAATTACAGAACATTCATGAATACGAGGCCGATGAAACGGTTATCCGTCAAGGCGTTAATGCGAAACAGTATCAATTATTATTAATAAAAAAAGCTGTCGGCACAAGGCTCTACTCTATGGCCAACAGCTTTAATCACAGTAAACTTAAAAAACGAATAACTATGATGTTAAAAGAAAAATCCAGTCCTTGGGCCCGGATGAAGTACCTCTACGTACTTCCCGTTGCGGCAATCACATTAACCGCTTTCGCTCGTCCCGAAATCTCGAACGAACTAAACGAGATTTCAACTATCAAAGTTAATGATATTACTTCAATTCTCGATGCAAAAGAAGTAAATAATTCCCTTATGGCCGTTGATACGGCTCAAAAAACAGTAATCACAGAATCAACCTTTAAATCCACCCTGCCAGAGGATTCTATTCAAAGCAAAACACAACACTTCTTTTTGAAAATGGAAAAAACGAAAGCTACTTCAGTTCCTCTCAAAATAGGTCAAATAACACTCCAAGATTCATGTATTAGTACAATACCAGAGATTCCCGTTCTATTTATTGTCAATGGCAAAGAAGTTTCTGTCGATTCCGTGAAAATGATTGATCCAAACAAAATTGAAACGATCACGATTCTAAAAGATAAATATGCTATCACCCAGTATGGAGAAAAAGGGAAAGAGGGCGTTGTTTCAATTACTTACACTTCCGGGAGTCCGGACAAAAAAGTAACCTCTTATAAACTGGCAGACGGCACCACAGTCTATTTAGAATCAGAAACGTCAACAACCGGTTCTTACGCGATCATCCACTCTAAAGATACGTCCAGCCTTAGAACCGTGAAACTAAAAGGTGAAGCTCGATTCAAGATTGTCGAAAAAGATTCCATCATCGAGTATCAAGTCACCAGTGACACGTTAAAATACGGTATTCAAAAGAAAAAAGAGAAGTAGTATCGTACTTTCTTCTTGTACTGAGAATGTGAATTACCAAACAGTTTTTCATTTAAGGAAAGAACAGGGGAAAGTTATCTTTCTCCTGTTCAATCAGATAAAACGGTATATCCATATTACCTTTTAATCCTCTATCCGTGAAAACCTGTATGAAAGCGTGTAATTCCCTTTCATGGGTATATTCTTGTCAAAATTTCGATCTCCGGTATAGAACGGATCACTGACATAATCATAAGTTTCTTGCAAAAAGTCCAGGGGAATATATTGAACAATTCTCACTTCCAAAATATCACCATCTTCCAAAATTCGAAAATCAACCTCTGCCGGGGCATAATTCTGGTAGTCTGGGGAAAAATTCAGGTTTACCTTGCTGAAATCCGTTCTTAAAACAGAACGATGTAATCCCCATTCATTCATTTCCGACGGTAGATAGATTTGTTCATTCACAATATCTCGAACTGTCACCTCTGCCCCATCACAAAAATAGTTAACCAAATCACCCGTGAGTTTATTCGTCCGGATAACGTTCTTCCCCCCAGTATTCTCGAATACTAAAATATCGGTCGCTACACATTCGGGCAGATTTTTCACACCCTCCGTATCCCCGGCCATACTAGCTGTACTTGTCACGTAGTCCTTGCTCGAAAACTCCTTGAATTTCCATGATCCGACAAGATCATCAAAATTAACAGGCCCATTTATCGTGATATATGCCCGGTTATTAGAAAGTGAAATCATAAAATTATCTGTTTCCACGAGGCGAAGAACAACTTTATTTTTTCCTTCCTCTTTCTTTAAGAACTTCAGTTTCACCCGAGCCATATAGTCATCCTTCTGGTAAATAAACTGTTTTTCCCCTCCTTCTATTTCATAATGGGTTCCCAATACAGCCGTGGAGGCCGGATCAATTTCGAAAGGGATGGAAATATCGTAAGAAGGACTCGTGTACTCGCGTCCTCCGATATGCAACAAAGCAGCAACCTCCATTTCCGTGTATAAATTATACTCCGTGGAGAGAAAAGACGACGTGAATGGACTTTTAGTTTCAATCGGAATCATCGTTTGCCTGTAAATACCGGGTACATATCCGGTAACCTCTTGCAATGTCAAATGAATTTCCCTTCCCTCGGTCATGTTCGTCACCGGGGTTATCGTTATGATGGCCGAATCTAACCCGGCCTGCACGACAAATTCATGAGCAGAAAGCGAATAATCAATTCCTTCCTCCCCGGTTCCCGCCACGGTAAAAGGAACGGTAATATCTGCCGGTGCGGGTTCAGACAAACGAATCTCTACATTCAAAGATTCACTGGCTGGGAGAATATAATAGGGCCTTCTAAAAGAAACATCCGGGCCTTTATTATCATCGTCCGAGCAACCTGCCATTCCAACCCAGCAACTAATAACTATCAATATAAACAATATTTTTCGCATGACTTTCTGTTTTATAAATTCACAATTATTCTTCATCCGCCCGATCTGCCACGGCTTGGTTGAAAATTGCTCTTTCTACCTCAAGAGCGTCTTGTTCCTCGTAAGTTAATCGTGAAGTAGGAATAACGATACTTGTATCAATCACATCCTCTATACGGGGTGTCAACTCATCGCTATTATCACAAGCCGATAATAAAAGAGAAAACAAGAAAATGCATAATATATATTTCATACCTTATAATTTTTAAATTATTCATAACCTTCATTCTGCACCAAATTCGGATTAACACGTAAATCCTGTTTCCATAGAGGGAACGTGTACAGGTATTTCCATGTCGTGGATTTTATCCCGTTATATCCTACCCAAAACTCCGGACGTCCGTTCCGTTTCAGTTCAAACCAACGATCACCCTCCATGTACAACTCCTTGCGCCGTTCATTCAATATCGAGGCCATCAGAGGAGTCAAAGCCTTACCTTCCGCATCAACCGTCACTAAAGCAGAATTATCAACTGCCGGCAAAGAAGACATCGTTAAAGGCACGTAATCCGTGATCCGTTTCGCCCGCAAACTATTCAAATACAACAAAGCATTATCCTCATCCTGTAAATGAGCGTAACTTTCCGCCATGATCAAACACATTTCCGCGGAACGAATTTGCATATTCAATCTCTTGGTGTTCAAAAATGTCTTATCAAAGAATAACTTGTAACGAATATCCTTTTCTTTCTCCTTAAACAGTTCCGCAAATTTAAGACTCACGGGCCGACGACGTGAATCCGTGGAATAACGGGTTTTGAAAGCCGTAGACAAAGTTCCCCTGTTGTATGAACATAAAATCACGTTTCCCGGTTTCGTCGTGAAAGGCGGTGTTGACTGGATCATAGCCTCATACTCCTCTCCTTCAATCAACGGGTATTTATCTAAAAGTTCTTTGGCCGTCGCCACTGCATTTTTCCAATCTTGCGCCCAGAAATAAGTTCTTGCCAAATAAGCCTTGGCCACGTCAACCGTGAATATATATTCCTCGTCGATCTGATTCAAAGAGATGGCCCTTTTCAAATCTTCAATGATAAAATCCACGGTTTCCTGTATATTCCCTCGCCCCGGTTTTGCCTCCATATCGAAATGATCCACGATCGGGACACCCATGATTTCGGTTGCCCTTTGTTTTTCGTAAGGCTCGCACAATTCCCGCATCATATTATAATACAACACCGCACGCAAGGTGTAGGCTACTGCCGTGATCTTTTTATCCAACTCCGAATCCTTTTCTTTTACATTATCCAGCACGACATTCGCATCCCTCACGACTTGGAATAAATTATTAAACCGGTATATTGCAGAACCGATATAAGACCCCACGTAAATCGGAGTATACGAATTACTAACCGATTTAGAAAGGCTGGCATTCAGATTATCGGAAAAACATTCCCAGCGAAGTACATCATTAAAATTTCCCAGAATCTTATCGGATGTACTGGCCTCTATGTTATACAAATGCGTGTGTATCAAAGACGCGTAATCCTCCGTCGTCTCCGGTAATATCTCCCCGTAAGTCTTCGTTTCCAGATATTCATCACAGGACACGCAAAACCCGGAAAAAATCAGTAAAATATAAACAATATATCTTTTCATAACCTGCTATTTTTAAAAACCGATATTAATTCCCAATGCTATCGAACGCGTGATCGGATAAGTCGTTCCGGGAGTCTCCGGGTCAATACCCGAATAATTCGTGAACGTGAAGAAATTACTCATCATGAACGAAAAGCCCAACGACGATACCCCCACGTGGGTTAACCAGCGTTTCGGTAAGTTATAACTCAATGAAATATCCCGGATTCTCAAATAAGAAACATCTTCCAAGAAACTACCAAGTGTAACACTTGATGATGTCGGGTTATATTGATCCAGGTATAATTTATTCCCGAAAGGATCAATAATTCTGGGATACTTGGCATCAATATTATTCTTTGTCCAGCGATCCGTCATCTCCTTTCTCACGTTCAAGTGATTTCGATACAGATCACTATAAGCCGTCTGTGGTTTCTCCTGCGCATCATATGAACCGGAAACACTCTCGTAGCTCACGGGAGAAGAAATCTGATTGTTAATCTTTGCCCCGAAAGAATAGGAACCTCCAACACTGCATGACAAATTCTTATAACTGAAACGTAGAGTAAACCCGCCCGTGATCGGGGCTATGGATGTCCCCAAATAATAACGGTAATTTACAAGAGATTTTAAATCAGAAGCCTCATTCACCACAGCGTCTGGACGCAATTTATACATATAAATCCCGTCATAGGGATCAATCCCCAGTTCTTTTCCACCAAAAATAGATTCCAACGGGTAACCGACATATTTCCCTTCACTGACGGTTCCCGATGGAGAAGAAAATTTTGACAGCACGTTTCTGTTCCAAGCTATATTTCCAGAGAAACTCAACTTATAATCCCGACGATCGATAACCTTCACGCCTAAAGTCGCTTCCACCCCTTTATTCTCTATATCCGACGCGTTATAACTCTGAGCATTATACCCAGTTGAAGAAACGACCCGTACACGTGAAATTACATCCGTACTCTTCCGCCAGTACCCCTCAACTAACCCGGTAACACGGTCATCAAACAAACCAAAATCCAAAGCCACCTTCATATCCCTTGTCTTCTCCCAACGCAAATGGGGATTCGGGGCCTTATTAATGGATCCCATGATCAGATTATTCCAATATCTACTGGTGTTATACTTGATCACAAGTTCCTTCAAAGTTCCCTGCACGACATTTCCGGTAAATCCGGTTGCCACCCGAAGAGTCAACCGGCTTAACACCGGATGTAAAGATTGCATAAAATTCTCATCATCCACGTGCCAAGCAAATCCTAATGACCATGTCGGGTTAAACTGTTCCTTACTACCGAAATTATTCGAACCATCCGTACGGAAAGAGGCATTCAGTATATAACGTCCCAGGTAGGCATATTCTGTGGACGCGTAAAAAGAAGCATACTTATTCTCCGACCGGGACATTCCGGACAATCCATCGATCAAACTCGTGTACCAGCTCGATCCATAAGTATTATCATCTTCCGGTGGTTCAGGCATACTCGCCAATCCCGTTTTCTCATCATACCCGTAACGTTTCACCGCAACACGTTTACTTTTAGAACCGCGTAACTCAGCCCCGGCTAACACGTTAAGATAATGATCCTCAAACGTATTCGTGTATGAAAAATGTCCGCGTACGTTATATTGTTCCCCGTCCGTAGTAGACTGGGATATAGAACCGTATAGATTCTGGGTATTATTATTCTTGTCAAAACTCAACCGATCCTCGAAAGCGGCATACGACTCACGTCCCAAAATACTTTCCTCCCGGTTATTCGTGTAGCCATAAGAAGCCAACCCGGAAAAAGTCAATGTTTTAAGAATTTCAACATCCAGGCTAAATTGTCCGGATACAGAGAATTTCTTTCCTTCACTGGAAGTTTCCTCCATCTCCCGCAATATATTAAACCCGGCCGTGGGTTGATTTTCCGGCGTTTTCGTACCTTCATTAATAGAAGTCAGATTAAAATAAGTCATATCAGGCCGAAAACTACCATCTTCGTTATATGGACGCTCGTACGGATTAGCAAAATAAGCGTATTTAAACGGATCAACATTCATACTGGGCCCATCAGATACAAGATTCGATACCCGTAAGCCCATTCCCATCTTTACCCGTGTCGATGGAGATGCATTAATTTTCAAATTCACCGTGTACCGGTCATAACTATCCTCTTTCAACAAACCATCTTGATGAGCGTACCCTACCGAGGCATAATAAGCAAGCATATTTCCACCCCCGGAAAAAGAAAAATTATGCGTCATATCAAAAGAATTTCTGAATATAACGTCAAACCAATCCGTGGAATGAGATGCCAAATCACGGATATACGCATCTTGCTCGCTCGCCGTCATCGGTTCGAAATCCTCATCGGTCCATAACGTCCCGTTACGTCCGAGTTTGTTGGAACGTAACATCCCGACAATACCGACTACCGGGTAGTGAGCCGCATCAGACGCGTATCGATCTGCCGCAAACTCATCCCATAACTCCTGTTCCCACGCCAACTTTTCCGAGGCGTTCATCAATCCGGCATCCCGTTGAGGTTTCAAGCCGAGTCCGAAATGAGCCGAATAATTCATTCTCATTTTTCCCGGAGTCCCCTGTTTCGTCGTTACGACAATGACACCTCCCGCAGCCCGTGAACCGTAAATAGCGGCAGCGGCAGCATCTTTCAAGAACGTGATATTCTCAATATCATTCGGGTTAATACCCGCTATTCCATTCACGAAAATCTCGTTAAAGTTTTCTGACTTCACTTGATCCAACGAAATTTCAGGTAACTCATCCTGCACGGGAACCCCGTCAATTACCCACAAGGGTTCCGCGTTACCGGTAATCGTATTTGTTCCCCGAATCCTAACTTTAGCTGACGAGCCGGGACGTCCTGAACTTGCCGTCACGGCCACCCCGGCAACCAGACCTTGTAATAAATTATCCACGGACGTCGGAATCCGATTTTCCAGATCCTCTCTTCCCAACACGGCCACGGACCCCGCCGCACGTCGCTTGGTCGTCGTCCCGTAACCCGTGATAACAACCTCCTCCAATTCGTCCACTTTCTCTTCCATCACAACACGTACTTCTTTACGGACATCATTAACAGCAACCTCCTGGGACTTCATTCCGACAAAAGAAAATACAAGGACAACACTCTTCCGGTTCATAACAGGCAAGGTGAAACGTCCTGCCGTATCCGTCACGACACCCGAAGTCGTTCCCTTGATCAACACGGTCACTCCCGGTAAAACATTCCCGCGGGTATCCTGCACGATACCCTTTAGTAATTCCTGTTCAACGGTTTGACGACTTTCTCCCTTCACCCGCACAATGGCGATAACATCATTCACCAACTCGTAAGTATACCCGCTACCTTGCAATATACTTGTTAATAAATCACCTAAACTGACATTTTTCAAATGCAGGGAAACATTACCCACTCGTTCCAAATCATTTCCATTGTAAAGGAAACCTTTTCCTGTCAACTGTTCCACCTTCTTAATGCACGTTTTCAAATTGGCATTTTCCACCCTATACTCAGCGACTTGTTGAGCTTTTATCCCGGAAAATCCATTCAAATGAAACGCAAAAAGAAAAATCAGTAAATACTTCATGGCAAGAAATGTCCGATTTCCTCTCAAAGGAATGACTAATTCCCTACACCTTGTCTTTTTTTTCATAACTTTGTAGAGTTTACTTTGTTAAACATTACATGAGATTGGCAGAGGGTTGTGGTAAGCTATTCTGCCTTTCTCTCTTATTTATCTATATAAATTACTTTTCCATCCACTGTAATTTTCAAATCGGAAACCCGTTTTATTAAATCAATGATAATCATCATATTATCAAACCGAGGTAATTTACCAGTAAAAACTTCCTGCCTAGCCTCGGTATTAGCATAAAAAACCTGTACATTATACCATCTTTGTAATATCATAAAAACTTCCTCCACCGTGTGATTATCAAACTGGAAAAAGCCCTCACGCCAAGAAACGAACACATCGGTATCCACGTTCCGAATTTCCATTTTTCGGCTCTCCCGGTGAAACAATAACTGTTCACCCGGTAAAAGATCCTGCTCGTTTTCCGGATTCATACAGTCAGTCAACCGCACTTGCCCGCTGCAAAGCGTGGTTAGCGCTAACGGAGAATCCGCATAAGCCGAAATATTAAAAGAAGTTCCTAGTACACGTACGTTAAACTCATCCGTTCTCACGATAAACGGTTTATTTTTATTTTCCGCCACTTCGAAATAAGCTTCCCCTTTCAACTCGACTTCTCGCAAATCGCCACCGAAAGCCACCGGATAACGTAATTCAGACATTGCATTCAGCCAAACCTTCGTACCATCTGATAACGTCAAAGAATATTCTCCTCCTAACGGGGTTCGAATCATGTTATATTCGTCGATTGTCACACTATCTTTTTTCTCTTCGTAATAAACCACATTCCCCTTTACTTGGATATTGGAACTTCTTTCCCGCAATTTCATTTCCATCCCCTCATGCAGATCTACTTTTTGGCCATTTGCCAAAATCAATTCCGCATGTTTCCCCCCGGCCGACAAAACAACCGGTATCTCTTCCCGAACTTCCCCCGTATGATTCACCAATAAACAAACAAATACCCCGAACAAAAACAACACGGCAGCAACATATGGCAGATTCTTTTTCATTCTTCGATTCAAATCATTCTGATACAAACGGTGTTGATTTCGTCTAAAAGCTTCCTCAACATCCACGCTCTTGTATTGCTCGTATTTATGTTTCAACTCAATAGCAGAAGACAATTTCTGATAAAGAACTCGATTCTGGTCATTTCCCCGCAACCATTCTTGCAAGACAAGGTTTTCCCCTTCTGTCAAAGTCCCCAAAACAGACTTAACAATTATACTCCTAATCTTCTCGTTATCCACATTCATACCATCTTATATTTTTCATACATACACACGAAACGAGAAAACGTGCAAATCATTTCCCTATTTTTTCTGAAAAAATAATCTTCATTATTCACTACAACCATTAAAATCCTGATCTACAACGAAATAGATCCTAAATCTATACAATAACACATTATTCCCACAAATTCTATAATTACACCACATCAAGTGTAATAAAATGTTATAAAATTATGATCAAATTCTTATCATCATGTTACCCGCTCCCATTCCGCTCCCATTCCCGTCCTACTCCGCTCCTATTATTATAACAATATATTATACTTACATAGCAAATATTAACATGATAATAAGTATATAATAATAATTTGATGACATGATAAACACGACTTGTAAACTTTGACAAAATAGTCCGGACATTTATCTTTTTATGAACCTTCAATAAAAAAAAATGAACTCACAAATCACACCAATAACATATTACCCCCAAAACATAAAAACTGATAACATTATTTTGTAGTAACTCTTTACCTCTTCTCAACTGACTCCTGACGGTTTCCTCTGATATCTGAAGCTTATCAGCAATTTTTTGATTTTCTTCCCCGTCCAGTTTCAATAAAAAAATTTGGCGACAACGTTCAGGCAGTTTCTGAATAGCAGCATACAACTCTCTATACACCTCTTCTTCCATCATCTCCCGCAAGAAATCCTCATCAGATTGTTTTTCAAAACCTTCGATAGAAACAGAACGGGAATCTCTTAAATAATTTAACGAACGATTCCGCACAGAACTATAAATATAAGCATGAAAGGACTTGTCATTTATCAACCTCTTACGATCCTCCCACAAACGACAAAAAAAATCCTGAATAATATCTTCTGAGGCCTCCCGGTTCTTCGTGAATTTTATGGAATAAAATAATAAAGGTGTGTAAAATTCATGAAACAAAGTCGCATACGCCTTTCTATCACCATTTGACACTTGTTTCACTAATATTTTCATGGACTTCATCATAACCTTTTATTAAAATATCACACCCATCATCAAGACAATATCTGTCTAAAACCTCCAAATTTTTCTCTTGATATTAACAATTTTCGGATGCAAATATCAAATTTATTAATAAAAATGACAATCCCTATATATAATGAAAAAAGAAAGTCCACTCACAAACAATAGGGAAAACTCCTTCTTGTTATATAAAACAACGAACCACCCCTTACGGAGTGGTTCGTAATCTTTTTCATTTACCTGAATAAATCAATACTCGTCCTCGTTAAAGAAAAAGTCATCTTTACTCGGATAGTCTGGCCAAATATCTTCAATACTTTCAAATATTTCCTCATCATCCTCGATATCCTGAAGATTTTCGATCACTTCCATAGGTGCCCCGGAACGAATGGCGTAGTCTATCAACTCATCTTTTGATGCTGGCCAAGGCGCATCTTCCAATTTAGAGGCAAGTTCTAGTGTCCAATACATAGTTATATCGTTTTTAATGTAATTTCTTATTTTTGCCGCGAATATATAGTTTATTTCTAATAATACAACTTCTTTTTCCTAATAAGAAGTTATTTAGACACATTAAATCTAATGTGTCGCCATAAATAACGCAAAACGATTTAAATTGTTACACTAAAAACTATTCATCATCGGAGAAATGAATCAACACTTTTCGATACGTGTTGAATATCTTCGCTTTAGAAACAAAACCAATATATTTATGATCTTGAAGGACGGGTAGATTCCACGCTTTTGAATCCTCGAATTTCTTCATAACAACCTCCATCGAGTCGTTGATGTCAATCACCACGGAAGGCGTTGTCATGAAATCCCGCACGTAAGTTTTCGAATACAATTCTTGATTAAACATCACTTTACGAATGTCATCCAGCAAAACAATCCCCAGCAATTGCTGGTTGGAATTCAAAACAGGGAATAAATTCCGGCTCGATTTGGAAACCACCTTTACCAGATCACCTAATGTCGCGTCCACCTCGATCGTCTTGAAATCCGTTTCCACCACCTTGTTCAATTTCATCAAAGTCAACACGGCTTTATCCTTATTATGAGTCAACAGGTCTCCCTGCATGGCTAAACGACGGGCATAAATAGAATAAGGTTCCATCCCTTGACTGGTCAGGTAAGAAATAACCGAGGTCAGCATCAAAGGTAGGAATAAGGCATAACCTCCCGAAATCTCGGCAATCAAGAACATGGCTGTTAACGGGGCCTTCATGACCCCGGACATCGTTCCCGCCATTCCCGCCAAGACGAAATGACTGGGTTCCACGATACGGATTCCGCTCATATTAATCAACATCGCCAACAAATACCCGGCAACACCACCCGTGAACAAACTCGGAGCAAAAACACCACCAACACCCCCACTACCATTGGTTAAGGCCGTGGCAATCACTTTTACGAATATCAACCCGACCACGAAAAGAATCATCATCCAGGCACTATCCCGAAAACCGAAGAAATAGGTATTATTCAATAATTTATCGGAATGTCCGGCCATCATGTCATCCAAAGCCGTGTAACCTTCACCGTATAGAGGGGGAAACACGAAAATAATGACACCTAACAAGGCTCCACCAATAGCTATTCTTTTCCATGTATGCTTGATACGCCCTAAGAATTGTTCTACCCGGAGATTCATCCGAACGAAATACACGGACAACACCCCGGCAAAGATTCCCAGTATAACGTAGTAAGGGAAATTGGCCATCACGAATTTATCCGTGATCTGGTAGGAAAACACGAAACCATCCCCCATGAGGAAGAATGTAACCACGTACGAGGTAATAGCCGTGAACATCAACGGCACCAACGAGGCCATCGTCAAATCAAGCATCAACACCTCCATCGTGAATACAATCCCGGCAATCGGAGCTTTAAAGATTCCGGCAATGGCACCTGCCGCACCACAACCGATCATCAAGGTCATCACCTTGTAGTTCATCCGAAACAAGCGTGCCAGATTCGAACCAATGGACGCCCCGGTCAACACGATGGTAGCCTCCGTCCCGACCGATCCACCAAAACCGATGGTCAGGGTACTGGCAATCATCGAGGTATAGTTGTTGTGTGGCTTGATCATACTATTGCGACGGGAAATAGCATACAATACCTTTGTCACACCATGACTGATTCCCTCTTTCACGAAAAATTTCACAAATAATGTCGTCAGCAATATTCCGATAAAAGGGTATATAAAGAAAAGTAAGTTACCACTGTCCACCTGCATTCGTTCCGTGAAAAACATATGAGTAAAATGTACCATATTTTTCAGCACAACTCCCGCCAAGCCGGTAACAATACCAACCAGAATACTCAACATGACAATAAATTGCTTCTCTTTGATATAACGGACCCGCCACACCAAAAATTTCCCCAATAACCCCTTTTCGTTAATCGCCGCCATGATCTAAAAGTGTATCAAACTATTTTTTCATTATACCTTTTATAGAACCATATTGCGGGTAGAAATCAATAGAAATACCTTCGTTATTGATGACATCCAAAGGGAATTGCTTGATGAATCCGAGTTGTGGTATAACACACCGAACAGTCATCACGGTCTCTTTTCCTTTCAGCAAACACAAATCGGCAACAGCCGGTTCTCGATAAGAGAGAGACGGAACCGGACGGGAATTCCCTGCCTGTTGGGCATCTTTTTTCGGAACATAGATATTTTTCAATTCAACAATATAAGGGATAGCAGACACGTTATTTCTTGCCGTGATCCCGTCGTTCGCAGAAAAACGGAACAAAACAATCGATTCATCGGCTTTTTCCGGAACAAAAGAGATGGTTTTAACCACTTCACGGGTTTCCCTTTTTCCCATGAACAAACTCATGTAATTTGCCTCAAGTTCATCCAGAGCTTTTAAAGCTTCTGACGTGGCCGAACCTCCGGCCAGTAATTCCAATCTCTTTTTACGAATATTGAATATCTCTGACGTGATCTCATCCACGTAATCTTTATTTTCTTTTAACACATGCCGTTCTATCGGGTCCCATACCCGGCGCATCTCACCTTCAACTTCCATCTCCGTGAAATTGGAATCAAGAACTTCCTTCTGGGTGGAACGAATACCGAAATACACGTAATTAATACCTGTTCCCACGCTTTTCTCCTTTTCCTCGTAAACAATCTCTTCGTCACGAGTTTGGTTCGTGATGCCACTTCCCACACCGGCTAAAAAGCCTTCAGGAGTTACATTCAATAAAATAGAGTTATATTCTCCGACAGCATTCACAGTATAAGAAGCTTTCGGATCAGGCAAGGCCTGCGGAATAAATTTGATGTTTTTAATCATCCATTCTTCGCCTTCACTCGTGATTTCCGGAGAAACACCTAACTGTTGTTCGGCATATTGTCGGAAAGGCCCCGGAATCAAACGACTACATTCCATCGTAACAACCACGTCGTAACTGATCTTTGGTAAAGTATAATCAACTGACACCTGCGTGGTCAATTCTCTCTTTTTCTGTCCCGAAACAGACAGGGATACTAATCCCACTAACCCGATTATAAAAAATAACTTTTTCATCTTTCTATCGCTGTTTAGCCATATTATATGTTTCCATCTTTTTCCACACCCAACCCAGTTTATCGGCAATGTCCCCGGCACGTGTACCTCTCATTCCCTGCTCTTCCGCAACCAAATCACCAGCCCAACCGTGGGCATATACCCCGATTATCGCCGCATCCAATGACGAATGTCCACTTGCCAGTAAAGCCGCAATAATACCCGTCAACACGTCTCCTGCTCCCCCTTTAGCCATTCCCGGGTTACCTGTCATGTTAAAGTAACATTCACCCTCCGGGGTAGCTATTATTGTATGCGCACCTTTCAGCACGACATACACTTGGTGTAGACGTGCAAAGGTGCTTAATTTATTTAATCTATCAAAATCATTTACACTTTTTCCTGCTAATCTTTCAAATTCTTTCGGGTGAGGAGTCAGCACTGCTCCATCCGGAAGAAGTTCCAGTAATCCTGAATCCGCTGCCAACAAATTCAAGGCATCTGCATCCAACACGATCTTTCCTCGCCACACGGATAATAGTTGACGAATTCCTTCTGCCGTGACAGGTGAAGTCCCGATTCCCGAACCAATCCCAACCGCTTGGATACGGGAAAGATTGTCTACACCGGAAAAACAAAATTCATTCCGATCCACTTCAACTAATGCCTCCGGCACGGAGAGATGAATCATTTCTTTCAACTTACGGGGAACATGCACGGAAAGCAGTCCCGTTCCGGACCGAATAGCCCCCTTGGCTGCTAACACGGCTGCCCCCATCATGGAATAAGAGCCTACTATTAATAAGGTATTACCCAAAGTCCCCTTGTGAGAGAACTTTCCCGGGATCAATAACCGGGATGCAACCACTTCTTCTGTCAGATAATAATAAGCAGCAGGATACTCCCGCAAGATAATCGGGTGTAAACGAATATCCAGCACTTCCCAATGTCCCACGTAAACTACATTTTCCGGGAACATAAAGGCTAATTTAGGAAATTGAAAAGTGAACGTGTAATCGGCCTTTATGATCGCCCCGTTATTTTCCCCGTTATCCTCTCCCATCAAACCGGATGGCATATCTATTGCTACAACCGGATGGGACAAACAATTTATCCGGTGAATTATATCTCCCAAAAATCCCGTTACCGGACGATTTAATCCGGCCCCGAAAATGGCATCCACCAGCACACTATTTTCGTCCGGCTGCAAATTATCCGGATTTTTCACCTCAATATAACATCCTCCCATATCAATGAAACGTTTCCTGTTCACGGCACAATCCGGAGAGAGACAATCGTTTTCATGCAAACCGAAAGCCTTGACATTCAATCCTTTTTGATGTAACAATCTTGCCACAACATACCCGTCTCCCCCGTTATTTCCAGAACCGGCCAGAATGTTAAAAATATGACTATTGGGAAAAAAAATCAATAATTTTTCTGTAAAAACAGTAGCCGCCCTCTCCATCAAATCTAATGATGTTACCGGCTCATTCTCAATCGTATATTTATCCAATTTTTGTAAATCCGATGTCTTGAAAATTTTATTATTCTTCAACATGACGATAGGTTTCAAACGTTTTCAATGACTAAAGATAAAAAAATAATTTATATTTGCAGACTATTAGCGTGAACGAAAAAATTTAATTATTTACCAATACAAATTAAAAACAAAAGTTATGTTCAAAAATCATCCTAAAGGGTTGCTCACCGCGGCTCTAAGTAATATGGGAGAACGTTTCGGCTATTACATCATGAATGCCGTGCTAGTGTTGTTCCTATGTTCTAAATTTGGTTTGAGCGAAGCCGCCAGTGGTACCATTTATTCCTTTTTTTACGCCGGCATATACATTTTAAGCCTTGTCGGAGGTCTTATTGCTGACCGCACGCAAAACTACAAAGGAACCATTAAGACGGGTCTTGTAGTTATGGCAATAGGGTACATTATCCTATCTGTTCCAATCCTCGCGACATCGCAAAATACAACTTGGTTATTAACTCTTACTTGTGTTGCTTTGTTCTTGATTGCATTCGGTAACGGTTTATTCAAAGGTAACTTGCAGGCAATTGTAGGTCAAATGTATGATAATTTTGAAGCCGAGGCTGCAAAACAAGGGCCAGAAGCTCTCAAAATTGCAAAAGACAAGAGAGATTCAGGTTTCCAGATTTTCTACGTATTCATCAACGTGGGTGGTCTAATTGCTCCGTTCATCGCTCCGGTTTTACGCCAATGGTGGTTGGGAGTAAACGGATTATCTTATAACGCACAGCTTCCTGCCCTTTGCCACGAGTACATTAATAATGCTGCAAACATGGCTCCCGAAGCTCTTGCTAACTTACAGCAACTTATGACTGCTGCCGGAGGAGCTATCACCGATATGACAGCCTCTTGTCTCCAATATCTGCAAATTTTCAATGAAGGTATTCACTACTCATTCATTGCTTCTGTTGCAGCCATGCTTATTTCTCTTGTAATTTTCTTTGTTTCGCAAAAAACATTCCCGAATCCGGCAAAGAAAGCCGTAACACAGAGTGTAACCTACACGGCAGAGGAAAAAGCTGCTATGGCTAAAGAGATTAAACAAAGAATGTATGCATTATTTGCTGTTTTAGGCATCGTTATCTTCTTCTGGTTCTCATTCCACCAGAACGGTATGTCCCTTTCATTCTTTGCCCGCGACTTCGTAGATTCTTCTGCAGTTGCTCCTGAAGTATGGCAAGCTATCAACCCGTTCTTTGTTATTGTCCTTACTCCAATGATTATGGCAATTTTCGGATTCCTTGCAAGACGCGGTAAAGAGATTTCAACCCCAAGAAAGATTGCCATCGGTATGTTCATTGCAGGTTTGGCATTCTTGTTCCTTGCCGTTTTCTCAATCATGAAAGGTTATCCTTCCGCAGACGCATTCAGAGGTCTTCCTATTGCAGAACAAATGGCAGCAAAAGCTCATTGGTGGGTTCTTATCGTTACTTACTTCTTCTTAACAGTTGCTGAGTTATTTATCTCACCTCTAGGATTATCATTTGTATCAAAAGTTGCTCCCAAAAGTATGCTTGGCTTGTGTCAAGGTTTGTGGCTTGCTGCTACCGCTCTTGGTAACCTTCTACTTTGGATTGGTCCTCTCATGTACAACTCATGGCCGATCTGGCAATGCTGGTCAGTATTCTTGATCGTATGCCTTGTATCTATGGGTGTTATGCTTGGTATGGTGAAATGGCTTGAAAGAGTGACAAAATAACCTTATTTATCAACATATAAAAAAAGGGTTCAGAAATTCTGAACCCTTTTTTTAAGTAATGTGGCCAAAAATAGTTGGTAACATTTTTCCAATTAAAGCTTATCTTTGA